>Ga0114931_10000060_pt1 | contig 106250 bp, 80 predicted proteins | sample 2SBtaG_FD_89579 | JGI IMG/M metagenome (GOLD analysis project Ga0114931, IMG submission 89579) | Deep subsurface microbial communities from Kolumbo volcano to uncover new lineages of life (NeLLi) - 2SBTROV14_V59a metaG | ecosystem: Environmental > Aquatic > Marine > Volcanic | place: Kolumbo...
ACGCACGCCGTCGTTCGCCGACATGCTCGCCAGCCTCAAAATGACGAGCCTGCGGGAAAGTATTTCTCGATACCCCGGTCAAAAACCACCCTCTGCAAAAAAGCTACGGAACCTATTCCAAGCTTTGGAGCCCGCCGCATAATGTGCAAAACCCTAGTCTAGTCGCCCCCGGTTAACCAGGGCATGAGTTTTCGCACGGTTTCGCCCGCTTTCTCGTAATCGGAGTACACGTCGGCGTCGTGAAGTTTCTTGAATCGTTCCCCGCCCGCGCGGGTTTCGGCGATCCACTCCTTCGCAAACGCCCCGCTTTGCACATCGTCAAGTATCCGTTTCATTTCCAGACGCGTTTGATCCGTGATGAGTCGCGGACCGCGTGTAAGGTCGCCGTACTCGGCCGTGTTTGAGATGGCGGTGCGCATTGCGGACAGTCCCCGCGCGTAGAGAAGGTCCGCGATCTGCTTGAGTTCGTGGACGCATTCGAGGTAGGCGAACTCCGGTTCGTATCCGGCGTCGACGAGGGTTTCGAATGCCGCCTTGGTCAGCGCGGTCAGTCCGCCACAAAGCGAGACTTGCTCGCCGAACAGGTCGGTCTCCGTTTCCGTGGCAAAGGTCGTTTCAACGACGCCCGCCCGGGTTGCCCCGATGGCCATCGCCCAGGATAACGCGAGTTTTTTGGCGCCGCCGGATGGATTTTGATGGATGGCCAGGAGGGCGGGAACGCCTTTACCCTCTCTGTAAAGCGACCGCACGAGCGTACCCGGTCCTTTCGGTGCGATCATGATAACGTCGACATCGGGGGGGGGATGAATGAATCCATAGCGAACGTTGAACCCGTGTACAAAACCGAGCGTTTTGGAAGCCGAAATAACCGGTGCGATATGAACCGCATAAATCTCGGCGGCCAATTCATCCGGGAGCGTCAAGACAATCAGATCGGCGTTCCGTGCGGCATCCGAGAGAGAAACCGGGTCGAATCCGTCTTCCGTGGCGCGATCAAATCCCGGTCCGCGACGCTGCCCCACGACAACGCCTACTCCGGAATCGCGCAGGTTGAGTGCATGCGCACGACCCTGGTTACCATATCCAATGATGGCGACGCATTGGCCGGAGATCATGGATAGATCGGCGTCCTGCTCGCGGTAGATCGTGATGGCCATGTGTGTTTCTCCGTGCAACACGTCGATGCGACCGCACGGTCGACGGTTGGCATTGCCTTTTGGCGGTTGGTGATGATAATACCACCTCTTCGTTGTCGCCAGACCAGGCGAGCGACCCGATTCTTTTGCGCGAGTGGAAAAACTTCCAATGCCGGATGAGCACAGCTTTCACGACCGACTTGTTGCTGCTCTCAAGAGTGAGAATGAAACAGCTCTTGCGGAGGTTCTTGGTAACGCGCGGGCGGCGGACCTCGCCGAGTCCTTTGACATCCTTGATGAGGCGGAACGTTCCAGGATTCTTTTCGTACTTCCACCTCGAACAGCCGCCGAGGTTATGGTGATGTTGGACGAGGCGGTTCGGGGCGACGTGGTTGACGATCTCGATACCGAGTCGCTGACCGAACTCGTCTCCAAGATGCCTCCCGACGACGCGGCGGACGTTCTATCGGAGTTGACCGAGGACGAGGCCGGAGAAATCCTCGGCCAATTAGTGGATGAGCGGTCGGAAAAGATCGAAGAACTTCTCCACTATGACGAGGAGACAGCCGGCGGAATCATGACGCCGGATGTGGTTGCCGTTCCGGCGGAGGCGACGGTCGCTGATGCGGTCGAATATGTCCGCCGGGCGACAGCGGATGAGGAGCTTCACGATGTCTATATTGTCGACGATACCAAGAAGGTCGTGGGGATTGTTCCGCTGCGACGATTGGTAACCAGTCCGCCCAAGACGCTCCTGGCGGATATCTGCGAAGGTGATCCAGTTGTGGTCAGCGTGGATGACGATCAAGAGACCGTTGTTCAGATCATTCGCAAGTATGACGTTTCCGAGGCGGCGGTCGTTGACAAAAACGGAAAACTGATCGGTCGTATCACGCACGACGACTTGTTGGATGTCGCCGAAGAGGAGGCCGAAGAGGACTTGCTTCGCATGGCCGGTACCGACGCCGCGGAGCTTGAGACCAGTTCCGCCTTTCGAGCGGCGTGGGTGCGTGGAATGTGGCTGGTTCCGTGTATGGCCGGCATGTTGGGTTCGGCGACCGTGATGACCCTGGCCAAGACGCAATTCAACGTGGCGCTTTTCGCCACGTTGGTTCTTTTTGTTCCGATGATCGGCGCGACAGGGGGGAACAACGGGATTCAAATCACAACGATCATCGTACGCGGATTTGCGACCGGGGAACTCGGTTCCATGAAGTTCTTGCGAGCGTTGAGGCGCGAGGGGCGAATTGCTACGGCGATGGCACCGGCGTGTGGGATTTTGGCGTGGACGCTCGTAACGCTCTTTTTCTTTTTTCGCGGTGGTACGGTGGGTCCGGCGGATCCCGGTCGCGTGGCGATGGCGGTTGGGATTGGAATGACCGCGTCGATTCTGATGTCGACACTGATGGCGGTGTTGTTGCCGTTCACGTTTCTGCGCGTCGGTGTGGACCCGGCGGTGGCATCGGGTCCGCTGGTGACGATGCTGAATGATGTGATCTCGGTGACTGTTTACATGCTTATTTCCCTGGCGATTGCGACGTAGGGTTGTTGCGAAAAAACGTGGTGGGTGATCCGGGGGAAAAGAAACGAGTCCCCTTGTAGAGCGGAGGCTGCGTCTCGATGAGTACGGTCCCTGACAACTTTCTGGGTCTTGAACCTCGCAACAGCGACTACAAAACGGCGGGTTTCGCAGTGCTGCCCATTCCGTACGACGCGACGGCGAGTTTTCTTTCCGGGACAAGGCACGGACCCTCTGCGATCATTACGGCATCACAGCAGGTCGACCTGTTCGACGAGGAATTGGAGGCGGAATACTACAAGGTTGGAATCGCCACGCTCGACCCCATTGCGCCGGAAAGAACCGGACCCGAGTCGATGCACCAGGCGATTTTCAAGACCGCCCGGCGCGTCGTGAAAGATGGAAAGTTTTTGTTCGGGCTTGGCGGCGACCACAGCGTTACTTCGGGGCTGGTCCGGGCGGTCATGACCAGGCACAAGAAACTGTCCGTTTTGCAGCTTGACGCGCATCTCGATCTGCGGGATTCCTACGAAGGGAGCAAGTATTCCCATGCAAGCGTCATGCGCCGCGTGTTTGATTACGGCGCGACCATCGTGCCGGTTGGGATTCGCAACACCGCAGCCGAAGAATCAAGGTTTCTCAAACGATCCGGCGTGGTCCCGGTAACGGTCAAGCAAACCCTGTACGATGATGATTGGATTGATCGCGTGCTCGATGCACTTGGCGACAAGGTCTATGTCACGCTAGACATCGACGGATTCGATCCGGCGTACGCCCCCGGAACCGGAACGCCCGAACCGGGTGGGATGGATTGGCATCAGGTCACCGCCCTTTTGCGACTGGTCGCAGCCGAGAAAACCGTTGTCGCGGCGGATATCGTCGAGGTCATGCCCATCCCCGGTCAGGTCGTCACCGAGTACCTCGCAGCCCGTCTTGCCTACAAGCTGATCTGCTACGTTCAGGCGCGCGGGTAACGTCCGGTTCAACGATGCTTCTTGAAGGTTCCCCCGGATGATCTGCGCGGGGGAACACCGGGAAGGGTTGCTTTATCTTGATGGGTCGGTGCGTTACGTCGCTGATTCCGCCAGGAACTGCGTGTCGCACAGGGTTTTGTAGAGCTCGCAGCGATCGTAGAGCGTTTTGTGCGTTCCCATGTCGATCACCTTTCCGGTATCCATGACGACGATTCGATCGGCGAACTGGATCGTGCTCAGTCGGTGGGCGATCACGATGGTCGTGCGACCCGTGGAGAAATCGCGCAGGGCTGTTTGAATTTTTTGCTCGGATTCGGCGTCGATCTGACTGGTGGCTTCGTCGAAAATCAGGATCGGCGCGTCGCGATAAATCGCTCGCGCAATGGCGAGTCGCTGGCGCTGTCCGCCCGAAAGGGTCGTCCCCCGTTCGCCAAGAACGGCGTCGTAACCACCGGGAAGATCGCGAATAAACTCATCGGCGTAGGCACGCCGCCCCGCCTGTTCGGCGCGGTTGCGGTCTGATATTTCCATCCCGTAAGTGATGTTGTCGATCGGAGTTCCCGCGAAAACGATTGCGTCCTGACTGACCAGACTGATCTGTTTGCGCACGCTCGAAAGGGTTGCCGCGTGGATGTTGCGACCGTCAAAGCGAATCTCACCCGCGTCGGGGTCAAGAAGGCGAGGCAGCATGCTGATAAGCGTTGTTTTTCCGCATCCGTTTTGCCCGACAATCGCCACCGTTTCGCCCTTAGCGATTGTCATACTGACCCCGTCGAGTGCCGGTCTGTTTCCACCGGGATACGTAAAGACGACGTTGTCGACTTCGATTCCCCGCCGTATCGGCGGGATATCTTCCGCATTTCGGACATCGCTTGCCTCGGGCGGGTGATCGAGGATTTCGAAAATGCGCTCCGCCCCGGCTGTCGATCGCTGAATACGCACGTAAACATCCGTCAATTTGCGCAGCGGATCAAAGAGCATCGAAAGAGCGACACCAAGACCGGCGAATTTGGAAAGCGAAAGCGTCTGGTCCAGTACACGACTCGCAAGCCACACCGTCAGCAGACTTCCGGCGAGCACCGCCAGCGTTTCCATCATGGGACTCAAAAACGCGTCGAGACGCGCAAGCTTGAGTTGCTGTTTGAGCATCCGCTTATCGACGGCATCCAAGCTTTGCCGTTCACGCTCTTCGGCGGTGTACGCTTTGACCACGCGCAGGTTTTGTAGACTTGCGGTGAGCGCCCCAATCATGTTCCCGTAGGCAACGAGCAACCGGCTGTTGGCCTTTTTCGCCTTTCGCCCCACCGCCAGAAAGACAACGACCGTCACAGGCACGACCACGACAATCGTCAACGTGATGCGCCAATCAAATGCCAGCGCCAGGGCAATCAGAAACATCGCCCGCAGCGGTTCGCGAATCGCCTTTCCAAACAGCGTGACCAGTCCCCGCTGGATCTCCTGAACGTCTTGCACGAAACGCGTGACCAGGTCGGACGTCTCCAGACCGGTAAAGTAGACCATCGGGAGATGCAGAATCCGCTCGTACAACCGGTCACGCAGGTCCATCATCGAACGCAACACGGCGCTGGCTACGAGAATCTCGCCGGTAAAACGAAGCGTGTTGGAGAGAATGACAATGCAAACCACGCCAATTAGAATGATTCCCAGAGTGCGCAGCTTCGCATCGGGGCCGTTGGGAGGTAACATCCCGGCCAGCCTGTGCAGCAGTTTGACCTGAATCGGCGACGCCCCCATCGTCAGCGTTACATTCCGACTCGACCCCGGCGGTCCCACCAAAAGGGAAACCGCAGCCCCATCTTCGCTGTTGGCAATCTGATTGAGATAGGACTTAATCGGAGAACCATCCGGACTCTTGATCTCGTCACCTGCTCGAACTCCGCCCTTGATCCCGAGCCCGCTCCTGCTTACCTTGATGACTCGAGCAACATCGGTGTCGACCAGGGGCGCAAGAGTCATGCCCAATCGATCACCGACGATGGTTCGATCGATCCACCCGTCAAGCCCCTCGTCTTCAAGAAGCACCTGGAAAACGGGGAACGCCCCCGCAATGCTGATGGTGTGCAGACCCGCAAAACCGACCGTAATGATCAGCCCGAGGATCAGGCCCTTGCGATGGTTTCGTGTGAGCGCAACAACCCGACCGAATTCACGCGCTCGAAAGGTGTGATCGGAGCTATGGTTTTTTCTGTCCGCCGAAATCAGTCTGGGATTCATTTCGCCGCCCGCAAACCGCGCTGCGCCAAACGCGTCGCTATCACGCGATGGAGTTGTACAGGGAAACGTAACGATCCGCCAGGTCGCCCCAACTCAGTTCGCCGGAAACCACCAACTTGGCGCGGTTTGCAAGCTCCAGTCGGGCGGTGTCATCCATCCTGATGATTCGGCGAAGCCCCTCCCTTATTCCCGCGCGGCTTGCGTCGCACGCCACGACGGAACCGCTCAGGGAATCGGGCAACACTTGTAGACTTGCCATGACGGGGACTCCTCCCGCCGCCGCCTGCAAGATCGACGTAGCCGGTCCCGGTTCGAACGACGGGGCAACCAAAACATCTGCCCGAGCAAGCCACGCTCGCCGCCCACACTCGTTGTCGATACGGGAAAGGATCACCCGATCATCGCCGCCTTTTCGCCGAATCGCGGCCTCCAGCATTTTACAATAATTGTTTTCGCCGCTTCCAGCGATAACGATATGCCAATCATTGGTGTCCGGTCCAAGCTCCGCAAACGCCTTCAGCAGCGCGGCACATCCCGTGTGCGGCGCGAAATCCGACAGCATCAAAGCGCAGCGTCCTTGCGGAGCGGGTGGTGAGTGCGCGACTGATTCATCGACCTTCACGCTGTTTTCATCCGCCGAAAACCCGTAGGGAAGATTCGTGACTTCACGTGCGTATCGCTGTCGAAGAGCCGACGCTTCCGTCTCGTTTTGTGCGAGCACCGCCGCCGCTTTTCGCACGAGTCGACGCGCATGAAACTTTCCTCGCCAGCGAACACCGCGCGGACACCGGCGAATCGCGGCGGAATCAAGTTCGCCGCCCGCAGACACGACAAAAGGCTTGTGCAAACGTTCCGCCAGTCGCGCCGCGCCGATCAAGGCCTGAAAGCTGCACGCATGAATGTGGACAATATCCGCCTTACGCGTTGCGTCGATGACATATTCGCGGGAATCTTCGACGGCGTGCGCCGACGTACCTCCGAACCCTCGCGACTCGAGCTGGTGAATCAGACCACGCAGCAGCGGTCTGACTGAACCGGCAGCGGTTTCTGACCCATCAAAAACGTGGTGAATGCGCAGGGACATAACGGATGGATTCTATGGCCGAACGGAGGGGCGTCCAAACGCGCCAATGTAGCGCGACATGACCGGTCGAAACGACGCATTCGATTCGACGAGCGCCATCCGATGGTAGGTCCCATGCCCGCCAAAGTGAGATGCCGGCATTTTCTCGTGACCGCACTCAGACATGGCATCGCATCGCTGGATTCACTCGTTTCCTCGCGCCGCCGCGACGCACTAATCGGGGGCGACAAGGTTGGCGCTGCGGAGGTCGTCAGCGCGGGTGGCGTTGCCACCGGTACTAAAATCAGTAATGGTCACGCCGGGATCAACGAGAAAAAGATATACCAACGTGTAATCGCCCTTAAAGTCCCGATCTTTGATCCTGGAAAATGGTCCAAGTCCTCCAACGCTGCCCGCCTGATCGGGAAAGTATTGCACCTCGATGTATTTCGTCCCGTTGACACTGGCTACGGCGTATTTCCCGATGATCTTGTAGCGGTTCCCACGATCGTCGGTCACAAAAAAGTTGCCTGCCACTTTTACCGCCTGCGCGAGCGCTTTTCCGAACACGCTCTTGGCCGATAGAAACCGCGTGTTGAGTTGCAAAAGACGCTTTTCCGCCGGGACGGCAAACTTCGTCAAAGGCGTATCGCCTCCGCTTGCCTGGTCATCGACTTTCCCCACGAGATGACCGCTCTTAAGCAACCCTCGGCGAATTTCCGCACTGTTAAGCTTTCGGTAGGATTTCAACTCCATCGGCATCGCATCACCAAAGAAGGAAAGATCGGTGTCGGATGTCACACGGCGAACATTCCCACCTCGCCGTTTGCGCCCCGATCGTTTTCGCCGACCGCTGTCGGGCCGGTGTGAGGGCGCTGGGGTCGGCGGCACGGACTCGGGGTTTTTTGCGATTCGCCTGGTTGCGTCGGTGAATCCGGCGGCGGCGCGGTCGGTTTTTTCCCCACGGTGGCAGCCGATCTTTCACGGCGTTTGGAAAAGCTTACCGTCGCCTGCGCGCCGAGTTTATACTCGACAAGCGAAGGCTGGAACCCCGTCGGCACTTCGAAAACAACCTCAACCTCTCCGTTGGCCTCGCGCGGACTCAGCACGTCGTCGTAAATCGGTCGATCACCCTTGTATTCCTTGAGTATGCGAATATGACGATTGACGGAATCATCGAGTTTTTCTTGCTGTATCGCCGAAGCGTCGATGACCTCCGGTTTTCCGTTGCTTTGTCCCACGAGCCGAAACTGTCGCAAAGTGAAGCGATACTTGCGATCCCTGGCAGCTTGTTGACCGAGCTTGACGCGAACGGATCGAAATTCGTAGCCGCTTTTCGCTTCGATGGGCTCGTATTCGTCGGGCTTGCTCCCATCGTCCTTGCCCTTTTTCATGCGATACACGACGTCGGGTTCGCCGGTCTCGATGACCGAAATCGACCCGGGCGGAGCATAAATGGAAACCTCGTTGGGAACCGCCGTCGCCCACCCGATCGAACTGACGTAGTCGGGATGCTCACGATAGAAGTTGCGTGTACTGCCGAAGACCCCATTGGACATCATCGAAGTCATCCCGGCGACGAACCGGTCGGGCGTTAGCCAGAGTTCTCGCTGGGGGGCGTCTTCCGGCGGTAGGGACGCGCCATCTGCTAATTTGGCGAAGCTGGGAACACGTTGGAAACCGAAAGTGGCCCGACCCAGCGGAAGCATCTCGACGCTGAGGCTGGCGACCCCCGCAATGGTCATCGCCGTAACAAAACCGCAAATCCCCCCACCGACGCGGTCCACCAGTGCCGGCACCAGGCAGGCACGCGGAATCAACCCGTCCGCGATCAGACGTAGCAGGATGAGCATGATCCCGAATGGAACAGCCAGACCGACCGCAAGGGCGTAGTCCTCGTTCCAGTATTTTGCGACAACCTCCGCCGCGACCCATTCGTGCATGCCCATCGCCGCTGCCGCGCAGCAAACCGTCAGCGTTGCCATAATCATCGCGCTGAAAAAACCGAACGTTGCCTGACGTAGCGTGATGGCAAGAATGAGCACCAGTACGGCGATTGTAAAGAGCATGGTTGATCTTCCGTCCTACTTGCCTTCCCCGAGGCAGCGGAGCACTTCCTTCATACTTGTCGTACCGTCGATGACTTTCAAGAGGGCCTCTTCCTGAAGATAGTACATCCTGTTTTTTCGACACTGCGCTTTGATCCGATTCATCGGAGCCCCCTCCTTGATCAGACCGGCCACCGCTTTGTCCACCGCCAAAACCTCGAATACGCCGACTCGACCGAAGTACCCGGACCCGCGGCACTTGGTGCATAGAATCGGGCGACCCTTTCGATCCACTTTTTGCTCGCTGGGAGGACGGTAGAACTGTTGGATCTTTTCAGCGGATAGATTCAGCTTTTTCAGCGTGTTCGCGTCCGGTACAAACGCCTCGCGGCATTGTTCGCACAACACGCGAACGAGTCGCTGCGCAACAATCCCGGTGAGACACTTGGCCGCCAACTCGCCGTCGTCGAGAAGTTTCGTAAAACGCGTCAGTCCGTCGAAACAGTCCTTGGCGTGCAGACCGACATACATCTTTCGGTTTTCGATAGCCGCCCGCGCCGAGATGAGCGCGGTTTCATGGTCTTCACAATGGTCCACAAGGACAATGTTGGGCTCGCGCCGCAAAACAGACTGCAGCGAACGCGCATAGTTGACATCGGTGTTGGCACCTTCGAAAAGATGCTGCGTGACGTTGTCCACCTCCACAAGCGGATCACGCTCCAACGCCTGAATATTGTTAATATAGGCGTCGTGACTCTTGAGAACCGCGTACTGCGTTGTCGTCATTCCGTGGTGTGGCGGCGCACAAAACAGCACCATCCCCTTCGATTTCCCTAAAAAGCCGGTCAGGATCTCCAAGCGCTGCCGGGCAAACCCCAGGTTGGGCAACCGCATCAAAACCGGTCCGGTCCGAACTTTCAGCGTCAAACGCTCCCCCGCCATCGACCCGGACGTGCGAACGTCGGTCTCGCCGAGTTTCCCCCCTTCCGAAAGCAGGGCACATGCGATCTTACCGCTTTGGGGTCGTCGAATCTCCTCGACATTAAGACCCGCGATTCTCTTGAGAAGACGAAGAATTCGTTCGCCGGTCTCGGAGGAGAGCCCTTCTTGCTGTTCCTCAGCCACCCCATCGACCTTGTAAACGACGCGATATTTTTCCTTGGTGGGGACAACCTCAACGTCACTGGCCCGACGCCAGAGAACATCGAATAGAAAATCTTGAACGGCGTCAAAGTCGCGACCTTCCTCGGCATCGCTGGGGAGAGCCAAATGCTTCCCCTCGTGGTCTTCAATTTCGACACGCATGCCCTTGTTGGACACCGCCTTGGTCCCATCACGGGCCAAAAGCCGCTTGGCATGACCGATCGTCCATACGCGATTGCTCGGAGTGACCCGCGCGTTGCGATGAATCAGGTAGGCCACAATTGCCCCACCGGCGATCAACGCCCACACGAGGACACCCGCCGCAAACAAGCTGCCACTCCAGTCCGGAAGAAACAGCGTCAGAAAAGCAACCAGCCCGCCGCTCAGGACGATGACGTTCCAGTACTCCCGGCGGGTTTTGACAACGTCGGTATCTCGATCAACCCACTGGGCGGTCAGGGCCCACCCCAAAGCCACAAGCACCACGACCCCGACTTTGACCAGGCTGATGTACCCGGAAAGTTCGGGCGTTGTAGCTGCCAGATAGTCACTCATGCTTACTTCACTGCCGAACTCGCAGGCAACTGCGGAACGACGTTCCATGGGGATGGATGCGGGATCCAATCCAGACCTCTTGGAGGGCAACCCCTCCCGCCGCATGCCGGGCACAACGACCGCGTCGCGTTGCCCCTCACACGCGCAGGGTGCCGCCGCATTCTATGCACCGGACAAATTGCTTCAACCTCGCTCTTTCAAACGATGAAAAACGCCCACCGGACCATGCGGCGGCTCGGACATCCCGAGCATGACCCACGTGCCATCCGAACCCGAGTCGCTCGTTCGCTTTCAGTCGGAATCATCCTGGGAATCGGGGTCGGGGGGCAATACCTGGACCTCCAGCGTGGTGGCGTGCTCCCCCGTACAGAAAACGCGATGGGTCGATTTCTGAAAGTCCGCCTCCTTGGCAAAAAAGATATTATCGACGTAGCGCTGGGGATTGCGATCCACCAGGGGGAACCAGGTGCTCTGGATCTGCACCATGATCCTGTGCCCCTTTTGGAACGTGTGCAATACATCCTGCAGCGGCAGGCGGATGTGGGTCGGTTTGTTGGGGACGAAGGGTTCCGGTTTTTCGTAGCTGTTGCGAAACCGCCCGCGAATCGCCTCACTACGCACCATCATCTGGTATCCGCCCATGTGCATCCCCTTCCGTGTGTACGCGTTGTCCGGAGTGTCCGGTGGTAAAACGTCGATGAGCTTCACCATCCAGTCCGCCGCCGTTCCCGTCGTGGAAACCCAAAGATTCGCAACGATCGGTCCAACAAGCGTCACATCGTCCTCGAGCACGCCCGTTTGATACGTCAAAACGTCCGGTCGACGACTGGCGAACCGCTGGTCGTCGGTCATATACGCACGCGTCATTCCGTTGGCAATATCTTCGGTAAACGGAACGGGCATGTTCGGATCGCTGACGAATTCGTCATAGCCCCTTCCCCCCTCGGACACCTCTTCAAAGGAAAGTCCTCCGCCACTTTGAAAATAAATGGTCTTCGCCTGCGCCTCGTTGGGAGGCCAATCGTCAAAACGACGCCACCGATTCACCCCCGTCTCGAACATCGTCGCCTCGGGAAGATCGCGCTCGCCTCGATCCTTGAGATACAGCCTGAAAAAAGGCAGTTCGATGTTTTTCTGGTAGTCCTCGGACCAGTTCCCGTCAAAATAAACATTCCCCAGGTGGTCCCCCTTCCCCCGAGACCAACCCCCGTGCGCCCACGGTCCCATCACGAGCATGTTCTTCGCTGTGGGATTGCGCGCTTCGACTGCGCGATAAACCTGAAGCGCCCCGTACAGGTCTTCCGCATCGAACCATCCCCCCACGGTCAGCACCGCCGCACGAACGTTGTTCAGATGGGGCAGAAGGTTGCGCGATTGCCAGAACTCGTCGTAATTGGGGTGCTGAATCGACGTGTCCCAGAATGCGATTTCATGGTGATAGTACTTCTTGTTGACGTTGGTAAGCGGACCAAGGTCCATGTAAAACTGAAAACCGTCAGGCGTTCCGTATTTGAGTCGTTCGGGCCACTTCGTCGTCAATTCCGGACGGGCCACCCCAAACGACTTGAAAAAACCAACCGTGTGAGGAAGGAAAAACGCCCCATGATGGTGAAAATCATCAAAAAACCAATCCGCTATCGGCGCCTGCGGAGATGCAGCCTTAAGCGCCGGATGTGAATCGATCATCCCCGCTGCGGTGTAAAACCCCGGATATGAGATTCCCCACTGACCGACCCGCCCGTTGTGATTGGGGATATTTTTCAAAAGCCACTCGATCGTGTCGTAGGTATCCGAGCTTTCGTCAACATCATTTCGACCTTTCTTGTGGTCGATGTGCGGGGTCATATTTACAAAGCTGCCTTCGGACATGAACCGCCCGCGCACATCCTGAAAAACCATGATGAACCCTTCTTCCCACATGGCCTTCCCCGGGCGAAGACGCGACGGATACTTCTGCTCACCATAGGGGGCGACCGAATAGGGCGTGCGAAACATCAAAAACGGGTACGCCTGCGATAAATCGCGCGGCATATAGACGCTCGTGAAAAGCCTCGCGCCGTCGCGCATCGGAATCCGATACTCGTGCTTGAGATAATGCTCCCTGACCCACTCCGACTCGTCATGCCGCGCCGCAACGTCAACCTTCTTTCCCGTCGTGGCGCAACCGGGCGAAAAGGCGGTCGCGCCAAGCAAAATCAAGGCAAGCGTTTTTGGATATCGAAAAAAACCGTTGTTCATAGGACAGTCCCTCTGCGTTCCAGTTGAAAAATGATCGGCCAGCCCGGTGCGGGTCGTGCATCGAAGGGGTGACAGTGTATCGCTTTTGCGAACTTGCGGAAGTCAGCGATTCATTTGAATCCCGCGATGGGGTCCACGACAGAATCCGCGATACCGGCTCGCGGGGCGATCGTTGTCATTCTCAGCCGTTCGCAAGTCTCTGTCATTCTGAGTCCGCCGCAGGCGGGCAAAGAATCTCCCGGCGTCCCGGGCAGGTTGCCATGGTGCTGATGTGATTCTTCGCTGCACTCAAAATGACACCTTTGGCGTGGTCCGCAGCTTGCCGCCTCGCCAGATTCACCGGGAGCAGCGTGTGCCGGCAGTTGCCATACACAGGTGGCATCTCGAAGGGTTACGGGTCCCGCTCGGGCGAGGGTCGGTCCACGCCGCACTGGCCAAGAAAAGCGTCCAGATGATCGCGCTGTCCAGCGATTTCAACGTGTTCGATCCGGACGATCAACCCGTCCTGATCAAACGACAAAACCTGACGGCAGCGGTAGGTGTGACGCCGCCCGCGATGGAAGATGTGATCGGTAAAGCTGATTTCGGCGCGCCCGTCGGCACAAAGATGCACGTTGCTTTCGTAATGAATTTCATCAAGAACGCGCTCCGCCCACTCGGCGTTCTCACGGTAGCTGTCGATGATCGGCCCTCGTCCCACCATCCTGCCGGCGCCCATCAAGTAGACACAGCGATCGGCAAGATACGGACCCGCCTCGTCAAACGTGCAACGATCCAGCGCGGAGGCGAACGAAATCGCAGATCGAAGGTTTTCCGGCATCGAATCGTTCATCGTGGATGCTCGACGCGCCAACCACCGCACGCGGGCTTTTCACCGCAAAAACCGGGGCGGACGCAAGCGTTGCATCCCTCCGCCTGCCAGCCGGTTGAAAAAGCCTCGGTCGCACGTATAGCACACCGGTCTTTTGGCCGGTGAAAATACCGACGTAAATCCAAGGCCACACTTTTCCGACGGATTGCCAGGCAAAGGGTCAACTCCCGCCGGGCGCCTGCGTTTTGCCCACATCAACAAAGGGGTTTCAGAGGAATCGCACGAAACGCCTGCGCACGTTGGTCTTAGTGCATCCCGGCGGGACACTTCCCAGCGTCGCTGGGCTCGTCGCCGCCGTAGACTTCGTGCGACGGACGACCCGAGAGAATCTGTTCCTTGCCCCAGTTCGCGACGTTCTTGAACGTGTCCGACGCAATAAACGAATCGAATGCGTTCTTTTGGCTCCACTGCGAAACAATCAGGTAGTGGTTGGGATCATTGATGTCGCGAAACATGTGCGTCTCGGTATGCCCCTCCATCCCACGCATTGCGTGAAGCACCTTGTTGAACGCGTTCTCAAACGTTTCTTCCTTGCCCGGTAGCACGTTGTAGTTCATTCCGATCGTGACCATCATGTTCCTCCATGTCCGTGTCCAAAGTCGCGCCGCCGACGCGACGCATACCGTCCTTATCGTCCGACCCAGCACGGGATTATAGCCAGGTCCGCCTGATTTGTAATAGCAGACCACGTTCGGAGGTGCGACGGGGCGTATCTCGCTTAAGGTTCGCGGGTACCCCCCCCGAATCCCCTCTTGTAAAGGGGGGACGTGATGCAGCGAGTCGCAGACTTTCGTCCGCGCGACGGCTCAACGTTCGCGCCGACTTTCCGCTCCCTTCTATGAAGCCGGGTCTTCTATGAAGCCAGGTCTGTCATGCCGAGCGAGGCGAAGCATCTCGCCGCCGCCGCTTGTCCGCCCCCTCACGATCGCGGCTTTGATAACGTTGTCTGTCCGCTTTCTCACGGTCGCGGCTTGGTTTGTTTCCCCGTCGTCGTGACAAAGGCGTTTAAGACACCTCAGCGATCTATGACGTAACCGCACGGCGGCGTGACGAACCTGGTGAAGGGACTTTTTGCAAACGGTTGAGTCATTCCTCGCTCGCCGCCGATCACGACGAGTATCGTTCTCATTAGAATGTGAAGATCGAGAGAAAAGCTGCATCGCCGCACATACGCAATGTCGTACAGAATTCGCTCATCCCAAGAAACCATCGCATTGCCGTATACCTGCGCGAGTCCGGAGATTCCCGGTCGTACCAGCAACCGCTGACGCCGAAAGTCGTCGTACGCCTCGACCTGGTCCAAAAGCGTCGGGCGCGGACCGACCAGCGACATTTCCCCTTTGACAACGTTGAACAGTTGCGGAAGCTCGTCGATTTTGCTGCGGCGCAGAAACCGACCGAACCCGGTGATTTCCGGATGATCGAGCGGGACCAGCTCTTTGGGGTCGGGTCGTCGTCCGCCACGCATCGTGCGAAACTTGATGAGCCGAAACGGCGCGCCGTGAACCCCCCCACGATCCTGCGTGAAAAACACCGGCCCGCGACTTGTCAGTTTGACCAGAATCGCCGTTACAACAAACAACGGCGAAAGCACGATTACCAGCGCAATGGCCAAAACACAGTCAAAGGCGCGCTTGATCGCTCTTGCCCAGAGGGTCGTCGACTTGTCACCCAATCGATCAGCCATCTCGAACCCCTCGAACCAAACCTGAGGACGTAAGTGACGGGCCTTCTACCGGGCGGCGACCGACCGGGCCGCGCCCGGAAGCGGTTTGACGGACAAAGTGATCTTGTTGTTTGACCGCACCCGAACAGGCGCAGACGGGGTTGCATTCGTCTCTCTCACGCTCGCGCTGCATGGTTCCATTCATTTTGTCCGTCGCGTTGACCGATCCGTTGAAAAAGTGCGGTACTCGATATACGTCGGCATTTTCACCGTCTAGAAGCCGGTTCCACACGTGCCACCGATGCTTTTGCAGCGGCTGTCGCCCGGCGTCGCGCCGATCCATGGTACCGGTATAGAACCGATCTTGCTTGATGGAAACCGCGCCCGTCACACCCGAAGTATCGGACCCCTCCCCATCCCACGGTTTGCCCCTTTGCGTATTGGACATGACGCGCCGCGACCGCTATGGTGCTCACCCATCGCGTTCTGTGGAAACCCTGTTTCGGAGTTGGGCTGGCGCATGATCGGAAGGATGGGGCAACGGGTCGCTTACGGAACGCTCACGATTGCCTCGTTGGTGATCGTCTTTCTCGCCGACGCCGAAATTGCCGCGTGGGCAGGCGGTCAGCCCTCGCCGCTGGCAAGGTACCTGGGCAACGTACCCGCAAACCTGGGACCGGTCGCGCGACTCCTTCATCGGGGAAACCTCGTACCACTGCTTGTCCTCACCGTCGTTTTGCGCGGCGCGGGGGAACTTCTGACGCTCTTTGCGGCGGCGGGTGCAAAACCACACCGGCGATTCGCCCTGGTTATGGTTGCCGCCCTTTTTGTTGCGCCCTGGTTCTCCGCCGCCGGCTGGTTAGGCAGAGACATTGCATCCCAGGAGGGTTTTTATTGGCCGCTGGTGCTGATGATCCTTGCGACAGTCGGAACCGGCGTCCTGCAAGTCTTGCGAGGAACCCCCGACGGAACCTTTCGCGACGCTGGGTCCACGCTTTTCGTCATCATCTATGTCGGATTCATGGCTTCGTTTGCGCTGCAAATCAGGTGCGGAGCGGATGTCCCCCAACAATCGGGGGTTTGGTTCCTCTTGATCGCGATTCTCGTAACGAAGGCAGCCGATATCGGCGCATATTTTACCGGTTCTGCCATTGGCAGGACCAAGCTCTGCCCGAACATCAGTCCTGCCAAGTCCGTCGAGGGTCTAGTGGGCGGTCTTGGGTCGAGCGTTGTCGTGGCACTGCTGTTCGCCGGGGCTTCTTGGATTGCTGCGGGTCTGGGTGCATCGGAAAACGTGTTGACCGTGACCAATGCGCTAACGCGTCTTTTTTCGCACGGAGAGGATCTCCATCATGTGCGGTGGATTGGGGCTGCTGTTTTCGGAATCTTCCTGTCGGCGGCGGGGCAATTCGGCGATTTATTCGAGTCTTGCTTGAAAAGAGACGCTGGCGCTAAAGATTCAGGCGCGCTTATTCCGCAATATGGGGGTATACTAGACTTGATCGATAGTCCCGTGCTGGCCATGCCGATCGCTTGGTTTTTTCTGACCGCCGTTTGGTCGACCGGGTAGGGAAGCATCCAGGGGGACCGATCACGAGGGACGGTCGCGGCGGGTATCGTGGTAAGCCACACGCCCCTGAGACCTCGAAGCAAGACTTGGACATCAACCTACCGATTGAAGACACGGCACGTCGGGGGGCGCTGTACGGGAACTCGGACCGCAACCTCCGCCTGATTCGCGCCGCATTCGACGTGAAGTTGGCCGCCCGCGACGGGGTTCTGCATATCAGCGGACCCGCCGACGCGGTGAAGCATGCCGCACGGGTTTTCGAGAAGTTGCAGGCCGATCTGCGCAACCGGGCGGATCTTCCCGAAGACCTGGTGCGTGAAGTCATCGAGCGTGCGAAGCGAAACGGTGTCGCGTCGGAAGGGGGCGGCGTTGAAGTTTTTCTTGCCAACACCAGAATCGCACCGCGTACGGAGGGTCAGCGTCGCTACATGGATGCGATTCTCCATTGCGACCTGACGTTTTGCCTCGGTCCCGCAGGAACCGGAAAGACGTTTTTGGCCGTGGCGGTGGCGCTGTCTCTTTTGAAGTCGGGTAAGATCAAACGGATCGTACTCGCGCGTCCTGCGGTCGAGGCAGGTGAAAAACTCGGGTATCTTCCCGGCGATTTGCAGGCCAAGGTCAACCCGTATTTGCGACCCATCTTTGATGCCATGCACGACATGATGTCGTACGAGCAGACGAAGCGTTTTATGCAAAACGACCTGATCGAAGTCGTGCCGCTAGCGTTTATGCGCGGGCGCACGCTCAACAACGCCGTCATCATCCTCGACGAGGCGCAAAACGCGACGGTTTCTCAAATGCTCATGTTTCTCACACGACTCGGGCAACGCGGGAAGATGGTGGTAACCGGCGACGACAGCCAGAGCGATTTGGAATCGCAAAAGGCAAGCGGGTTTATCGACGCCGTTCGACGCCTGGAACCCGTCCGCGGCGTAAGCGTGATCAGGCTGGGCAAGGCGGATATTGTCCGACACCCCTTGGTCCAGGAGATCGTCGATGCGTATGGAAAAGAGCCTTGACTCGTCCGATAAACCCCCTGCGGAGAACGTTTCGGACGAACGCCGGTTTTCTGTTCCCCGCGCGGGGGGCAAGACGCCGATAGGCGCTACCTGAACAGACGCACGGTCGGGGAAAAACGGGATTCCTGATGTTTGGTATTTTCGCAAGAAAACGAGGCCAGCGCAAGGCGGTCCGAGACGGGAAGGGCTCTCCCCTTAAAGTCTCGTCCGGGGTTCGTGCCAATCTTTTCTCGTGCCGGACGCTGGCGTGGGCGTTTTTCCTGTTTGCGGTGACGGCGATCGCGCTGGTGAAGGAATCGGGGGTGAAGTACGTCGTCGGACAACGCGTCGAGCATCCCATCTATGCGAAAGTCGATTTTAACGTTCCCGATCCGCTTCGCACGAAGTCCGATCGCGAGGCCGCGCGTGCCAAGACCCCCAGCTACTACAAACTCAACGACTCGGCGCTAACCTACGATCGAATTCGCGCTGACTTGATGCGCCTCTATCAAATGGCGGTGGAAGCGGAGTCGTTCGAGGCGTTTACCAAGGCGCTTGGAGAAGCCGGCTGGCCCGCGGACAAGAAGGCTTATGACCGTCTTCGAGCCTTGATCAACCTTCCCAACGACGAAGGGCGAACCCGGTACCAGGGATGGATCAACAAGCTTCCGCTGGAGGAGCAGCACATCGTTCGCAACCTGTCGGGCGAGGCACGCGACCCACAGAGTTTGGCTGACTTTATCGTCCTGGTTACGACAAAAGAAGGCCGGGCCCACCTAACCAAAAAGTCGCACGCCGAACTTATTCCCCAGGGGAATCGCCGCGCGCTCCAGGGGATTGCCAGCTTCCTGGCGAGGCGCTTGCCCGCATTCGAACTTCGACCGACCATTGAAGCCGTCGTTCTGGCGACTTTCAGCGAGCAACCCACGATCATCTTTGACCAGGAACGTACACAATCCGCCATGCAAGAGGCGGCGGACAAGACCCCCGAGGCGATGACGGCATTTGAAGCGGGGTCAGCCTTTATCACACCCGGAATCATCGGAACCAAAGAGTACCAACTCCTTACGGCCCATCACAATGCCCAGTTGGCATTGATGAACCAGGGAACTGCGCAGGGAATCGAATTGCGACGCGAATGGTTGCTTCACCGTGTGGGAATGGTCGTGCTGGCCCTGACGCTCGCGATTGGTCTACTGGTTTACACGGGGGTGTACGAACCATCCATTTACGGCGATCGTTTGCGCACCATTGCCTTTTTTGTACTCGTGCCGGCCGTACTTTTGACGGTGGCGGTGATTGATACGCGCCTGCCGGACTACCCGGAACTGGTCCTTGTTCCCTGCCTGACCATGGTGTTGACTTTGGGCATCGTGTTCCGTCGGCGCTTCGCACTGGGGGCAACGTGCATTACCTCGCTTCTGGCGGCGGTTCTTGCGGGAGAGTCGCTGACCCTGTTGCTGGTGGTCTTGACGGGGGTAGCGGCGGCGGCTTATCAGCTCGACGACGTTCGTTCGCGCACAAAGCTGATTCGGGTGGGGACCATTACCGCGTTGCTGGTGTTTATCACGACGGCTGCCGGAAACCTTCTGGATAACCAGATGCTTGCTCACGTGCTGGAGCGGTCGGTCTTCGCGGCGGTGGCTGCGTTGATCTCTGCGTTTGTCGTTTCCGGGGCGCTTCCGTTTATCGAAGCTGCTTTCAACTCCGCCACGTCGCTCGCCCTCCTTGAATGGCGCGATCCAACCAAGCCCCTTTTGCAGCTTCTTGCGAGAGAAGCACCGGGAACGTACAACCATTCGCTGGTCATTGGCACGATGGCAGAAGCCGCGTGTGAACGGATCGGGGCCAACGGTCTACTTGCCCAGGTCGGCGCGCTGTACCACGACATCGGAAAAATCTATCGACCCGCTTACTTCGCGGAGAACCAGGAAGGAAACATCAGCCGCCACGAGAACCTCGCGCCGACCATGAGACTGCTGATTATTCTGGGACACGTCAAAGATGGTCTTGATCTTGCCAAGCAGTACAAGTTGCCCAAGGTGCTCCGCCGGTTCATTGCCGAGCACCACGGAACGACAGTCGTGCGCTATTTTCACCAGATGGCCACCGACAAGCAAATCGCCAGCGGCAAACATGACCGCGAAGTAGCCGAGGCGGACTTTCGTTACGGCGGACCCAAACCCCGCTCGAAAGAGTCCGCGGTGTTGATGCTCTGCGACGGAATCGAAGGGGCTGTCCGCGCGCTTTCGGATCCGTCGGTCGGGAGGATTGAAAGCGTCGTGCAGCAGGTCGTCTCCGACCGTCTCAACGATGGTCAATTCGACGAATGCGACATCACGCTCCGGGAAATCCGCGTGGTGGAAGACTCGCTGGTCAAAACGCTTTGCAGTGTCTACCATGGCCGCGTGGCCTATCCAAAAGCACAACAAAAGGAAACAGAACATCAGCAACAATCCGCGCGGTTAAGCGGGTAACCTATTCTACGTCCATGGACGATCCACCCCCGTACCAGATCACCTTTACGCACGTGAAAAGCGGTGCCGCCGAATGTGAAGCAACATTGAGACGCATCGTCGAGACGGCGCTCGCCGGTCAGGAAACCCGTCACGCCATCATCAACATCGCTATCGTGGACGATGTTGAAATCGCGCGACTGAATCAAAAACACCTGCATCTCGCCCGATCCACCGATGTGCTCAGCTTTGATCTTTCAGGGGATCACGACACCGACTCGGATGCGAGCGACGACCCTCGCCGTCGTGTTGAGGGGCAGGTGGTTGTCTCCATTGAGACAGCCCGGCGCGAGGCGAATCGTCGGCAACACTCCTTCGAGGCGGAACTCGCGCTTTACGTCGTCCACGGCGTCCTGCATTTGACCGGACTCGACGACGCGACTCCCCGCCAGGCAAAGCGAATGCACGCAATCGAAGAACAGGTCTTGATTTCGGAGGGTTTTCCGGCGGTCTTTTACGGTGAAGGTGTCGCGGGCTTACCGGCATCGAAATCGGCGACAAAACCCGGCGTAAAGCCATTGCGAAACGAGCACGAACGGTCCGGGCAGACTGGTCACGTTCGCTGCCGTGAAGATGATCCGTCTGCGATGAGACACGGGCGTGAGTAGTTGGGGTCTTTGGATCGCATTGGGCGCGATCGTTTTGTTGCTTCTTTCGTCGACACTGAATCTGGCGCTGCGCATGCCGTCCCGCGGTCGCATCGCCGAGGAGTTTGAAAAGTCCAGGCGCCAGGGGGCGTTTGAGCACTTCTTGCAAAACCGTTCGGCGTACATGTTCTCGGTCGCTATCGTTCGCTCGGTTTCGGTGGTCGCTGTGATGCTGTCCGCGTTGATGATCCTGCGTGTGGGAGATACCTCTCTCGATTCAGCGAGGCTGCTTGTTGCCGTGGGGATTGCCTGGGTTTTCCTTGTGGTGTTCGGCGTGGCGATTCCCTACGCGTGGGCCAAATACGCGGGCGAATGGCTGGTCGTGCGGTGTCTGCGGTTGGTTGCCTTTTCCCACCTGATAACAACTCCGATTCGCGCCGTCTTGAGCGTGGTCGACCCGATTGTACGGCGCCTCGCCGGAGTCCCCCCGCGCGATCCCGCCTCGTTCGCCGACGATCTGGAGCAGGAGATTCTCAACGTCGTGTCCGAGGGTGAGCTGCACGGGGCTGTCGATGAGGAGGAAAAAGAGATGATCGAATCGGTGATTGAGCTGGGCGACATGCGCGTCGAGGAGATTATGACCCCGCGAACGGAAGTTGTGGCACTTCCCGTTGATGCCGATCTCGATGCCGTGCTCGCGCTGATTCGTACCAAGGGGCATTCCCGCATCCCCGTTTACGAGGGAAACGTGGATACCATCCTGGGAATCCTATACGCCAAGGACCTTCTTCGTCGAGAACCCGACGCGCCCTTTGAACTTCGCACGATGATTCGCAAAGCCTTCTATATCCCCGAATCGAAACCGGTTCCGGACTTGCTGGCGGAGCTTAAAAACCAAAAGGTTCACATGGCCATCGTCCTCGACGAGTATGGTGGAACCGCCGGAATCGTTACCCTAGAGGACATCCTGGAAGAGCTTGTCGGCGAGTTGGCGGACGAATACGAAACATCCGAACCCCTGGGAATCAGGAAAATCAATGAAACCACCTTCGAGATCGATGCGCGTATGAGAATCGACGACCTCGAAGATGAAATCGATGTGCAAATCCCCGACGACAAAGACTACGAAACGATCGGCGGATTCGTCTTTAGCAGACTCGGGCGGATCCCCACGGTAGGTGAAATCTGCAGGCACGAAAACCTGATCCTGCAGGTCATCGGCGCGGAACCAAGACGCATTACGCGTCTTCGCATGACGATCGCACCCCCGAACGAAAATGCTCCCGATGACCAGGCCGCTTAACTGGCTGTTGAACAGGTGTGGCGCAAGGTTTTCGCTATTGTTTTCGCCGGCAAGGTGCCGGTTCTGCACGCGAGTGCGGTTGTTTTTCAACGGGTGGCGAAGCCCGGCGAACGGGAAAACAAAGCGTTTCTCAGGGGCTTGAGAGTGTTTTCACGAGCGTGCGAAAGTGGTCCCCGCGTGCGGCGTAGTTGACATACGCATCGAAGCTCGGTGCCCCCGGAGAAAAAAGAACGACGTCGCCTTGGTGCGCACGCTGTCTGGCGGCGACCACGGCTTGCTCGAGCGTGTTGACGCGCTGAATCCTTGCGGAGTCTTGTGAGCCACGGAATCGCATCGCACGTTTGATCGCCTCCTCGAAGATCGGCGCGGATTCTCCCATGCAAATAATCCAATCGCATGAATCCACCAATTGTGTTGCACACTCGCTGAAATCCGTGTTCTTTCTTTTGCCGCCGACAATGGCAAGCAAACGCCCGTGGGCAAATTGAGGCGATTGGCGGATCGCCCGGACCGCCATCATGGTAGCGGTCGGCGCCGTCGATTTTGAGTCGTTGACGAAAGTCACCCCGGAATGGCTGCAAACTCGTTCGAGACGGTCGGGTAGCCCCGAAAATCCGCGAAGTTTCTTGCGCACAAATTGTTCATGGATTCCAAGGTGTTTGCATATCGTCAGCACGGTGGCGGCGTTTTGCCTGTTATGCTTTCCGGGAACCGACAAATCGATCGGCTCTTCGGGCGAAACAACGCGGACAAGCCGCCCCGGTGCGTCGAAAACCAGTTCGTTGATAAGCTCCTGCGCACGCGGGTGCATATCGCCGACAAACAGCGGCGCATTCGCGCTTGGGGTCCGGGCGATGTTGATCTTGGCGTCGTAATAGTCGCGTTCTGAATCGTAACGATCGAGGTGGTGAGGCCAGAGGTTTGTGATCGCCGCGATGCTCGGTGTCCAGTCGATCCGCGGAAGGTCTTCGAGCTGGGCGTTCGACATTTCAAGGACGACCAGATCGCGGGGATGAATCCGGTCCAAATCGCTGAGCAAGGGTCGCCCGATGTTGCCTCCCAGGTGGACCGTACGGAATGGAATGGTTTTGTTCTCGACCGCCGCGTTCAAAACACCCGCCAGCATCGCGCACGTGGTGCTTTTCCCATAGGAGCCGGTCACGCCCACGACCTTTGCGGGGCACCGCAGGCAAAACAGGTTCATCTCTGTCGTCCAGGGGGTCTTGGACAGCTCGATTCGCTGGAAAAGGTCGGATCGCCGTTTGATGACCGCCGGGTTGACGATGACCAGGTCGAAATCACCCGGATCGACGCCGTCGTGCCCGCCGAGACGAAGGTCCGCGTCAAGATCGGCAATCTGGGAAAGCGAATCCGCCAGGGTTTCAGCGGAAGAAAGGTCCGTGACGGTAAGTTTGGCGCCCTGGTCGGTGAGCCATCGAGAAACCGCCACCCCGCCTCCAAATCGCCCCAGCCCCATGATGAGAACGTGCAAACCACGAAACTCTCCGGAGGGGTGGGTATTTCGATTCAGCGGATGGCGGGTCATGGTATGTCCACTGCGAGTTCGGCGGAAAAGCGTGGAACCGGCATGGCGTCGGCGTTTTCACCTGCCAGAAGCCTACCCCGCCCATCCTTCCGCGACTTTCTCAGCAGGTTGCCACGCCCGGGGATGCTACGCACCAACCACCGGGTTGGAGCCTTTTCGCCGAGGTGGTCGCATGAAGGGGTGGTGATCATGGGAGGGGATCTTACGACACTCCGGGCTACAGACAACGCGAGGAGACCGGAAAGAAGGGATGTCGCAAAAACCGGCGAAAAAATCACAGGGCGACTTTGGGGGTCGTTTGTTGACAGGTCTCTTGGGGTGCCCGTATAACTCTCTGACTGTTTCAGCGGGGTCGATCCATTTGGGTGTTCCCGCCGGAATCCAGGACTGGCATCAAGACCGCGGTCGCCGGAGGGGTGCTTTGTGTGCCCGCAGCGCGGTCGCTCACGCCTTGTTACATTCGGAGTGTTCCAACGATGAAGACGCCACGTAGTGCTTGGAAGGGTGGTTTGTTCGGTTTTTTGCTGACGGGGATCGTTGCAGTGTTGGCGCTGTCGATTACTGGGTGCCCGCCCGGCGTGTCAATGCCGAGTGACGGGGGCGGAAGTGATGGTGGCGGGTCAACAACGACCGGATCCACCAACGCACAAATCATTGTTCCTCTGAACTTTGGTCTTTCGGAAGCGGATACCTCGATTTCGATTCAGTACACCGTTCCAGACACCGCGACCGATGTTCGTGCGTTTGCGATTCAAGTTGAAAACGACGGCGCGGACGCGGCGGCCATCGGTGATCCACAGCTTATTGCGACAGGGCTCGCAGCCGGCGGCGGACAGGCGTTCACCTTTGACCCGTCGGAGGTCGGCGTGGGGTTCTATCGCTTACGGGTCTCGTTTGTTTTTGATGGGGTGGAGGAAGTAGCCGAGAGCGTCGCGGCCATCGAGGTGCAGGGCAAACCCGCTCCCTCTTTTGTTCGCCCGACGGTGACGCAGCTCAAAGTCGTACAGGGGGACAAGGTGGCGATTTCGTTCGATGCGGGAGACCCGCAGGGTGAGGTCGAGTGGCGTTTGTTTTACCTGCGAGAGACGGATCCACGAGATGCGATCCCCAGCGCACTGGGAGTAGAGCTGACCACCGGAACCGGCAACGCGGGGGTATTTGATTGGTCGACCGCCGCGGTCCCCCCGGGGGTATACGAGCTTGGGGTTTCCGCAACCGACAGTGGAAGCACGGTAGCTGCGACCGCCACCGCCGGGAGCGTGGATCGAATCGTTACGATTCCTAATTCCACCGTGACGACTCCGCGCGTCGAGATCATTTCACCCGATTCGGCGGAGCTTCCCTTTGTGCAGATTACCGCCCCGGGCAAAGATGATGTTCGCGTTTTTCAGGATCAAGACTTTTTGATCAACTGGGATGCGAAAGTCTTCGCGGATGGTGCGACCGGAACGGTCGAGGTTTTTTATGACACGGACACGGACGTGGACAACGGGTTTGTTTCGATCACCAAAGACCGTCCTCTTTCTGTCACGACCGTTCAGTTTCCGGCCAATGTGGCAGAGGGAACCTATTTTATCGGTGCCACGATTCGCGACGGGGTGAATCCGCCGCAGACCGCCTACAGTGAGGGAACGATTGAAGTGGTGCGTGGTGTATTTCTTCAGGTCACCAGTCCGGATGCATCGCTTCCGGTTCCGCCCGGCACGATGGTCAACATCGCTTGGTCGACGAACGCACCCGCAACCGCGGGGACGGTCATGGTTGTTTCGCAGTCAATCTTCAAGGACGGCACCTTGGAGCTTCCCTTCGGGGAGGAGAACGAAATCCTCAAGACGGATGTACTGACGACGCGGTCAGCCAGTTTTACGAGCAACGAATCGGGACTGTTTCAGGTTTCGGTGCAGATGACCCTGATTGACGGAACGGTGGTCAAGGCAGACGCCCCGCAGCTTGTTCAGTTTTCGACGCTACCGGGTGTGATCTGGCTGGGATCGCTTGCGGAAACCTGTACGGACGATCCGCAGGATACGTCGCTACCGCGCTGCGCGGGTGCGATTTTCGGGGGTGTGAACTTTGAAGATAACGCGGGAACTTCGCTGACGACAGCGGGCGACCTGAACGGCGACGGGCTCGATGAATTCGTCATCGCTTCTCGATACGGGAAACCGTTTTTTATCAATCCAAGCGGCATCGGTCCTGGCGAAGCATACGTAATCTTTGGCCGAAGTGTTGCTAACCGCCTTACGGGCGAGTTCAACTTGAATTCTGTTGGGATTCCTAACAGTATCGATTCTGATCGCCTTACCGGCGTAGCCATTAGAGGTGTTCGAACCATTTCTGATACAGACAACACGGATGGGCTTTCGGACGTGACTTTGATTCCGGACGTTGATAATGATGGAACGGATGAGCTTGCTTTTGGTTTTCCCAGGACGGATTCCAGGGGGCGCACTCGGCTAACTATCGAGCAGCAATTCCTTGCCGGCGGTGTTGTTTTTCTGAGCAGCAAAAATTCAATCTTGCGCAATCCTGACATTGGTGTGCCCGTTATTGGATTGGACGAAGTTGGACAGCTCTTTGCTGGAGGATTGTTTTGCACGGGTGGAGACAATGATGGACAGTCGTGCCAAGTTGACGCTGACTGTGCAGCTGGTGGGGGGACGTGCGACCAAGTATTTCCCGTTCCGTCGGTCCTCCTCCCCGACGGAACATGGACTCAGATCGGTACACCGGATTCGATTTCCGTTATTCTTGGGGACCTCCTTCAGGAAGACATGACGGTCGGAGGTTGTGTTCAAGGGTCGGATATGTGGTACGACACAATCATTGGCCCCCTGCTTGGGTTCACCGATAAGCTAGCGCTGCCAGCGTGGGACGGTATGCCGAATCGGACTGACCCTCCGATTGGCGCATTCAGCCCGACCGGATCACCACCCTGTGCTATCGGAGTCACCGCGTTGGGCTGTGTATCCTCCACAGTTCCGGTACCATTTTCTTCTGCTTTTTCTCGTTCAGGATTCTTCCCGACAAATGTGGTGCCTGTGCAGCCGCTTGGCGCGCGTGTTCTTGGGGAGGACCCAAACGATCGTTTCGGAACATCGATCGCTGTGAGTGTCGCGGTTCCTGGCCTCTCGGGTACGGATCTGCTTATCGCGGCACCGGGAGATTCCTCAGGTGCTGGGGTAGGAGTACTCGGGACTAATTTGGATATGTGGGAAGGTCGTCCACCGACACCCCACCAGTACATTGTCAATGAGGCATCGCATTGTGGTGACGGGCGTCAGGCAGGTTTCGTGGGATTGAGCGTCATTGGTGGCCCGGGTGACAGCATCGAAAATGTGCTGGGGATTGAGGACTTCAACAATGATGGACGGAACGATTTCGCGGTCGGCGCGCCGAACGCTTTGGGCGGGACGGGACGTCTGTACATCGGGTTTCGTCGCGAGGAGCGAGGCCTGGAAGGCAATTTCATTCTGACGAAGCTGGGGTTAGATCCATCTGACCCGGGGCGACTCGACGGGTTTTTGTTGGGGTCAGCTGGAACCCCTGGAAACCCTGGTCCCATTAGACAACCTAGGCAGATCGCGCTGGGCTCGTCGCTCGCGAGCGGATTCGATTTCAATGGTGACGGTGTCGAGGACGTCGTTGTCGGTGCGCCCGAAGCCGACAACGGCGTCGGCGAGGTCATCATCCTTTTTGGTCAGCAAGGTATCGTATCTCCGAAGGATGGTTATGAGGTCGAACAATATTTGGAAGACATCAGGGTCTGCGACGCAACTTTGAATCCGGATTGCCAATGTCTGGAAGGGTTCCTGACCGATCCAGTCTGCAATAGAAACCTTCGTCCCGTTGCGGCGCGGATTACGGGGCTGACGCGTGGGGGAGTCGCCGGTCAGTTTGGATTTAACGTCGCTAACGCCGGCGACGTGGATGGCGATGGAATCAACGATCTGTTGGTTGCCGCTCCGGAAGCGTCTCCGTTTTTTGACCCCAATCCTTCTGACGATGTCGACGAGCTTTCTTCACCAGGTCTGGATCTCGATCGCGACGGTCAGGCCGACGAGATTCTTGGAGACGATACATTGACCGCTGCAGGTCTGGTTTACGTTATCTCTGGAAACAACCGTTTGGATACGATCGGGCGGTGCTCCGGTAGTGGCGATCTTTGTACGCGTTTCCCCGACGACCTTTTACAAGGCGACTGCCCCTCCGGTGAAACATGCGATTTCACCGACATGACCATCGACGTTGATGAGTTGGGCTCGAAGCGCCTGCGCGGGTTCATCATTGTCGGTCGCCGCGAGGGAGATCGACTCGGCGGAGGTGACGCGGGTGATGCTTCTCGTGGTGGAATTGCCGGAAAGGCAGGAAGGGGACGTTCGCGAGGCCTTGCAAGCGCCGGGGATGTGGACGGAGATGGTCGCGACGACATATTGATTGGTTCTATTTTGGCTGATCCTCGGCGCGATCCGACCACCGACGTCGGTGTCACCAACGGTGGCGAGGTGTATTTGATTTATGGGTCAAACTCGCCGGGAGCGGGCGGGCAGTAGCTTCTCGGCGGTTGTCGATTCCGATAACAACGGGTTGTCGTGAGATACCGGAGCATGTTGCATTGAAAGTTGACTTACGCTGATGGAAAGCGATACGATGGGCGTCAGGAATGCGATTGAACGGTCCTGGGCGCACGGGTGTTCGCGCGGGATCAAGCCCGCGGCTCGGGTTTTGGAAGACGGTTGCGTTTGTTCGGCGCGAATGATTTGACCCTCGCGTTGGTTGGAGGCGAGCGCTTTGGGAACGCTTCAGGTTTTGGGGCGTTGCGTGTCTTTTCTGGTTTTGAATTTTTTGTGTGATTGAACTTGTGGGGCGGCGTTAGGATTAGGAGCTGCCTCCGGGAGCGGTAAACGAATGAGGCGGGTGTGGATGAGTAATTCGATAAGCCGATGCGTCGTGTTGATGGTGTTTGCGATCGTGCCCGTTGCCGCGGCGCAGGATTCGACCCCGCGCGCGCTGTTTACGATTACGCCGGCTGATCCGCAGGCGGGTCAAGAGGTTGCGCTGGACGCATCGTTTTCGTTTGATCGCGGAAGTGGCGGGTCCATTATCCTCTATTCGTGGGACTTCGGCGACGGTTCGGACGTGGTTGCGTTGGATCATCCGACCACGACGCATACCTACGCGGCTGCGGGTCTTTACACGATTGCCCTGACCGTGGTCGATGATGACACGCCCCCCAACCAGGGCGTTACCGAACGGACGATTGTGGTGGTGGCAGTTCCCGACAATGCTGAGGTTCCCAATCAACTTCCCAAGGCGCAATTCACCCTGTCTACCACGCAAGCAGCGGCGGGGGACGAAGTGACATTCGATGCGAGCGCCTCGACGGATGAAGACGGGGTTAAGGCGTGCTCGATCGGCGGTGCGGCGTGCACGGGTGACGCGGATTGTCCGGAGGGCGAGACTTGTGCGGTTCAGTTGCAGTACGCATGGGACTTTGGCGATGGAACGACTCAGGATTTTACAACAGACCCGGTGGCCACGCACGCCTATAGTGAACCCAAAAAATACGAAGTCCGTCTTTTCGTGTGTGATCAGGCTACTTGCACGCTTGGAAGCAGCACGTTGGACGTCTCAGAAACATTTCAGGAAATCGAAGTCCTCGCAGCCGGTACCAACGTCGCTCCCATTGCGATCATCGCTTCGGGTCCTCGAATTGGGACGGTGGGCGAGACGCTGACCTTTGACGGGCAGTTGTCGTTCGATCCCAACGGCGATCAACTGGAGTTTGCGTGGGACGTTCGGTTCAATGATTTGCTGATTGACCAGGTTCTAACCTCGGTGATGACGCGGTCGTTCGATCAGGTGGGTACATACGAGATCGCCCTCGAAGTCTTTGACGGACGTGGTGGCAGCGATCGGACGGACCCGATCATGGTCGTCATTGCCGAAGCACCGCCAGTCGTCGAGCCGCCCGCAGCCAACCCGAACCCCGGTAATACGCTTGAAGAGCCGATGGATAGCGCCTTGCAGCGACCAACGCTGATGACGTGCGGAGTGGGAATGATTCCCGCGATGATGGCGTCCATGCTGGTCATGGCGGCGATGTTCGTGACGCGACGTCGATCGAGGCGTTGATCCACATTTCGAGCGACCGGCGCGAACCGCAACGCTAAAGCTGGGTCCGCCGCCCCTATTTGCCGTGACGGCGGGTTTTCTTTCCAAGCGTGGCGTGGCGGGTATAATCCCGTCGTGATATCGGAGCAGATTTCATCCCAGGCCGTAGCGCTGCGTTTGTGCAAGGGCGGTTTGACAACCGCGATACTTGCGGCGGCGGTGTTTTGTTGTGGGTTGTTCGGCGTTCCGGCGGCTGAACGAAGCCGAGGGCGTTTGTCAGACTCCGCGGATTTTGATTCCTGCTGGATGGCGGCTCCGACTGTTTGCGCCGATGTGACAGCCTGTCCGGCGGTGACTTGTCCGGAGGCGACGGTCGCACGTTTCAGCGTGTTTCCTTTGTCGATGATTGCGATGATCGTCGATGTGCGTGTGGCGCACGGTGTCTGCCTTGCTCGCATCGGCGGGTTGTACGGCCCGTAGCTTTTTCCCTCCCATCGGTTCTTGGCGCTTGTCGTCGTCCCATTCGTTTGAGACTGTTTTGGTCCGCGGTTTAGCATTGAATCTTCTCGCCAGGAGGCGCGTTCTTCTATGTCAGTAATGGAAATTGCATCGTCTGCCTATCGGCACGTTTCGGGACTTCCGCGAAAAGTGTTTGGAACACGAAACGATCGAATTCTCAAAGGGTATCAGCGTCATATTGGTCCGATCAACGATCTGGAAGAGTCATTGCGCGGAGACTTCGACGATCGGATGGCGGCGCGGATTGCTGATGAGAACGTCGACGCTCTTGACGAGGATGAGCGAGAATTGGCGCGCCAACGGATTCGCGTGGAACTCAGCGAAGATCTCCGCGAGCGGACGGCCAAGCTGAAAACGCGAATTATCGAGCACTACGGTGAGCTTGAGTCCTGGTGGGAGTCGCTTGAGCACGGCAAACGTCTCGAGGAACACTTCAAGGACGAATACCGCAAACGTACCACGAAGGTCATCGAAGCAATGGACCAGACGGGGACGACCTACGAAGCGTTTGCGGTCTTGCGTGAGGCGTCTCGGCGCGCACAACGGCATCGCCACTTCGATTGTCAACTCATTGGCGGGCGTGTTTTGTTCGAGGGAAAAATCGCGGAAATGCGAACCGGTGAAGGTAAAACGATCGTCTGCCACCTGGCGGCGTTTTTGACCGTTCTCTCTGGTCGCCACGTTCACATTGTGACGGTCAACGATTATTTGGTGCGGCGCGACGCGGAGTTCGCCGCTCCGATTTTCGAGTTGGTCGATGTTTCGGTGGGATACATTCAATCGCAGCTCGATCCCAGTGGAAGCGAAGGAATCCGTCGGGCGGCTTACGCATGTGACATCACTTACGGAACCAACAGCGAGTTCGGATTTGACTATTTACGCGATAACATGAAAACGCGGTTCGAGGACCAGGTGCAAGGGCCGTTGGACTTCGTGATCGTTGACGAGGTGGACTCGATTCTCATCGACGAAGCCCGTACGCCTTTGATCATCTCCGGGCCCGCGTACGACGACGTTTCACGTTACCCTCGGGCGGATCGGGTGGCCGAGGAACTCGTGCGAAGACAAGCGCCCTGGGATCGAAAACTCCAGGCGACCGTTGCCAAGTATGATGGAAACGCGCACGACATTCCCAAAGTCGAAGACGCGATGAAAATCCTCGGGTATCGTGAAAAAAAGCGGGCGGATGCGGATCCCTCCAATTCCGACGAGGAGCCCATGGCCACGCTCGGTCCGGATTTTTTGACCGATGACCACGTGGAGGCCATTCAATTCTACGAGGCCGACGTTTTGCACATTCCCGCATCCGAGCGATATCGTCGATATTTCATCGTCCAACTCGAGCGTAAACAAGTCGGGATCACGCACGAGGGCGTAACGATCGCGCAGGAGCTACTTGATCTGGGCAGTCTTTACAGCGGTGCGAACATGGAGTGGCCTCACCTGATTGAAAACGCCTTGCGTGCCCACAAAGTTTATCAACGGGACCGTGATTACGTTGTGCAGAACGGGCAGGTGATTATCGTCGATCCGTTCACGGGTCGATTGATGCACGGTCGTCAATGGTCGGACGGGTTGCATCAGGCAGTGGAGGCGAAAGAAAACGTCAAGGTCAAGGAAGAGACTCAGACGCTTGCGACGATCACGATTCAAAACTTCGTAAAGCTCTATCGTATCAAGGCGGGTATGACGGGAACCGCACTGACCGAAGCGACCGAGTTCGACAAGATTTACCGACTCGACGTTGTGGAGATTCCGACGAACCGTCCTGTTAACCGGGTGGATCACAACGACAAGATGTATCGCGACGTGGAGCAGAAATACCAGGCGATTGTCGACGAGATTTTCGAAGTGCATCGCCGTGGCGTTCCGGCTGATCCCTTTTTGCTGGCGGACGTGTTTACGGCACTGCTTCCCGTCTTAAAAAAGCAAGGATCAGAAACTCGTCGCGTCGAAGAAGCGCTGGATCGGTTCAATCATGCCGAGTTGGGGGACAAGGACACGATCGCGTTCATGATGGAGGTGTACGCGGAAGCGATGGGGGATCTTGCGCGGGGTCGTCCGATTCTGGTCGGTACGACCAGTGTCGAAAACTCTGAAAAGCTCTCGCGGATTCTGGAAGGGCGCTACGGAATCGATCACGAAGTGCTGAATGCAAAGAATCACTCTCGTGAGGCGGACATTGTTGCCAAGGCAGGCGAGACGACCCTGCCAACCAGCGGTAAAGACAAAACACCCAAGGGAAACGTGACGATCGCAACAAACATGGCCGGTCGCGGTACCGACATTAAGCTCGGTCTCAACGTCGTGTATCCCACCTGCAAGGTTCCCGAAAAACTTCCAGATGGTGTGGAACGTAGTTCGTTTTACCCGGCGGGAATTACGAAGTGTTGCATTTCGTGCGACGAGTACGACGCAGCCACCAACTGCGCGCACTGTTTCAAGCCCAAGCTCGATCCGCGTTTTCCGGAACTGGGGCGCAAAGTTTGTCCGATCAACGTTCCGTGCGGACTGCATATTATCGGTACGGAGCGTCATGAATCCCGCCGGATCGACAACCAGCTTCGCGGTCGATCGGGTCGCCAGGGCGATCCGGGTTCTTCGCGTTTCTCGCTGTCGCTGCAAGACGATCTTCTCAAAATGTTCATGTCGGATTGGATGTTGAAGATGATGGAGAAGCTCGGATTCACGGAAGGGACCAGTCTGGAAGACAAGCGACTTTCCAAGGGGATCGAACGTGCGCAGCGCAAGGTTGAGGAGCGCAACTTTTCAACGCGAAAGCATCTTCTGGAATGGGACGAGCCGATGGACTTCCAGCGAAAGGAGTTCTACGCCGTTCGGCAGCGCATCCTGGAAGAGCGCGACCTGCCGGCGTTGATCTTTGATACGATTGACAATTCCATTCAGTCAACGCTGGACAACAACCTGAGTCCGGGATTCGCCCAATCGTGCATTGCCGAATGGTGTCGAAGCAACCTCGAACTGACGATCGACGAGGACGCGATTTCCACGGATGATCTTGAGTCGGCCCAGCGCAGCATCCGCCGCAAAGCCAAGGACGAAGCGCAGGAATCCATTCGAACCTCGATCGGAGAATACATCGACCCGGACGAACCGCAGAGAAACTGGGACATCGGCGGGCTCCTTTCCTGGTCCAAGCGATTGTTCCAGGTTCCGTTCACCCAAAACCAACTGCGCAAAATGGATCCCAGCGAAATCGAAGACGCGCTGATCGAGGCCGCCGAGGCGCATTACGATTCTCTGGATCTAAACGGAATCGCGATGTATCTCGATCCGAAATACCCTCATCAAGCCCTCGTGGACTGGGCGAAAGCGAAATTCGACGTCGCGTTGGACGTGACCGAGGTGCTGGAAATGTCCAAGGCCGAACTCGTACAGTTGCTCGGGGACCGAGTTTTGAAGGCCTATCGCGATCGTGAAGTCCGCTACCCGGTGGAATGGTGCATCGAGCGGGCGCTGTCGGACGAATCGGCGGACGACGCGCTGGCCGCCGATACGTTGGTCGCCTGGGCCAACAGCAAGTTTCGCATCGGATGGACGCTTGATAACGTCCAAGACCGCGATGCCGAAGAAATTCGCGATGAGCTTTTTCGGATGAACGAGGCGTTTTTTGACGGGAAGCTTGAAGAAGAAATCGACGCGAATATCGAGGGTAAAAGTCAAGAGGAGGCCGTCGCGTGGGCGAAGGAGCGTTTCGGACGCGCATGGAACCAGCGCCGATTTGAGGAATCATTGAACGGTGACTTTCGATCTGCGATTTTGGCGCAGGGACGCGAAATGCTTCGGTGGGAATTGACGCGACTTGAACAGTATGTGCTGCTGCGAATCTACGATCAAGCCTGGAAAGATCACCTGCTGGAGATGGACCATCTCAAGACCGCGATCATGCAAAGACCACTCGGGGGTGACCAGGGACACCCGCAGAGTCAATTCGCCATTGAAGGGCGGCAGCTCTTCACGCAAATGTGGGCACGGATTGCCAATCGTGTTACCGACATCATTTTCAAGATTCGCGGAACCACACTCGATGACGACGGTCAACGTCGACGAGTCTCCATGTCTCTGAGTCATGCCGATTCAACCGGTGACGGATTCGCCGGTGCAACGGCCGATCAAAAAGCCGCAATGAAGGCGCAGAACACCGACCAAAAAGTCGAAACCATACGCCGTGAGACGCCCAAGGTTGGCCGCAACGAACCGTGCCCTTGCGGAAGCGGTAAAAAATTCAAGCAATGTCACGGGAAGAATTGAGACCGGGGTGTGTGACAGAATCGGCTGGGGAGCGAATCGTATGGCGAAAACCCGGTGACCCCCCTGTATCTCCCCTTGTGAAGGGGGGACTTGAGCTTATCACTCCTTGCAAGGGGGGACGCGGCTCGCTACACAGGGGGGCGCAGCTCGCTACACAATAAGTGACAATGCTGTAAAGGGGCGTTGCGGTGCGCAATGCTCGCCCCCTCCGATTCAGTCATGTGCTCCACTTTTCGGGTTATTCGTTATGATCAACCCATGGCCCAGGCTCGGTGGCAATTTTTCATTGATGTCGGCGGGACGTTCAGCGACGTGGTTGCGATCTCGCCGGACGGCAAGCTGATTACGCACAAACTCTTGAGTTCCGGCGCGATTCGCGGGGTTGTGGGACCGGGATCGGGTTGCGATCGCATCGTCGATCGTCGTTTTATCGGGGACGTCGAGAATCTCTGGAGCGGTTACGAGGTTCGGCTGATCGGCGCAACCCGTGGCAACGATGATCGCACGAGAGTTGCAACCGCAATCGTCACAAAGTTCGACGGTAGCAACGGGACATTCCATCTCAATGCTTCGTTATGTAGCGAGCTGGCGGTCGGATCCGGTTTTGCCCTGTTATCTCACGAAGAGGCACCGATCGTTGCGATTCGACGGTTGACGCGTACACCGCTTTTGTGCGAAATCGGCGCCGTCGATGTTCGGCTTGGAACGACGCGTGCAACCAATGCGCTGCTCGAACGCAAGGGGGCTCGCGTGGCATTTGTTACGACGCGCGGGTTCGGGGATATCCTCAAGATCGGAAACCAGGACAGACCGGATTTGTTCGCGCTGAATGTACGCAAGCGCGAAGAGCTTGCCGAGTGTTCGATCGAAATCACCGAACGAATCGATGCCAAAGGGCAGGTTGTCCAGCCGCTCGATCGGAAAACCGCCCGTACGCAGTTGCAATCCGCCAGGGAGTCAGGCATCGAAGCCGCGGCGATTTGTTTGCTGCACGCGCACGTCAACCCCGCGCACGAGGAGCAGCTCGCAAAGATCGCCGAGGCCATGGGATTCACCCACGTTTCGGTTTCATCGCAACTGACGCGTTTGGAAAAAATTGTTCCAAGGGCGGACACCACCGTCGTGGACGCCTATCTGAGCTCAGTCATCGACGATTATGTGCAATCTCTGCGAAGCTCGCTGCCCGATGCCCGGATCCGACTGATGACCAGCAGCGGCGGATTGATGGACGCCTCCAACGTGACGGGGAAGGATACGATATTCAGCGGTCCTGCCGGTGGGGTGGTGGGGTGCGCGTACGTTACGCGGGCCGCCGGATTTCAACATGCCATCGGATTCGACATGGGCGGTACGAGCACCGACGTGTCGCGTGTGGAGGCGGCGCGGGGAACGTTCGAATATCAGCATGAGACGGTCAAAGCGGGGGTTCGGATTCAAACGCCCATGATCGCCATCGAGACGGTCGCCGCCGGCGGGGGAAGCATCTGCTCGTTTGATGGGTACAAGTTGGTCGTTGGTCCGCAAAGCGCCGGGTCGGACCCCGGACCGGCCTGCTATGGTCGTGGCGGACCGCTTACGGTTACGGATATGAACGTTGTGCTCGGGCGGATCGTGGCGAATCGTTTTCCTTTTCCGCTCGACCGGGATATTGTCCATTCCAAACTTGCGGAGTTGGCTGGCGAGGTGAATCGCCGTTCGGGTTCATCTCTCGATGCGCTTTCGCTGGCGGAAGGATTCGTCGAAATCGCGGTGGCGAATATGGCTTCTGCAATTCGCAAGATATCGATCGAAAAAGGATATGACCTCAGCGCCTATGTGCTGACATCCTTTGGTGGTGCGGGTGGTCAGCACGCGTGCGCGATCGCACGCAGGCTGGGGATGCGTCATGTTCTTTGTAACCGATTTGCCGGCATCCTTAGCGCGCTGGGGATCGGTGTTGCCTCTGCAAAGAGGATTGTGGAGCGCAGCGTTCGAGAATGCCTTAACGAGGGTCTGGTCAGGCGCCTTGCGAAAGTGTTGGACGAAATCCATCTTGAGGCGAGGCGCGCTCTTCTGGCGGACGGGGTTTTGGACAGTGAACTACAGGAACCCGTACAGACCGCGGACCTTTGTTACTCGGGTCAGGCGAGTTTGATTTCCGTTCCGTTGGGCCACCCGGACAGGATGCAGAGCGCGTTTGTCGCCAGGCACCGTCAACTCTACGGGTACGTTTATGAAGGCAGGGCGATTGAAGTTCGCGCGGTGCGTGTGGAACTTGCCACCGAAAGCCGTGACATTGCCATTGGCGGGAACGAAACGGCTGCTCCTTCCCTGCGTCGTGAGTGTTCGGCACGCATGGTTGTTTCGGGAAAAGTTCGGGACGTTCCGTTGTACGATCGCGGTGCGATGACGGTTGGGAAGAAACTCCTTGGACCTGCGATTGTCCTTGAGGATACAAGCACGATTGTCATTGACGAGGGCTGGTGCGGAGAGGTGGTCGGAAGCGGCGCTGTTGTACTGACGTTTACGGCGGCGGAGGACTCGAAGGAAGTCGTTTCAACGGTTTGCGACCCGGTCCAGCTTGAGCTGTTTAACCATCGATTCGCCTCGATCGCGGAGCAGATGGGGGCAACGCTTCGTCGAACGGCGTTGTCTACTAACGTCAAGGAGCGTCTCGACTTTTCGTGTGCTATTTTCACGCCGCGCGGCGACCTCGTTGTCAACGCCCCTCATATTCCAGTCCATCTCGGCGCGATGAGCGAATGCGTTCGGGCGCTGAGAGACGATGTTGGCGAGTTTCTTTGCGGCGACGTGTACGTAACCAACGACCCCTATCGCGGCGGCTCGCATCTCAACGACGTGACGGTGATTACGCCCATTCACGATGCCAAGGGCGTGTCGGTTCTCTTTTTTGTGGCCAGTCGAGCGCACCACGCGGAGATCGGTGGGATGAGACCGGGATCCATGCCGCCCGATTCCGCTTGCCTCGCCGACGAGGGTGTCGTCATTCGTGCATTTCGCTGGCTTGTTGACGGACAGCCACAAGCGGGGGAACTGCGGTCCCTTCTGACCTCACCTCCTTATCCGTCCCGTACACCGGACGAAAACCTTGCGGACATTGCGGCGCAGGTCGCAGCCAACCATACCGGTGTTCGAGCACTCTTGGCGCTTGTGGATGATTACGGTCTGCCGGTGGTTCATGCGTATATGGAGCATATCCAGCGTGCGGCGGAGCAACGGGCGCGGGCCGCTATCGCCCAATTTCCCGACGGCGTGCATTCGTTCGAAGATCGTCTCGACGACGGATCCTTGATTCGCCTTTCGGTATCGATCAAGGGCGATGAGGCGGTTTTTGACTTTGCGGGAACCGATCCGGTTCTGCCCGGGAATCTAAATGCCAACCGGGCCATCGTTACGAGTGTTGTTCTGTATTGTGTTCGATGTTTGATTGACGAGAACATTCCGCTCAACAGTGGGGTGCTTGCTCCGGTTCAGATTCGACTCCCGGAATGTTTTCTTAATCCACCTCTTGACTCCGACCCGACTCAATGCCCCGCCGTCGCCGGTGGAAACGTGGAAACATCACAACGCGTGACCGATTGTGTGCTGGGTGCATTGCAGGCGGTGGCAGCGAGTCAAGGAACGATGAACAACCTTCTTTTGGGAAACGATCACTTCGGGTATTACGAAACGATTTGCGGTGGCGCGGGGGCGGGGAGGGGTTTCGACGGCGCGGACGCGGTTCATACGCACATGACCAATACCAGGCTGACCGATCCGGAAGTGCTTGAATCGCGTTATCCGGTTCGACTGGTTCGCTTTGAGGTTCGAAAAGCATCGGGGGGGAGCGGGCGGTATCGTGGCGGTTGCGGGGTCGTGCGCGAGCTGGCGTTTTTGGAACCCCTGGAAGTGTCGATCATCAGCCAGCGACGAACGATGGGACCGTACGGATTGCACGGGGGCGGTCGAGGAAAACCCGGAGTCAACCTGTTGATCCGGCGCGATGGACGCGAGCAAGAACTGGGGTCTATCGTTTCGATTCACGTAGATGCGGGAGAGCGCATTCGTATCGAGACACCGGGCGGGGGTGGTTGGGGCACGCCCGACGAAGGAAGCGAGAAAAAAGCGTGAACGCGCGCATCGCATCCATGGAGAACCTGATTGCACGCGACCCCGGTGGACGCAACGTGTTCGCGCTGATGATCCGCGATCAACTGCGTTTGGCGGCGCAGTCGCTTCTTTTGGCGCGGCGCGTCGGGATTGTGACCGGGTTTTTCGTAAAACAGGCCTGTGCGGGTGAAACAGACGGACCGCCCGGGGCTGTGGTGCTTGGTGAGGCGTTGCGCCGATGCGGGATCACCGTGGATTATATCACCGATCGAGCTGGTTCGCGTATTTTGCAGTCGCTTGGCGTAAAACCTCGCGTGGATGATTTGAACTACCTGGTCGACGCGTCGCCCACCCATCTTGTCGCGATTGAGCGCGTTGGAAGAACGCATGACGGTTGCTATCGCAACATGAAAGGAGAAGATATTTCAGATGTAACGGTTCCACTCGATCGTCTTTTCATTGAAGCCCTCGATCGCGGTGTCGTGACCATTGGAATCGGCGACGGCGGCAACGAGATTGGAATGGGCAAGGTGTTTGCCAGCGCCCTGACCAACGTTATCAACGGCCCGAAAATTGCCAGCATCGTTTCCACCGATTACTGCATCGCCGCTGGCGTGTCGAACTGGGGTGCCTATGGATTGGCGGCGGCGATGTCCGTCCTGGTCGAAAAGGATCTCCTGTGCGATTCGGCGGTTATTGTGCGACACGTCGAAACGGCGGTGTCTTCCGCCGGAGCCGTGGACGGTCGAACCGGTGAGCGGTCCACCACGGTGGACGGGCTTGGTCTTGATGAAAGCGTGCGAATTGTCGAGGAGTTACGAAATCAGATTCGCCCGTCGCCGTTTGAGGATAAAAAACCGCTCAGGATTGGTGTGATGGGTTTTGGACAAACAGGTCGGGCGACCGCCAGGTTGCTCGCCGCACATGGCCATCGTGTTTTCGTATCGGATTTCGCAAATGATTCCATTGTAGATTCCGATTCGCTGGAGGCGGTCGAAACGGGCGGACATTCGGCCGCATTTTTGCAACAGTGCGACTTTGTGGTGACCAGTCCCGGCGTTCGACCGGATACGAAAGTGCTCGCCGCGCTTCGGCGTGCGGCGATTCCGATCATCAGCGACCTGGAAGTGGCGGATCAACTCTGCGAAAAAGAAGTCATCGCGGTAACTGGGACCACCGGTAAACGAACTACGGTCGAATGTATCCAACACATCTTCGCCGCGTCGGGCGACGTGGTTCCCATCGGTGGCAACAAAGGTGTTCCGTTGGCGGCGATTCTGGTTGACGATCCGAAGGCGGGTCGAGTCGCGCTGGCGGTGTCCAGTTTTCAGCTTGAGACGGTCGTACGTTTTCGGCCACGTGTTGCGATCATTCTCAATGCGCAGGATGCGCATCTGGATCGCCATCGAAGCGTTGCGGAGTATATTCGTACGAAAAGTCGAATCTTCATGAACCAGCGGAGTGACGATGTTTTAATCGTCCCCTGGGATGATGCGCGGCTCCGATCGCTTTCACGCAAGCACCACGGGCGAACGATGTTCATTTCGGCGTCGCAGCAAGTTGACGAGGGTGCGTGGCGAACCGGCGATACGATCCATCTGCGTATCAATGGCGAACATGCGCAGCTTCGCGCTTTGGCGGTGGGTTCCTATCCTTTTGCTGAAAACTTACTCGCCGGTGTTGTTGCGTGCCGCGTTTGCGGCGTGTCGGTTGAAAAAATCAAAGAGGCGCTGACGCACGGAGCGATTCCGGGGAGTTGGTCATGACAACATCGTCCCACCCGAATCTTTCCGGTGTGGAGATTCGTCGCCGATGTCGGTGCGGCGAATGGACGGGACCAACCGCCGGTTGCGCGATGGGGTATGTGCAGGCCAATCTTGTCATGGTCCCCAAAACTGTGGCCGCGGACTTTCGTCGTTTCTGCGAGCTGAATCCCAAACCCTGCCCGGTTCTCGAAGTGACCGAGCCGGATTCTTTCGAGGCGCGAACCGCCGCACCCGGTAGCGATCTGCGTACGGACTTGCCGCGTTATCGCGTTTTGCGAGAGGGCATTTGTACAGAGAAGCCGACTCGCGTCGAGTCTATATGCGAGGAGGCGAGCGCGTCGGGTGATCCGCTTGTTGCGTTCTTGTTGGGTTGCTCGTTTACCTTCGAGGCGGCGATGTTGGATGCCGCCTTGCCCGTGCGCCATATCGCTGAGCACAAGAATGTTCCGATGTATCGAACCAACCTGGCGTGCCACGCCGCCGGTCCCTTTGCGGGACCGCTGGTCGTTTCGATGCGACCGATGACCCCACAACAGGCGGAGCGTGCCGAAACGGTCACCGCCCGAACGCCCCTTGCCCACGGTGGTCCGATTCATATTGGCGATCCGTCGGCGATCGGAATCGCGCAGATCAATGCGCCGGACTACGGCGACGCGGTTACGATCGGCGACCACGAGGTGCCTGTGTTTTGGGCGTGCGGTGTAACGCCGATGGAGGCGCTCATGCGTGCAAAGATCGACGTTTCAATCACCCACGAACCCGGTCACATGTTCGTGACCGACCTGCCAGACGGGGAGCTTTCGCAAATGCGATCGTATCGGTGATGCAAACGCTACGCGTTGCGGACAACGCCGAGAAGACCCAGCGCGTCACGCTCGACGACTCCGCGCAGTTGCTCTCGCGGAATGGTGGGGAGGTTGGTTCCGTGAACCAGATGGTTGATGCTGTAAAGGTCTTCGATGCAGTGTGACGCCGACGCCGCGGGAAACCCGCTTCCAAACAGCAGCTTATCCATCACGCCGTACTGGTGCGCACTGAGAAGCGCCTGATAGGCCTGCCATGGTTGGTGAAGAAGCCAACTGATCTCGGAGAAAACATTCTTATGCTTGGCCAGAAGGGCAATCGTTTCGGTGACCCACGGATAACCCATGTGGGCAATCACGATTCGCAGTTCCGGAACCTCCCGCGCAACCTCATCGAGAAGAACCGGACGGGCATACTCGAGTTTGGTTGCCGCAGAGATATGCACCCCCGTGTGAAAGACAGCGGGCATCTTTCGCAAAGCAGCCTCCTCATACACCTTCATCGCCAGCGAATTGCTCGGGTGAAAGTCCTGGGCAGCCGGCGCAATCGACACACCCGACAAGCCCAGCTCGTCCTGGGCACGCCTGATGTCAGCGATGGCTTCCTTGGGGTCGCTCGGGTCGATTCCCGCAAAACCAAGCAGTCGGTCGCGATGGGCAGCGACATAAGATGCCACCTGCTCGTTGTCGATGTCAGCCCCGAGGTACTTGCTCTTGAACCCCAACACGATCGTGGTGTCTACGGGTTCGGTGGCGGCGAGGTGCTCGGAAATACCGGCGGCGTCCAGATCGGCAAACGCCTCGTCGGCGGGATGCCTCTGCCATTCTCCGGGCAAGCAACTTCCCAGGCGCGTGCGGGACTCCCAAGTGTGCGTGTAGCAATCGACGATCATGTGGGTCGTTCTGGGTTCACGTATCGAACCGTGTGCTGTGCCGTGATAGTAGCCGATGGCCGCCTCCGAAGTCAAGATGGGTAAAAACAAGACAAACCGTCGTTCGGAAAGCCCCGCCGCATTCTCCATGCCGCCGGAACAGCCTCCCTCAACATTACCTGCCCGAGGGGTTCGACGGACAGGTTTTCTATACTCCGATGACGACGTATCGGCAAAACATGCGCAATGAGTGCAACAGTAAGGGGCATCAGGATGCAAGGTGGACCGGCGAGGCTGCAAACCGTGTATCATAGGCCCGAAGTGCTACGAACCCGGGGCTATGATGCCGCCGCAATGACCCCTTCGAAAGGGGACGAAGCGGTTGCATAGCGTTTTTTGGGGATGCGCCCGGCGAGAAAGGCGTTGCGCCCCGCCCGAACCGCGTGATTCATGGCCACCGCCATCCTGACCGCGTCTTTCGCACCGGCGATTCCCGTATTGAGAAGTACCCCGTCGGCACCGAGTTCCATGGCAATGGCCACGTCCGAAGCTGTTCCAACCCCGGCGTCCACGATGACGGGATAATCCGGGTCATCGCTTTTGAGGTATTCGAGGCAAAGGCGAATGTTGTTGGGGTTTAAGATGCCCTGCCCGCTTCCGATCGGGGAACCGAGCGGCATGACGCTGGTGGCGCCGGCGTCCTTGAGCTTTTTGGCAAAAATCGGATCGTCATTCGTGTAGGCAAGCACCTCCAAACCGGCGTCGACCAGGGCGGTCGTCGCCTCCAGGGTTGGGATCGGATCGGGCAGCAGCGTTTTCCTGTCAGCCAATACTTCAACCTTAACCCACTTTGCACCGGGATTCCCCAACCCCTCAAGAAGCTCACGACTCAGTCTGGCGGAACGGATCGCATCCTTGGCGGTGAAACAACCGGCTGTGTTGGGAAGGATCGTATATCGGGAAAGGTCGAGGTGATCGAGAATGCTGTCCGCCCTTGCTTTTCCCGTATCGCCGGACATCACGTCGCGGCGAATGGCCACCGTTACAACCTGACAACCCGACGCATCGAGCGCCTCTTTCATCAGATCGAACGTTGCATACTTACCCGTCCCGACAAAAAGACGCGAAGTAAACTCAAAGGAGCCAATTTTGTATTCCGTATCCGTCATCTCGCTATCCTCCTCCAACGAACGTGACGACTTCAATGCGATCGCCCGGTCGAATCTTTGTCTCCGAAAAGCGACTGCGTCGTACAAGCTCCTCGTTAATCTCCACCGCCACGCGCACCGGTTGCAGATCGCGAGCTTCGAGAAACTCGGCCACCGTAGTATTTTCACGAATCGTTTCGCTTTGACCATTCACGGTGACTTGCATTTCGGTCGCTCACGCTCGCCACATAGATCCAAAAACGCCCTCGATTATAGTCTCGGTCGAATTAGCCTTCAATTGGTTCGAGTTTTTCCGAGTAGATAATGAGCAGGTAGACAACCGTAACAGCCACGACGGCAAGCCCAATGGCGACTTTGGCCTGCAGTCGCTGAGCGGCAACCGCCCGATCGTCCGAAACGTCCTTGCGAAAAGCCCACAGTGTGAGTCCGGCGAGGCACATCGAAAGCGGTGCGCTCAACCAGAGGACGAACCAGATGCCAAGATCGGTCATCGCAGGCCGGTAGACGAGCATCGCGACCGCGACAACCAGCGCAGCTAAACCAATCCATACGCTCGTGAAGGCAAGCATCACACCAATGATACGCCGGTCCGCAAAAAAAGGAATAATGACCATTCGATCGACGGATCGCGGAATACGTGCCACCCTCGTTCGACGCGCTTCAACCGATCAGAACCGCGATCCTGATCGAGCGGAACCTTCCGTCTTCCCAAACGCTTTTGTGCTCGCGTTGTCGCATGGATTGGAGCCAAGGTTGTTTTCGTGTGGCGGTATTCGGTCAAGAGCCTATCTCAATAACGGTTGCAATGCGGAGCTTTCGTACGTAAAAACACCGGCAAGATGCCGGTGCCACACTGTTTTAGGATAGGCTGTAAGGAGGGTCTCCGACATTCGAGAGACCCGCGCGGTTAAAGTCGGCTTGCCACACAGTAGGTGACAATGCCGTAGCAGGTGGTAGGATGAACCCGGCGATGGCGAAAAACGGGACGAAAATCAAAGACCTTGCGCGTGAATTGGGTATGACTCCTCGGGCGTTGATCGACCGCTGTCGAGCGGAGGGCGTTCATGTGCAAAACAGCATTACAAAGCTGGGACCTCAGACCGAACAGCGAATCCGCACCTGGTTTGATGCGACTGGCAGGGATAAGGCGGGCGGACCCATTCGCGACGGGTAATCCACTATTAAAACAAATCGCCGAGGTTCTGCCCTTCCCCGCGCAGGTTGCGTCGAGGCATCGTATCCGACGCACCTCATTCGCGCGGGCGCGCTGATCGGTCGGGCCTCGACTCGCCCCCTTCTTCTCCGGGCGTGTTCTAAAAGAGGTCGAGTTGTCCGCCGCTACGCTGATACTCAAGGTCGGCCTGTGTGATTTGTGATCCGTCGTGGCGCAGGTGAAGCACGTGGCAACCAAGTTGAACGAGCATGGGGGCGATCAGCGCAGCGCGGTGGCAACGGGCGGGGTTTTCTTCGGCGCACATGATCGCCGTCGTGTTCACACTTGCAAGTTCAATGAGCTTGTCGATGCCCTCGCGAAATCTGCCCGACCGTCGAACGGCGTTGTAGTCGGTTTTTCCGTCAGGCGTTTGGAGCTGGGGGTCGTCGGTCTTCCCGCCGATTTTGTCGCCGAGGTAGACGTAGTTCAGCCCGCTCCGTTCGATCGTATCCTTGAGGATCTCGCGATTGGTGTGGGGGACGCGGCGGCTGTAGGGGACGCTGCGCACGTCGACGAGCGTTTCGATCCCCGCCTCGCGCAGCAATTCGACAAACCGCTCAGCCGGCGCGACGCTATGGCCTATGGTGAGGATGGTTGTCATCGCGTACTTGATGGACCCTCAGTCGGCTACCGGTATAACTCCGCTCCGGAATCTTGGAACTCTTTCGCTTTTTCTTTCATCCCAAGCTCGATCGCTTCTTTTTCCGCGACTGCCAATCTGGCGGCGTAATCGCGAACGTCCTGGGTGATTTTCATCGAGCAAAACTGCGGGCCACACATCGAGCAAAAATGGGCCACCTTAGCGCCATCTTGCGGAAGCGTCTCGTCATGAAAAGATCGTGCGCGGTCGGGGTCTAGCGAGAGGTTGAACTGATCCTCCCAGCGAAACTCAAAACGCGCCTTGGACAAAACGTCGTCGCGAAGCTGCGCTCCGGGGTGCCCCTTGGCGAGATCGGCTGCGTGGGCGGCGATCTTGTAGGCTAAGACGCCTTCCTTTACGTCGTCACGATTGGGCAATCCGAGATGCTCCTTGGGCGTTACGTAGCAAAGCATCGCGCATCCATACCAGCCGATCATCGCCGCTCCGATGGCGCTGGTGATGTGGTCGTAACCCGGAGCGATATCGGTGGTCAGTGGTCCCAAGGTGTAGAACGGCGCTTCGTCGCAGACCTCGAGCTGCCGGGTCATGTTTTCGTGGATCATGTGGATGGGGATGTGTCCCGGACCTTCGATCATCGTTTGCACGTCGTGCTTCCAGGCGATCTTGGTCAACTCGCCGAGTGTTTCCAGCTCGGCGAATTGGGCTTGGTCGTTGGCGTCGGCAATGGCGCCCGGTCGGAGTCCATCCCCAAGCGAAAAGCTGACATCATAGGCTTTCATGATCTCGCAGATATCTTCAAAGTGCGTGTAGAGGAAGTTTTCCTGATGATGCGCGAGACACCATTTGGCGAGGATCGATCCGCCGCGCGAAACAATGCCGGTAACGCGTTTGGCGGTCATGGGAATGTATCGAAGCAGCACACCTGCATGAATGGTAAAATAATCGACCCCTTGCTCTGCTTGTTCGATCAGCGTGTCGCGGAAAATGTCCCACGTAAGCTCCTCCGCTTTTCCTTCGACTTTTTCCAGGGCCTGATAAATGGGGACCGTGCCAATAGGAACCGGCGCGTTTCGCAGAATCCACTCGCGCGTTTCGTGGATGTTTTTGCCCGTGGAAAGGTCCATCACGGTGTCTGCGCCCCACCGGATCGCCCAGACCATCTTTTCCACCTCCTCTTCGACCGAGGACGCGACGGCGGAATTGCCGATGTTGGCGTTGATTTTTGTCAGAAAGTTGCGCCCGATAATCATCGGCTCGATTTCCGGATGGTTGATGTTGGCTGGAATAATCGCCCGACCGCGCGCAATCTCACTGCAAACGAACTCCGGCGTCATTTCACGCGGAATCGAAGCGCCGAAACTGTTCCCCGGGTGCTGTTGTCGGGCAATTTCCTGGTAACCTTCGACCCGCTGGTTCTCACGGATGGCTACGTACTCCATCTCGGGGGTAATGATCCCCTTGCGTGCGTAGTGCATTTGCGAAACGTTGCGGGATGGCTTGGCTCGCAAAATCGGGCGACGTGCTGTGTCTGGGAAGCGTTCCACCTCGACGGCTGACTCGTCGCCACTCCAGCCGTTATCTTCAGGTTTCACGGATCGACCCTGGTAGGGTGTTACGTCACCGCGATCATGAATCCATTCCAGTCGCACGGGATCGACACCCTTGCGGAGGTCGATGTCGGCATTGGAATCGGTGTAGGGTCCGGACGTGTCATAAACGACAACAGGGGGATTGGGCGTTGTTTGTCCGGCGATACGCAACGAGTTTGACTCCGCCTTTTCGATGTTTGGGGGATCTGTGATCGTCGGTGAAAGTTCAATCGTTCGCATTGAAACGCGAACGGAGGAATGCAGCGTTCCACGAACGAATGTTTTGGTCGAACCACCGATTGGCTGAACCATTTGGCTAAAGCCCGCTGCGTCAACGGTGTTATCGGTCGTAGCATCCTGCGTTGCCATCGCGGTAGTCTCCTTTTTTCGATTGAAACTGCCGAAGCTGGCAGGACAAACGCGGGCGAGCGTGACCCGGTGCGGAGCTTCCGCAGTTGGGTCGGCGTCGCTTCCCTACGCAGTTCTTACCGGTTGCGGCTTGATCCCACAAGCCGCACGCTCTGATCAGGTTCAAAGGTTTCATCTCAGCCCACCGAACGTTCGCACGTCCGCCAGGCACACCCAGCGACCGGCGCGTTGTACACGCTGCCACCTATCAGGTCAATTCGCTCGTACTCACGTCGTTCTTTCCGGGCGTCTGCGTCCTAATAGCCCCACGAGAATCGGTCGATAAACGCGCGGGCGGCTGTCGTCGCGGAATGTCAGCCCGGTCCCGGTTCGACTTATCAGCAGGAAGCCCCGGCATTTGTGCCGGCACGGTTTCCGGTGGAGAACACGCCAAGATGAACGCGAATATCCTGGAAACCATCAAGCAGTCCGCTGCCGTTCCGTCCATGCCCCAGGTCGTCCTGCGGTTCTTGGAGATCATGCAGGATCCGGAGTTTGATTATTCGGACCTGGTCAAGGTTCTGTCCGCCGATCCCGGAACGGTGAGTGAGCTTTTGCGGCTGGCGAACTCGGCACTGTTTGGCGTGCGAAACAAAGTTGTTTCCACGCATCAGGCGCTGACCCTGCTTGGACCAAAGCGAACCCGATCGCTTCTGCTCGGACGGTATCTCGTCGATTCCATGTCCAGCAAGAGCGTTTCCGGTTTGGACATGAGCTACTTTTGGCGTCGATCGTTGACCTCCTCCCTGGTCGCGTCGAACCTTGCGCAAAAGGTGATTCGTCGATGCAGGGATGAAGCGTTCATCGGGGGATTGCTGTCCGACATCGGCGTGCCGATTCTCGCCGAGTCGATGCCGGACAAGTATTCCAAAATCGCCGGCTGTTTTCGACCGCACGGCGGAACCGTGACCGCAGACGATGAAATGAACGCCGTCGGGGTAACGCACGCCCAGGTTTCGGCGATGGTGATGAGCTACTGGACCCTCCCGGGCTCCGTTGTTGATGCCGTCAATCTCCACCAATCCGACACGCCCGGAGAAGGCAATGCCGCAACTGTGGCGCGGATTCTGTACGCCTCGGATCGCATTGCCACGATGCTTTGCGAGGTTCCCGAAGGCGACACGATTGCGACGGTCTGCATCGACGCAGTGACGTTCGCCGGGGCGGACATCCAGGTCTTGATCGATATCCTTCCCACGATCGAGAAGGAGATCGAAGAGCTGGCCGACGCACTGAGAATCGACGTGATTCCCAGCAACGTCTACTCCTTGATGGCTCAAACCCTGTCCGAAAAGCTCCAGGCGAGCTCCTGCTAAAGGCCACCTGAAAAACGACCGCCGGATTTTCACGGGCGTCACCGGGTTCTGAGATGAACCCGGCGACGCTTTTTTCGTCTCGTTCGGAATCTTTCCAGGACAACGAAGACATGCCTTCGCCTACAATGTTTTTCCCGCGTGTGCAAGTTTTTTCCCGCAAGCATGATCGGACGTGAGCGAATAAAGTCCGGTAAAACTCAACAGGCAGCGCCGGTGATCGGGTTGGTTTTGGTTATCGGAGCCGGGGTCTCGCCGTAACTCCCGTGTCAGCGCTGTCGTGCCGCTTTTGTCGGTCCGAAACAACTAAAGGCGGTTTATCGGCGCGACGATGGTCTTGGGTGTCAAGCCCTCGGCGGTCGCATCCGCCCGGTTGAAGGCTGGACGTTTTGGGGGATTGAGTGGAGAGGTAAGACGCGGGCGGATCAACGGTTTTTTTGAATGCAACATGGGTAAGCGGAACGCAACGAGCTTCGCACGTGTTCCGGCGACTTGGAGTCAAAGCAAGTCGTAACGCGAAAACGAGCCCGTAGCTGCGTGAGTAAGCGGCTACAGTCACCGCAAGCGAGTCGCCGTCGGACGGGTGGTCCTTGGGTCACGGCGACTCGGTTTCCGGCGTTTTTGGAGGCACGAACTAGGATGAGTCGGATCAACACAAACGTTCAGTCGATTATCGCGCGTCGCGCTGTACGGCTCAACAACCTGTCGCTCAACACCGCACTGGAACGGTTGAGCACCGGTTTGCGTGTCAACAGCGGAAAGGACGACCCGGCAGGTCTGATCGCATCGGAGACGCTGCGATCCAACATCCGTGCCGTCTCGACGGCGATTGATAACGCCAATCGTGCCGACACGATCGTTGCCGTGGCAGAGGGTGGACTTCAGGAAGTCAGTTCGTTGCTTCTTGACCTGGAGAACCTCGTTGACCAGACGGCCAACGAAGCGGGTTTGACTCCGGGTGAGGTTTCCGCAAACCAGTTGCAGATTGATAACATCCTCCAGTCGATCGATCGTCTGTCGGAAGCGACGGCGTTTGGCGATAAGAAACTGCTTAACGGAACGCTGTCGTTTACAACGTCGGGGGTCAATGTCACTGAATCGACCGGTGCGGCGCTTACCGACCTCAACAAGGTTCAGATCAACGCGGCGAAAATCCCCAACGGTTCGTTCCGAAGTGTCGTCGTCAATGTCGTCGCCCGATCGCAGGTCGCGGTCGTCAGTTCGGTGCTCGCAGGGACGACTGGAACCGGTTCCAACCCCCTGAATGGGACACTGGCCTCGGCGACAACGATCCAGGTGCGAGGGAATCTCGGAAGCGACGTGTTGAGCTTCGCATCGGGAACCTCGACGGCCAACATCGCAACCGCCATCAACGCGGCGAAGGATTTGACAGGCGTTTCCGCCACCGCGTCCGCGGCAGCGGGTGGCCCCGCTTCGTTGGTACTCCAGAGCACGGCCTTCGGTAAAGACGCGTTCGTGTCACTGTCGGTATTGCAGAACAATTCGACCGCCTTTGTCTCGCAGGCGGCGAATCGTGAGAGCAAGGGCGTCGATGGAACTGTCACGATCAACGGAACCAACGCGATTGTAAAGGGTCTCGACGCGTCGGTTCGCTCCGGTTCGCTTTCGCTCGATCTTACACTGACTTCCGGTTTCGGCGGAACGACCGGCGGAACGACCACGTTCGAAATTACGGGCGGTGGGGCGCGGTTCTCCATTTCGCCGACGGTTGGGCTTTCCGGTCTGGAAACACTGGGAATCGACGAGGTGTCCGCCGCCAAGCTGGGCAACAGCGGTGTCGGCTTCTTGTCCACACTGAAATCAGGCCTGGCCAACGACCTGTCGAGCAAGAACTTTACACAGTCCCAAAAGATCGTTCGAGCGGCCATCAATCAAATCGCCAGCCTGCGGGGTCGACTCGGAACTTTCCAGAAGGATACTTTGCGACGAACGATCAATTCGCTGGAAGTTTCACGTGAGAACGTAACCGCGGCCGAGAGCGCCATTCGTGATGCCGACTTCGCTGCCGTGACTTCAAACCTGACGCGGGCGCAGATTCTGGTGAACTCCTCCACGAAGGTATTGCAGCTGGCCAACTCGATCCCACAAAGCGCTCTGGCGCTTCTGGGATAGCCAATCAGTAAACCTCGCGATGAGCTGATCAACCGGCGTGCGCGGCGTCTTGCGACGTCGGGCACGCCTTTTGTGTGGCTGGTGGAGCGACACATAAACTTAAGGGTTCGGCTTGTCGATACGGAACTGCGACCGTGAGGGAACGGATGTCGCCAACCCCCTGAATCCCCCCTTGTTAACGGGCGACGAATTCCACGACGTAACGTCAACGAAAACGGATCTAAAGCGAAGTGCGTTTTCCTGTGGCTGTGCTCGGTCAGGAGACGGCATCTCTCGCGCGGGAGGTTCGAGCGGAGGATCAACGCCGGAGGGACCAGCTCTGGTGAGAGCAGTGAGGGGGCGCGGGGGCGTGACGAAATCGGCGGTCTTGTTTTGCGGTGTAACGCGCTCGTCCTGCGGTATAACGATGGATGTATTGTCCCGCCTTCTACGCCATTGTGAGTCCGTCCCTCGTGTCGTTCTTCCGTGTCATACTAATATGACAGCGCTGGGTTTGTTCCGAATCGCCCTCCGCAACGTCGAAAACGCCGTTGCCGGATTCGACAAACCGGCGATCCCGAGCTGCCATCGAAGCTCGTAGCGCTGTCATACTAAACCCGCCGCCGTGTCATTCTGAATCAGCCGCCGCGCGGACTAAAGTACGCGGTTCGCTGCACCACCGGTTTTGTCTCCCCTCTCCGTGTTGTTCTGAGTCCGCACCCAGTGTCATTTTCGCTTATGACGCTGAACACGCTGCCACGGCGTCGTTCCGAGTTCGCGTAAGCGGACGAAGAATCTCTCTGCATTGCAAACCTGGTTGCGATTCTACCGGTGAGATGCTTTGCTACGCTCAGCATGACAGGCGGGGCACGACGGATCGGAAACGACGGAGCCGCCCCGACTGTCACGGACCCGCGCGCCGAGACCGGTTAGAATCAATCATCTTTTCCGATGATTCCCACGCCGTCGAACGCTTCTTTGAAGCTGTAGACATCCGCGAAATCGTCAATGCGATCGTCTTCCTGTCGGCGCATCATGTCCAGGTCGATGAACCCGAAGACGATCCGACCAAAATCGCTCGTACTGCGAATGTTCCACGATTCCAGCACCACGCGGGCCATCATCCCCCACCGTTTCAACGCATAATCGCGAAGACCCCAGCACAGATCGCGACCATTGATATGACGATCCAGCTTGTCCACGCCCCCCGCCGCGTCAATGGCGTCGAGAATTGCCTCGGGGAGAGTCCCGGAGTGGTATTGCGTGATCAGATCGGGCCAATCAAGATTGTTTTGCAATAGAAAATGTTGAAGATGGCGGTGTGCATCGGTCTCCGGTCCGTGGACATTTTCCGCCGCATGGCTTAATCCTTCGCGCACGAACAAAAACGCGTCCTCCGGATATCGTCCGACGTGATCGACCAGGTCTTTCAGCGTTTTGGGGGGTTGATCAACCATCGTGCTTACGCTCGCACCCGTTGGTTTTTCCAGGGCAACCTCACACTCCGTCCACCGCACAGCCACGGATCGACTGCGCCCGCAAAGACGCCCATATCCGCGCACCATGTTCTCTTTTTTGGCGGTGCCAATCATCCTTCCAAGGATGGCTATGAACCAGGCGCAGGGGGTTTCGTCCCGGAATCTCCGCCCTCCTGTGTTGGACGACGTCGCCCGCGTCTTCTACGCCCGCGGCGTTTCTTCTTCTTGGCAGGTACTGCATCGCCGCCCGCTGCTTCCCCTTTCGCGCGCTCCTCTTCCTGCGGCGACGAAGAGCTCAACCTGTTATCGCGAGCCCTGTTTCCCGTTGCAGGTCTCTGCCCGGAAGCGGGGGCGGAATCTGTACGACTCGCCCGCCGGCGCCGTCCGGGTCGCTTTTTGGGGCTGCCGCCGGGGTCAGGTTTTACGTCGGGGGTTTTCTGAGGAAGAGGCGGTTGCGCATCCGGTCGCACACCGACTTCCAGAATATCCTCCGCAACAACGGTGAGACGCGTTCCGTCTTCCTGACGAATCTGGACCAGTTGTGTAAGAATCTGCCGGTTGACGACCACGCCCGTTCCATGACTGGTCAAAATGCGCACGCCATTGCGCGGAAGTTTCTTGTCCAACTCCTCATATCCGATGTGTTCGTATCGCAAGCAGCATTTTAACCGTCCGCAACGACCGGAGACCTGCGTGGGGTCCAACGTCGCCTTTTGCAACTTGGCCATACGCATCGTGATGGGGCGCAGCGTCTTAAGAAAAACCTTACAGCAAACTTCACGCCCACAGGTTTCGAAGTCCGCAAGCAGACGGGCTTCATCGCGCGCCCCGATTTGGCGCATTTCGATCCGGGTGTGGTACTCCTCCGCCAGGTCCTTGACGACGGCGCGAAAGTCAACGCGTTCTTCGGACGTAAAGTAAAAGACCAGGCGTTCGCCACCAAAAGGCGACTCGCATTCCACGACGCGAATGGCAAGATGGTGCCGATCCGCCGCGCGTTGACAAGACTGAATCTGTTCGCGGTTGGCTTCTTGAATCCGCGCATATTCCGCCAGGTCCGCCGCCGTCGCCTCACGCAGAATACGCCCCGCGTCAAACACCAGCGAATCACTTCCACAGGCGTCAACCCATTGTTTCATTTGCTCGCGCGTGACGGATTTGTCGCAACCGTTGCAAGTCAACGACACCTGGTCGCCGATTTCGATCCCGCGGCGCGTCTGAATAATCACCTTTGCCCCGCACGTGAACTTCATATCCGGGGGATACTTGAACTCGCCGATATGGCGCATGTACCCGAAGCGAACCGCTGTTGTGGGATAGATTTTCTCCAGACCGTTTCCGCAGCGGCTCCCATCGTTCGATCGACCCGATCCGCAGCTCCCACAACCCGAATGCGGCGTCGGCTCGGGCGGTTCGAGATAATACTTTTCGAGATTGACCTTTGACTCGACCATGGAACTACTCGGCAAAACCGCAGCACGACGCTTAACGCGCCGGTCCCAATAGAATTGACTTTTCAGGCGACCCCCCCGGTCCACAACCCCGGGGTTTACAAGTCGGGACTTTGACGCGCACGACCCGCAGATGTCAGGAGGCGAGCTTGTTCAGGGCGTCCTCGAATTCCTTCTTGCCGCGCAGACCGACGAACTGTTCGATGATTTCGCCTTTGTTAAACAAGATCACCGTGGGGATCGAGGTCACGGTAAAGCGAGCGGACGTCTGCCGGTTGGCGTCTGTATTGAGCTTGCCCACTTTGGCCTTCCCCTCAAAATCGGTCGCCAGTTCATCGATCACGGGCACGAGCGCCTTGCACGGTCCACACCATTCCGCCCAAAAGTCAACAAGAACGGGCTTGTCCGACTGCAGAACAACCTCGTCGAAATCGGCATCGGTAAACTCAAGCGTATTGGGGCCGGCCATGTCGTCTCCTTCGTCAATCCAAGCGGTTTTTCTAAAACAACTTACGATGCGAAGCGATTGTAGGCATGGCCCTTCCCCCGGTCAACCAAACGGTGGGAGGTCCACGACCGCGGGGCGAAACGGTTCCGTCGGTTCGTCGAGAAAGTGCGGGACCGGTTGTTCGCTCCTGAGATCGCCGGCAAGATGTCGGCGCCACGCAGGACCGGCACCACGCACCCAAGCGGGTGTTTTCAGCGGGCTACCTAGCCCCGTGAGTCGGGCTTTTCCGGCGGATGAAGGAAAAACTTTTCCCACCAGACCTGGAAGCGGTCACTCGCTTCGCGGTAGAGGGCGGAGATTACGATGACATTCTTAAGTGATCCCTCCGGAGCGCGCGTGAGCGTGGGGGTCAGCGTGAGCGTCTGACCCTGTCGAATCACGGTGAGTTTGATTGTTTCACCCGGTTTGTGCTTTCGGATCCGTGCGCTGAACGCATTGCGGATTTCCAGACCCTTACCGGTCACCGGAACGTCGTCCATCGCAATGATTGCGTCGCCGATTTTAAGCCCGGCTCGTTCCGCACCCGTGTCGGCGATCACCTGGTAGACGAATACACAAACGCGACCCGGGGGTAACACCGGAGGAGAAACTTTGGTTCGCTGTCGACCGTTGATGACCGGAAGTTGTTTGACGCCCTTGTCTTTGGGGTCGTATTGAAGCATGCTGATCCCGAGGAATCCGTGCTTGTCGAGAACATGGTGGTTGACGTACGCACTGTGTGCGACTTGCTCGATGCGCAGTTTCGTCTCGAGCTCTTCGGCATTGTGGTACGCATCGCGAAGGCGAGACATCGCAGCCGCCCCGACCTGTATCAACGCTTCCTGGGCTTGCTGTCTCGTTTTGTAGTTCGGGTCGGAGAGCTGAACGATCAGCTTGTCCACTTTTCGCGAGGTTTCCGCGTCCATGGAAAGGCGGAACTCGTCGTCCGTTACGGGCTTATCAAAATAGGCGGGTCTTTCCGAGGGGGCCGGCGCGATGTTTTTAGCCTGTTGAGCCTGCGCGTGGGAAAGCACCCCGGACGCACCCGTGGTGATGATTCCCGAAAGAACTTGAATGGCTGTAACGAATCCGGTGTGTCGCATGAAAACTCTGGGTTTGTCGCTTCGATCGGGTTTTGGGGCTCCACAGACCCCGCTACACCTTACCTACGTTATCGGTATCGGGCAAACAACGTTTGCGTAACATGATACAGGTTGCCGCAACCGCCTATAAAACAGGAGGGGAAAGCTGCTAAGATGGGTACAAGCCCGCTCGTACGGTTGTCTGGACCCGGCGGTTTCACGAAACCGATAGACTACGGGGTCGATCGAGCATTAGGCAGGTGTACGCTGCCGGCGAGCAGGTAGGAAGGAACGACATCATGAATCAACCGACGATGGGGATTGTGGTAGGCGGTGGACCTGCACCGGGTATCAACGGCGTGATCGGTGCGGCGGCGATCGAGGCGAGCAACAACGGTCTGCGGGTGATTGGCTTTTACGACGGGTTCTCGCATTTAGTCGGTCCGGATTTTAATCCGCAGGAACATACGCGCGAACTTCGCATCAACCAGATGGGTCGAATCCACTTTAGCGGTGGGTCGATTCTGCGCACATCGCGTGCAAGCCTGCTGGACAAAGAGGCGTTGAAATCATCCAACGCCGTACGAGCGGACCGCCATCGCGCAACCGCTGTTGTCGAGCGTCTCGAGTCGCTCGGGGTGACTCATTTGCTGACGATTGGGGGCGATGACACCGCCTTGAACGCACGATTCGTGGCGGAACGCGCGGGCAAACGGATCCGCGTCGTTCACGTTCCCAAGACGATCGACAACGACCTTCCGCTCCCCGGGAACATGCCGACATTTGGATATCGAACCGCCAGGCACGTCGGATCGACGATCGTGGCCAACCTGATGGAAGACTCGCGTACGACCAATCGCTGGTATGTCGTGGTCACCATGGGGCGCAACGCGGGTTTCTTGGCCATGGGTATTGGGAAATCGGCCGGGGCGACGTTGACGCTGATTCCGGAGGAGTTTCCCGAGCAGACTTCCATCCGCGAGATCGCTGACGTGATCGAAGGATCGATGCTAAAAAGACGCATAATGGGGCGCGGTGACGGTGTGGCGGTCCTGGCGGAGGGGTTGGCGTACAAGCTGGGCGACGTGAACGAGTTATCGACCCTTCTGGGCAAGGACGTCCCCACCGACGCAGCCGGTCATCCGCGGCTCTCGGAGGTTCCTCTGGCGTATCTTTTGAAGGAGGAACTGTCGCGGCGATTCGAAGAGCGCAGCGAGGCTGTAACGATTGTCGGGCACGTTCTTGGCTACGAGCTTCGATGTGCCGCGCCGAAAACGTCGGACCTCACGTATACGCGCGACCTGGGGCACGGGGGGGTTCGCCTGCTCCTGGACAACTCGCGAAACTTACCCAACGGGGTGATGGTCGCCCTCGAGAACGACAACCTCGTCCCGATCCCGTTTGCAGACCTGGTGGACCCGGAGACGAACCGAACCCGAATCCGAACGGTTGACCTGCACAGCTACAGCTACAGCGTTGCTCGCGCCTACATGATCCGCCTGGAGCAATCTGATTTTGACTCACCCTCCGCCCTGGCAGCTCTTGCGGGGCAGGCCAAAATGACCCCGGAACAGTTCCGTTCCCGATACGAAGCGGTTGTTCATACCGTATCCGAGGTGAGCCGAGACCATCCGAAGTGCCCGGTCGTGCTGACTCAATAGCCTATCTCCGCGTTGCCCAGCCATCGGTTTTCGTACTCGCCCCCCTCGCCCCCTGCCTCTCACTCTGATGTTTGGTTCAGCAAAACTTCTTTATTGTCACAAACTTTGTTTGACAGATAAAACTTTTGGTGTATAGTTTTGCGTATCGGACGTGTCATTCCCCCTTTTTGGGGCCGCGAATCGGCTTTCCCAGGGGCATGCGCGGTAATAGGAGGAACGACAATGCATCAGGCGGACGGGTTGTCAGCGACCCATGAAATGTACTTGAAGGTCTTGTATCGGCTGCAGCGCGAAAACGACGTGGGACGGGTTCGTGATCTTGCGAGGGGGCTGGGGGTTACCGCAGGTACGGTTTCCGCCGTTCTCAAGAAACTCGAAAAATCGGGGCTTTTGGTTCACGACCATTACGGTGCGGTCAAGCTGACCCAAACCGGGTTGTTGATTGCCGAGTGCATCGTGCGACGTTTCGAGACGCTGAAATCTTTCTTGATCGAAGTGCTCGGTCTGGACGTGGAAACGGCGGAGGTCGACGCTTGCGAGATGGAGCATCGCGTCAGCCCCGTAACGGTCAACCGACTGGATCATCTTGTGCAGATGGTGCGAAGCGGTGCGGTGGATCTCGCGGCGGTGCGACGCGGGTTACCGGTGGTTCAAACCGAGGTTTGCTCGGAATGCGAGGCGACGGGCATTTGCCGAGCGGTTTCCGACTGGGACCAGCAGCGCGGGACCGGGGCGTTGAAGAATTGACTTCGATATTGACTTGATCGCGGCGACGGCGCGTCGGTCGTTGGTTCGCAAGAGATTAGCAACAACAATCTGGGAGGATTGTATGAATACTCCACGGGTCATTTGTTCCGCGGGCATTGTCCTTTTTATTGTCGGTGCAGGCGATGTCGCGCATGCGGGGCAACGAAGGTTTACGTACGTTTACGAAGCCACGACTGCGCCGAAAGGTCAATGGGAGTATGAGCAATGGGTCACGTGGAAAACATCGAAGGAATCGAATCGCCACTTCGACCGGTTTGATTTTCGACACGAGGTCGAATACGGCGTGACCGATCGTTTCCAACTTGCGCTGTATCTTTCAGACTGGCGATACGAGGAGAACAGGGCGGAGGGAAAACATCGCGGCGATTGGCGCGATTTCGCTGTCGAAACGATCCTCAATCTTTCCAACCCGGTGACGGACCCGATCGGGTGGGCCCTTTACGGAGAAGTCAAGATTGGAGATGAACTGCTTGAGTTGGAGGGCAAGATCATTGCGCAGAAGAATCTCGGATCGTTGGTTATCGCGTACAACGCAACCATCGAGGCGGAGTGGGAGGGGGACCGCTACGAAGAAGACAACGGCGAGTTTCAACAGACTTTCGGGGTAAGCTATCAGTTTTCGCCGAAGTTTCTCGCGGGCGTGGAGCTTCTTCACGAAATCGCAATTCCGGACTGGCGGGGTGCGCAAGGGAAGGCCGCTGTTTTTCTCGGTCCCAACTTTTCTTATCGATCGAGCAGTTGGTGGGCCACGCTGACCCCTCTTTTTCAGGTCAGCGACATCGAAGATGAGCCGGATTTTCAGCTTCGCATGTTGTTGGGATTCGAGTTGTCCGGATGAGGCGTTCTTCAAGAAATACGGGTCGATTCGTGACCTCAGGGCCATGCAGGCGTTTGCGCCGTGCGATCGTTTGCTCGCTTGCCGGTCTATGTGCGCTGGCAGGTCTGCGGTGTATGACTGTGGCGCAGATGGCTCCGCCTGTGGATGCGACCTTTGTCGAACCCGGAGTGCAACAGCGTGACATGGTCGCGATGAAGACCGGGAGGAGCGTATACCTTACCGAATGTGCGCGCTGTCACGGGATCGAGCCGATCGGACGTTATTCTGCGCAACGGTGGCAGGACATCCTTGATCGCATGGTTTCAAAATCAAAACTGAATGAAGCGGAGGCCAAGGCTCTGCGGCGTTACGTTCTCAGTGCCCGGCGCGTCATTCGTCAAAAAAACACGACGCTTGCGGCGGAGAGCGGCATGAAAGAGTAGGCCACTGGAGGCACGCGTATGAACAAAACAATCAGCACCGAGCTAAGTTTGTTTTCGGGTAGCGGTGTTCGGTTGAAAGAGAGCCTTTGACATGCGAGAGAGCCTCGCGGATCAAAGCCCGCGGGTCGCCACACAATAAGGTGGCAAAGCTGTAACGGAGGTTCCTGTCCATTGGAGGCTGCGAGAGTGCGCCGAAGGTTTTTTTATAAGGAGAACAGGTTTATGAAATCGACCAGATGGTGGAAGAAATTCGTACTGGTTTTTTGTCCGATGACGTTTGTTTTTACGGGTTCGAACTGTGTTCCGGACAACCTTTTAGCTGACACAGCCGGGCAGATCGTCAACGGGCTTATCATCACGACGTTTAACGCGGCCATATCCGGCAGCGGGATTACGATTTGATGTCGCAACGGATCATGACTCGTGGGGCGCGCCCAAAGATCAATCACGCAAAGCGGCGCGCCCTACGCCCTTGCTTCGTAATCGCGGGTGCGTTTTTCCAGGCTCAGGAAAAGCTCGACCTCCTGATCGGTCAGGTCGATGTTGCGGCGGGCCATCATCGCGGTGGCAACGTCCAGCGCCCGCGCCGGATCGGTGCCACCAATGCCATCTCGTGTCACCCAGGAAAACGACGGGGTGTATTTCGATAGCGGTCCCGGGGTCGCGACGCTGGAGGCGAAACCGATCATCGCACCGGTGGGGATCGTCGAGTTGATTCCAACTTTAACATGGTCGGCGATCGTCGCCCCGAAAAATTGCAAACCCGTATCAATCTGTTTCCCGCAAAGCGACGCGCGAACCGGACCGTAGGTGTTTTTGAGGTTCGAGTTGACCGCGCCCGCACCGATATTGACCCAGCTTCCGACAAAGGCGTGCCCCAGGAATCCATCGTGTTGTTTGTTGCTGTAGCCCATGATGACCGAGCCGCAGATTTCGCCGCCGACGCGACAGACGGGGCCTAGCGCGTTTGCTCCGTGAAGTCGCGCGTGGGCATTGATGCGCGTTCCCGGGCCGATGTAGGCGGGGCCCTCAACGACGACGAATGGGCCGATCTCCACGTCGTCGCTGATAAAAATCGGTCCGGCACCGGCGTCGATCACGACCGTGGGGTGGAAGCGGGCACGTTCTCCGATGTGTATCGCGTTTGCCGAGACGAGGTCAGTCATTAGCTTCAGGTCGGAGTTGACCCCTGCGTCCTCGGCGGACCAATCGTGCGTGAGCAGGTCACCAAGATGACCGATGATGTCCCACGCATGTCGCAGCATCGTCGCGTCAACCCTTGCTCGAGGTATTCCCTCAAGGGCGCTCGCACGCAGATTGACGTCGAGAAGTGTTTCCGGAGACAACTTGCCGGCGAGCGCTTCGTCACAAGATATACAGGCAACGTTTCCATCGTCTGTGACACCCACGCATGGTGCTTTGGGAAACTCAAACGGGCCATTGATCAACCAGCGTCCGTTGACAAGCACGGTGTTGGGTCCGATCGACGTGTTGGCAGGAGCGCCGCATCGCTGGGCGGCGACGGGTGCGATCCAATCGCGTGTCCAAATCCCGGCCACCGGCGCACCAAGATTCTGCGCAATGCGATCTACCGCAATTTTTCGCCCAACACGCAGCTCAAACACCGAGCGCCAATAAACCAGTGGAAGCAGTCCCACCCACCCCTCGTCTTCAAACAGCACGATTGGGTTCATGGCGGGGAGTATATCGTCGCATGCGGAAGCTGGCCAATCGGGGTGCGTACATTTTGAAAAATCGCATGATTCGCCGCATCAAGCGTTCGCGCGGGCGAAGGCGTGTGGTTTCGAAATCGGCACACAACAGGGCCGAGGTCTGCGAGTTGGAATGTCCGGTGTCCTGCAGGAAAATGGAAAAGGGCCCGGGTCATATGGACCAAGGCCCCTCAACGTCCGATAGCGCGACCACCGCCGCGGCGATGGGAGGAATTGGACGGAACCCTGCGAACAAAGTGGGTGACCCGGCGAAGCTCAGACCGCCAACCTCAATGGGGTCGGTACGTCGTTACGCTTCATGACCCAGGTCTCCTCAGGTTCCTTTATCGGTTCAGCCAATGACTGCTCCCTGTCGAACACGGCAGCTTTCGCCGCACTGGACACCCCTATTATATCGAACGGAAACATCCGATGCAAAGAGGGAAAGAACTTTTTTCGCGAACGTCCCAAGGGTCTTGGATCGCACAAGCGATTTTGCTATACTCGGCGGATCGGGGTCGGCGACGTATCCATTTTTTTGCAGACCGTGCCCGGTTGCCCGGTACGGTTTGGTTGCGATGTTTTTGCAAATGTTCACGCTCGCTTTGTGCGCATAACAAACATGAACCGCATTGTCGAACGATTTCAGACGCTTCGATGTGCAAAAGAAAAAGCGCTTCTTCCTTACTTTACGTCGGGTTACCCGGATTGCGCGCACGTTGAAAAACTCGTCAAAAGCGCAGATGCGTTGGGCGCTGCTGTGGTCGAAATCGGCGAGCCTTATAGCGACTCGATTGCTGATGGGCCGACCATTCAGCAATCGTTTCGTGCGGCCTTGGCGCGAGGTCATCACCTCGAAGACACGTTCGACATGGTCTCGCGCGTGCGAGATTGCGTCTCCTGCGGAATGGTTTCGATGGTGTCCTACTCGATCGTTTATCGGATCGGTCTCGATCGCTTCGTTGGCGATGCCGCCGATGCCGGATTCGACGGCGTTATTTTTCCGGATGTTCCGGTCGAAGAGTCGCGATCCTGTCGAGAGGCGGCGCGCAAAGCCGGACTTTGCTACATCGGACTAAACGCACCAACGACGACGCCCGAGCGCGTTGCATCCATCGCCGATTCGACGACCGGTTTCGTTTATCAAATCGCGGCTGCGGGGACAACGGGGGAACGTTCCGCCGTTTGGTCCGACCTCGGCAGCGCTGTTGAACGCATTCGCCGGCACTGCGATACGCCGGTTTGCGTGGGGTTCGGAGTCAGTACTGCGGATCAGGTTCGTGAGGTGTGCCGCGTCGCGGAGGGCGCGATCGTAGGCAGCGCCATCATCCGTCGCATTCGCCAGGCCTGCGAATCAGAGTCGAGCGACCACGTTGTCGAGGACGTGACGTCTTTTCTTTCCGATCTTTCTTGTGGTCTGACGTCGGCTGCGTAGCTGTCCGCGGATTACCCGGGGGGTGGGCGTGACGAAATGTGCATGACGCGTGCAAATCTCGACGCGAAAACCGTCACATGCGCGAATGACCGTTCCACGTGAGAGCGTGGTCGTTCCTGCGGTTTGAACCCAACCGATCCGCGGCCGTGAAAGCCGGGTCTGTTCCCGCGTGGCGATTGGTGGCTTGAGCCCGCACTGTTTTTTCAAGCGTTTTCGCTGGCAAGATGCCGGTGCCACACGGAAGAGATGCCGATTCATTCCACACGCCCGTCCCACGTTTCATGTGCATTGACATCTCGCATTCGTCGCAGCACAATCCGACCACGGTGGGACCGCACGTTGTAACCCTACCTCGGGGTTTGTGCGGTCGCTGCCGGCAGGGTCCAACGCAACGGGAGCCGATGATGAGCGATGCCGTGACGCCAGGGACGCAGTTCGGATGGGTCGATGCCATCGGGCTACCCCATCTTCTTCGGACGCTGGCGGTGGCGATGCACCCGGCGAAGCTTTACCTCGCTTTGTGTGCGATTGTCATCACGTTCATTTGGGGCGGATTTTTAGACTGGGCGTGGACCCCCGAAGGGGGCGTGGGGGCGACCGCGATCACCGCCTACATCGATGCCTGCGAACTCGATAAACCATATGTCGAACCGAAAGGGTCGCTGGGTATCTTTGACGTGTGGCGCGAGCATGAGCGGCGGTCTATTCTCGGGTTGATGGGTTCGTCGCTACCGGCGGCGTCGATGGCGCAGGGAACGCCGGTAGGAACGTACGTTGAAACGCACTCTTACAACCGCCCGTTGCGTAATCTGGTCGGCATGGTTTACGGCGTGGTCTGGATGTTCACGTACCACTCGGTCTACTTCGTGGTTTTCGGCGCCGGAGCACTTTTGATCTGGTCCTATTTCGGAGGTGCGATCTGCCGCATCGCGGCGATTCACTTTGCGCGCGATGAAAAGCTGACCGCAAGGCAGGGTCGAAGCTATGCGCTCAAGAATCTTTGCAACGGATTTTTCCTTGCGCCTTGCATCCCGATCGTGTTCATCATTGTGACCATGATCGCCTTGGTCCTGGGGGGCGTTTTGCTGTGGATTCCGTTCCTGGGAGATTTGTTGGGTGGGGTCTTTTTTGCCGCGGCGCTGTTCGGCGGGTTTGTCATCGCGATTTTGGTGTTGGGGCTTGTTGTGGGGGGGAGCTTGTTTTGGCCTGCCGTGGCGACGGAAGGGTTGGATGCCTACGACGGGTTTTCTCGCGCGTTGGCTTATCCGCTTTCGAGACCGCTCAAGGCCCTTTTGTACGCGGTGATCATGTTGGTTTTCGCGAGTGTTTGCTGGGTTTTTGTAAATCTGTTTACGTTTTTTTCACTGAAAGTAACGCGTGCGGTCGTGGGGTTCGGCACGTCGCCTTTTGGGTGGTGGAAAACCGACACCGGCGGACAATCCATGAGCAAGATGGAGCGACTTTGGCCACTGGGCGGTCCCAACGCACTTTTTGCATGGCCCGATTGGTCAACCCTTCCCTGGTACGAGTACGTGTCGGCGTTTTTCATCGGTGTCTACGTGCTGATCGTCATTGGATTGATGTGGTCGTTTTTGGTTTCCTTCTACTTTAGCGGCAGCACGATCATTTACGCGCTGCTTCGCCGCGACGTGGACGGAATCGAACTGGACGAAGTCCACCTTGACGACCAACTGCCCGTCGATGCGTTTGCGAATTCGGCGGGAAAATAGTCCTCGTGGGTGGACCGTTCGGACACCGGGAGCCGGCAACGTGAAACCAACCAGGAGAGAAAAGACATGGCGATATATGAGCTCAAAGAAGATTAAGTCGCAGAGGAATCTGGCACGTCTTTTGGATACGAAGGCGTGAAAGAGCGCGAGGACCTTCAGCGGCTCTTACGGGCGCACGTTGACGTGGTTTCACCTGATACGTTGGTCATCGCGGGAGAGTTTGCTCAATTCAAAGACAGCAAACGTCGTATCGACCTGTTGGGGCGTAGCATTCCGGCGCGACTCGATGGGTGGGTGGTGTTGCCTGGGTTTTATCCATGCGTCGGCGGCGGGGGTTTCTCCCCCCGCACGGGCTGACACCCCGCGCCGTCATTTGGGGCTTGGATCAAGGATTGCGGACTTTCGCACGACGCTGTACGACAACGGGTTGGCGTAGAACCTACCCCAACAAACGTTGTATCGCGGGCTTTCCACTTGTAAACACCGGAAAAATGCCGATGCCCCACCGTTTTGGGATGGGTTCTTAACTTGAACTTGACGTGAACTCCTGCCGGCGGGTTGGCGGGTTCGGCACGAAACCTTATCCTCTCTGCCTACCATGGACCTTAATCGAATCGAAAACGCCGTTTCCGAAATTTTATCCGCCGTGGGTGAAGACCCGACTCGAGAGGGGCTTTGCAAAACTCCCGCCCGGGTGGCGCGGATGTATCAGGAGTTGTTCAGCGGGTTGACCGAGGACCCGGCCGGGCACCTCACGACCGCTTTCACGGAATGTTACGACGAAATGGTCGTTTTGCGCGACATCCCGTTCAACTCCATGTGCGAGCACCACCTGATGCCCTTTGAGGGGCGTGCCCACGTCGCCTATCTCCCCGACGGACAGGTCGTGGGGATTTCCAAACTCGCCCGCGTGGTGGATGGGTTTGCCCACAGACCCCAGGTGCAGGAGCGACTCACCTCGCAGATCGCCGACCTGTTGATGGACAAATTGCAGGCCAAAGGGGTGGCTGTGGTTATCCAGGCCACCCATGCCTGCATGACCTGTCGCGGAATCAAAAAGGCGGGGAGCGTCATGGTCACCTCAGCCCTCCGCGGGCTGTGTCGGTCCGACGCGCGGACGCGGGGTGAAGTTATGTCATTGCTCCACGGGGAGTGCGACCGTTGACTCGTCTGCTCAAGCTTGGTGGTGGTTCGACGTTCGTTTTCTTGGTGGTCTTGCTCTTGGCGGGATGCGAATCATTTCCGCCGAGTCCCGACCCGAACGTGCGATACGTCGCCTTCGGCGATTCGACGACCGACGGACCGGCGGACAAGCAGTACGTCGATTTTCTTCCTGATCTGCTCCATGAAAACGCCAACGCTTTCGCCAACGAGGGTAATTCCGGCGAAACCAGCGCGGAAGGGTTGGCGCGCTTGCGAACGATTTTCACCCAGAAGCGCTACCCCAACGCCACGACGTTGATCTACTGGGAGGGTGGAAACGACCTGAGTGAGTTCATTCAGCAAAACGACCCGCTGCTTTTATCTTCACCCGCGGGTCCCGATTTTGCGCTCGAAACAAAGCTCCAAACGGCCCTTGATGAAACGCAAGCGACCATCGCCGAAGCCATCATGGAAGCACGTTCCAATGGTTTGACGGTCTACGTGGCAACGTATGCGCCGCTTGGACCGGGCATCCAATCGTGCAACGCGCTTCTGTTTGATCTTCTATTCCCTGCCCAGGCGACCAACGGAAACGCGTACCTCGACGAGCTGAATCGTCGGCTGGTCCAGGTGGCTGCCACCAACGGTGCGATACTGGTCGATATCGCCGCGATCGGCGATGAGCTTCGATCGAGTTCTTCGAATTACGAGAATTGCAATCATCTCAGCGAGCAGGGAAACGAGCGTGCAGCTAGGGAATTCGCGGCAGCGCTTCGCCCGTAGCTTTCGGTCAACAGTAACGCAATGCCACCAAACGTTCGCGCGTGCTCAAACTCGCGGGCACGCAATATGGAAACAGAGCGGCTTTGAATGCTATTCCCACTCGATCGTTGCAGGCGGTTTTGAGGAAATGTCGTAAACCACGCGGTTGATTCCTTTGACTTCGTTGCTGATTCGGCTGGAGATTCGTTCCAGGATTTCGTGGTCGATGTGAACCCAATCCGCGGTCATAAAGTCGGTGCTTTCGACAAAGCGTACCGCGACAACGTGTTGACCTGAATAGGTACGATCGTCTCCCATGACCCCGACGGTACTGATGGGAAGCAACACACCGAACGCTTGGGCGATTTTGTTGTACCAACCGGCGGTGCGGATTTCCTCGAGGATGATGTCGTCGGCGGCACGAAGAATATCAAGTTTTTCACGCTCAATCGTACCAATGATGCGAACCGCGAGACCCGGTCCGGGAAATGGATGTCGCCAGACAAGTTCCTGAGGAAGCCCGAGATGTTCGCCCACGCGGCGAACTTCGTATTTGAACAGATCTCGGAGCGGTTCAATCAATTCGAATCCGAGCTTTTCCGGTAGACCGCCGACATTGTGATGCAGCTTGATGTTGGCTGTTTTTCCACCCATACCATGACCCGACTCGATCACATCGGGGTAGAGCGTTCCCTGTGCGAGAAACTTCGCCCCTGCGATGGTCCTCGCTTCGTCTTTGAATACGTCGATGAATTCGTGACCGATGACGATCCGTTTTCTTTGTGGGTCGTCGATGCCTTTGAGCTTGGCAAGAAAACGCGAGCCGGCATCGACGACGTGAAGGTCTACCTTGAAATGCTGACGAAACGCGCCTTCCACCAAGTCGGTCTCACGATTTCGCATCAAACCGGTGTCGACATAAATGCAACTCAGGCGGTCGCCGATTGCTTTGTGCAGCAAGGCGGCGGTGACGCTGCTGTCGACACCGCCGGAAAGACCGCAAATGACACGATCGTCGTCGCCGACTTTTTCGCGTATGGCGCCGATGCTCTGCTCGACGACGCTTGCAACGTGCCAATCCCCGCGACAGCCACAGATGTCATAAACAAAGTTGCGCAGAATCTGAGCGCCGTGTGGCGTGTGCGTTACCTCGGGGTGAAACTGAACGCCATAGAAGGGATGGTTTTTGTGTCTCGCCGCAGCCAAGGGACAACTCTCGGTCTTTGCGAGCGGAATGAATTCGGCGGATAGCTTCGTGACAATGTCGCCGTGACTCATCCAAACGGCGGTCTCTCTGGGAACGTGCGCGAGCAACGGATCATCCGCGATAAGATCAAGTCGGGTTCGACCAAACTCGCGCGATTCGCCGGGGGTTACATCGCCGCCCAGCAATTGGCATCCGAGCTGCATCCCGTAGCAAATGCCCAAAATGGGAAGACCCATGCTCACGATCTCGGGATCACAACGCGGCGCGTCCTTTTCGTAGACGCTCTTGGGTCCGCCGGAAAAGATGATTCCGACAGCACCCGCATTGCGGATCTGTTCCGGAGTGACGCCATTTCCCACGATAATGCTGTGAACGTGATGCTCGCGTACCCGTCGGGCGATCAATTGTACGTATTGCGCACCGAAATCGATGACAACGATCGTGGCAGGTGTCTTTTTCATCTTCAACACTTTCGAGCCATGAACCAGACCCCCAACCCGCCGACGCATCACGAACCAGACGATTCACGCCCCGGTGCTATCCAACGGTTTGTTCTAGTAACTCATCTGCAAGGCGTCAAACAACGCCTTGTACAGCTTCTCAAGTCCAAACCACCATCCCCACGCCGACACGAGTATGATCGCCGGCACCGCGAGCGCCAATACCATTGTTACACGAGTACGAATCTCAATCGGTGCGGTGGCGGCCAAACGCACGAACCAAAACCAACCAAACACAATCCCGATTCCGGCGATGATACCGGCGGGCAGCATCAATATCAGATCCCCGCCGAACGCGGACGTACGACCGGCCAAGAGCGTCAGCGGGTGCATCCATAGAAAAACGGTCGCAACGATCAAAGGGACAAGCCACGCCGTCGCATAACACTGAGCCGCGGTCATTCGTTGCTCACCTCGATATCGCCGGGTGTGGGCAACTTCCAATCCAACACGCAGCACCAGGCGAATCAGCGCGATCAGAACAAACGCAGCCACCAGTGCGATTGCGCCGCCCAGTAGTGCCTGAGCGGGATTCCACCAAAGACCGGCGATGGCTGATGCTTGCTCATCACCGGGAACCGGGGTAGGAGTTACAACGCGAAACCATCCTCCTCCGGCGGGCTTGGTGACTTGTCCCGTGATGACCTGCAAGTGCGAGACCTCACGCCATCCCAGCCACGCAGCACGTAGCAAGCCCAGTGCCGCCCCAAAAACCACGACCTGAATTCCGGCAAAACGGCGAGAGGCGGACGAGGCGCGCATCATGGCGAGGTGCTTGAGTCGCTGCGGACCGGCCAGCCATACCCACTTGCACATGCGAATCAGACCGCCCCGATCCTCTTCAAACGACAGGGCGAAAGGGGTCACATCGGCGTCGGTTGCACGCGGTTCGCCGATTGGATACGCGCAAAGCGGACACTTTTCCACCGGTTGATCATTCAAGAGTCGTCCACACGCCGGACACCGCCGCGAATCGACCTGTTGGCCGCGCACCGCGCCGGAGTGATTGGTGTCGGTCATCCGCACGGTCTCCGTGATCGGCGATTATCCTCAGCCATCGCGACGATTGCCCGTCGTCGTGATCTCGACCCGATGCTGGAAAAAAAACGAACCTGCTTCATAGGGGGATTCTCATACGCGGAATCTTCCTCACCACGTGCGTGAACGAAGGGGCGTTCCATGCCGCGCCGCAGAGAGAGCGAGCCAGGCGATCACAATCCGCCCGCGAGCATCTGCTTGCTTACCGATCGCCTTGGATTGAACGAACCCGGTCCCTTGATTCATGACGAAACATTAGTCCGCCGGTTTGGTAAGCGGCGTTGCGTCATAGGCTGTGCAACATCGGTCGCGGCTTGGATGACCATCGCTGGCCATCGGCATCCAGGGCGGAGTGACAAAAAAACTCACGGGATAGAAATCCGCGTTCACGATAAACCGAATACCGGTCGCAACGAAAGCGAAAACATCTTCGTTGGTAATGGCAAACTGACCATCCTCGCTTCCGGACTCGTCGTAAGGGTCTTCAAAGTAGAGCGGTCCATGGATGATCGTCCCTGTTTTGGGCTGAACGGTTTTCGCTTCACCAAGCGGATGAATCGTTCGTGGAGTGATGTTCGCCTCGCGCAATCCCACCGTCGAGGCTGTCGTGACGGGCGGAAGATCAGCCATCTCGTCGTGGTAAGGGTCAACAATCAGTTGACAGCCCGTCGTCAGCAGGAACATGCCACAGAAAATGAAAACACCTGAAACCCGGTCGAACCCCAAGGTGTGCCTGCGCCGTTTCCGGCCAAAAAACAACGGCGAAACAAAATCTTGCGCTCGATCCCTACTGCATTGCCCCAAGGTCGATTCCATAATTGGGTGATTCCTTTGTGATGACCACATCGTGTGGATGCGACTCCGTAACGCCCGCGGCGCTGATGCGGCAAAATTGCGCATTTTCCTGTAAAAATGAAACGTTCTCCGCTCCGCAATATCCCATTCCCGCACGCAATCCGCCAACAAGCTGATACACCATGTCCGAAAGCGGACCACGAAACGGAACCCGACCCTCGATCCCTTCCGGAACGAGTTTCCCCCGTTCGGTCGAAGATTTTTGACCGTATCGGTCCGCCGACCCTTGGACCATCGCCCCCAGCGACCCCATTCCACGATATTCCTTGAACCGGCGACCTTTCCACGTCACGGTTTCACCGGGAGCTTCCTCCAGTCCGGCAAAAAGCGACCCGAGCATAACCGATTGAGCCCCGGCGGCGATGGCTTTAACGATATCACCGGACTGTCGAATTCCGCCGTCTGCAATGACGGGAATCCCCGCCGGTTTTGCAACCGAAACCACATTGAGCACGGCCGTCAGTTGCGGAACACCCACACCGGACACGACGCGCGTTGTGCAGATGCTTCCCGGTCCAATTCCGACCTTCAAGGCGTCCGCCCCGGCGTCGATCAAGTCCCTGGCTGCTTCGGCGGTGGCGATGTTGCCCGCAACGACCTGGAGTTGATGTCGCTTTTTGATTTCCCGGATCGTTTCAATGACGTTGTCGCTATGTCCGTGTGCGGTGTCAACCACGACGACGTCCACGTCTGAGTCAATCAGCGCCGCCACACGGTCATAATCGTGAACACCGACGGCAGCCCCCGCGCGGAGTCTGCCTCGAGCGTCTTTGCAGCTTCCGGGATAGTGCTGCGCACGCTCAATGTCGCGCATGGTGATCAGTCCGGCAAGTTTACCCGCCGTGTCGACAAGAAGCAGCTTTTCGACTTTGGCGTGGTTGAGAATGTCCGAAGCTTTTTCGAGGGTGGTATCCGGTGGACCGGTGACCAACTTCTGCGAGGTCATGACGTCGCGGATTCTGAGGTCCTCGCGCTCGAGAAACTTCATGTCGCGGCGAGTGATGATCCCAACGAGGCGGCGATCATTTTCCACGATGGGAACACCCGAGATGTTTTGCAGTGACATGACCTCTTTCGCCTTGGCCACCGGTTCGTCGGGGCTGAGCGTTGTGGGGTCAAGGATGATGCCGCTCTCGGAACGTTTGACCTTGTGGACCTCCCTGCATTGCGCTTCGATCGTCAGGTTCTTATGAATAATCCCGATGCCACCCTCCTGCGCCAGGGCGATGGCCAAACGTGACTCCGTAACCGTATCCATCGCCGCCGAGACGATGGGGATGTTGAGCGCGATGCCTCGCGTCAGGCGAGACGCAACGTCCAAGCGATCCGGTAGAATGCTGGATCGTCTGGGGACGAGCAGCACGTCGTCAAAAGTCAGCGCGTGGGGGATGTCGTCGTGGGATTGGTCCGAACTGGAAGCGTGCGAGATGTTCTCGCGTGTGGTCATCAAGCGGGCACCCTTTCGTGTAACGATACCTGAAGTCGCTAGATACGGCAGATGGCCCCTCTCGTCAAGAAACAGAGCCAGCCGTCTTGATTGCGTCTCGTTACTTCCGGGGGCTCCTGAGATTCGCGAGGGTTTCTGGTCCGTGACGGTTGGAGCCGCCCCCAACTGTCACGGACCGTACGCCGGGGGGTGCTCCCCCCGCGGAACACCAAGCTTGACGGAAGAGGCCGTGAAATGTACAGGGCAGTGCTCTGCGGGGCGGTTTGGGTTCGATTCCCACCGGGTTTTCAGGTGATCGTCGACATTGCCTTTTCTGGAGGAGTCGTTTCTCATGCGATATCTCGTTACCGTCGTGGTCGGTGCGGGCGCTGCCGCGGTCGTTGCAATCATTGTAGCGAAGTCACTCGGAATTGAATCTGGTGCCGCTATTGGAGGTGGGGTCGGGGGGGCTATCGGCACCGCTATCATTGTGGCACTGTTCAGGAAGAAACCATAGCAATCGGTGCGTGAATGACGATGATACCGGTGTCGTCTTGGAAAATGCCTGTTCTAAGACACGTCAACCGGACCGCGGCCACGTAGGCGGCGGGGAAACAGGGAAAAGTCAAGGAGGTGGTATCATGAGCGTTCTGTTGCAATGGGTACTTTTTGGTGCGTTTCTCGTCGTGACATTCAATGTTTTCGGGATCCAACCCGCTATTCTTGGCCTCTGAGTCACACGGTGTTCCAGCGACCGAATCGTGATGCCCCGGGGGTTTTGAACTGACGGGGTGCCGAGGGTACTGCCCTTGGAGCTAATCTCGTTTTTGTTTGGCGATATTCGGTCGAGAGAAGCTCTCTGATCCGTGGGATGCACGCGGTGGCTGGTCGTCTGCGCTGACCCTCCGCTTCCCCACGTTCGCATCCGGTTTGTCATCTCTGATTCGTCGTACGCGGTACGTTATGCCCCGATCTTCAGGGGGCCATGCTCTGCCGTCGATCAGGAACATGGCCACGCAAGCGTGGACCATGCCACCCCCCACTCGGAGTGGGTCTGTCGTCCCCCCAATCTGTCAAGCCGATCGCGGCTCTGAACGACGGTGTAGCTATTTTGCCCGCATCCTGACAGTCGCGGTTCCGAGGGGGGCAACACGCGATTCTGAAATTGCGCAGCGTTGCGTCCTTGCGGTCGCTTGGGCGGGACCCTATTCGTACTCGTCCCCGTATGCCTGATGAATGTTGTTGACCAGTTCTTTGATGGCCTGGGCATCGCGACGTTTGCAAATGAGCGTGGCATCGGGCGAGTGTACAATCACGAGGTCATCCACTCCGATCGTGGCAACCAGGTGGGGTTCTTCGGATACGACGATGTTGCCGCGTGATCCAAGGTGCATGACTTTTTCGCACGCGGACACGTTTCCATCCGCGTCCGCCCCGATGATCGATTCGATCGCGGTCCACGCGCCGACGTCTACCCAGTGACACCCCAGTTCTACCACCAGGACACGATCGGCACGTTCCATGACCGCAAAGTCGATGCTGATCCGCATTAGTTTCGGGTATAGCTCCGCGAGCGTGGCGGTTCTTTGTTTGGGGTCGGAAGTTGCAGCAACCTGTTGGACGGCGTCGTAGGTTTGCGGGATATGTTTTTTGATCTGTTCAAGAACGGTGGCAGCGCGCCATGCAAACATGCCGCTGTTCCAATAATACTCGCCCGTGGCAACGTATTTCATTGCGGAGGCCATGTTGGGTTTTTCCGCAAATTTCGCCACGACGTACACGCCATCCGCGAGGCGGTCGGCGCGACGAATATAACCGTACCCGGTGTCGGGTCGTGTGGGGCGAATCCCCAAGGTCACCAGGGCGTCTTCGTTCTGCTCGGCAACGACAAATGCGCGTTCGATGTCACTGCAAAATGCGTCGACCGGGGAGATAATATGATCGGCGGTAAAGACTCCAATCACAGCGTTGCGATCCTTTGCGTGTAGAATCGCACACGCGAGTCCGACAGCATTGGCAGTATCCCTTCCAACGGGTTCGCCGATCAGGTTTTCCTCGGAAAGCTCAGGCAGTTCCTTTCGAATCATTGGCAGATGGGCATCGTTGCTGATGACGTGGATTTGCTCGGGTGGAAGCAGCGCTGCCACTCTTTCAAAGGAATGACGGATCAGGCTTTTTTTCTCGAACAGGCGAAGGGTTTGCTTGGGTCGATGCTTACGACTGAGCGGCCAAAGTCGAACGCCCGCCCCTCCTGCCATGATGACCGCGTGTCGCATAATGCTGCTCCGAATCTTTCTGAACCGCTGCAAGCATGGTCGTCTTTTGCGTTCTGCGCCTTCCTTGCCTCGTTGGGAGGGCCGTCGCGATTGCCCGCTTGGGTGCATCTTCATGCGCGCATTGGCGAGTTGCCCCTTGTCCGCTCCCTCACGGTTGCGGATCTAAAATCGCGGTTGTGAGAAATCCGATCCGCAATTCAAGGTTGCCGCTGCCCTAGAAACCCTCGCCAATGTCGTCGAAGTCGATGCGCTTGAGGTCTGCAAATTCCAGAACCCAGCTCCGCCTCGACCCGTCCTTAAACTGTACGTCCACGTGGGTCCGCCGAGGACCCCGATGGATCGAAAGAATCTGTCCCAACCCGTGAAGCGGGTGCTCAACGAGCGTCCCAATCGACCACTCCGCAATGTCGGCCGGAAGATCGCCGACATCCACACTCTGGGAGCGCCGAGCCTTGTTCCGGTCTGCGCCTCGGCGCGACCGGCTGCATTCTACACCAACTTGAGGCAACTCGTCGAGGAACGGACTTCGCACGGTGCGTTGGGTGACGCCTCGTATCATTCGATAACGCGCCCGCGTAAGCGTCAGGCCTTTTCGCGCCCGGGTCATCCCGACGAAGCAGAGTCGCCGTTCTTCCTCCTCGTCACCCCGATTACCCAGGGCATCGAAATCCCGGTAAAAGGGGAGCAACCCATCTTCAAGACCAATGATATACACGTAGTCGAATTCCAACCCCTTGGCGGCGTGCAAGGTCATGAGCGTAACCTTGTCCACACCGTCGGCTACCGCGTCCACATCGCTGACCAGCGCGGCATGTTCCAGCCAGTCGACCAGGGTGGCTTCGGGGTTTTCATCATGAAAGGCGGTCGCGGCGTTGATTAACTCGTTGAGGTTTTCGCGCGGCACACTGCCTGCCTCGCCCGCTTCATGATACATCGCGTACAATCCGCTGTGGGAAATCACCAATTCCAGTGCTTTGTTCGGCGAAAGCTCCAATGCGGAGGAAAGGTTGCAGAGCAAGGTCGCAAAACCTCGAACTTTGGGCGCCGAGCGGCCCAACGTCGCAAGGGTGCGTTCGTCCCGCAGGGCGTCGATCAATCGCATCCCCGATGATTGTGCGGAGGAAACCAGTCGGGAGATGGTCGTTGCCCCGATCCCGCGCGGAGGCGTATTGATCACACGCATCAACGCGATCTCATCATCCGAGTTGATAAGCACGCGAAGGTAGCCCAGGACATCCTTGATCTCCTTGCGATTGTAAAACTCGACACCCCGCGCGATTTGGTAATTGATCCCCTCGTGCAGAAGAGCCTCCTCAATCACGCGGCTGAGCGAGTTGATGCGATAGAAAACCGCAACCTGACGGAGCATCCCACCCTCTCCCGTTGTCCGGGCAATGTCCCGGGCAATCCCCTGCGCTTCGTTTTCCGCCTTTTCGAACTCGACGACTCGGACCGGCGTGCCCTCCTCATTCTCAGTCCAAAGGGACTTTTGCTTGCGTCGCATGTTTTGTGCGATCAAAGAGTCGGCTGCGGCCAGAATCCGCTTTGTGGATCGATAGTTTTGTTCCAAGCGTACAACCTGCGCACCGGGGTAGTCCTTTTCGAATGAAAGAATGTTTCCGATATCAGCCCCTCGCCATCCGTAAATCGATTGGTCAGGGTCGCCCGTTGCACAGAGGTTTTTTCGATCGCGCGTCAACAGTCGGGCGATCTTGTATTGTGCCGCATTGGTGTCTTGATACTCGTCGATCAAAACATATTGAAAACGGTTCTCCAGCTCGCTTCGAAGTTGCTCGTCATGCTGGAGAGTTGTGGCCATGCGCATAAGCAAGTCGTCAAAGTCCAGTCCGCCCATCTCCGCCAGAATCGCCTCGTAGGCTTGGTAAATACGGGCGTAGGTTTGAGATTGAAAACCACCGTATGTCCTGGCATATTCATCAGGACCGACCATGGCGTTTTTCGCGCGGCTGATCGCTTGCTCAATGCTTGCGGGGGTCCAATTGTCGGAAGAAAGCTGACACTGTTCGAGTGCTTTTTTGATCACCTTGCGGCGGTCGTCGCGATCAAAGATGGTAAAGTTTTTGGGGACGCCCGCACGATCGTGGTGCCACCGCAGGAGCTTGGCGCACAGGGCGTGAAACGTGCAGACGGTCATCCCCTCGGCAACGCCGAGGGCATCGATTCGTTCCTGCATCTCGCGGGCTGCCTTGTTGGTGAACGTGATGGCCAAAATCCTGCGTGCATCGGTTACGGTGCAGGTCAGATAGGCGGCACGGCGCGTGACGACGCGTGTTTTCCCGCTGCCGGGACCGGCCAGGATCAACAAAGGTCCGTTCGTGTGCGTTACGGCTTCGCGTTGCGCTTCGCTCAGGTCCGTTAGCAGTGTTTCGATCCTCACGTCCATGCTTGTTTCCATCCGTCTTTGTATAACGGGCCAGGCGCTCGACGTCTACCGTAGACCGCGGGGTCGAACGCTTCGGGTGTGTGATAGAATCGGCGGGGGCGCAAATTGCACGGCGAAAACTCAGCTTACATCCAAGGTGCCTATCGTGGAGTTGTGGTGGGCGTTGTTGATGAGCGCGGTGACCCCCCTGTATCCCCCCTTGTAAAGGGGGGACGTAGGATCATCCTCCTTTGTAAACGGGGGACGTGGGATCATCCTCCCTTGTAAACGGGGACGAAAAAGGTTGCGTAGTAAAACGGGGGATAAAATCGGCGGCGCAGCGAGCCGCGGACTTTGGACCGCGCGGACGCTCGAACTTTTCGGGCTTTGCTCTTTTCTTCAGCTTGGAAGGAGGTATAAAACTGCTGCTCGGAAGGCGGGACAAAACAACAATCGTTCCACAACAGGACAAGGCCGCTGGTTTCGTTGCGGACCCAACGCTTCAACTCACCCGATCGGCGCGTCGATGAACTCGATATTGAAGGGGTTGAGCGCTTCTGAACGACTCAATGGCGGCAAACACCGGCGCACCCGTCGTTGGAGCAAGGAACAGGTACAAGATGGCGGGAACATTCTTGCGCTGTGTTCACAATGGCCACTTATTCCACCTCGTCGCGCAGTCTGGCGTAGTCGATCGGTCGTTTCTGGACGAACGCCTGTGTTCCTTCCTTGACCTCGCAGGCGCGGTTGTGGATGGCCAGCCAATCGCGTGCGTGGCCAATTGTCAACTGCCATGAGAAATCCCGCCAGAAGTTGAGTTGCTGCTTCGTGTAACGCGTACATTCGGGCAGTTTGTCGATCAGCTTGGCACACATCGCATCGACGGCGGCATCCAGCTCGCCGCGCGGAACCACCTGGTTGACCAGACCCCACTCCAGCGCTTTGGTCGCCGGAATGTCCTCACAAAGCAACAGAATCTCGCGTGCACGGCGGTCGCCGACGATCAAGGGGAGAAACTGTGTCGCACCACCGGCTGCGACACTCCCACGAGCCGCGCCCACCTGTTTGATGATGATATCATCCGCCGCAATGGCAAGATCGCACGACATGTTCATCTCGTTGCCGCCGCCCACGACCATGCCGTTGATGCGTGCGACGGTTGGTTTGCCGATGTTGCGCAGTTTTTCATGCACATCGATAAAGGCACCCATCCATTTCCAGTAGGCTGCGGGGCGATCCAAACACTGAGCCTCCTGCTCTTTCAGGTCCGCGCCCGTGCAAAAGGCGAGGTCGCCCGCCCCGGTCAACACCATGACCCGAATCTGATCGTCCCAGGAAACATCCTCGAACGCGCGGTGCAGTTCACGCAGCGCCGGAAAACTCAGGCAGTTGAGTACGTCCGGGCGGTTCATTACGACGGTGGCGCGATGACCCTCCTTGGCATACTTGATGTACTGGAAATCGAAGGACTCAGCCGGTTTTGCTTCAGGAAAGTTCATCCGTTTTCTCGATCGGGTCTATTGTATGCAACGTTTGCCTCTGGAAGCGACCCAAAGGCTGCCTATTCAACGCGGTCGATGGCGTGAGCGCTTAAGTCTTCAAGTGTCACAAACTCAATTGCTGAAATGTGTGTCGCCTCCAAAATGACCGGCGGTGCAACGCCCGCATCGAGCGCTTCTTTCCATCTTTCAACACAAACACACCAGCGATTCCCCGCCACCAACCCCGGAAAATTGTGCTCAGGAATCGGCGACATCAAATCATTGCCACGATCGCGGGAAAACTCCAAGAACTCCCTGGTCATTTCCGCACAGACCAGGTGCAAACCGTGGTCGCCCGGACCCGTGTCACATCGACCGTTGCGATAGAATCCCGTCATTGGATTCATGCAGCAGGCGCGAAGGTCGGTACCAAGAACGTTTTTCGCTTTCACCGGCGTTCTCATCGTTTTTCCCCTGTCCAAATCTTGTTCCATTGCGACCAAGTTTTTGGCCGCCGTCGGTCCAACGTGAAAGGGTAGTCTAGCAAAACGCGAGCGTTTGCCCAAGAGTGGACGAAACACTTAAGGCGTGTGGACAAGGGCGGTGCCAACAGAGCCTCGCCCATCGGGACGCGATCCGACGAATTCGGAAAGAAAGGGCATTTCTCCGCTCCCTTCCATGAACCAAAGTCTGTCCAGGCGCGTCCGCACCGCCCGAGGTGTCAATGGATCCAACTCAACGTACTTGGGGATCGTTTTGCAAGGGTTGACGCGACCGAGAAGGACGAAGTCGATCCCGCGCGCGGCGGGGTTGGGTTTCTACGCCTCTTTTTCGACCCACGTAAAGTTGTAGTCCTTGTCTTCCACATCAACCGCGGCGGCGGTGAGTTTGAGCGGTTTGAAAGTATCGCACATGACCGCCAGCTCATCCGTGCGGTCGATGCCGATGCTCGCCTGATACTTTCCCGGGTGGGGACCATGCGGTACGCCCATGGGGTGCAGCGAAATCGACTGTTTGCCAATGCCTTTTCGACTCGTAAAGTTCCCCTCGACGTAGTAAAGAATTTCGTCGCAGTCCACGCTGGCGTGGCCATAAGGACAGGGAATCGCTTTGTGCTCACCGCGTTGAAAATAGTCCACCTTGCGCGGAACGAAACTGCAAATGATGAACCCTCGACCGGCGAAGGTGATGTGAGAAGTCGGCGGAAGGTGGATCGCACCCGTTCGCGGTTGATAGTCGTGAATGTTGAACGCCACGGGATAGGAGAACCCGTCCCACCCGGCAAGGTTCCACGGGAAGTGCTTGTATTCATGTACGCTGAGGCGGTTGTCAAACTTGACGACCAGCGGATAGGGGCCACCGCCGTGGAGGTTTGGGTCAAACGTAAGCAACTCGGTCGGAAGGCGAAAGTCGCGGTGGCAATAGGGGGCGTCCATCGTAAGCTGTCCCGACTCGTTGCGAAACTGTTTGGGGATGTCGATGAAGCTGTCCGACTCAAACACCAGAAACGTACCGCGATTCCCCTCCGCATCGCCGGGATGAAGTCGGTAGGGAGTGCTCTTGGGGATTACGACGTAGTCGTGTTGCTTGAACGACAGGGGGCCATAAACCGTTTCGACAAGTCCTCCGCCTTCAAAGGCAAACCAACACTCGTCGCCCTCGGCGTTGGAAAACCAGAGCTCGCCGCGCCGATCCGGTTTGCAGACGCCGACGCGCACGTCGTCGTTGATTAACAGCGTCCTGCGACTGGTCAAAAAGTCGCCGCCATGTTTGAGCACCTGAGTCTTGATGTGACGACGGTGCAAGGCCTGGTCAACGATCGGTTCGACCGGGCAAAACCCCGGCAGTTCCATCGAGCCAACCCTGCACTCGTCGGTAGGCGGAACGCGGTAATACAGCGTGCTGTAGCTGGCGTCGAAACCAACGCGGGTCATGGCCTGCTCCATCAGGAGTTTGCCGTTTTCGTAATGGGTTACGTGATGCTTGGGGGGCACGCTGCCTAAGCGGTGGTAATGGATCATGGTCGCGTTGCTCCAAAAGCGAAAGACAAATTCCCGACGGCGGGCAATGGACCGCGAGCCGCCTCCTTCGAAGGTCGACCTGCGTGCGATGAACGTCCGGACGGGCTTAAGTCCGCAGCCCGCGGAAGGGTGCTTTTGGGGGCACTATGTTCGCTGACTGACATTCTAGAGGTTTCCCCTAAGAGCTTGCTCTTGCTCAATGCTGATAAAGAGGGCTTTGAAATTCCCGATGCCAAACCCCCTGCTGCCGTGACGTTCGATCACTTCGTAGAAAAGCGTCGGACGGTCCTGCACCGGGGCGGTGAATATCTGAAGCAGGTACCCGTCGTCGTCCTTGTCCACCAAAACACCAAGTTCCTGCAGGCGGTTCCAATCTTCGTCAATGTCCTTTACGCGCTCGCGCATGTACTCGTAGTACGTGTCGGGAACGCGCAGAAAGTCGATGTCACGTTTGCGAAGCTCCGTCACCGTGTCGTAAATGTTTCCCGTGCTCACTGCGATGTGCTGTACACCCGGACCATAGTAGAAATCGAGGTATTCTTCGATCTGACTTTTCTTTTTTCCCTCCGCCGGTTCATTGATGGGAAACTTGCACCTGCCCCCGCCGTTTTCCATGACCTTGCTCATCAAGGCGCTGTACTCGGTGCTGATATCCCTGTCCGTGAAGTGCGCCAGGTTCGTAAATCCCAGCACGCGGGCGTACCAATCGGCCCAGTACTCCATTTCGCCGAGGTGAACGTTGGTAACGATATGGTCGATCGACGCGAATCCGACCTCCGGACTGCCGGTCGCCTCGATGGGGGCAAAACCGGGTGCAAAGGGTCCACGATAATTCTTCCGTTCGACAAAACGAAACACCGTATCGCCCGCATAGAGAATCTCGGCAACGACAAGCTGTCCGTTCTCATCTTCGTTCGCCGTGGCGGGTTTGAGAATGGTCGCCCCGCGGGCTTTGGTCTCTTGAACTGCCCGCTGGCAGTTGTCGACCTCCAAGGCGATCGCCCGAACCCCGTCTCCGTGCAAAGCGCAAAAGCGGGCAATCTCGCTGTCGGGTCCGTACGCGCTGGTCAACACGAAACGAACTTTTCCCTGCTGCATGACATAGCTCGCCCGGTCTCGACTGCCCGTTTCCAAACCCATCCTGGCAACGGGCTTGAACCCGAATGTCTTGTCGTAAAAGTGGGCGGCTTGCTTTGCGTTTCCTACGTAGAACTCGACGTGGTCGTACCCTTGAATCGGAAGGAAATCCTCAGCCATCGGACCCCAAGGCCCCCGTTCTTCACCGGTTTGTACCGGCGCGTCCCTGCCCGGGTGAGGCGGGCTTGCTTCGGAACGCGCCCGTGACGCGAACGGGGGGATTATACAGGATCAGGGCGGAGTCGTGCAACTATGAAAACCGGGTCGCCTTGACACAGGGTTGGGATCGGATGTTCCACGTATCGAGGGGCTATTCTTTCGAGGTCGTTTTCACCGGGCAGCCTTGGGGAAGTCCATAGCCTCCCTCTATGATGACAACATCTTTCGCCGACAACCCGTCGGTGATCTGCACGTAATCCCGGGTCTCAACGCCGACCCTTACCGCCACTTCATAGGCTTTGTTCTCTCGAACGACGTGCAAAACGGACGTTCCGTTGCGGTCCGCCACGGCCGAAATCGGTACGGCAAGCGCCCGCTCCACCGGTGGCAACGAGACGCGGACCCTGCATCCAAGCCCCGGGCGTAAGTTTCCATCGGCGTTGTGGACCATCGCAAAGGCCTGTACGTCACCGGTCCTGGGGTCGGCGTCGCCACTGAAGCGCGTGATCGTTCCCTCGACCGATTCATTGGAAAGCGAATGAACCTTGACGGAAACAGGCGCCCCTTTCTTGACCCTCGACAAGTAACTACCGGGAACGCGAATCCGAACAAACAGCTGGGACAAATCGACGACGGTCGCCAGGCGGTCGGCGGGCGTAATGTTCATCCCAACACGAGCGGTCAGTTGCGTGACAACGCCGTCGAGAGGACTGGCGATCGTGCAAAACTCGACGGCCAATCGAGCGCCGGAAAGCTCTGCTTTTGCGACGCTGAGCTGCGAAACCGCCTCGGCAATGGCCTCAGCCCGCGTTCCCATTCTATAAAGGTCCAGTTTTGCGGCAGCGGCGGCGTAGGCCGCTTCACCGCGTTGCACCATGCGCTGCAACTTTTGAAACTCAACGTCGGAGACTTCTTTGTTTTCGTGTAGCGGAATGGTTGCCTGCATTCGAAGACGCAGCGACTCCAATTCCGCCCTCGCGCGAAGTGTTTCCTGCCGTGCGATTTCAACTTCTTGGGGGAGATATCCGTGCTTCATTCGGTCCAGTATGGCCTGTTGCTTATCCACGACAGCCCGGGCACGTTGCTGCCTTGCTTTTGCCGATCGCGGGTCCAGTTGGATAAGAGTTTGGCCACGTTTGACGGTCGCTCCTTCGATGACCGACATGGTTTTGATAAGGCCCGAAGTTTGCGCGGCGACAAAGCCGCTTCGCTCCGGTATCGCGGTGAACGTTCCGATTAGATCAATCGAGGGACGAAGCGTTGTCAATTGAACCGGTGCAACGACGACGGGAACCGGGGATTTCGCATTGGAGTCCTTGGATTCACGAGCGGGATGGTCCTCTGTGCAACCAACGACGGCGAACAAACACACCGCGCAATACGTGTATGGATATTTCAACGCCTGCCCGTGCCTCCACGGCGGAAACCGCAGATGCCCGTAACGCCTTGCGTGACTCATCATTCAAAATCCTCCGGCACGGTGGGCGTTTCCATATAGGTAGCACCCCGGGCGGTCTCGCCGTCGAGGCGAAACACGCGCATCAACAAATAGTAGCAAACCGGTGTTGCAACCAGTGAGAGCAAAAGGGAGACACAAAGAGCGCCGATCACCGCGATGGCCAATGGTCGCAGCATATCCGCCCCCGCCCCGACGCCATACGCCAGGGGCAACAGCCCCAAAAAGGTCGTCATTGATGTCATGAGAACGGGACGCAAGCGTCGTCTACCCGATTGTACAAGCGATTCAAACAGCGACATGCCTCGTGCGCGTAGCTGGTCCACGAAGTCCAGCATGAGAATACCATTTTTGGCCACGATCCCCACGCCGATGATGGCTCCAAGAAACGAAACGATGTTCAACGATGTACCGGTAAGCCAGAGAGCTGCGACGACCCCGAACATCGCAAGGACCGCGCCCAATACGATCGCGAGGGGATGTAGTACCGAGCGAAACTCGATCAACAAAACGCCGTACACCAACAAAATCGCCATCACCAACACCAACATGAGATTCCTAAAAGACTCCTGTTGTTGTTGATAGAGACCGCCGTACTCGATCGAAACACCCGAAGGCAGCACGACGCTTTGCGAGAGTTTTTTCTTGATCGCGGCGATTCCCGTCCCGAGATCACGACCGGACAATCGACCCGATACGGCGACGAGTTCTCGAAGGTCTTCGCGGTGTCGTTCGAGCGAACCGGGACGATGCCTGATGTGTGTCACTTCGTTGAGGGTGACAGGCGGTCCCGAGGGCGTCGGGAGGGGTAATTCGCCGATGTCGCCGGCCCGCTTTTGACGATTTCCCGAAAGCAGCACGCGAACGCCGATCGTGCGGTCTCCTTCAAGTACATAGGACGGGGCGCTGCCGAGCAGTGCCGTTTGCAACATGGATCCGATCGCTTGGGTATCGAGTCCGACCCGTGCGGCTTCAGACCGGCGTACCTGGAAAGTGAGCGACGGTCCCGCGACGATGAGACCGTCGATGACATCCACGACCCCCGGAACCGTCTTAATCGCCTCGGCGATCTGTCTTCCCAGTTGCTTGAGTTTTTCGGTATCCGACGTGAAAATCTTGATTTCAATAGGGTTGGGCGACCAGGTTAAATCGCCGATCAGGTCGCCGAGTACGCCGGGAAACTCGGTCTGCAGCGCTGGTTCGGCTGCCCCCACTCGTTCTCGTAGCTCATCGATCACCTCGTCGGTAGTGCGTTTGCGTTTCGGTCGCAGTTTAACGAGAAAATCGCCGGTGTTGGGTTCGGCGATGGCGAGCGCCAGGCGGGCACCGGTCCGCCTGGAATAGCTCTCCACTTCGGGCGTGCTGCGAAGAATCTGCTCAACATGACGAAGCATGCGGTCGGTTTCAGCGAGGCTGGTTCCGGGACGTGAGAAGTAGTCCAACACGAATGCCCCCTCGTCTTGCGCCGGAAGAAAATCCGTATCGAGCCTGGAATAAAGGAGTATTCCGATTGCAATGACCGCCACGATGGCAAGGAACGATATTCCAACATGGCGCAGCGCGCGACGTACGATCCATTCATAGCCACGAATGAACGTCTGCAAAACCGGGCCACCCTGCTCCAATTCCCCCGTTGGCGGACCCGAGGCGGCACGAATCAACATGCTTCCCAGCGTGGGCGTGAGTGTCACAGCCAGAACGAGCGACGTTAACAATGCGATCACCATGGTCAGCGCCAGCGCGCGAAAGAACACGCCGGGTACCCCGTCGAGATACGTTAGCGGCAGGAAGACGACGACGGGCGTCATGGTGCTGCCGATGAGCGGCCAACCAACCTCCCGCACGGCCAAAAGAGCAGCGCGAAGCGGCACATGTCCGGCGGATACTTTGGCGTAGATCGACTCGACGATCACGATGGCATCGTCGATTACCATTCCGATCGCGGCCGCAATACCTCCCAGCGTCATTAGGTTGAAGCTCATGTGGAATAAATGCATCCCGGCCAGTGTGACCAGAATCGTGACGGGAATGGCCAGCGCGGTAACCAGCGTGGTCGCCGCCGTCCTCAAAAAAGCGAAAAGCACGAGCACCGACAGAACCAAGCCAATGGTGATGCTCTCCCAAACGCTTTCCACGCCTTCACGCACGAACAACGACTGATCGTAGAAAAAGGCCAGGTGCGTGTCGCGCGGAAGTTGGGCTCGAAGGGTCGCTAACTCCTCCTTGAGGTCATGAGCGATCGATAGCGCACTTCCGTTCGGTTGCGCGTAAACATTGAGAAGCACGGCGTCCACACCGTCTGCGGTCACAATGTTGAACCGCGGAGCAGCCCCGGGACGCACCGAGGCCACATCGCGAACAAGCACCGGAGAACCCGCTTTCCATGAAACGACAACGTTCTCGATTTCCGCCCGGTTGGTGACGCGCCCATCGACAAGGGTCAGGTAGAGTTGATGATTCTCCTCCTGCATTCCGGCAGGAATAAACTTGTTGGTTCGCGCCAGCGCATCGCTAACCTGTCCCAGCGTCAGGTGATAGGCTGCGAGCCTGACCGGATCAACCAGCACGTGAAACTCCGGAACATCTCCACCCACCAGCGCAACCCGTGCTACTCCCCCAATCCGTAGAAAGCGAGGTTTGATTTCATAGCGCGCGGTCTGCCACAGATCGGTCATGCTCCGCGTCCGGCTTGTTAAACTGATCCCAATCATCGGAAACGCAGAAAACGTCAAACGATGAACCGCCGTCGTCGCGTTTGGTGGAAGCGTACTGCGAATTTGGGACAGGCGACCAAGAACATAGAGTTCCGCCTGAACCATGTCCGTTTTCCAGGTGAAAAAAACATTGACCTCCGCCGCGCCTCTTCCCGTTGCGGAACGTATGTTGACCGCGCCGGGAATGTCTTTCATCGACTCCTCGATGGGGCGGGTGATGGTGGCCATCATCTCATCCGCGGGCATCACACCGTTGTCCACAAGAATAACCACGCGGGGAAAATCAGTCTGCGGAAAAACCGACGAGGGCATACGATAGGCGGCGTAGGCTCCGGCGAGACACATCACCAACGTGATAAAAAGAATACCTTTACGATGACGAACGTAGAACCCATCCTCCGTCACGAACTGCGCAGCGCCGTGCGAGTTACGATACTCGTTGGACGTATCGGGGGGCGTCGGATTGGTCGTCATCATTGTGCCGCTCTTACAACAGGAACGCCGCGAGCGCTTCCCGCGCAAACTGCTGAACGAACGATATCCAATCAGCGGTCAGCATCGAAGAATCGACCCCGGATGTCGGATCGGTCGTCGTGTCGCAGCCCGCAATCAGGACCAGACACCCAAGAGCCAAAAAAACACAGAAAAGATATTTGAAGATTCCTCTGGGCATTATGGAGTCTCCGGAGTGGGGGCAGAATTGGACGGTTGTTCGGAGGGACTATCATCACCTGTTTCCCATGGCAATCGGCCTCCGGTCGCGCGACGCAACTGGGCCACGGCGATCGCAAGATCGCGTTTGGCTCCGACATCGGATTCTTGCTGCGCGACGAGCGTCTTCTGTGCGTCAAGCAGCGCTAGAATGTCCACGTTTCCAGCTTTGTAAGCACGACGGGCGGTCTCCACGCTCTCGCGGGCGTGGGGCAGCGCTTCATCTTCGAAAAACTTCACCAACTCTGCTGCGCTGGTGGCGATGGTGTGCGCCTGCCGTATATCGCTTGCGACCCGGTCAAGAATCCCCTCAAAGTCCTTTCGGGCTTTTGCCGCCAGAAATCGCGCTCGGGCGATCTTGGCCTGATTCTGGTCCCAAATCGGAAGCGTCATGTCAAGCGTTGGACCAAGCAGCGAGTCGATGACCTGCCTGCGTTCCAGTCTCCTCTGCCCCCGCGACTGGATGCTCGGGGCGGTCAGTCGTCCGCCCGCAACGGAGGAACGAGCGGTGTCCGCCAAGACATTGCGACCGGGAAGCGACCGTCGTTCCGGGCGTTCCAATTCAACACCCAACGTGACGTTTGGGAAAACCCTCAAGGTTTGCCTCTTGATCTCGTCCCGGGCAGCTTGAACCTTCATCGCCGCCGCCCGTGCGTCGAGCCGCTCTTTCATGGCAAAAACAAGAAGCGACTCTTGATCCTCGAAGGCAAGCGTATCCGTCGGGAGCGAATCTTCCAGGGTCCACGGCTGACGCCATCTCGCCAGACCAAGCGCATGGGCCAAGGTCGTTCGCGCGACCTGGGCTTCACGCTCAAGCGCCATGATTCTCGATCGACCATTCAGCACCCCGGCACGCGCAAGATTAACGTCCACCTTGCTGGTGACGCCGGCTTTGAATCGATCCCGGGCCAGTTTGAATGATTTTTCCGCAAGCCCCAGAGTCTCGGACGCAACCACCTTCAACCGTTCGAGCGAGATCAACGTATAGCAATCGCGTTTGACCTCGAAGGTAAGCCGGTTCGCTTCGTTGGCGATGTTGAGAATCGATCGCTCAAGGGCTGCTTCTGCGATTCGTTTGCGCACCGGGATTTGCCAGAGGTCTGCGATCTGCTGTGCGAAGGTTACCGTGAGATTCGACCGGCCTCCTCCATCCGGAAAACGCGGGCTAAACCCAATCGAAGGGTTCGAGAGCAAACCAGACTGAACCACGTTCGCACGAGCGACACCGATATCCTCAACCAACGCCTGGAACCGCTTGTTGTTGAGCAGTGCGACCTGGACCGCCTCGTCGACCGTCAAACCGTTCGCCAGTAGCGCCGTTACAGCTTCTTTATCAGCAGAAGACCTTTCAGGCGTATAGACCCGATCGACCCCGGTCCGCGCGGAAATCATCTTTGCAGCACGGTCGAAATCGGCTCGAGGGTCGACCTTTGCGCAACCAACGGTTCCCAAACACAACGTGGCGCCAACGATCGCCCGTCGCGTGTCACTCCGGCGAGATCGGCGTCGTGATACTCTTTCACGCCCATTGTTGCCGGCTTGATGCCCGTTTGCTCCCTTGCGGTCGCGGCTCTGAAAATCCAACCCGCCATTCCAAGGTTGACGCTCCACCAGAATCGCGTGAATGTATGACATCCTCATTCTTCCCGCGTTCTTGCAAAGCGATGCGAAGACCACATGGAACCACAAAGGCCTTCCTTATAGCCAGCCATACGGCCCGAGCGGGCCGCGTCGGTGGTTACCACTCGATCGACCAGAGAATTTTCGCCCCAAAGTCCGGCGTATCTTCGTTTAGACCGACATCGACCGCCACCTTGATGTGTTGGTCCTCCGCAATCTGTCGTACCCCACCGACCTCGATAACCTGTTGGTTCGAAGCGCCGTACTCTTCATTGCTACGGTTGACATAGTTCACGGTGCAGATCGTGCGCGCGTCCATCCGGTAATCAACCCCAATGCCTGCGCCCCATTGAAACGCGCGGCGGTTATTGTCTTCGTCGCCTCTGCCTCCATTCGCCGTTTTTGCAAACCCTTCAAGATGACCACGTACGTCAGGCACCAAGGTTTTCGTCAGGTTCAGGTGCAATTCGCCGTCGACCCCGGACGATCCTTCACCGGTTGGAAAACGCCCTTCGATCCAGGCGGCCACAGCCGGGTACCTTTCAGTTTCGCGCGAGAACTGGTCAAACAATTGAACGGCGAAGTCTCCGTTGCCCTGATCGCTACCATCGCCGATTCTAAGTGGAAGTACTTCCACCTCGATAAACATATCGTCGTTCAATCCAAACTTCAAATTGGGCGTGAAATCGAAATCATCATCACCGCCGTTTCCGGTAACCCACTCGTCCTCCAGTTCCAGTTCCCATTCGCCTGCCACCGTGTTGACGTTGGCCTCGCGCACATTGAAAAAGTCGCTGATTTCACGGTAGTCGTGAGACTTTGCGCCATCGTTTGAGTTGTCCGTATTGTTTTGTTGCCCGGGAAAAGATTTGAAACCTCCGGACAAAAGATCGCTTTCAAAGGTCGTTGCCAGCGAGAGTGACAACGGGGGCGTTGCAAACGGACTGATGAGTTGATTCTTTTCAGACGGATTCTGTGCTTTCGCTCGAGTTCCGGTAAAGACCAGGGCCAACGCGATGCCCGCAATAATCCGAGCCAACAGTTTCCCGTGCATTTTATCCGCCCTTCAATGTTGTTTGTAGACCCATTTCGTCCCTGTCGCCAGCCACCTCCGGGCATACTATCCAGCAACTCCGGCACCGACCATTACCGTAAGATGACAATTCCGTCATAATCGCTTTGAAATCCAACGCCGATACCTTGGTACGCAGCCGCCCAGCGCCGATCATCCGTGGGGATTCGTCAATTGCTGGTTTGTCCTGCACGGGTACAATGCTCCCTGCGGTGGACGTGAGCCGCGATCGTCCTTTCGCAGCATCCCCAACGGTGAGAGCTGACGGCATGCGTTTACTTGTCATTGAAGATGAACCCGGAGTGGCGGGTTTCCTCAAGAAGGGTCTGCGTGAGGCGTCATATGCCGTGGACCTTGTCGACAACGGATTCGACGGACTTCACAGAGCGATCACCGAAACCTACGACGCCATCGTGCTCGACTTGATGCTTCCCCGCATGGATGGATTTTCCGTTCTACGCGAAGTTCGTTCGCACAGCGTTCGTACTCCGGTGATTTGCTTGACTGCCAGGGACGCCGTCGATGATCGAATCAAGGGGCTTGATCTTGGGGCTGATGATTATCTCGCCAAACCGTTCAGCTTTTCCGAGTTGCTGGCGCGCATCCGCGCGCTGCTTCGTCGCGGACACGATCTTCATCCCAACCCCATCACGGTAGCGGACCTGAGGATCGATGTTTTGGCCCGCAGCGTACATCGAGGCGACCGACGAGTCGCCCTGTCGCCCACGGAATATGTGCTGCTCGAATATCTTGCCCGCAACGCCGGGCAGGTATTACCACGCACCATGATCCTTGAACATGTCTGGGATATGAATAACGATCCGATGACCAACGTCATCGACGTTCACATCAATCGGTTGCGAAAAAAAGTGGACAACGGATTTGATCCACCACTCATTCACACCATTCGCGGGGCAGGGTATGTCCTCAGAAACGACGCAACCCCATAGACTATTCAGAACGATCGGCGCCCGCCTGACGCTATGGGGGGCGTGCATCACCCTGTCGGTCTGCGCGCTTTTTTCGGTTGTTCTCTACGCCGGACTTTTCACGTCGCTTCGTGACGGAATCGACACGTTTCTCGAAGGTGAGGTGCGCGAATTCATGGTCACGGTCAATGCCCATCCCCGCGACGACACCGGTCTCCAACGGGCGATCCGCCGTGAACTGGGAAGCCGCTCGCATCACGATCTCGCCTTTCGTCTGTTTGACGAGAACGGAAAGCTGCTCGTTACAAGTGAGTCGCAAGACCAAGTTGCGACGCACTGGAAACCTCCGGACCGATGGAATCAGAGCCAACCCCACTTGCTGTTTCAAACCCTGAGATTTCACGGAAAACTCGGGGCCTATCGAACGTGCAGCCTGCGTGTGACGACCGATGATGGCCGGTCCGGTACGGCTCAGGCGAGTTATACGCTTGATCGAATGGACGCGTCACTCAGAGATTTTCGCCGCGTGTGCCTGATCGGTCTGTCCATGGTGACCTTGCTCGCGATTCTGAGCGGTCGCATTCTTGCGGCAAGAAGTCTGCGCCCCATTCAGGTCGTAACAAGGACCGCCGATCGAATTGGCGCAAAGAGTCTATCGCAACGCGTTCCACGATCCGGCACGGATGACGAGCTTGATCGTCTCGCCCAAACGCTGAACAACATGCTCGAACGCATCGAGCACCATGTCCGACGAACCCAGCAGTTCACCGCCGACGCCTCACACGAATTACGATCGCCGCTGGCGGCGCTTCGTGGCAGCGCCGAAGTCGCACTCAGCAAACCCCGCACTGCCGGTGAGCTACGGCAGGTATTGGAGGAAAGTATTCACCACTACGATCGCCTCTCGCGTATCGCAGAGGACCTTTTGCTGCTGGCTCGCGCGGACGCCGGGTTTGAGGTTGTACAAAGCGAATCAATTCGCCTCGATGACGCCGTGGCTGATGTCGTCGACCTTTACACCCCGCTGGCACAAGATCGTGGAATTGATCTTGTACTGAAAAACGGCGCACAATGCTCGATTCGCGGAGACGGGTCTCGCCTTCGACAGCTCGTGGGAAACCTTCTCGACAACGCCATCAAGTTTTCAAACGCGGGCGGTCTGGTAAAGGTTTCGCTTTTCAAAAAAACGCAAGCCGTACAATTAACCATTGCGGACACGGGCGAGGGCATCGCATCACAGCACCTTCCGCACGTGTTTGATCGTTTCTACCGCGTGGACCAAGCCCGCTCGACCCATAGCGGCGGTGCCGGTCTGGGTTTGGCGATCTGCCGCGCCATCACCGAAGCCCACGGAGGAACAATCGATATCGAGAGCAATCGCAACGAGGGCACGGTGGTCACTGTAACGATCCCCGCCGGCGCGACCAACGATGTTTTTTAGAGCGTGCGTGACAGGGATGGCACCAACAGGACCTCCCCCGTAGAACAGAGCTGCGTCCGTGACAGGCCGTCGGGACACCGGCGGTTGGCGGCGGTTTATGGAGGATGGCTGACAGGCGCGTGTTGTTCGTTGCACTCCATCACAACCCGCTTGATTTCGACAACCCGCTCGATTCCAGCGGCATCGCCCGACTGGCTCGAGGATTGACCTTCTGCGCAACCGGCGGTTTCCAAACACAACGTGACCCCAACGATCGTCCGTCACGTATCACTCCGGCGAGATCGGCGTAGTGATGCTCCTTCACGCCCGTTTTTGGCCGGTTCGATGTCCGTTCGCTCCCTTACGGTCGCGGTTCTGATCAGGGGTGTGTGACAGAATCGGGGAGGAACGAATTGCGTGGCGAAAACCCGGTGACCCCCCTGTATCCCCCCTTATAAAGGAGGGACTTGAGCTTATCACCCCTTGTAAAGGGGGGACGCAGCGAGACGCAGACTTTCGTCCGCGCGGCTTCGTTGGCGGGGCTTGTCGGCGCGGCTTTGTCGGCGCGGCGGCGGACTCAGAATGACAAGTGGGACGAATCCTGAATAACACCGCGAAACGACATAGCGGATGACACGGGGGAAGCTTAATTTGATAGTGCTGGGTTCGTTCCGGATCTCCGCTTGGGATCGCGTAAACACGAATGCCGGCTTGGTCCGACCGGCGTTTTCGGGCCGTACGCGCGGTATGTAGCGCTGTCATATTAAAATGAAACGGAAGATGGGACAAAACATCCATCGTTTCACAGCAAGACAAGACCGCCGAGTTCGTCACGGACTTTGATCAGGGGTGTTGCCGTTTTCGTTGGCGTAATCGCGAAGTATTCATAGAATGTCGCCCCTTGGGCCGTTGTGTATGTCGCGCCGGTAGCTCAGTTGGATAGAGCACCGGATTTCTAATCCGGCGGTCGCAGGTTCGAGTCCTGCCCGGCGCGGTGTTCCGTTTTCAAAGAAGGATTTCATCTTTCGCCCAAACTTGAAAAGGTCGCTTTACCCGTCGCGGAACGGGGGTATGAAGGTCGTGGCGATAGTGCATACAGTTTGTTACACCTTCAAGGAACCGCGCGGCTTTTCCGGCTTGAATTGGTTTGCTAGGCTTTTCCGCGCGTGTTGTTGCTTTCGCGTGGGCTGATCGAAAAATAAAAGGACAACGGATGTTCAAATCGCTGCCAACCATCTTGATCGTTGCGTCCGCGTTGACGCTTGTTCCGATCTCCAGCCGCGCCGGAGAATCGTCCGGTGCGTCACTACGTTTTGTCGTCACCATGATGTCGTCCGCCCAAGCCGGTTCCAGCACCGCCGAGTTGTCCGTCGTGTTTTATGGCGCAAAACCGGACGCAACCATCGCAGAAAAAGTACTCCGCAAATGTTTGGGCGCGGCACGAGTGCTTGAAAATGGGTCCGACATTGTCGCCAGTGCGTGGTACAGCAGTTCGATCAACAGCGCAGATCGACAATCCATTGCCCTTGAAAACGGTGCGAAAGCCCTAGTCTATCGAACCGCGGATCGTTCGATCGGCGTATTGGCAACGCCCAACGACAAGGATGTCGAATCCGAGGCACCGTCCGCCGGCGAGCACGACCTTGGCGATCACGAAAAGATTATAAACGATGCACGAGTCACCAAAGCCTGCAACATGCTCCAACCGCAACGCCTGGAAAAACTGGCCGATGTAGCGATCCAAAGCCGCGGCGAACGCCGAAGTCAAATTGTTCGTGGTCTTCGAACGTGGTGCAAAGGCAACGGTGTGAATCTCGATCGAACGATGAGTCTGTGCGTGGTGGCGATTTCCAAGGCTGCCTTCCAACAACCGGCCAAACCCACCACGACCGTAGCTGACCCCGTCGAAGCTGCCAGGCGCGGGGCGAAAGCGTACAAAACTGCAAACTGCACAAAGTGTCATCGCGACAACGGTCGCGGCGGAGACCGTGCGCCAAATCTGACCGACGATGAGTGGGTGCAATGCGATGGCACGGTTGAAGGGATTCGCAAAATCCTCATCGCCGGGATTCCGTCGAGCAAGTTCAAAAATCCCGACTTTCCGTTTGACATGGACCCTGCCACCAGGTTTCTCAAAACAGACACGGAGATCACTGATCTGGCGGTTTACGTGAAAAGCTTGAGCAAAAAATAGCTCCCCCCGCGAGGATGGGCGGGCTCCTATCGGTGCGCTTCACATTTGGGAGGAGCGGGTTACCCCCCCCTGAATCCCCCCTTGCAAAGGGAGGACGGTGGTGCAGTGAGCCGACTCAGTCCACGCGGATGACGGGCTTCAGTCGGCGCGGATGATCCGACTCCAGTCCGGGGGATGATCCAAACAGATTTGCGTTTCGCCCGGAGGGGGGGAACTGCCGCAGGATAACAGATCAATTGCTGCCGTTATCCCAGCAGTAGAAAAACGGCAAGACTGATCAGACCGGCGATGGTCAATCCCAGCAGAACCAGGGCGGTCCGTGGCGATTGGCGTGTTGCATCGGCGCGCACGCACAACCTCGGTGGTTCCTTGCGGGATTCCAACTCGGCGGCCGCTTGGGCGCGACATTCAGCCAGCAATCGACCCGCCTCGACCGCAGATAGTCCCAGTTTGGCCGCGTAGCGAACGATCCGCTTTCTTCGCCAGGGCGACAACGCCCCGTTTTTGATTTCATGAATGATCATTTCACGATACACAGCTCGGGAGTCGAAGGCGGAGAGGGAATCTTCTGCGCGGCGCTTGGCCATGTGGCGGTAGCTTGCGCGCCGTTCTCGACCGTCCCATGCGTCGCCGAATCGCGCGGATGTGTCCGCGGTTTCCCGCATGGCGATGAGTCTCGAATAATCGTGCGGATGCTTCATCGTGTTCCCCCCCGACATGACATTATAGTGGCGAGTATGCACGATTTCGACCTGGGCAGGTCCAAATCCTCCCGCCTTACTGCAACGATTGTGGTGCCAGCGGTCGGGTATTATCGGGAGTCACTGCCGTGCTCTAAAAAGTGTGTGCCACATGGATGGCACCAACGGACAGTCTATCCCAAAATCGTGCGGCACCGACATCTTGCCGGCGTTTTCACGTGCGAAAGGTCCGCGCTGCAACCATTATTAAGACAGGCTCTAAACCGCGACCGTGACAGAGCGGGGAAGCAGCCTTCTTTTGGAAATGCGTCGCTTTCCGATGGGGAAGATTCTGTCGGCAGCTTCTCACGCACGTTCTAAAACTCGTTCGCCGGTTTGGGAACCGCCTCGTCGATGTGTTGCTGGGTGGATTGTTCGCCGTCGAAGGTGAACAGGATGGGGTCGTCGTCGATTCGGGCGTGGAGGTGAACCGGACGTTTCCACACTTTGTAGATTTGTTTAAGCGTTTCGACCGCGAACTTGATTTCAATGTCCATGCCCGTGTGTGAGTGAGCAAGGTAAAGTTCGCCGCGATTACGATAGTTGCCATCCATCACGTAAATATAGGGTTGGGCGTGGTTGGTCAGCATGAACAGCATCTGTCGTTTGATTTTTTCGAAATCACGGTTGACCACGACCATTTTTCCCGTGGCGGGGTCCTGGCGGTAGTGATAGAGCTTTTGCTCCTCGACGAACTCGGGGGTCAAAAACTCGTCGAGAAAGGTGACGTCGTTGTAAAGCGCTCGTACCTGAAAAATCTTCTCGCGTCCGGGAGAACCTTTGCCAACCACGCGGCCTTTCGGCGCTTTGTCTTTTCCCCAGTCGCGGCGGATGGCCATGTCGTCGCAGCTATCGTATTGGGGTCCGTGGCGACCCGTGTTCCAACGATGTTCGATATCGCGGAACAGCTCGATCCCCATTTTGTAGGGGTTGAGCCTACCGGGCGAGGTGGCCAGTGTTCCCGAATGATGTTCGCAGTAGTCGATCAGCTCGCTGGCCTGGAGGACGTAATTGGTCATAATGGTGGAGTGCCAATAGCTGGCCCACCCTTCATTCATGATTTTGGTTTGCCCCTGGGGAGCGTAGTAATACGCTTCTTCGCGAACAATGGAAAGCACATCGGCTTGCCAGTCTTCCAACGGCGCGTTTTGGAGCAGGAAAAGCATGACGTCGCGCTTCGGTTTTTCGGGAAAACGGACATGTGTTTCGGATTCCTTCCTGTCCCGCGATTCGCGATCCTTTCGCAATTGTTCCGGGGGATTGATATAGCGGTCCATGTATCCCTTGGCGGGAAACCGGTCGGAATCTTCGTTTTTCGATTTTTCTCTTTCCGCCCCTTCTTTTTGTGCGGTGTTTTGACCGTTTGCCTCACGGCGCATGAACACCGAGTGGGGGTCGATCAGGTTTTCAAACGAGAGGAATGTGTCGATCGCTTGTTCAACGCGTTCCTGCCCGTATCGGTCGATGTAGCGTTGTACGCGCGTACCGTGGTTGGCCATTTCGTCGATCATTCGGCGATTGGTACGTGAAAACCATGTGTTGTTCTTGAAAAAATCGCAATGCCCGTAGACATGCGCGATGACGGTCTTGTGATCAACGAACATATTGTCGCTAAGCAAATAGGCGTAACAGGGATCGTTGTTGATCACCATCTCATAGATTCGTCCGAGTCCGTAGGTGTGTTGCTTGCGGAGCTTTTCGTACTCCATTCCGAAACGCCAGTGCGGGTAGCGTTTGGGAAAACCGCCGTACGCTGCAACCTGCGACATCTGCTGCGATGAGAGCATCTCGAAAATCGTCGGGTAGAAATCCAACCCCTCACGCCGCGCGTGCTCGGCGATGATTTCAGCCTGTTCGGCGATTTCTTTGGAGAGGATGCGGTTCATTCCTTGTTATCTTCCCGCCGCAAAGAAGGTTTTGATGCTGTCGTAGATTTCGTCTTTGCTGTTGACACGACTGGTGATGACCGCTTCCTGGTCGGAAAGATGTTCGTGAACGACATTGATGAAGTTCCCACTGCCGTACGCGCTGGCAACCTGGCAGTAACCGAACATATTGACACTGGGGAGCAGATGTTCGCGCAGCATGTTGCAGCAGTCACGGCTGTCGGATTCGCTGCTGTTGTCGCCGTCTGAAAAATGGAACAGATAGATGTTCCATTCGCTGGGTGCGTAGTTCGTTTCGATGAGTTCCCGGGCAAGACGAAAGGCGCTGCTGATTCGTGTTCCGCCGTCTTCGCGTACACGAAAAAAAGTCTCCCGATCGACCTCCCCCGCACGGACGTCGTGGACGATGTATCGGCTCTCGATGCCCTGGTAGTTTCTGCGCAACCACGCGTCGATCCAGAACGCTTCAAGCCTGACGAGTTCTTTTTGTTCATCCCCCATCGACCCCGAAACGTCCATCATGTAAATGATCACCGCATTGGATTGCGGGTTGAGGACGGTTTTCCAACTGCGAAACATCTTGTCGCGCCGCTCGAAGATGATGCGCGGAGCGTCGGGGTTGTACAAACCCGACATGATCTGTCGACGCAGGGCGCGACGAAACGTGCGCTTGAAATGCCGAAGCGATTCCGGTCCGGTTCGACGGATGCCACTGTAGCGGTCCCGCTGGGCAGTGATACGATGTTTCCCCTTGGGCTCGATTCGCGGCAACTGAAGCTCTTCTCCGAGAATGTCCGCCAGCTCTTCAAGGCTGACCTCGACCTCGAGAATGTGATGCCCTTGCTGCGTTCCACCGGGACCGTCATCCCCGCCGACCTGGTCGCCGGGCTTTCCGTCACCGCGACCGACCCCGCCATCGCTGTTGTCGCCGTACCGAAAGTGGGGCGTGTCGATTCCGCGAACCGGGATGCTGATATACTTTTTGCCCTCTCGCCCCAGGAGTTCGCTGCGCGTGATGAAGCGCCGTAAATCTTCGCGGATTTTCCCGCGAACGATTTTCCGAAAACGCTGGTGGTCCTTGTCAATTTGCAAACCCATTCGCGTCACCCGCTTGCTTGCCTCGTCCGGTCTGCGCCCCGGGGCAACAAAACCCACGGGCGCTCTCCCGTGGGCTTTGGAATACCGAGCTTGTCAAACCCCGGAAACGTCGCTTGTCCTGGCTACGATGACTTCCCTTCTTCCTTGATGTCGCCTCGCGCAAAGATACTCGCCACATAGTTGAGAACGTCCGTGGCACTGGTCTCGTTGTAGCCGAAGTACTTGATCAGACGCTGTTTCACGACGTCGATCTTGGCCTGGGTCTCGTCATCCACCACCCCCGAGACGACGTTCTTGAGCTTGATCGTGTCGCGCTGATCCTCGAAGAGCTTCAGCTCAAGCGCCTTGTGCAGCCGGGCGTTGGTGTGATAGTCGAATTTCTTCCCGTCCAACGAAAGGGCACCGATGTAGTTCATGATTTCCTGGCGGAAGTCGTCTTTGCGACTTTCGGCGATGTCGATTTTCTCCTCGATCGAACGCATCAACCGCTCGTCAGGTTCTTCGTCTCGACCGGTGTACTTGTTGCGAACCTTTTCGTGCTGGGTGTAGGCCCTGACGCTTTCGATGTAGTTCGAGCAAAGTCGCGTGATCGCGTCCTCGTCGGCGCTGATCGCTCGCTGCACCTCGGACTTGAGCACGTCCTCGTACTCCTCGCGGACCAGGGAAAGCAGCTCACGGTATCGGGTCTTGAGCTCCTCGTCGGTGAGCAGACTGTGATGCGAAAGCCCCGACTCCAATTCATTCATCACCATAAAGGGATTGATACATTTCTCCTGGATAGCCTGCTCGTTGACCAGCGAGTTGGACAGCTTGTCCTGAATGTATCGCGGACTGATCCCCTGCATTCCTTCGCGTGGAGATTCGTCACGCAACTCGCGTATGGAGTCTTCGGTGAAGTTGGGGATGGTCTTTCCGTTGTACAGTTTGAGCTTCTGTGTAAGCGTCAGCCCGGCCTTCTTGGGTTCCTCGAGGCGCGTCAAAACGGCCCACATGGCCGCCATTTCGATCGTGTGCGGTGCGATGTGGATGCCTCGGATGCGCTCGTTGTTGAAGTCCTTTTTGTAAATCTCGATTTCGTCGTCCAGCCTGGTGTTGTACGGAACGTCAATCTTGATCGTGCGGTCGCGAAAGGCCTCCATCAGCTCGTTGGATTGGAGCTTTTTGTATTCAGGTTCGTTCGTGTGTCCGATGATCACCTCGTCGATGTGCGTTTGGGCGAACTTTTTGGGTTTGATCAAGTGTTCCTGCGACGCACCGAGCAAGTCGTAAAGAAAGGCGACGTCCAGCTTGAGCACCTCGATAAACTCAATCATCCCGCGGTTGGCAATGTTGAGTTCGCCGTCGAAGTTGAACGCCCGGGGATCGCTGTCACTGCCGTATTCGGCAACCTTGCGATAGTTGATGTCGCCGGTCAGTTCCGTGGAATCCTGATTCTTTTCGTCCTTGGGTTGAAATGTTCCAATCCCCACGCGATCTTTTTCCGTAAGAATCAAGCGGCGAACCCGAACGTGCTTGATTACGTCCCGCCAACTACCATCGTACTTGATCAGCAAATCGTCGAACATTCGCCGACAGAAGGGGTCCAACGGACCATCGACAATAATGCGCCTCGCCTCGGGAGTGCCCTGGTTGAGCTTGGCCAAAATGTCGTTGCGCGCCTCGATGGGAATCAGCTTGAGCGGTTCCTCGTGCATCGGACAAGGACATACGATCGGCTTGCCGTTTTCGTCATCCACGTGCCATGAAAACGTGTACAATGCGCCCTCGTCGAGCTTGGAATAACACTCAAGCCCCTTTTTCAAAAGGCGTGCAATCGTGCTCTTGGACGATCCAACCGGACCGTGCAGCAAGAGAATGCGCCTTTCCGTTCCATACTGGTGTGCGGCTGATTTGAAAAAATCGACCAGGTTCATCAGTGGCTTTTGCAGACCGTAGATCGCGTCCTTCCCGTTCTCAACAGGGTCGGAAAAGAACTTGTAGCGGATCATCTCCTCCCGATTAACCGTGTAACGCTCACACCCGAAGTGCATGATCATGTCATAAATGCGTTGAAATGCGTTGCGCGCAACGGAAGGGTTCTTGGAAACCAAGTCCAGGTATTGCTCGAACGAACCTTCCCAGTGCTGCTCACGAAACTTGGTCGGACTTAGATGTTGTTCGACGGCGTTGAGAATTTCATTTGCACTTGCCATGTCAGTCATGCCTCCCCGGGGCTGATGAGGTCCTGCCGCGTTGATCGAAATCAACAGTCAACTCGAAGCGGTCTTGACATTGTGTATCGAATGCGATCCGGCGTCCGACCGAATCGTCGACACCACCGCAAAACCGGTGCCAATCGACCATCGTCCAAACCGCCTGTAAAGTGACCAAACGATCCTAGGACGCCGCCGATGTCGAGTCAATAATAACAGCGTTTGCGCACCCGCGCGGACGGGGTGACCGCCCCTTTCCAGACCGCACAAAGCTACACCCGCCTGCACTCGGTATCGACCCATCATCCCCCGCGCCTTTGCAATACTCTGCAAACGTCCGACAGAGGGATTGGCGGACGAATCCTTGCTACGATGCGACCTCCTAATCGCAGCAACCGGCAACGCGAAAGATCGTGGCACAAAATGCCGAAACCCACCACAAATGTTATTATGGGGCGGACTGTTACAGTGACGTTATAGGAACTTACCCATCCTCCCGAAGCTGCCACGCCGCATCGATTGCGGCACGAAGGTCTTCAGTCGCAGACACAACATCCGAGTGTGAAATAATCGAAGAACAAACGCAAACGAAACAGTCAGCCCGCGCGATCACTTCCCCAGCCCTCGAGGCGTTTAACCCACCTATCGCGGCGAGCGGAAGCGCGGTTTTTCCGCGGGCACGCGCCAGCACGTCATAGCCGGCAATGCGATCCTGAGATTTGGTTTCGCTGGAAAACATGGGACCAACGGCGATATAATCCGGAGCCTGCCCGATCGCGGCGTCGACCTGTTTTTCAGTATGCGTGCTGAGTCCCACAAAGATGTGCGGCGGAAGAATGCGCCTCGCGCTTGTCACGTCCATATCGTCCTGTCCCAGATGGACTCCGTGAGCGCCGCTGGCCAGAGCGATGTCAGGTCGGTCGTTGATCACCAAGAGCTTCCCCGCGTCACGACATAGGCGTGCCAGGCGCCTAGCCCGTCGGAGTAGTTCGGCGTCGGGGAGATTTTTCTCGCGCAGTTGGATGCAATCTGCCCCGTGTTCAAGAGCCAATCGCGATGTCTCAAACCAGTCATTTTTGCAAAACGCTTCGGTTATCAGCACGTAAAGTCGGACCTTTGCAAAGCGGGCTCGTGCACGAACGGTCAATGCAAAAAGTCGCTCCAATTTGTACGTTTCGTATCGAAGTTGCTCAACGCGAGCAGCCACCTTTGAATCAATGAGCTTGCCGTACTCCTCGATCGAACGCAACGCCTCCGAAGCGCGTTTGAAACCCGCCAGGGCAACGTCCACCACGTCACGCCGATCCTTTTCGCCCCGGCACGTGATTCCCGTGCCGACATCGCCCACCGTATCCCGCGCGGCAACCAAGACGTTTTCGCAATCGTGCGTGGCCACACCCTTCTGCGTGGGCGGATGATCACCACCCGCCAAGGTCCCCGTCTCAATCCTCAGTTGAAGTGAGCAAATCACGTTGACAAGGTCGTGCCGAAGTGTTTTGCATGCGTAAGTCAGGGCGGCATCGTCCAGACAGAACCGGACGTACTCCTCCATGACGCGCATGGCTTCGCGGGCGCGGTTAAAGTTGGCATCTATGATCCTCAGCGCGTCTTGCATCGAAAATAGAGTGTACTACACACCTGTTGCGTGGCCAGTTTTCGAACCGCCATACGTCGTTCCGCACTCGGGACACCTTGCCTCTGTAAGTCCGTGGAGACTATAACCACACGAAACGCATTGATTTTTCTTGCGGCGGCGGCGCTGACGCCAGGGTCCGGCAATCATCAAACGGATCGGAAAGAGAATCATCAGGGAAACCGGAAGCCATACCGGAAGCCGGAAATAGGAGAACTCGCCCGCCGGCGGTCGAAAAGGAATGGCGTAAAAAGCGTACGACATTTTCTCTTTCCATTTTCCTCCGAAGTCCGGTACGCTCTGGCGACTGCCGAGTCGGATATCGTACGGTCGCTGCCTCTGCCACCAAAGAAACCCGGCGCCGCTGCCCGGGGGAATCGCCTCCGGAAGAGGCAATCGTTCAACGCGAATGTAAGGCGCAAGCGGTTCCCCGAGAATGGGGAGCTTCGGTTTGTACCCCGGGGGAAACTGAGGCAAAATCTTGACCACGCGGATCGGTTCGACCTCACTATGAAAGTAAAACAGGCGTACGCGGCCATCGAAAAAGCTCAACGCCAACGCGTGCCGATCGCTCAGCGAGCAACTGACCAACAGGGGCGTATAAACGCTGACCGCACCGGCGATCGCCATTGCGATTGCGATGACAACGATTCCGAAACCACCAATGACTCGACCCATCAAACCATCATAGTCCGGAATTACGTGGCCGGTGGAGAAATGACGGAGATTCCGTACAATTTATGACGACAGCGGGGTAGACCGACGAAGAAGTACCTGACGTCGTGGATTGGATGGGCCAGCCGGGTGCATTGCAGCACCACCGGCGCGATTGGACCTGCAAGGAGTCGCGCACGGTTTCTCGCGCCGCTCGCTACGGATAACGAGTATGCCGCAAGACTTTATCATCGGTGCCAAGCTGAAAGAGCTGGTTGGCTGCGTCGTCGAGAGCTATAAGCTCGACGCCCGAACGCAGCACATCGGAAAACGATATCTCCCCTCGCGCGACGAGATCATTCAGCTCGTTCGGAACCTCTTGGAGTTGATCTACCCCGGTTTCATGGGAAGACAACGCCTCACCGATCACAACGTCGCCTTCCACGTCGGCGACCTGTTGCCGCGAATCGGCGAGACCGCTTTCAAACAGGTGTACCAGTGCATGTTGTACGCGGACGAAATCGGATCGTCCCCGGAATCCCAACGAAGTGCTCCCGACGTTCGAGCCCGCAGCGTGACCCTCGAGTTTCTCGAAAGCATCCCGGCGATCCGCGAAATGCTCGCCGGGGACGTGCAGGCCTCATACGACGGCGATCCGGCTGCTCTCAACACCGATGAGATTATCCTGGCCTACCCGGGACTCTTGGCGATCAGCGTGCATCGACTCGCACACGCCCTCTACGAGCGAGGTGTCCCGCTGATGGCCCGCATCATGGCCGAGTGGGCCCACAATCAAACCGGGATCGATATCCACCCCGGTGCAAGAATCGGGCGAAACTTTTTCATCGATCACGGTACGGGCGTGGTCATCGGCGAAACGACCGACATCGGCGATTACGTAAAGGTGTACCAGGGCGTCACGCTCGGTGCCTTGTCCTTTCCAAGGACGAACGTGGTCGCGTGATCCGCCGGGTCAAACGCCATCCCACGGTTTGCGATCGTGTCACGCTCTACGCCAACGCGATCGTGCTCGGCGGTGATACGGTCATCGGCGAAAACTCGGTCATCGGCGGGTCGGTGTTTGTCACGTCCTCGGTGCCGGCGGATTCGGTGGTGACCTTCAAACCGCCCGAACTTCGGTTGCGCTCGCGGAAATCAGAGTCGGAGCAACCCCTCCCGAAACGGGATGAGCCGACCTCGGATCATTCCGCCCCATCGGACGCTTCATCCCCGGTCACCGAAATGCCCGACTACATGATTTGATGCTGCAAAACTCCCTTGACTCCTCGCAAACCTCCCGACATACGAATGGTGACACTCTGCCGGCAAGACCAAACGGCAGGTGGCACATCGGATGGCATGGTCGCGCGTACCACCAATCGCAGGACACCGGAGCCGTGGCCAAATCCGCGTCTTGTCCTGCGGTATTTTTGTCCTACGGTGCAACGATTGATGTTCTGCCCTGCCTTCGTGTCACACTGAGCCCGCCGTCCCCGCATCATTCTGAGTCCCAGACGAGTTTGGATACCGAAGACAAGATGCTTCGCTACGTTCAGCATGACAGGTTGAGGGACGGAAGGGATGCTCACAGCATGACCGTGCTGCACACAGCATGACAGATGGGGCGTAGCATGATAGGTGAGGGAGTGACGAGTCGGGTGCGACGAGCGGGGTGTGACAAATCGGATGCGACAGGGCCACCCCAACTGTCGCATCCTTGCGCTTGATCCTCTCGAATCGGTTGGCGGGTTGCGCCTCAAAATGGCGATATCTCTGTGAGCGGTTCAAGAGCGAAACCGACAATACCAGGCGAGTTGGAGACTTGTGCGATGAACCGATTCACACGAATGCTCATGATCACCATCACCGCGATGATTGTGGGCACATCCTCCGGCTGTCGCAACCGACCGGGCGACAACGGATCCGATCCCACAAGCGCAAACACCTCGGCGGAATTGACGAGTTTCCAGAAGACCATGATTGACAACGCGATTGCGCAGGTCGATGCCGCTGCCAGGGCTTTTGCGGGAACTCTCGATGGAATAGACGACTTGCAATCCCTCTCGCTCGACTCGCAGACCACCTGCCCCTCTCTCGACCTGACATTTGAACCGGACAACGGAACAACGATCGTGGTGGACTTCCCGGATGGATGCACCAATCCGCTGTACGACGAATCCCCCGTCACCGGAACGGTGACAATGACGCTCTCGCTTGCAACCTCGTCACTCGAAGTGACCTTCGCCGACCTGACCGTGGACGATCAAACCTCCAACGGCTCTCTTTCTGCCGACTATACGCGTCAGGACTCGACCAACACACTTGTCGGAAACATCGACCTGACAACGTCCGGTGTCGGTACCGTGAATGGAACGATCACGCTAGTCATCGATGTCGCCGCCGGGACCATTACACTGGAAGAGGCTTCGCTGAATCTGAATCCCCAAGTCGGTGACGCTTTCTCCATCACGACCACCGCCCTGGTGATTGTTCCCGCAACAAACGGGAACTTCGTACCCCAGGCGGGAACTGTCGCCTTTGAAGTTCCCAGTGACGCCCCCGGACCCGATACGATTATGATTGTCGTGACGTTTGACGATCAGTCCCCCGTCGACCGCACGGTCCAGGTCTCAGTCGGCGACGCCCCCCCGGTGGACTACACGCTTCCCGGCGGCATGTAATATCTGCAACCGGACACCCAAGTCCTCGAACACCCGCCGCGCAGACGCGTCACCGGCGCAACGAAAAAACGACCCGATTCAACCTCGTCCACCTGCCAAACTGACAGCAAGACAGCCGTCGAAAACGCAAAATGACAGCTACGGGCGACCGTCCTGACGCACGAGCGAGGTCGAACCCTCAAGGTAAAAAATCGTAACCACATATATAGTATAGGGTTACAGCTTGCATGCTGCGTCAGGGGAGATTTCGTTGCTTCTGGCACTCGCCTTGCAATTACGCCCCACGGAGAAGGTGCGAGTTGAGTAGAGAACCACGTGGTGACCGTGCAACCGAGCGCAATGAACGCGACCCCGAGGTCAACACCGATTCTCGTTGCTCATGGGTCGACCGGGGATGCACCGCGATGGTGTGACGAGTTCGAATGCAGCCTGCGACCCGCAGCCATCTCGGTCTGCCGGGTCCATACGAGGCGCGACGCTGTCCGCCGCGTCGAATGCGGCGACCTGGGAGCCGTCATCCTACTTGGCGACGGTGGCGAGATCGACGGGCTTTCGGTTCTGCGAACCATCCGCTCGATTGACGCGGTGCTGCCCTGCTGGTTGCTCATGAAAAGCGTGTCACGCCACACGCTCCAGACCGCGCTCTCGCTGAGTGCGACCAGCGTAATGAAATATCCGTCGGAGACGGCGCGTCTTACGATCGCCGTTCAAAGGGCGTTGGTTCAAAACGGTTGAAAAATGTGCGGGTTGCGCGGCAGCCCCTCAACGCAACACGAAAGGAGTTCAAAAAAACATGGCCAAGCTCAATATTAAACCGCTCGGTGACAAGGTCATTGTCAAGCGCGTGCAGGCCGAGGAAAAAACCTCCGGCGGAATCGTCCTTCCCGATTCAGCCAAGGAAAAACCCAAACGCGGTGTCGTTCTTGCGACCGGAAGCGGTCGCCTGCTCGATAGCGGCGAGCGCACGGCGATGCAGGTGAAGAAAAACGACGAAGTGCTCTTTACGAGCTACGCCGGGAACGAAATCAAGGTGGGCGGCGAAGAGTACATGATTATGGACGAAGCGGATATCCTCGGAATCATCGACTAGAGCAAGGTGCGTTATTGTGTAGCGAGCCGCGAGCTTCAGCTCGCGCGGATGACCCGAAATGATCGACGATTCGTGCCGGTGGGGTCGCTCACAATAACCGGCAGTGCTTCTCTAGGGTGGATTCGTTTTAAGGATGATTCCCGGCGTCTCGCACACGGGGTCGCCCGCACGTAACGGACCGTTCGACATTCTGAATTTGACATTCAACATTAACCAAAACGGAGCAAAGACTCATGGCAGCAAAGCAGATTGCGTATCAGATGGAAGCCCGCGAAGCGATTCGCCGAGGCGTCAAGCAGCTCGCGCGGGCGGTCAAGGCGACGCTGGGCCCTTGCGGGCGAAACGTCGTCATTGAAAAATCATTCGGGTCCCCCACCGTCACAAAAGACGGCGTGACCGTCGCCAAAGAGATTGAGCTGGAAGACGCCTACGAAAACATGGGCGCACAAATGGTCAAAGAGGTCGCGTCAAAAACATCGAACGTCGCAGGCGACGGCACCACCACTGCCACCGTCTACGCCGAAGCCATCTACGATGAAGGCCTGAAAAACGTCGCGGCAGGTGCCGAGGCCATGCAACTTAAACGCGGCATTGCGACAGCCATCGACGCCATCGTCGCCGAATTCGCAAAAATGAGCGTTCCGGTCAAAAACACCGATCAAATCGCCCAGGTGGGGACATGCGCGGCCAACCAAAACGCCGAAATCGGCAAGCAGATCGCCAAGGCGATGGACAAGGTCGGGAAAGACGGCGTCATCACCGTCGAAGAAGGCAAAACACTTGAGACCACCGTCGATCTCGTGGAGGGAATGCAGTTCGACAAGGGGTTCCTCTCTCCCCATTTTATGAACAACTTCGAGAGCCTCACCTGCGACCTCGAAAAACCCTACATCCTCATCCACGAAAAGAAAATCTCAAACGTGAAGGACTTGATCCCGATTCTGGAGAAGGTCTCTCAGTCGGGTCGCCCCCTGCTCATCATCGCCGAAGACATCGAGGGCGAAGCGCTCGCCACGCTCGTGGTCAACAAGCTTCGCGGAACCCTTCAGGTCTGCGCGGTCAAAGCCCCGGGATTCGGCGATCGTCGTAAGGCGATGCTCGAAGACATGGCCATCCTCGTTGGAGGCACGGCGATTTTCGAAGACCTCGGCACCAAGCTTGAAAACATCACCCTTTCCGACCTCGGAAGTGCCAAGAAGGTTCGCATCGACAAAGACAACACAACGATCGTCGAAGGTGCGGGCACCAATGCCAACATCAAAGCTCGCATCCAGCAGATCAAAACCGAGATCGAAAACAGCACCAGTGATTACGATCGCGAAAAACTCGAAGAGCGACTTGCCAAGCTCTCCGGGGGCGTTGCCCAGATCAACGTCGGTGCCGCGACCGAAGTTGAGATGAAGGAGAAAAAAGCGCTCGTGGAAGATTCTCTGCACGCCTGTCGGGCAGCCGTTGAAGAGGGTGTTCTCCCCGGCGGCGGTGTTTCGGTCATCCGGGCTTCGAGGGTGCTCGACGGCGTCATCAAGAAGCTTCGCGGCGATGCAAAAACCGGTGCGGAAATCATCCGCCGCGCCCTTCTTGCGCCCATCAAGCAGATTGCCGCCAACGGCGGACTCGACGGCTCGATCGTTTGCCAAAGGGTGCAGGAAAGCAAAGACCTTAACTTCGGGTTCAACGCGCTCACCGGCGAATACGGGGACATGATTAAAATGGGCGTCCTCGTCCCCGCCAAGGTCGAGCGCGTTGCGCTCCAAAATGCCGGCAGCGTCGCCAGCCTGTTGCTTACGACCGACTGCGTCATCTCCGAAATCAAGGAGAAAAAACCGGTACCCGCCGGTGCCGGCGCAGGCGGAATGCCCCCGGGAATGGGCGGCATGGGAGGAATGGGCGGAATGGGCGG
>Ga0114931_10000061_pt1 | contig 104831 bp, 88 predicted proteins | sample 2SBtaG_FD_89579 | JGI IMG/M metagenome (GOLD analysis project Ga0114931, IMG submission 89579) | Deep subsurface microbial communities from Kolumbo volcano to uncover new lineages of life (NeLLi) - 2SBTROV14_V59a metaG | ecosystem: Environmental > Aquatic > Marine > Volcanic | place: Kolumbo...
CCCACTATATCCCAGAAAGTACTGCATATAGATGTTCCCGGTGATCTGGCTGATTGTTTCCCGATCATCCAGGTTACAGATGTGTTTGATGATCAAAGCCCCTATGACAATCCGTGGGTTCAATGGTGGCCTTCCGGTAGGTTTAGGCCTATATCGTTGTAGGTACAGGTTGGCCAGCTCATCCCAAGGGATTTTGCCCCCCAGTGCTACCCAGCGGTTGTCATGATCCAGCGTTTGATAAAATGGTGTCTCAAACCCTTCAATTACTAATTGGTTTTGACTTATATATCCTGTAGTAGCTGCACGCCTTGTTGTGCAATCGTACTTTTTTAAATTTTAGAATGTATTTAAACTATTATGAATTCTTTCTTTCAAATCATTTCTCAATTGTGCTTGTTCGGCATAATTATTCCAGGATTTTATTTTAGAGTTAATTTCATCAATGATTTTCTCTCCTTTTTTTATGTTATTGTCCCTAGCTATTGTCATTAAATCATCTTTATTGATATCTAGTCTTTTTCCGTTGACACTTAACGTTTGTTTATTTACCCAATGATTGTTAGGGTCGAAAGAGAAACATAAGTCATATGCTGGTGCTAACCTCCAGTTTTGATTCTTTTTTAATATGAATGAAAAATTCTTTGTATGGTCATCATAATTTGTTGCTAATACATTAAATACCATTCTTCGAAACATTTGTTCAGCTTCAGGATAGGTCAATTGTAGTAATCTCATTGTTTGAAATACTTGTTCGTAACTGTAACCATACATATCATTGAAATCATAATGTTGTAAACCACACAATGATTGTATATGATGCTTGATGTTTTCCTGTCTATCAAAACGTTTGGTCATAAAATGAGCTCTTCCATTTTCTTCTAATAATTGACATTCACTTATTTCAATTCCATTGTCTTTAGCCATAAGGTAGTATGCATATTCTACTCGACCCCAACCAGAACTTTCACCAAACTGTTCTTCGCTAACACCATCAAGTTTTAGTAACCAATGCTCGAAACCTTTAGGAACATTTCCCTGTCCAGACCTTATCTCTTTAGTTTTAGGATTATATCCAATTACAGCTTTTGGACGAGCTCCACCAGCAGATGTTCCTATTTTTAATATTTTCATCATTGCTTTCTCCTCATTTTTATTAAGGTTGGTTAAAAAATCTTCGCGTTCATTTAAAATTTTTCTTGCAACTTCAACCAAGCTATTAAGTTCTAGTGAGAAAGTTTTTCTTCCGGTTTTTATTTGTGATGGTTCAAATTCTATTGCCCCATTCCTCTTGTGCCAATCAAGCACAGTTTTTCGACAGGATTCATGCTGTTTTCTGATCTTCCTTGTTTTGATAACCATGTGTTAATCAGTTTATTTCCGTACTTGTCAGGTAAAGCGTCCGATAACAGTCCTGGCAACCCTTTGAAAGTATCTTCAGTTTCATTGCGACCCTTTCTAGTTTCCGGAAAACTATAAATTCTAGAGCCTTGAGCAATTGGCATTTTGATTGGTGATAAATCCCAGCCTTTTTCTATGAATTTTGAGTCATATTGAAAATAACCTAACTGTTGCGATTCATCCCATCGAATAGCTCCAGCTAATTCTCCCCATATTTTTACTTCTGCTACATCTACCATCCTAAATCTTCTTTTTTACTATTGTCAACTTTCTTTGGTGAGGCATGCTTTCTTTCATTTTTCTTAAGTTTTGCATATTCGATTGGGCTTATTTGGTCTTGAACCTTGAATACATCCATGACATATAATAAATCAAGAACTCTTAACACTTGAATAAAACTATCAATTCTTACTTTTTCCCCTCTTTCTAACAAGCTTAACGTAGAACGGCTAATTCCTGCCGTGGTTGCTACTTGGTTTTGAGATTTGTTTTGATTTAAACGATGTGATTGAATAAATTTTCCAATGGTTTCCAGCAAAGATTTATCTGACATCGATTTCCATTCTATGTATGACTTATAATTCATATTACACATATTTATGTTGTTTTGAATGTTATCTAATACAAATATACATATTAAGTATTTAAAAATACAATATAATGAATGATATATAATGCAGAATAATTTATAAACAGCATATTTGAATGATATATCATTCAATATATATTAGTTGTAGATTTAAGTCAACTACTTTATTGAATATTGAGTCCAACGGTTTTGGCTAGGTAGTCGAACCGGTCATAAAACCTCCTAACTGTCCGAATTTGATTAAAGTTAATCATTACTGAATTTTCAGAATATACTTTGCCGGTTTGCCGACCTAGCCATTATTGTAGCCAGTGCATTATCTTTTATAAATTAAATTCATTTCGGATAATTCTTGTCCAATTTGATGAATCCCTGATAGTATCTTCTCAGTTTGCTTATCTGATGGTCTTTTGCGCCCTTGTACGTATTGAGATAATAATGTTGGGTTCATTCCTATCTTTTCTGCTAGAAATTTTGAGTTCAAAACTTTATAATATTGAAAAAATTGTTCAAAGTCAATCTCGAATTTTAAATTCTCATGAGAGATTTCATATTTGCCTTCAAAAAACAATTGAGTTGCCTCATAGGAATTGTTGATTAATTCAGGAACAGTTCTACCAGTGGTAAATATTGGAAACAAATCAGAATAAGCAGAAAACCCTGTTCCGGTCTTTTCAATTATTATCTTAATTTTTTTCTGATATGGTTTCATTGTTTTATTTTTTGAATTTTATACTTGCATCTTTCAAAAGTTTCTTCTCAAGTCCTCTTCCGACTTCTTGGCTACCATGATTTGGGAAAATAATTATCCCTTTTCGTTGATCATGTTTCATTTTCACATGAGAACCTTTTTGTGAAATTGGATTTCATCCTTCCTTTTTCAAAATCCGAAATAATTCCGAACTTTTCATTTATTTATTGTTCGTATAATATCATGAAAAAGTAAATAATAATTTACCTTTTTACAAGAATTTCACACTGCTATTTCCAAAGCATGGCCTACGGCCCTGTGTATGGCACGTGGGGCTTTTGAAACCGTATTTGTCTCTTGAACCACACATGCTTATTGGTTTTTCAATGTTCCAACTGTTACGTGTCCGCCCCATGTGCTATACACTTTGTTGTGTTTTAGTAGCCGCCTTTCCCAATGCTTCTTTATAACACTTTGTCCTTTTCTTTTTTGTCGTGCGTGCGGCATTTTTGAAAATTTCTTTTTCGGGCTGGGCGGGCACACTCTTTGGCTGGCTTTGGTCTGCGAGTGGCATTGAGCGGCCAGCCAATGTGTGTGACTGTGAAGGGTTGGTATTATATTCAACCATATTTTAGTGCAGCCAAACATGTATGTTCTTTGCTTATAAGCATCAGTATCGTCATCGAATTATATTCACTGTACAATTACCTTTAGATTGAAAATCATTTTTAAAACTCTCATCATCACTTATTGATCTTTCAGGATCATACACCACAAAAAGTTTGTGTTTATCTGCCGGGTACTTTGTTAAATCTGCTGAAATACCTTCTGTTGCCTTACTGGGCGTTGTTTTCCCTCTTATATATTTAGCTTCAATGAATAAGTCATTCAATGAATGGTCTGGAATCGTATTCGCTGTTGCAAATCTCACTGACGGATACTCTCGATTGTAGTTCCCTTTGTCCTTTTCAATGAGTGCATGGATTGTACTGTTTAAAGCTCTTTCATCTTTAGGTCTGTTGCCGTTTTCAAAGGCTATTGGTAATGATTTGTTGAGTCTGGTGCAGATGTCTTGTACCAGCAGTTCTATTGGCGGTTTTAAGTAATCTTTGTTCGCAATGATTTTGAGAAATGTGCCATCCGGCATTTGCTTAAATGGCTTGTCATGTTTGCTCCTCATGCGTTCTAACGCTTTTTCAATTTGCTCACCGTGTTTATGACATAACTGATAAATCCTTTCAAGCCTTTCGTTTTCGTCAGCACCTTCAATGTAATCATCAAGGGATACTAATTCGTCCATAAGTTCAAATTGAAAAGAGGTTTGATTTAGCTGTATAAATTGGAGTGCAAGCCGGACGTAGTCAATCAGTGTGGTTTTGGTTTTTCCATCTTCTAATTCATCTTTTAGAAAGTCAAATCCATAAATTCCTTGCTCATCAAAATCTTCTGCCTCTGTACTGTACATAGCAAATCGTCTGTCAACACATTGAGAGCACTGACCACAATGCGAATTTTGAGTAGTATTTTGGAAGGTCTTGCTGCACGATACCGAACTGCTAATCAAATCCTTTTCTCCAAGAGCAACTAAGTTTTCTACGACATCTGTTTTGGTCTTAAAAAGATAGGGGTGATGTATTTTGATGGGGCTTTGTTCTGAAAAGAACGTAAAGAACTTTTCTAATAAGCCTAAAGTTTTAGGATGAGTTGTTCGGCTTGCTCTTGCATTAATCAAGTCTTGTCTTTTTGAAAAATTGATGGAAGTAATACCATTTTCATAGAAATAAAAACCCTCTTGAGAATATGCTCCGGCCAATGCGAAAGCAATAGATCCATACAAGAATGATCTCGTTCTTTGTGTTTCCTCAACTGCTCTCTCCCCTTTTAGATTACAGAAGAACTTAAAATGAGTACATCTGTTATCATACGTCTGGTTCAATGCTTCAATTAATTTCTTTTGCGTTCTGGCAGATTCGGGCTGCCGGGATTGATGGCTTATTAAACAGATGTTTTCATTTGTATTTTTCAATCGGTCAACAACACCTGTCAGTGAATCTAACCCACCTGAAAAAAGAATTATGCTTGTTGGTTTATCGGGGATAATCGTAAATTCTTGTCGGTCAAATAGCCCCATTGGTGGGTCAGTTCCTATATCCTGAAAAGTAAACTCATAACTTTTGTCACCTGACATAAATGTCAAAGCCTCCGATAAAGAGGCTTGTACATCTGCTCTACTCCAAAACGTATAATCTCTCACCGGAAAGACAAAATGAAATGTGCGATCCCATTTCTGGTATTCGACCGCATCCAATGTGCCTCTATGGGTTTTTCTATCGGCTGCATAGATATAGGCAGCCATTTCAAGTAAATCTTTTACTCTGTTTGGAAGGTGGTACACTGATCCGACAAAATCAGGAAGCTGTATATTGACATTCTTACTTGGATTGCCGGGGGCATGATGCAGCTTTAGAATGTTCTTATTGGCTTTTCGGTTAAGCTTCTTGGGAAACTTAGCGCCATTACACAAAACGATATGTAGCGACTCCCCTGTCATTTCGTATTTTCTTCTCTAAGAAGCTCGCCTTTCATTTTTTTGAAGGCTATATTTAAAAACCCTTGAATTTTTCTATTGGAGGGTAGTGAGTCTTTTGTGTTTTTTTTAAACCAACCGGCAGCAAATGATTGTGTGATTTTAGCGGTTTCAAAAGCATGATTGGAGATTTCACCCAGATGCCTTTCTAATTCTGCATTAAAACGATTTCGAGTGTCAATACTATCCATGCTCGCAGAAGCGGAGCGTTCTAAGAAGTATTTCAAATATCTTTCCGTGAATTTGGAAAAGTATAGTCTCGAAAGCTCACAAAATCCGCTACCATCTGCTGAGTTTCTCCACACTTCAAACTGATCTTTATCTCCGGCAAATAAATTCTGTTGAAAGGTTTGATTCTTTTGGTACCATTCACTGATCGCATCTATTGCAGCACTTTGGGCAAATGATGCATATTCATTTGATTGACTTTGTTTTGACACCCATTCAGTAACCGCCTTTGCAATTTGTAATGGAGTAATATTCTCTGATAATTTGATTCCTTGTTTAGCAAGAAATCTGGTTGGATTCTCATGTTTAGCCGAAACTGAAAGCAATACCAAAAACTGAAAAGCAGACTGAACACCTTTATCTCTTTCAATATCCTCAAAGCGGCTTTGGACATTCTTTAAGGTTTGTTGGGCTATCTCCTGGACGTTATTCTTCTCTGAGGAAAAAGAAGCCATGTCGCCAACTACTGTTGTCCAGCGTTTAGTTTTTGGTAATATGCCTACTCGTTCATGTCCCATGCTAATTATTGTGATTCTTTGATTCTGTCATCCGTGACTACTGTTGATGTAATTTTTCAAAAGCTTCCTCAAACCCTGCCTTTCGCTCCACTTCATTGTAGAACGGCATTCCCCAAATGATGTATTCCTTTCCTTCCCAAAGCTGCTCGATCTTGTGTTCTTCTTTCAGCACTTTCAGGAAGTTCTCTTTCCATTCATCCGTTTTTAGCAAGTGGCCACCTTTGGGTTCAATGAATATTTGATAGTGGAACGCTTTCTTGGGGTCTTTCTGCACAAGGAACAGGACAAAGTCCGGTTCGATCGGACGGCCATCATTGAACGTGAATATCTTGAAATGGCGTTCGTTCCTGACCAGGTACACTTCTTCATACTTGTCCTTTAACTGATCGTACACCTTATTTATATACTTCACAAAGTATTTTTCCTCTGATGTTCCATAGTTCTCATTGAACACGTACCAGTCCTTGTTGCTCAGGTCAAGGTGCAGGGTTTGGTTGGTTGTTTCTCCCTGTCCTATTCCGTATTCTTTGTCCCCTCCATCATCATGGGCAATGTTGAGTGTTTTATCCTTGAACTTGTCTTTGACCATGTACGGTTTGAACTCTTTGGTTCCCTTGTATTCCACCTTGTCAGATTTTAAAGCAGAAGACAGTTTTTCCAGCACCCTTACTGTTGCTTCCAGTTTATGATCCGGTGTTAAGTTGTTTACCGTTTCTTCCGATCCTTCTACCTCCACTTTCACTTTTCCCAGGTAATCGTTGTCGGTAATGAACTGGCTTATGGATTCAAGGTTGGGCAGGTATTGCTTCAGATTGGTGAAATGGTAAAATTCAAGTCTGCTCAATGCTTTGCGGATAATGGCCTGGCCAAAATCCTGAACCTTGTAGTCTTTTTGCTTCTTGCTGATTGCCGTTTTCTCCTGCTTTTCAAATGCACCTGATGCTTTGGTGAATCCGGTAGCAAGTGGAATTTTATTTGTGGTATCAATGAAGCTCTTGGGAATACTGAAAATATCCTCCCGATTATATTTCTTCTGCTCATTCAGAAAGACAAAGCCGGTTTTGTAAAATGGGGTGTCCTGAAAGTCCAGTTTCAGCTTGAGTTGCTTTTGGCGTATGTCTTTGGCTTTGATGCCTATTTCTTCCAATGCCGTGTGCAGCTCATCAATGTATCGTGGGTTGTAGGCACTATGATAATATAGTTCTTCACAGATTTTCAATTCGTGTTCTTCCTCTTCATCCCTCACGTCATATTTTCGCTGGTATAACGGTTGGTCGGGTGATAACTGGAATGGGCAGTACCTTGCACCCCTGCCGATCAGTTGCGCTTCTGACATAGTGGTTTTCCCGGGTTTGCCCGATTTAGCGTCCCGTGTGTTATACAGGCGTACAATATCAAAGAGGTTCAACACGTCCCATCCTTCATTGAGCTTGTCCACTGCAAAGACAGCCCGGTATTCGTTGTGCTCATCTTCCAGTGAATTGACCGCTATCTGCTTTTCTTCACTTTCGCTTTGGCTATTCACGGAAATACATTTGTCGTCTGAAAAATCCTCTTTCAATTCGGCTGCAAGGTTGGAAAGCGTGATGCCGTTCTCGTCAAAATACCGGAAGGTATTTTGCAGAACAGGGTCAAGGTTCGGATTGTTCTTTACCTTTTCCAAGTCTTTTGCCGTAAGGTTTTTCATTCGCTGTACAAAATGTTCGTAGAACGCCTCACTTTCTTTAATGATGCGGGATTTGAACAGGATCACGGGCTTTATCAACTGGCTGTGCTTGCCAAATACCTTTAAGCGGAACTGGCTTAGAATAACGGATTGCAATGCCCTGTCAAAATCATTCAGGTCAGCTTGCAATACTTTCACTTCTTTAGAGTAACCGTCTTTTCGGAACTCTTTGAGCGGATAATCATAAATGATCTTGGCCCTGTACTTCTTTTCAATATCGGGATGGTTGAGGTCTGCCGTTGCGGTAAATTCCAATAACAGGTTTTCGGGGTTGGCATTGAATATCTTAGTAACGGTTTGCTCCCAGCTTGTTACCTCAAATAATTCCGTTTGGTTCAGGTCTTTGCCTTTCTTCGTCTCTGCATTGATGTGGTGGGCTTCATCTGAAATGAGGACGATTTTCCCGTTTTCAAAGTCCTCAAAGGTGATGGTGTTCTCTTTGGGCGTATTCAAGCGCATATGTAAACCCTGAATGGTAGAGAATACAATATTGATGTCGTCTTGGTTGGCTGCTGAAAAGTTGTCCACTTCCTTGATGCGGATCTGTTTGTCTCCGATCTGCACGGTATCGGCAAACAGGTATTTGTTGGCCACCGGATTGAGGAAGTTATCACGGGTTTTGTCAATGATGTTGGTACTGTTGACAAAGAACAGGAAGTTGCGGTAGCCCTGCTCGTAGAGGTACAGGATCAGCCCGGCCATAATGAGCGTTTTACCGCTGCCGGTAGCCATGTGGTAAAGCAGTTGCGTGGGCACTCCTTTGGGACGATTGGGATAATCTTCCCAATAATAGACGAAACGGCCAAAGGCTTCTTTTTGGTAAGGCCGTTGCCCAAATCCGTCTTTCAGGTTCTGGTAGATGTATTCCGGGGCTTTCTTTTGATAAAAGTCCTCACCGCCTAAAAAGGTAGCGCCTGTGGTCAACTTCTTATGTAGTTGTTCTTCTGCCATTTCCTACTTCCCCTTTTTCTTTTTCTTCACATTATCCACCAACTTGTCAAAGTCCGATTTAAAGGCTTTATCCTGTTTGGGGCCGAACTTTTTGTATTCCTTTTCAGCAAGGGATTTAGCTACTGAGGCTTTAACCCTGCCCGGGTTATCAAGGATTTCGTAATCGTTGAATTGAAGAAATGCGTTCAGTCGCTTAACCCAATCCGCCATTTTCATAGGGTTTTGCCTCTCCGCCTGTAACTCAGCATAGTCCAGGTACATGGTTACTATCCTGTTCAGCTCTTTGATCTCTTTTTCGCTCAGGTAGTTCTTGGCAACGCTTACGTCAGTTTTGAGGATTTTACCTTCCGGGGCGTTCTTCCATGTGGTTAAACCCATGTAAGGTTTCTTAGCATCCGCTCTCTGCGCAATGATCTCTGCTGCTGTATGGCCCGTGATCGCCCAATGTAATTTATTCTGCACAGTTGCATAAAACTCCTGTGAAATGGGGGCTTTGGAATCGTAATCAATGCTACACTGTGCGTATATGTCGGTGATCTTCTGATAAAACCTGCGCTCGGAAGCCCGGATTTCCCGGATTCGTTCTAATAACTCGTCAAAATAATCTTTGCCGAACAATGTACCGCCCTGTTTCAACCGTTCATCATCCAGTACAAAACCTTTCGTAATGTAATCTTTCAGGGTGCGGGTTGCCCATATCCTGAACTGTGTGGCCTGGTAGGAATTAACCCGGTAACCGACTGAAATAATGGCGTCCAGATTGTAAAATTGGGTTTGGTAAGTTTTGCCGTCTTCGGCAGTATGTGCAAATTTTGCACTAACTGAATCCTTGTCCAGTTCCTGCTCGTCAAAAATGTTCTTCAAATGCTTGGTAATTACCGACCTGTCCACTCCGAATAGTTCTGAAAGCCGCTTCTGTGTCAACCATACGGTTTCTCCATGCACGAGCACTTCAATACTTATACGGCCTTCCGGGGAGGCGTACAGAATTAGTTCGTTGGATGATTTTTGCGGTAATTCACTCATGGTCATTTATTTTTTACTCATGTAATATTTATTTTCAAAGGTATTCGTGAACCCGCATGAAGCCATTCCAAATTGATAATTGAATCTATCTAAACGCTTTTCTATTTCTTTGTGCTTTTGAATAATCATGCGGGTTTCATTGTGTAGAACATTTTATTTAACTGCTTGTCCGTATCGGACACCTCAAAATCCTTATCGTCTATCTCCGAATAGTTCACGTAAAGCTGGTTCTTATCCAACAGTTCGATCAGGAATTGCTTTTGTTCTTCCAGTGATAGCTGCGCATAGGTGGCCTTGTTCTCGTTGATGGTTTTTGGGTCAATGCGGTAACTGATGAAGCCGGTTTTCTGCATTTGCTCCCATATCTTGTTGATGTCTTTGGTGTTTTTGGCCGCCTCAACCTTGTCAGAAAACTCGGCATTCGCCTTTTTGAGTTCTGCATAAACGAAGGAGCCACCGCCTTTCCAATCTACTTTTTTAGAAATCCCTGCCTCATCTCCTTTAATTACGTCAATAATCCTTTGTACTGGAATTGGCTCAACATAGTCCAGTTGTTCTATCCCAATATATTGCCTATCCATTTTGTGAGCAGAAGCACAGGTTGTCCCACTACCTACAAAAGAAATCTAAGATCAGATCACCTTTTTCTGTTGCCATTTCAATAATTCGGTGTAGTAGTGCTTCCGGTTTCTGTCCGCCCTCAAACGTTCCCCTTTCTTTGCTCATAGGGTTAATAACACTAATATCTGTCCATAAACTCGAAACCGGTTGGCCTTGATATTCGTCCAAATAGATTTTCCTATTAATGTTCTTATTCTTATCCTCCGGGAACCATAACTTGCCTTCCTTGTCCCATTTTTCAATCACTTCTCTCGAAATCGACCATCCATTCTTAGGAGTTTTGTATCCTTTATAATCATATTTGAGATTAGGTCGTGGATTTGGACTTTGCAATGGTGACTTCATGAACTTCCGGCCATTTTCATCTACATTGGTAAACCTTTCCTTGATATACTTCTGAGTGTTTTCATCTTCAAGCGAAAATGGCGGTGTAAATTCAAAGGAGCTTGTCTTTGAGTACCAAAGAATATAATCGGTTACATTATTTAATCTATTGGATGGGTTTGCACTACCACCTCTGCGTTTCCAAGTAATCTTGTTTCTGAAATTATCTTGGCCAAATAACTGGTCCATGAGCACTTTCAAATAAGCATCCTCAAAATCATCTATTTGAATAAATATATTACCGGTAGGGTGCAATAATTCCTTTGCAATCTCAAGTCTGTTCTTCATAAAGGTTAACCAAGTGGAATGATTAAAGCTGTCATTGTACATGAAGCTATCTCCTCCTGTATTATATGGCGGGTCAATGTAGATGAGCTTTACCCTACCTGCATACGATTTTTTCAATGATTCCAATGCGAGTAGGTTGTTCCCCTTTATGATGAGGTTGTCCTTATTGGTAATCTTGTCTGCCTTTTGCTCGCCCTTCTTGTCGTATCGCTTGAAATTGGTCAACACTTTGGGAGATAGCAGCCGGTCAATTTCATCCGGTGCCAGGGTGGTGTTCCAAAATATCTCCTTGCGTTTCTGATCTTCTTTGGTTTGCCCGCCTTCCAGTACACAATCTTTATAGGGCCATACCAGCACCACTTCTTTAGCTTCCGTGAGGTATTCGCCATTGGCGGTTAAACCGATCTTGTTTTTGAAAGCGGTGTAGCTGTCCGGCAGAAACTGCTTGTTGGAAACGAACTTTTGAAATTCTACCTTGTCAAATACCAGTGTGCTACCAACCTTCCGGAAGAAGTGCGATTTAATGGTGTCACTTTTTAGTAATAACTTAATGAGGGATTCATCCAATGCCAGGGCAAGCTCTACAATCTTATTCTTTACCAGCTTCCCTTCAATAACAAGGCGTTCGTCTTGTTGCAGGCATTGGGTCAATTCGTTTAATAGGTTTTGCATATAGCTGTTCTATTTCTTTTTATTCGGTTTTCCATATTTCAATTGACCTTCTGCTACTTTCAAGGCTTCTGAGCCTTGGCTTTCCCCCTTCACCAGATCGTAAACTTTATTGGCCAGCCAGAGCGTTTCGAGTTCGCTCAAGGAGACCTTAAACAGTTTACTCAGTTTTTTCAGATCATCCCGCTTTAACTGCTTTTGGTCGTTTTCGACTTTACTGAGAAAGCCTTCTCCAATTTCAAGTTTGTTCGCCAGCTCTCTTTGTAACATTCCGTTCGTTTCTCGGAGTTGTCTGATCTTATGCCCTATTGTCACTTTACCAAAATTAGTCTTGACTTAATAAGGTCAAATGTAGTACTTTTTCTGATTTTTTGAGCGTTGGCAAAATTGCACTCTTTTGCAAAGGTTGGGCTGCGGGTTGGCTTGTGCGACTTTGCAAATGTGTGCAATGTGCGGTAGCAGAAATTTTCAAAAATGCGAAGCGGGGGCTTTTTCTTTTTTCATTCCGGTCAGTTGTCGGGTTGCTGTTAAGTTGATAGTCAGCACGAGATTGTCCAGTAGAAACCCAGTCTGTCATTTTATTTTTTCTGTCGCTCATTTATAGTACTAATTTTTCTTGGTGGCTATTAAGCACAACTTGCTATATCCACCACTAAAGGTACTTATATCCCATTTATTTAACGGGATAACTACACTTTTTTGCTTGAGTTGATTCCTGCTATCCAGGGGAATAAGCCGGTAGGATGGCCAGCATCAGGTAACCCTCGCGTCTTACGTTTTTCTTAGCGAGTGTTTTGCCTTCGTCTGCCGGTCCGAAAGACCAGGATATAGGCAAAAGCCAGGCCGGCCAGGGCCGCTGCCGTGGTGAAGGTCAAGGGTATATTGGCCATATCGTTGCCAAACTGCCATCCGCTCACAAGGGCCCCCAGGCCAATACCTGTTTCCATAGCGATATACATAGTAGACATGGCCCGGCCCCGATGCAGGGGATCGCTCAGGTCGATTGTCCAGGCAAAGATGGCCGGGGAGTTCATGCCTGCAGCAAAACCCAGAAGAGCGGCCGACAGAAAAAACATCTGCTCTGATTTAGCTGAACCCACCAGGTACATGCTACCCACCACCGCAATTGTTGAAAAACGGAGCACCGCTACGCGGCCATAGCGGTCGGACAGCTTACCTGCCACCAACCGGACCATGATAGAGGCTGCCGTAAAAAAGGCGAAGAAATACCCACGGTTGGCCACACCCAGCGAATCACTGAAATCGGGAATGATGGTCAGGACCACGCCAAATGAATAGGCAGACAGAAACATAACCAGAGACGGGGCCAACACTCTTTTTTCAAACACCGCATTCCAGGGTATCCGAAGCAATCCCCAGCGAAAGGGGTGCTTCACTGTAACGCTCTCAGTCATGCCCAGGAGGATCAACACCGACATGATGGCGAGGAACGAGGAAGTGTAAAACATGGTATTCAACGAAAAGGCCACGGCCACCCACCCGCCGAGGGCCGGTCCAGCAGCTATACCGAGGCTTCCAAAGACCCCCATGATCCCCAGGGCTTCTCCGCGCCGGTGAAATGGCACTACATCGGCCACGTAGGCAGAAGTACCGGTAGGCTTGAACCCCGTAGAGAACCCATGAAAAAACCGCAGGACAAAAAAGGCGAATACCGAGCCGACTGCCGGATAGAGAAACCCCATAACGAAGCATACCCCTGCCCCCACCACCATCACGGGGATGCGCCCGATAGTATCAGCCAGGCGCCCGCTGAACGGTCTGCTGATAGCTGCAGACAGGGTAAAGAGCGAAATAATCAATCCTTTATACTCACCACCCCCCAGCCGTGTCAAGTAGGCCGGCAACTCAGGGATGATCATATTGAAACTGGAGAAAAACAGGAACGAGCTTAGGCAGAGAAGCCAGAACTGCGAGGAGAAGGCCTTATTTAAACGTTGGTTTCCTATGATCTGTCAGCGTCAGCAGAATCGGTGGCCGATCCCATTAAAAATGCTTTGATATAGTCCATCAGGTCACCGTCGAGCACGTTGTTGACGTCACTGCGCTCTACCCCGGTACGCGTGTCCTTCACCAGTTTATATGGGTGCAATACGTAGTTACGTATTTGAGAACCGAAGTCAATACGCATCTTGGTACTTTCAATGGCATCTCTGGCCGCATTGCGCTTATCAATCTCCAGCTGGTACAACCTCGATTTCAACATCTTCATGGCCTTATCCTTGTTTTTAAGCTGAGAGCGCTCTTCCTGGCACTCTACCACAATGCCGGGCGCCTCTAATTCCGGCGGAGTGTAATGCAGGCGCACTGCTGTCTCCACCTTGTTCACGTTTTGTCCGCCGGCCCCCCCTGAGCGGAAAGTGTCCCAACGCACATAGGCCGGGTTGATCTCAATCTGGATGGAATCATCTACAATGGGATAGGCATAGACCGATGCAAAGGAGGTATGCCGCCGGGCGCCCGAATCAAAAGGAGAAATGCGCACCAGACGATGGACACCGATCTCGGCCTTTAGGTAACCATAGGCAAAGGGACCATCAATCTCCAGGGTGGCCGATTTGATGCCGGCGGTATCACCGGGCTGGTAGTTGACCTGCTTTACTTTGAATCCCTGCTTTTCACCCCACATGATGTACATACGCATCAGCATCTCGGCCCAGTCCTGGCTCTCAGTACCCCCGGCTCCCGGATTGATTTCGATCATAGCGGAAAGAGGATCTTCTTCCTGGTCAAGCATGCGTTTGAACTCCAATTCTTCCAGGGTCTTCACTACCTTTTGGTATTCGTTATTGATTTCCTGTTCTTCCACTTCCCCTTCGGTGTAGAACTCCAATAGGGTCTCCAAGTCATCTATCAAAGCATTGACAGCTTCATACTGATCGGTCCAGATTTTTTTATTTCGAATTTCACCCAAAACCCGTTCGGCTTCTTTAGGATCATCCCAGAAGCCCGGTTGAACAGTAAGAAGCTCTTGTTCTTCTATTTCTGTTTTCTTGGTATCGTAGTCAAAGATACCCCCTCAAGGCCATTACACGCGCCTTTAATTCTTTCAGTTGATCTGTGGTCATTACGGAAAAATTTCAGCATGCAATTTACAGGAATGTAGTGATGGAATTCAACCCTGCCTTCAAAAGATTAATTTACTTTCAACCAAAATGGCATTATGTTATTGATCCTATTCTTTTTTTTGAATAAATAAGGCACGTCCTTTGGTCACTAGCATTGTTTATTTACCTTCACCACCCTAAGAATACTTTACCACTCTGAAACTTTTCAGTACCCGATATCTTCGAGAACAGTTCGACTTCCGCGTAGCGGGAAGGTGGCTTGGCTATGGCACGATCATTGGCGTTGTCAGCGGACTGGGAGCCATCCTTTTTCAAATATTGCTCTCCCTGATCAAGCAACTGGCCTTTAATAAATGGATGGGGCTGACCCCAAATGCGCCTGGCGGTGAGATCGAATTCTTCCACCTTTCACAAGGCAGCTACTTGCCCTACCTCATTATCCTCATCCCCATGCTCGGAGGCTTGCTGTCGGGATGGCTGGTCTATACGTTTGCACCTGAAGCCGAAGGACATGGCACTGATGAAGTAATCCGGGCTTATCACAAAAAAAGGGGAGTCATCAAGCCCCTGGTTCCCATTGTAAAACTATTTGCTTCAGTGATTACTATCGGTACAGGCGGAAGCGGTGGACGCGAGGGTCCCATCGCCCAGATTGGAGCGGGGTTTGGCAGCTTCCTGTCTATGCGGTTGGGTATGAATACCAAAACACGACGATGGCTCCTGGCAGCAGGGATGGGAGCCGGCATTGGCAGTATCTTCCATGCTCCTCTGGCAGGGGCCATATTCGCTGCCGAGGTGCTCTACTCCGACCCAGAGATAGAAGCAGAAGTGCTTTTGCCGGCAGCAGTTTCATCGATTATTGCCTATACCATCTATGCCATGGTCTTTGGTTGGAATCATATGTTCATTCAGGCTGGAGGCATCGGGTTCACATCTCCGTTAGAACTTCTTCCCTACCTTCTGATGGCCATCTGCCTGGCATTCCTGGCTAATGGATATGTGAAAGTCTTTTATGGAATCAACTCCCTGTTTAAAAAACTAAAAATCAATAATATCTTCAAACCTGCCATTGGAGGATTGATCACCGGGTTGCTGGGATTCAGCATCATTGCCTACACTGGAGATCACCGTTATGTTGTCGATATTATGGGTGGCGGCTACGGCTTGTTGCAGGAGATATTTAATAACGGGATCAGGCATGTTGGATTGTTTATTCTTATCCTCATAGGACTTGGGAAGATTCTTACCACGTCGTTCTCCATTGGATCCGGAGGAAGCGCCGGAGTGTTTGGACCATCTATGGTGATTGGTGGAGCATTTGGAACCGTTTTTGGCTTCTTCTTCCAGCAGATTATGCCTGCAGCCATCGATAACCCCATATCCTTTACCATTGTAGGCATGGCGGGTTTCTTTGCCGCAGCCGCCAACACCCCTCTTTCCACCATCATTATGGTCAGTGAGTTGACGGGTAACTATGAGTTGTTACTCCCCACTATGTGGGTGTGTACCATCTCTTATTTTGTGGCCCGCCGTTGGTCTATTTATAGAGCCCAGGTACCTAATATGAACTACTCCCAGGCGCATTTTGGAAAATATTCCCCGGACATCATCAACGTAACCAAGGTGGGAGATACATATAAAAAAGGCAGGATTGTGATTGAAGTAAAAGAAGGAGATTCTATTTCCAAGATTATGAATGTAGTGGAAAAAAGCCGCCAGCGGGTATTCCCCGTGACTGATGAGCATGGCTATCTGCTTGGGGGATTCAACCTGGATGATGTTACGCATACCTTGCACGATCCGGAAAGCCATGTAAAAACAGCCAAAGACCTGATGTACAAAAACGTACCTATAGTACGATTCAGTGATAACCTCACAACTGCTAACCAGGTGATGAACAGTCATTTTATGGACGAAGCTATTATCGTTGATGATACTCTGGAGCAAAAGGTCGTTGGTATCATTGCCAGCTCTGATATTGTACTGACTTATAACCGTAAACTGTCTGAAATAACGTTTGGAGATGAAGACGAAAGTTCCACGCCTTATGATAGTAAACTCCTGCACTCTTTTTCTTTAAAATCAGTACTTGAGACCGATCTTTCTACCATAGCTCCGGAAGAATATCTACGTTCTCTGGTCGATCTGGTGACCAAATCGAAGCGTAATATCTTTCCTGTGGTAGATGAACATGGCAATTTCCATGGTATTGTTCTGCTAAACGATATCCGATCAATTATGTTTGACTCAAGCAAATACAATACAGTTCAGGTGAAAGATGTAATGCAACGGGCTCCTGATACAGTAAATATCCACGAGCCTATGAGTGAGGTCATTGAGAAATTTGAACGGACCAATGCCTGGAACCTTCCCGTAATGACCAACCATGGACGATATGCAGGACTTGTTTCCAAATCCAGGATCTTCACTCAGTACCGAAATGAGTTAATCAAGCATACCGAGGTGTGAGATGCCGCTGCTACCCTGACAACTTTCTCCGATTCAATACATTCTAACAACGGTTCACTACATCCTTTTTTTTTATAGTGAAACCGATGGGTATACTTGTCTCGTAAACACAACCAAAAGACAAATTATGAAATCATTTGGTCTAAGAAATGTGGCCTTGATCGTGCTAATTTTCACATATGGTTCCGACCTGGTCTGTGCTCAGGGGGTGAAGCGATCTGTACGTATTGATGGTAATCGTACCCATACCTACTCCAACAGCAACGGAGTATCAAAAACTAATATTGAATTCCGGGGAGATATTGAGTTTAATGATGACGAGTCGGATGTAGCAAAACTATCCCCCGGAGGATTTATAAAATTTAGCAAGCGATCTTTTGGGACGAAAAGAACGGTCATCATTGAAGCGGATGCAAAGGGGCAGATCAACAGGGAATACTATGAAGGAAGACAAGAAGTGGCTTTTGAACCTGAGGGCAGAAAATGGCTCGCCTCCGTTTTGCCTGACATCATTCGTACTACAGGTATTGGGGCCGAAGGCCGTGTGAAAAAATTCTACAAAAAAGGCGGAATAGAAACCGTTTTAAATGAAATTTCAAAAATCTCATCCAATTACATTAAAGGGATTTACTACGATGTGGCCCTGTCGATCAGTGGACTTACGGATAAGGAAATAGTTGATATTACAACAAGCGCCGGGAATGAAATAACCTCTAATTACGAGTTGGGACAGGTTTTATTACGTAACCAGGATATTTTTCTGCGATCAGAAACCTCGATCCAGGCCATGATCAAAGCCACTGGAAAGATTGGCAGCAATTATGATAAGGCCAATGTTTACAAGACAGCGCTGAAACATGAACTTTCTCCTTCAAGTAAAAAGATGATCATTAAAGGGGTTTCTAATATTTCGTCCAATTATGAAAAATCCGGAGTACTGATCCAACTACTTTCCCAGGACTTGTCAGTGGAGAATGTGGAACTTGTGTTGGACGAGGTTGACCATATTTCGTCGTCCTATGAACAAAGTAAGGTGTTGCAATACATGATCAATAAGCAGGACATTAAAGAGCTGGACATGTCAGAATTGCTGACCACTGTTGGTGAAATTGGTTCGGATTACGAAAAAGGCAAGGTATTTAACTCGATCATTTCGAAAACCGAATTAACACCTGAGCAGATTGCTCTCATTGCCCGGAATAGCGAGCAGATCAGCTCAGATTATGAGCAAGCCAAACTGCTTGGGTCACTGATGAGCAAGCAGAAATTGGATTCCAAAGGCATTGATGAAATCATCCGGATGACGCGTTCCCTTTCTTCAAGTTATGATCAATCGAAAATCCTATACCAGGTGGTAGGTATGGATGCTTTTGGCACCGACAATTACCCAAGCTTCATACAGGCCGTTGATCGTGTGAAATCTACCTATGAGCAATCGAAAATACTCTCCAGCTTTATTGATCATGAGACCCTTTCAGCCAATACTTTTACCAGCTTGTTGGGAGTGATCTCTAACATTTCCAGCAACTATGAGAAGGCCAAATTGCTAACTGCGCTAGCCCCTAAACTCCCAAATGATCCTGCCATTAAGGATAAGTTCATTAAAGCTGCTTCATCATTGTCCGACTATGACTATGGTAAGGTAATGCGCGCCATGAACATACGGTAGATACTTTGGCTTGGAGCTTGTATTCCTTAGTTTAGCCTAGATTCGTTTTCGCCCCACCCATGAAGCTTCGGAAAAACTGGATTTTGGTCGTCACTTCGATTACGGTTGGCACGGGTGTATCTACAGTTCTGCTTTATGGTAAGAGTGGATGGCACGCTCTACCTATTGGATTTTGGCCGGTTTTGCCTTTCATTATTCTGATAGCCATTTTATGTGGTAAGGCCATGAGTCTGGTCAATAGAAAAACCAATCATTGGCTTTCCTGGGATCAGTCGGTCAGTGTTCGCTTCTTATTTTCGTTTATCATATCGGTCCTGGTCCTGGTTTTCGCGTTTAGCATGGTGATCGTACCTACACTGGCTATTCTCAATAAGCAGACAATAAACGCTGTCTTGATAACTCAACAAGATACCCTGCTTAAGGTGGTCATTCTAAGCACCATTATTGGACTGGTCCATACCCTGGTTTCCTTTCTTGCCTACGCCTATTATCATTATGCTGAAGGACAAATTGCCGCTTTAAGGCAGGACAGGAAACAGCTTCGTCTCCAGTTTGAGGCATTAAAAAGCCAACTCTCACCGCATTACTTATTCAATAGCCTGAATACCATTTCTTCGCTGATCCACAAGGACAAGGACAAAGCCGAACTTTTTATCCGAAAATTGGCAGAGACCTATACCTACGTTCTTGATTCAAAGAACCATCGGTTGGTTTCTCTGGAAGAGGAATTGGCGTTTATAGAATCTTATTACTACTTGCTTCAGGTACGTTTCGGCCATACGATCCGATACGAATGTAAGATCAAGGACCATCTTCTCTCTATGGCTTTACCTCCCCTTTCCATCCAAATCCTTATGGAAAATGCCATTAAGCACAATACATGTTCCCAAGACACTCCCCTTTCCATCAAGATCACCTCAACAAGAGCAGGAAGTCTGACAATTGAAAACAACAAAACGACTTCTCCGATACATGTTTCTTCCATGAAGGTAGGACTGAATAATATTCGGTTACGTTATTCATTTTTCACCCATGATCCGGTACAAATTGAGGATGGTGATTGCTTTAAAGTGAGCCTTCCATTGCTGAGTGCTGAATTAATCAAACAAAGGGCGGCATGAATAAGCTCATTGTTCAGCGTCCGGGATTCCGCCTCATTGTACCTCTCTTTGCCGGGGCCTTGATTTATTCGGTACTGCTGATGATGCTGAATAACCTGGCTGCCCTGAATGATAGCTTCTTTACCATAGAATTGTATTCCTGCATAATGATTACTTTTCTTGTTTTTGAAGCCAATTTGCACCTGTATGATCGTCTGCTTCCGCCCGGCAGTCTGTCTTTTTCTTCCATGATCATCTCCTTATTCCTGGGGATCTTAATTTCCGTCCTTACAGCATGGGCCGGTCTGTGGATTTATTTTAAACTGGTCATGGGATACCGATTTGTGCTTGCTTTCGTTACGGAATTCAGGCTGTTCGCCTTCTTGTTTGGTTCCACGGGCGCCTTGTACGGGCTTTTTTATATTAGTCATTATTTGCTTATGCGTAAGAATAATGACCTGTTCGAACGGGAGGAAACACTTACACAGGTCCTGGAAGAAGAATTAAATATTTATCAATCTGAAATGAACCCGTCATTGCTATTCGACAGTCTGGAGTCGGCCCTCACCTTGCTGGAAACTAATCCCGATGATGCTGAATATTTGTTGGATGAGCTGGCGATGGTCTACCGGTATATCCTTACAACTAAAGATGATAAAAGTGTTCCATTAGCGCGTGAGCTTGAGGTGTGCGAACACTTTCTTTACCTCATCAACAGTCGTTATCGCAAGCTTATCAGGCTGGACAGTGATCGTGCGCCAAAGGAAACAGAAGTTGTCCCAGGAGCCATTCTGAATACGCTGGAACGCATTATTTATGAAACTATTATTACAGAAGTGAGACCATTGATAATTCAGATGGAAGCGGATGATGATTATCTGATCATCTCACATAAAGAAAACCAGCGGTTGAGGCACAACCATACCACCGGGATCCCAGAACAATTTGAGAATGCTTACTCCATCCTAACGGAACGTCCGGTAATGAAAATTAAAGCATTTGGCGAATGTTTCTATAAATTACCCCTGCTAAATGTACAAAAAGTAGTTACAGGATGATTCGAGTGCTAATCATAGAAGACGAACTGCCGGCCAGGGAAAAACTGGAACGATACCTGTTTCGATATCCCAAACCTGTTAAAGTGGTGGCCCATCTCACTACTGTCAGTGAATCAGTAGAGTGGTTACAATCCAATAATTCAAGCATTGACCTCATTTTTCTGGATATTCAGTTAGCTGATGACAATAGTTTTTCAATCTTCGACCAGGTGGAAGTACTGACTCCTATTATTTTCACCACAGCCTTTGATGAATTCGCCATCAAGGCCTTCGAGGTCCATAGTATCGCCTATCTGTTGAAGCCAATTAACTATTCCGAATTGGAGAAAGCATTAGACAAGTTCAAGGCCCTGGAAAAATCAGCTAACGAAAACGGTCCCCTTTCCTCATTGATTCAGGCAATTAAAAAAGGCGGTAATTTCAAAAGTAGGTTTATGGTTAAAATCGGCGAGCACATTAGGTCAGTAACGGTCAGTGATATCGTGCTATTTTATGCTGATGGCAGGAATGCATTCATTTTTACAACTGAAAACAGGCATTTGATTATCGACCAAAAGATGGAAGTCCTGGAAAATCTATTAGACCCGTCCGTCTTTTTTCGGGCAAATCGTTCATTTATTGTACATATTGAACATATTCAAGATGTCCTGGTTTATTCTAACAGTCGGTTAAAAATCATCCTCGACAAAGAATTTAAAAGAGAAATTATTGTTAGCCGCGACCGGGTGGGTGATTTCAAGGCCTGGTTCGATGGAAGACCAGCGGCTGGGTAACTCCTGGTGCAATCTTTCTCCTTCGTTTAACGTTGATATGTTTTAGACCCATGTATAAACGTCACAACAAGATGCTTCGTTCTATTCGGTGTTTTGTAAACATCACGGTACTTTGCTTTTCCCTTTTTTATGGGAAGGTGTATGGACAGGACGAATGCATCAGGGCTGATATTGAATTCAATAAAAAAGAGTATCGGACGGCCCTTTATTTTATAAAGAAATGTGTCGTCGATCACCCTGATTCTGCCAGGCTAATTGATATGCGCGGTATTTGCTATGTGCATCTTAACCAATTGGACAGCGCGGAGCATGATTTCACCAATGCTCTAAGGCTTGATTCTACCTATCATGAAGCTTACTTTAACCTGGGATTACTGTATTCGGATATTCATCAGTACGAAAAGTCGAACTTGTATTTTAGTCACTACCTTGAGTTGGGCCAGGGCAACCGATCGGAAGCCTACTCTATGGCAATGAACTATTTTTCCTTGCGCAAAGACAGCCTGGCCCTCCCATTTGTACACCAGGCCTACCAGGCTGATTCATCAAATGTAAATGTGATCTATGTGCTAATGATGGAATCCATGAAAGCCGGAAACCATCTCCAGGCCTTACAATTTGCGAACCAGCTACTGGGCTATAATGGTGATGATGAAGATGCCATGGAAGTACAAATACAATCCTATATAGAATTAGAGAAATACCCGACAGCAGTTCAAAAAGCCAGGGAAGCCATTAATAAATTACCACATGTTGTAGATTTTTATTTATTAAAGTATCGCGCAGAATTGCTGAATAACATGGCTCCCGGAGTAGTCAGGTATGATTCTTCCGGTCGGATCCTGTTTACCAGGCTAAAAAGCAATAATTTGGACTATATTGACCAGTTGATCTCTCAAAAGGACTACTCTTCTGAACCTTCATCCCCCAAAGGAAATTCGCCTTCAACAGAGCCTTTGGGTCTGGATGACTACTTTTTCCAATACTACTCGCAGGTAAACACGAACGACTACGCTCCCTATGGCTTGCAGGATGAGGAAGCATTTGACTTGATGAAACAGAAAAAATTTGATATGGTCATCAGCCACCTATTGGAAAAAACTTCGACCGGTCAAATTGATATTCAGGCTTACTATTTGTTGGCTAATGCTTACTTCGCCAAAGGTGACTACGAGATGTTTGACAACTTCTATAAAAAATATTTTTCCTTCGTTCAGGCCATACAGGCCACCGGTACGGGTAATGGTTTTGATACGGCCATGATTGTCGTCTCTCCTAAAGACGAATATATCGTACTAGGATATAATAATTTTACCATGAAAAGCCAGTCCTTGCAAAGGCATGGCAGGCACTTTTATGACATTTTAACTTGCTCTGATAAAGAGGGGAAAGAAATCAAGCTTTTTTTTAATATTGATAATCCGATACGGACGCTTGACAAATCATTTAAAGGCAAGAGCAGAAGAAAGAAGAAATCCAATAAGGACTAAGCTTATCGCACGCTGTATTGAAGATCCATCAAAACCTTCTTTACTTTAGCTACCTGATCTCCCTGGATGATCACCTGCCCATCCTTGGCTGAGCCTCCAACTCCGCATTTAGCTTTCAGGAGTTTTGCCAATACCTTCAAATCCTCTTCACGGCCTTTAAAGCCTTCCACCACAGTTACCATCTTTCCTGAACGGTTCTTTTTATCAATAAATACCTGGAGATATTGTTTATCAGGCGGTAGGGTATCTGCAATATCCTCCTGATCATAGGAATAATCATAGTTGTCGTCCGTGGAAAAAACTACTCCTAAGCGTTTTTTCCAATCATTATCCTTTCTTTTGGTTGACATGCTTTAGTACTTCATTGATACGGTCAACACCGGCCTTTTGGCATGGTTGACCATATCTTCGGCAATACTCCCTCTAAGTATCCGGCTAAGTCCTGTATTTGATGAAGTACCCATGGCAATCATTCCGGCGTCCACTTCGTCAGCAAAATGCCTAATGCCATCTTCTTCAACCAGGTCATTAAATACATGCACACTGAACGAGGTAAGTTTATACTTTTCAGCAAAGTCTCTCAGTCTTGCCTTTGTGACACTATCGGCCTGGAAATTGTTAGGTGAGTTTATCCAAACAAGGAATATCTTTGAGCCAAATGCGTGCTGAAACTCTTTGACGGCAGCAACTACGGAATCCTCCTTATCGCCCATTTCAGTAGCATACACCATTTTAGCAAAGGCCTTTTCATCCACACTTTCTTTCACTGAAAGCACAGGACATTTAGCTCTTCTCACCACTTTTTCAGTATTGGAGCCAATGATTACCTCACTCAGTCCGGAGGCTCCTTTGGTCCCCATTACGATAAAGTCCACCCCGTCGTTATCAATTGATTCGTAGATATGACCGAAAGGGCTTCCCAATTTTATCTCCTGGGAAACAGATATACCCTGAAATTTCGAAACTTCATGCAGCCGGACCATCTCTTCCCTCGCTTTAGTGATGGCATCATGAATCAATATGGAATCAGAAAAAGAGTCTATGTTAGAGGGAGCACCGCTGGCATTTACAGCCTCAGCGCTATATAACTCTATAGAATTCAGGAAGAGAAGTTCTGCATTAAATTTTTTTGCGATAATCCGGGCCACCTCTGCCGCATTTTGCGCCTCCGGAGAAAAGTCGGTTGGAACAAGTATTTTTTTCACAGGAATTCAGTTTTAGTTAATGCGGTCAAGATAGAAGAATTTCAGATAAAATGAAATAAAATTCTAATTAGATTGACCGTAGTCATAACTGAGTAAACTTACCCACCTTCGGTTAGATAATGGATACACCAAACAAGATTGAGAATAGGAACGTTGAAAGGGCAAGCTGTTTCAGGTAAGGATCAAGAAGCTTTGGGTCTTTAATTCGTTCCACAGCCATGGCATTCCTTATAAAAAAGGGGACACTAAGTAAAAAGACCAATCGATGCCACTGATAGTCGAGCAAGGCGATAAATATGGAAGCGGAAACGAGACCGGTTGCCAACAACAACCAATGATAGACAATGGCTTTTTCCCTTCCCAGCCGAACTGGAATCGAATGCTTACCTGCCCGGGCATCTACCTCCCGGTCTCGTAGGTTATTGACATTCAGCACTGCCGTAGAAAAAGCCCCCAGAGCTACAGCCGGCAGTAATATCTGAGCTTGCAGCCCCCTGGTAAACAAAAAATAAGTACCGCCGACGCCCACCACGCCAAAGAAGACCAGCACAGCAAGATCGCCCAAGCCCGCATATCCATACGGATTGCTGCCGGCAGTATAATAATAGGCGGCCAGTAAACATAAAACGCCCAGAAGTAAAAATACCAGGAAATAGGTGGATGACAGACCAAAAGCGTAATAAAGAAGTTCAATGCCAAATACCAGTGAGAGCACCACAAATACAATAATGCCCCTTTTCATGGAGCTAGCGCTAATTTCTCCTGCCTGAACGGTGCGCATAGGACCTACCCGCAAGTCATTGTCAGCTCCGTGGATCGCATCGCCATAGTCGTTGGCCAGGTTGGAAAGGATTTGAAGACAGATGGTGGTAAAGATGGCTAATATGAAAATCGTCCACTGAAAATATCCCGTGGCAAAAGCAAGAAAACTACCTGTGCCAATACTCGAAAGTGCCAGAGGAAGGGTCCTCAACCTCATGGCTGATATCCAGGCTGAGGCCTTCACTGGCCTATTATATCACCAAGGATCTCCTCTCCCATGGGGTTGATAGCCGAAGCATAAAATTTTAACAGCTCTCCTTTTTCATTGATCAGGTATTTGCAAAAATTCCAATTTGGGGCCTGCTCATTCCAGCCGTTCTTTGATTTGTCGGTTAGCCATTGATACAGCGGAGCCATGTCTTCTCCTTTGACAGATATTTTCTTAAACATATGAAAAGTAACCCAGTAGTTTGCCTTACAGAAGGAAGCAATCTCAGTATTCGTGCCCGGTTCCTGGCCTCCAAAATTATTTGCAGGGAAGCCAAGAATCGTAATTTTATCTCCATATTGTTCATTCAGCTTCTGAAGATCTGCATATTGAGGGGTGAATCCGCATTTTGAAGCGGTATTGACAATAAGCAACTTTTTACCCATATATTGTTTAAAATTGATCATCTTACCTGACAAATCTTCCATTTTAAACGAATATATCGAACCATTCGTCTGTTGCACTCCTTCCATGGGTCGGGCCTTTATCTTACTAAATCCACATGAGGCCATGATGCCTCCCAATGCAACTATACCAATTAAACCTATTGTTTTCATCTGATTAAAATCCAATGTGTTTCTCTTTACATACGTTCCGGTACATTTATCCCAAGCAGTCCCATCCCCTTATCAATAGCTTTGGCTATCCGGTAAGAATAGGCCACCCTAAATTGCCGTAGTTCTTCATCTTTCTCATTAAAGATAGGAAGTTCTGCATAAAAATGGTTGTATTCCCTGGCCATATCATACACGTGATGAGCTATAATAGCGGGAGAAAAGGAACGGGCAGCCTCCATTACTTTTTCCTTTTGTATGGAAAGGTAATAGATACCGGTACGCTCAGTATCGCTTAATCCAAGCTCCTCACTTACATGGGATCGATAATCGATTTCCAACTCATCCGCACGGCGCAGAATAGCACAAATGCGGGCATGAGTATATTGAATGAATGGGCCCGTATTTCCCTGAAACTGAATTGACTCACCGGGATCAAATAACATCCTTTTCTTTGGGTCCACTGTCAATAGAAAGTACTTCAGGGCTCCAAGACCTAATATTTTATACAACTCTTCAGCCTGAGCAGTTGTCAAACCCTCAATCTTACCCAATTCCCTGGTTTGTCTTTCAGCAGTGGTAAACATCTCTTCCATCAGGTCGTCGGCATCAACTACCGTACCCTCACGGGACTTCATTTTTCCCGAAGGGAGATCAACCATGCCATAGCTCAGATGGAAACACTGAGATGCCCATGAAAAACCCAGTTTCTTTAAGATAAGAAAAAGCACTTTAAAATGATAATCCTGCTCATTGCCCACTGTATAAATCTGACCTTTTATTCCTGGGAAATCGCGGAATCGTTGAATGGCTGTGCCAATATCCTGGGTCATATAGACTGAAGTGCCATCCGCCCGGAGGAGGAGTTTTTCATCGAGTCCTTCATCTGTCAGATCAACCCAAACCGAGCCATCCTCCTTTTGGAAGAATATCCCCTCCTTCACTCCTTTTAATACTTCTTCTTTACCCAGTTTATAGGTCTGTGACTCATAATATAATTTGTCAAAGAAAACCCCCATAGTGGCATAGGTTTGTTCGAATCCTTCATACACCCAACTATTCATTTGTTCCCATAAAGCCATCACCTCGGGAGCCCGCTTCTCCCATTGCCGAAGCATTTCCTGGGCTTCTACAAGGATAGGCGCTTCCTTTTTGGCATCTTCCTTATTTTTCCCTTGTTGGAGGAGTTCATTGACCTCTCTTTTATACTCTTCATCAAACCGTACATAATACCTACCAACAAGCTTGTCTCCCTTTAGCTGAGAGGATTCTGGAGATTCCCCTTTCCCATAGCGTTTCCAGGCCACCATGGACTTACAGATCTGAATACCGCGATCATTGATTATCTGTACCTTATGTATCTTTGATCCTATGGCCGCAAGAATCCGGGCTACAGAATAACCCAGAAAATTATTCCTTAAATGACCTAAATGCAGAGGCTTGTTGGTATTTGGACTTGAAAATTCAACCATCCATTCCTCGTTTTTCCGGTCCTGATCAACAAAGGTATCAGGAAGGTCATTGAAACAAGTCAGCCATGCATGGTCCGTCAATTCTATGTTCAGAAAACCCTTGACCACATTAAAGGTTTTAACAACATCCTCTTTCTTCAGAAGATACTCTCCAATGGCTTTCCCGGTATTCTCTGGACTGGTTTTACTGATCTTCAGGTAGGGATAGGTAACTAGGGTATAAGTCCCATCATATTCTTTGTGAGTAGGCTGAAGTACCGGTGTGTAAATATCGGTTTGATAAATTTCGATGAAGGCCTCCTGGATATATTGTGATAATATGATATTCAGATCCATTTCATATCGTTTAATTTGTTACCAGCCCAGCACATAACCAAAAACCAAAGGAGCCACAATGGTAGCATCAGATTCAATGACAAATTTTGGGGTGTTAAAGCCCAGCTTTCCCCAGGTGATCTTCTCATTGGGGATGGCCCCTGAATACGACCCGTAGCTGGTGGTGGAGTCAGAAATCTGGCAAAAGTAACTCCACAATGGGGTGTTCTTCTCTCCTAAATCCTGGGACAACATAGGTACCACACAAATGGGGAAGTCTCCGGCAATACCCCCTCCTATCTGGAAAAACCCCACTCCTTTGTCCCCAGCATTTTCCCGGTACCAATCGGCTAGGAATGTCATGTACTCCGTGCCTGATCGTACAAGATTATATTTCAGTTTTCCTCGCAGGCAATAGGAGGCAAAAATATTACCTGTGGTGGAATCTTCCCATCCCGGTACTACAATGGGAAGGTTCTTCTAACATGCGGCCACCAGCCAGCTATTCTCCGATGGAATCTCCATTTCGTCATCAAGCACTCCTCTTCTTATGATTTGATAGAGGTATTCATGAGGGAAGAACCGTTCACCCTTCTGGGAGGCCAGGGTCCAACCATTCAGAAGATGTTTTTCCAACATTCGGAAGGCCTCATCTTCAGGAATACAGGTATCTGTCACCCTGTTCATTCCCTTTTCCAACAGGTTTTGCTCATCCTGGGGTGACAAATCGCGGTAGTCAGAGACACGGTGATACGAGTTATGTGCGATGAGGTTCATCAGGTCTTCTTCCAGGTTAGCTCCTGTGCAAGAAATGATATGCACCTTATCGTTTCGGATCATCTCTGCCAGTGACTTACCTAATTCTGCCGTACTCATGGCCCCTGCCAGAGTGATCATCATCTTGTTGCCCGCTGCAAGGTGGGCACAATAAGCCTTTGCCGCATCGACCACCACGGAAGCATTAAAATGTAGGAAATGCTCTTCCATAAAAGAGGAGACTGACTTACTCATGGCCTGCATCTTGGGGTAAAAATATTTCGGCCATCATACATCTGGCACTGCCTCCGCCCAGGGTTTCAATGACCGATAAATCGCTATGGACAATGGGAGAATATTGTTCAATTTTGGCTCTTTGTTCCCTTGAAAGAGAGTGGTATGCCGCTGAGGACATGACGGTGACCGGCCTCCCATTACCATCTTTCACTTCTAGCATATTTCCAGCAAAATCGAGCAGTTGTGTTTCAGCTAAAGGAACTATCTCCTTCCCTGAAGATGAGAGTGAATCTATTACACTTTCTTTTTCATTCGGATCATCAATGGCATCCAGGCAAATGAATGAAAATCGTTTGCCTACATACATCATTACATTGGTATGGTAGATGGCCTCACGGGACTTTTCAACCGGTTGTAAGGCATGAAAGGCCATCGGCCGGTAATTGAATCGACGGCAAAACTCCTCCAGCGCTCTCTTATGTGTCCGGGGAGAATAGGCAGCATAGGCAATCCTGTTCTCCCGGTCCAGTACCATACTACCTGTCCCTTCCAAAAATATCTCATCTTTCTCAAAGAAGGATAAATCCACTTTCTCCCGAAAGTGATACCCTTTATCTCGCAGGTATTCTGGAATATCATCACGCCTTTCAGGCCTCCGATTTTTGGCGTACATCGGGTAAAACACCACCCGCCCGTCCTCATGAAATGATATCCAATTATTTGGAAACACCGCATCAGGAGTAACCGGTTCAGCCAGGTCATCTATCACATGAACAGTGATTCCCGAAGCACAAAGTTTATTCACAAAATCTTCAAACTGCCTCATGGCCTGCTGCTGCCCTGCATGACCTGAAAAAGACTTATCCAATTTTTGATAAAAATTGTTTGCTGCAGTCTGCTCATTATAATCAAATGATGCAGGACTAACCATCAAAATGCTATTGGTCGTTTGTTGCTCAATCATATTCCCTCACTAATGGCAATGTTGAACATCGGAAAAGGCCTTCCATTTTAGATATTTCATCATATTCCACTTCATCAACCATGAATCCCCGATCTCGCAGTTCTTTGTTCAACCTCTTGAACGAAGGAGAAGATACTATCACTTTAGGTGAAATTGAGAAAATATTAGAATTCATATGATACATTTCCTCATTGCTAATCTCGATAATATGATCTTCCCCAAAATAGTCAACAAGCAAGTTGTAATCCGCCTCTTGTTTAAATCCTCCTTTGTAAATTATAGCCTGGTCTGTACCAATGGGCTGAAAGCAACAATCAAGGTGGAGTGCGTTTTGCATTGGATCATCATCCGACTTTACTAGCTCAAAAGCATGTACCTGACGGTGAGGAAAAAGGTTTTTTAAAAAGTTAACGCCCTCCAGATTTGTTCTGCTGACCATAAAACGATCGAAATCTTCTCTCTCTGAATACCCAACAAATATTTTATCCATCCATGGCATTACATCCCCACCTTCAATCCTTACTCCTTCAGTGACCTCCACAATGTTGGTTGGGTCCAGCCTCTGGATAATTTGCTCCAGACCGATAGTTTCTTTTTTACGCTGTTCTATAACATTCGGAACAATAAATTTCTTGTCAATGACAAATCCTATATCCCTGGCATAGATCTGATTAACTCCGGGAAGGGGCTCAGGTCTTAGTACTTGAACATTATGTTTTTTTAACACTTTTTCAAAAAGGGACATCTCATAACTCACAGATGCCTGTGTAGGGAAAGTACCATTTTTCAGATGCCATTTTGACTTAGGATCATACAAGTCCTCCAACGACGGCCGATGGCCAAAATCATCCGCCAAGCCTAATACTACGACCTTCAGCGGAGCCGTTTCATCTCGTATTTCCTGGTCAATCATGTTGTTCACTTCAGCCCGCAAAAATACATATTGTGCGAGGGATTCCAAGAGATAATTCCTATAGAGATATTCGATATCAAGGGTAATGTACTTAATCTGAATTAATGGTTTTTTTGTTCTATGAAAACCTACAAATCACTGACTGAACAATCATTTCATAAATTCCCTAACAAAATATTTTCGCTGGAGGAGAACAAACTTACATTTCACGGAATTCAGCTTGAGCGAGTGATCAAAAGGCATGGGACTCCCCTGAAGATCAATTATCTACCGAGAATAAAGTTTAACATACGGCGAGCCAAAAAATGGTTTGAAGATGCATTCAAACAGTACAATTACCAAGGGAACTATATCTATGCCTATTGTACTAAATCCAACCATTTTAAATTTGTGCTGGACAAGGTGATTGAACATGGAGATGCGCTGGAAACCTCTTCAGCCTTTGACATTCCTATCATTCATTCTCTCATTAACTCAAATAAAATAAAACCGGACATGCCAATCATCTGCAATGGCTTCAAGCAGGAGGCTTATGCTCAGGGGATTGTTGATCTCATTAACCAGGGATATTCATGTTTCCCGGTATTGGATTCTACCCTGGAATGGGAGTACTATAAAGACAGTTGCAATAAACCCTTCTCTTACGGCATTAGAAAAATCGCTGATGAAGAACCGGATACCCCTTACTATACATCCCGGTTTGGGCTCCCTGCAGATGAAATTATTCGTTTTGTTAAGGAAACACTGATGCAGTCCACCGCTGGTCAACTGAAGATACTACATTTTTTTATTAATACAGGAATGAAGGACTCAGCATATTTCTGGAATGAATTGGACAAACTCATGCATTTATTTGTTGATATCCGGCAACTGACCCAGAGCCTGTCCATGATTGATCTGGGCGGAGGGCTACCGATCCTGTCAGATATTGAGAATAGTTTTGATTATGCGCAACTTATTAATGCCATTGTCAGTTTCATTTCTGATTACTGCAAACGGCATGCGGTACCTACCCCTGACCTTATTACTGAGTTTGGCAGGTTCACGGTTGGGGAAACGGGGGCTTTGTTTTATTCGGTGCTTGAGCAGAGAAAACAGAGTAAATATGTGAAATGGTATATGATCGACGGGTCTTTTATCACCCATCTTCCCGACGCCTGGGGATTAAATGAAAAATACATCTTGCTACCCATAAATGGATGGGACCATTTATTCACTAATGTAAATCTTGGAGGACTCACCTGTGATGAGAAAGATTATTATATTTCAGAAGCCCACTCCGCCGAGCTCTTTCTTCCGGAATTAGGGAAAGGCCCTCTTTATATTGGATTTTTTCACACAGGAGCCTATCAGGAGGCGCTGGGGGGGTATGGCGGTATCCAGCACTGCCTGATCCCCAGCCCAAAGCATGTGGTGATTGACCGCGACAGTCGAGGAGAGTTGACGGAATATGTATTCAGGGAACAGGAAAGCCCTGAAAGGATGGGGGATATTTTGGGGTATGGACTCTCCAACCACTGATATAGCATATGTTTTTTGGCTACCTTTGAAACATAATCTGTAATGGTTTGAACAAAAATCTGGTCATCATCCCGACGTATAATGAAAAAGAGAATATTGAAGCCATTGTAAAGGCGGTATTCAACCTTTCCACACCTTTTGACGTCCTTGTTGTGGACGACAATTCTCCGGACGGGACAGCAGGCATTGTTCATAATATGATGTCAGCATCAGAACAGCAGACCAAGCATGTATTTAAGCAACTGCATCTGATTCGAAGAACAGGCAAACACGGATTAGGAACTGCCTACATCGAAGGATTTAAATTTGGTTTGGATAAAGGTTATGCCTTCATTTTTGAAATGGATGCAGATTTTTCTCATAATCCCAATGACCTGGTCAGGTTGTACAACACTTGCGCTATTGAAGGATACGATTTGGCTATTGGTTCAAGGTACATTACTGGTGTGAATGTGGTCAACTGGCCTATGGGTCGTGTGCTGATGTCGTTCATCGCGAGTAAATATGTCAGATTTATCACGGGGATGCCCATCTGTGATACGACTGCCGGATTTAAGTGCTATGCCCGAAGAGTACTGGAATCGATGGACCTGGATAAGATAAAGTTCGTGGGTTATGCCTTTCAGATCGAAATGAAGTTTGATGCATGGAAGAGAGGATTTAGAATTAAAGAAATACCGATTATATTCACAGATCGAACCAAGGGAGATTCAAAAATGTCAAAAGGGATATTCAGGGAGGCCTTTACTGGTGTTATCACCTTGAAATTGAGAAGTTTTTTTAAACGCTATCCCCAAAAGCCTGTCAGTCGAGAGGTATCTTTAGAAACAGAACTTGGAGATGGAGATATGTCGGCCATCTCTTAAGAATCAATCAAAACGAATTGCCTTGATTGGTTGAATACGAGAGATAACCATCGTGGGGATTAGTAATATCAAAGATACTATCACGAATACCAGGACATTTAAGAATAACACCACCCACCAATCGAACTGGATGGGTACATAACTCATATAATAATTTGTAGGATCCAAAGGAATAATTTTAAAATAATGTTGAAGAACAGAAAACCCAAGTCCCAGGCCATTCCCAAGTAACAGGCCTTTGACTATAAGTCGTGAGCCCGTATGCCTGAAAATACTCCGTATTTGTCCGTCACTTGCTCCTAAAGCCTTAAGAGTACCAATCATCGGGGTACGCTCAATAATAAGAATCAACACAATGCTGATCATATTGAAAGATGCAACGAAAAGAACCATGAAGATGAGAAGGTTCACATTGTTATTAATAAGTGACAACCATTCGAAGATCTGAATATACTTATTACTGCTTCTTTGAACCTGTAGGTTATAGCCAAGTGAATTATAAAGAGAGGCATAGACCGATTCAGTTGCCCCAGGGTTAGAAAGATATACTTCGTATCCACCGGCCAGGGAATCGGCCCAATTGTTTAAACGACGTACCAGACCGATATCCCCAATGATCAATTGCTTGTCAAAATCTTCCATGCCAGTACTGTATATCCCTCTTATAAGGAGTTTTCTCGAGCGTGGTGGTGATTGGATAAAATGCATCACAACTTCACTACCCACATCCAGTTTTAATTTGTTTGCTTCGAGCTCGCTGATTATTATATCCGAAGAATAGGAGCCTTTTTCCTTGAATCGTATAAAATTTCCGCTGACCAGGTATTTTAAAAATGCCAAACTGTCAAACTGAGGTCCTATACCTTTGAATGCTGCACCTTCTACTTCTCCCCCTTCCTGTATCAGGCCAAACATATAAGCAAAAGGCACCACCCGAGCCACATCGCCGCCTGTAAGGGTGGTATCCAGACTTACCGGTTGATCATTGTAGGCATTTCCAGTCACATAGCGGGTGATCTGTATCTGCCCTGTGAAATCATATATTTTATTTTTTATGGTGTTTTGAAAACCCAACATAATAAAATAAGCCACCATCATCACCGCGAGACCCACACCAATGCTTAAGACAGCCACCTTATGACTGGTGGCAGCAAATGAACCTGACTTAGGCTGACTTATTCGTGTAGATATTAAATTTGGTAAATTCAAGTCAACAAAATAGAGAGCACCAAAATAGTACATTATCATCTAGATTTGGGCCAAACTTTAAACCTTGAAAAACTTACGCATTGTATTTATGGGTACACCAGACTTTGCTGTAGCAAGTCTTGAAGTCTTAATCAACCATGGTAAGCAGGTAGTAGCGGTAGTAACGGCAGTTGATAAAGCGCAGGGAAGGGGTAAAAAAATTAAATCTTCTGCCGTAAAAAAATATGCTACTAGCCTGAATATTCCTGTATTACAACCCTCTAATCTTAAATCCGAAGATTTGCTGGAGGAGTTGGCGTCATTCAAGGCCGACGTTTTTATTGTCGTTGCTTTCAGAATGCTGCCAAAACTGGTGTGGGACATGCCAAAAGCAGGCACCTTCAATTTACACGCTTCACTCTTGCCCCAATACCGGGGTGCTGCACCGATCAACTGGGCCATTATCAATGGTGAGAAGACAACCGGCGTCACCACCTTTCGGATAAACGATAACATAGATACTGGAGACATCATGTTCCAGGAAGAAGAGGATATCCTTGCCAGTGACACGGCCGGAACCCTTCATGGCCGATTAATGAAGAAAGGAGCCGGACTGGTATTAAAAACGATTAATTCTATTGAAAATGGACATATTCCTTCAATTCCTCAGAGAGAGCGCACACATCTTCAGCCGGCCCCAAAGATTTATAAAAATGACTGTCAGATTGATTTTCAGAAGTCAACAGAGCAGGTTTACAATTTTATTCGGGGCTTGTCCCCATATCCGGGAGCCTGGTTCAAGATAAGAGGAATGGTCTTCAGGGTCTTGTTGGCACTAGTAGAAAAAAATGAATTAATATCCACCCCCGGAATTCTTCGTACAGATAATCAATCTTATATACAAATTGGGTGCTCCGATGGATGGATAAGTATTCAAGAGCTACAAATGCAGGGTAAGCGTGCAATGAGTACTAGTGAATTTCTAAGAGGGAACAGCCTGGAAACCGGCATGGTGCAGGACCATGATTAAGTCATATCTTTGCCGATGATGAATGCACCCTTATGATCCTATCTATCATTGCTGCAGTAGCCAAAAATCGTGTCATCGGTAAGAACAATGATCTGGTCTGGTATCTGCCAGATGATATGAAGTATTTTATGAACACCACAAGGGGGCATTGTGTGATAATGGGAAGAAAAAACTATGAATCCATCCCTCATAGATTCAGGCCTCTCCCTGATCGAACTAACATCGTCATAACGCATCAAAAACAACTTGTTGCAGAAGGGTGTATAGTGGTGCATTCACTTGAAGAGGGCCTTAGAATTTGTGAAAAGTTGGATGAAGAAGAAGCTTTCGTGATTGGGGGAGGGCAGATTTACGCCCTGGCCCTTCCACTGGCTAACCAATTATACATTACCGAAGTTTATGCAAACCCGGAAGGAGATGCTTACTTCCCCACATTCAATCCTGGAAATTATCAGGAGATTTCCCGAATATCCCATCCTTCCGACGACCGACATGAATATTCTTTTGATTTCGTGGAGTACAGAAAAATTTCGATATGATAAAAAATGCTTTATCTGGTAAAGTGATCTGGATCACCGGTGCTTCCTCAGGAATTGGCCGGGCTCTGGTACTGGAGCTTGCCAAAAGTGAGGCAGCGCTTATTATTTCATCCCGAAGAAAGGAGGCCCTGGAAGAAGTCAGATCTGCATGTCCAGAAAGTAAGCAGGATGACATCCATGTCCTGCCGCTTGATCTTGAACAAGCCAGTACCCTTGCAGAGAAGACAAACCAGGCCCTGGAGATTTACCAGCGCCTTGATATAATAATACATTCAGGCGGGATCAGCCAAAGGGCATATGCTGGCGACACGGACCTTGAAGTGGACAGGAGGCTTATGGAGGTGAACTTTTTTGGCACTTTGGCCATTACCAAAGCTGCTCTTCCCTACATGATCCACCAGGGATTTGGACAGTTTGTAGTCATAACCAGTCTTATGGGGATATTCAGCAGTCCTTATCGTAGTGGATATGCTGCCTCAAAACATGCGTTACACGGATTTTTCGAGGCTTTACGTGCCGAATATTATGATAAAAACATACACGTGACTCTGGTGGCCCCGGGTTTTATTCGAACAAACGTATCCATCAATGCCCTGGGATCAGATGGTCTGGCTACCAATACCATGGATAATGGTCAAGCTAATGGGATGCCTCCGGATGAATGTGCCAAAAGGATAATAAAAGCGTTGATCAAACAAAAAAGCCTTGCACTGGTAGGCGGAAAAGAAACATTTGCATTCTATCTGAAACGATTTTTCCCTGGAATATTGGAGAAAGTCATACGAAAGGCCCAAGTGCGATAGCACTACCGACATGTATAAGAAAATTGGTAAACATTTTCCATTTTGGCTCTCATTGATTGTGATGATCATTGTGGTTTCTTATTCAACGATCGAATGGTTTGATCATCGGATTCCATTTAGTCCCGTCCTTTATGTGCTTAGTGGATTGACGATTGTCACTTTTCTTCTAAACCTGTATTACTTTGTGAAAAGATAGATACTGTGGTCTTTGTCGAGGGATCAGACGATAAATGGAAATCATCCAATTATTACCAAAGATGCCGATTAGACTTTACTAAGAAAGGTTAAGTTATAGCAACAACATTAAAAACATACGGTCATCCTGAACACGTTTTAGCAACTGAGAATACTATTTGGATAGAGCCTGAACCAGCTTCAAGATGACAGACCCTTTATTTCTATCAAATTCGGAGAATACTTTATTGGATTACTGTATTGTTTAGAACCTGGTCATAAGAATTAATTCAGCACTTTTAACAGTTATTGGTGAATTACCAATAAAAATATGCTTATCCACAATAATTACTGGTCTTTTTAAGAAGGTATAATCGCTAAGAATAAGCTCTTTGTAGTCCTGTTCTGAGAGCGCATGATCTTTCAAACCCATAGCTGAATATTGACGAGACCGACGCGAAAAAAGAGATTCATAACCGGTTGATAACCCTCGCATTAGACTCAGATCCACTTCCGTGAGAGGATGCTTTTTTATATCAATGACATCAAATCCTTTTTGAACAAGTTGGAGTTGTTTTATTATTCTGCGAGACGTATCACATGAAGACAGGGTATACACCCTTTTCATCGAACATCAAATTCAAATGGCATTCGTGCCTGCAAACCACGAAGTGATTTTAATTTTTTAATCAGGTCGAGATACGGATACATATCACCCAATTTTTCACGGGCTATTTTATCCTGTGTTTTACCACTTAATTCTTCAATCAACTTCTCCACCGATGTTTTACTTGTAGGATAATACCGTACCTGGTAATTGTCTTCCACGCCTGCCTTCGCAGCGGCAATATCAATGGCATCGTCCAAACCTCCCAAAACATCCACCAGTCCATTCTCAACGGCCTGTGAACCAGTCCATACGCGGCCAGATGCTAATTCCCGAAGCGACTCGACATTCATATGTCGTCCTTCGGCGGCTTTGGAAGTAAACACTTCATAGGTATGATTTATCCCGTTTTGGATGATCTGCTTTTCTTCACTTGTCAATGCACGAGAACTAGTCCACATACCGGAGTAATCACCCGTAGTAACATAATCAGTCGTGATTCCCAGCTTGTGTGACATAAAGTCCCCAATGTTGAAAATCATCGCAAAAACCCCAATTGAACCGGTGATAGTATTTGGTTCCGCAACGATGCTATCTGCCGCCATCCCAATATAATAACCCCCCGAAGCCCCATAATTAGCAAACGAAGCAATAACAGGCTTGATCTTCCGTGTTTCATCTACTGCCCTCCAAATCAGGTCTGAGACCAACGCATCACCTCCTGGAGAATTAATACGGAAAACGACGGCTTTAATTCGGTCATTTTCACGAACTTTTTTAAGCTGTTTTACAAATTGGGCTGCGGTAATAATCCCTTGCTCAGGCTTGGCATTTATTATCTCACCATCGGCAATAACCACAGCAATTTTGTTCTTCGAAGCTCTGGATGAAGAATAAGACTTGTTATAATCCTGATAATCTATATAATTAATATCGTCTGGGTCTTCTTCTCCTATTTTAGAAGCCAGAAGTTGTTCAAATTCATCTTTATAAATCAAGCCAGTGATCAAACCTTTATTCACCGCATCTTCAGCCGTACGTATAGCAAGGTCATCCGAAAGTTTTCTCAATTCTTTGGCAGGCATATGAATATCCTTTGCCACCTCGCTGACCATCTGTTTGTAGATCGACTCTACCGAAGAAGTGAGTTGTGCGCGGTTATCTTTGCTCATTTTGTCCAGGATAAAGGGCTCAACAGCACTTTTATAATCCCCAACCCTGAATATTTGAGGCTCGATCTCCAGTTTCTCGAATGTCCCTTTGAAAAAAGACATTTCCACAGATAACCCATTCCATTCTACCGAACCCTGTGGACTGATGTACAGGCTGTCTGCAACCGATGAAATATAATAGCCACCTTCAGTCAGTATATCAGCGTATGAATAAATAAACTTACCAGATGTTTTGAAGTCTTCAAGGGCATTACGCAGTTCTTCACCATAGCCGAAACCGCCGATAAGCGTAGGCGCACTAAGCACCACCCCCTTAATTTTATCATCTTCCTTGGCATGTTCCAAAGCATTGCGGAGATTAATCACGCCTATGCGTTTGAGGTTGTTGCCAGCGAAAGACAGATTGGCCAGAGGATCATCAAAATCACGATCTGCCAACATCTGATTTAGCTCAATTTTTAATACGGAGTTTGATCTTAAAGTCACTTTTTCACTCCCTTCCATTAAACTCGCAATAATCACAAACAGAAAAAAACCTCCTACTGTGAAAACAAATAAAGCCAGTAAAGAAGCAAGAAAATTTCTTAAGAATTTCATACAGTTTGATTTAAAATATCACCAAAAATAGTGGATACCTGTTAGTTTTACCTCCCATTCATCCTAATTCATTACAAACTATGGAAAGTGGCATATTTCTTCTGCTTGGAGGGAACCTTGGAGATCGATGGAGCTACATGCAACAGGCGCTGGATTTTGTTGCCCTGCAGGTTGGAACGGTTCGACAAACTTCGAGAATATTTGAGACAGAAGCCTGGGGAGTCACCAACCAACCCAACTTTCTAAACCAGGTAATCAGGATTGAAACCTCTATAGAACCGAAATCCTTATTAAATGTGGTCCAGTCAATTGAGCAACAGATGGGTCGTAAGACTGAGCAAAAGTGGGGGTCCCGGGTTATTGATATTGATATCCTCTATTATAATGATCTGATACTTGAGACCCCGGAGCTGATCATTCCACATCCCCAAATTCCCAATAGGCGGTTTACCCTGATACCTCTTGTCGAGGTAGCTCCCAAAATGCTGCATCCTGTACTCTCCAAGCAACATGAAGAGCTGCTTGAAGCGTGTATTGATACTAGTCTGGTCTGGGTAGCCAAATCACCCTATGAGGTATAACGAAAGGAATCATAGACCGCTTACTTTAGCTTTCCGGTAAATTTTCTTCACAAGTCCCTGGAGCACTTTACCTGGACCACTTTCAATAAACTCCATAGCTCCATCCTCGACCATGTTTTGCACAGACTGGGTCCATCGGACGGGTAAGGTCAACTGGCGGATCAGGTTCTCTTTTATCTCGTCAATATCTATAGAAGCTTGAGCTGTAACATTCTGATATACAGGGCATTTTGGATCATGAAAAGGAGTAGAATTAATAGCCCTGGCCAAATCAACTCTAGCAGGCTCCATTAGTGGTGAGTGGAAAGCTCCTCCGACCGGTAAAGGAAGAGCACGCCTGGCCCCGGCTTCTTTCAAGCGATCGCAAGCCAACTCAATGCCTTTGAATGAACCTGAGATCACCAGCTGACCCGGACAGTTATAATTTGCCGGCACCACCACCTCATCAATTTGAGTACAGATTTCTTCCACCACTTCATCATCAAGACCAAGAATGGCAGCCATAGTAGAAGGATTTGCATCACAGGCTCGTTGCATAGACAGGGCACGCTCATTTACAAGGGCCATTCCATCCTGAAATGCCAGGGTACCATTGGCAACAAGGGCAGAAAACTCACCTAATGAATGACCGGCTACCATGTCCGGAGAAAAAGATGAGTCAATCAAAGATAAAATCACCGAATGGACAAATACAGCAGGTTGGGTGACCTTGGTTTGCTTAAGAGCTTCAGCATCTCCATTAAACATGATGTCGGCCAGATCAAAGCCAAGAACTTCATTTGCTCGTTGAAATAAAGACCGGGCCTTTTCACCGGACTCGTATAAGTCATTTCCCATGCCTGGAAACTGAGAACCCTGACCTGGGTAAATGTATGCTTTCATATAGGGTGTGAATAGTTAATGATGAATAGATGAACGGTTGATTTGAAAGATGCAAATTTAGTCTGTTCTCAAAGATGTACCCAATCTTAATCGAGAAACAGCTTTTGTTCCTGAGCAGATGGTATCAAACACGTGTTGGAACCCATCCGCTTTTGCCGGTGGAGAGCAACCATATCGTAGAGAGCATCAGTTAAACTCAACGGCAGTAAATAAAAAATGTTGGTTAAAGAATAGGGCAAACCAAGTAAAGAAAGTACTTTGAGCACGGCCTTGCTCTTGATATAAAACTTATCTTGATATCGCAGGATAACTGAATCCACCCCGGAAAAAGAAGACGGAACTCCCAGTTTTAATTGCATTACTTCATTTAGCCTGCCATAACGGAATATTTTCTTCTTGTCATGTTTGATCAACCATGCTACTGACCGGTTACAGAGGAGGCATTCATCATCAAAAAGAATAACAGATTGATGGTTTAATAGAGTACCTGTACCCATCCTGTGATTGTTTGTTCTTTTTCCTTAGGATTCAAAACATCGAAGGTCAGATCAGCGGAATAATAATAGATGGCACTGGGCAATTTTGTACCATCGTTGTCCCGCCCATCCCAATTCACAAAGATTGTATTCTCTCCTCCTGATTGATAATCAAATACTTCTAACCCCCACCTATTGAAGATTTTCAAATGAATACTCTGAACAAATCTCGGGCACTGGGCATTGGTATCATTGGAAAACTCATCCAAAGGTCGGAACGTATCATTTTTCCCATCCCCATTAGGTGTAAACACATTGGGTAACTTGTAATAGGGGCAATTATCATTACACACTGTCTCACTGGGTTCACTTTCATTCATTGACCGGTCAAGAGCCGTTACATAATAGCATCCTTTGAATGAACTCAGACCAGTATGTGTAAAATCCGTTGTTTTAGAAAACCCTACCAGTTCAAAAGACCCTTCTTCTCCTGTTTCAGAAAAATATATATTGTAGCCTGATAGCTGATCTTTACACTCAGGTGTATCCGAAATTTCCCAGGTGAGTGTATTGAAAAATGCATTAAACGCGCAACCCTGTTGGGCCAGAAATGCTTCACAGTCCTGCACCTGAAGGCTTAAAGTTGGAGAACAAGGAGGAATAGTGTCATTAGGCTGAGCACATACCACCTGTGACAGGTTGATCTGAGGAATATCAATTTTGGGGTTACCATAACTCCCAAAGGTGGTGACATAATAACAATACGACACACTGTCAGCGAGAGGCACTCCATTAAACTGACCTTCATCCAGGTATTTAAATCCATTCTCATTGACATTGACACTGTCGATCAGTACCAGGGCAGAATCATCCATAGGATCTGCATGATCACGGTAAATCAAATGCATGGGAAAATCCTGTAGGTTATTGGACCAGGGCACCTCTGCATCCCATGAAAGTTCAATTCCCTGTATCAAAGGGGCCGGTTCTAAACGGACAGATGAGGCGCTGACAGATTCTCTTACAATTTGACCACTGGAATCAAAGAGCTTCACCACATAATGATAAGGATGTTCTTCTGTATTCAGCCCTGTATCCTGGAAGGTTGTATCAGAAGATAAGGTCATAATTTTTTGATCCACAGGTCCTGAAAAATCCTCTCCACGCCATAATTCATATTGATACGGAGGTGGGAAAAGCACCTTATCTATTTCAAAAGGTCCGCGCCAACTGACACGTATTTTACCTGTGTTTAAATTGGTTTCATCCACCGTGACATGCGTTATGGCCGGAGCATCTGCCTTTATAAGGCCACAGGCTTCGTTGGAAACAAAACTTTCACCTCCCTGAGGCAATGGAAATTGGGCGACTAACCTATAACAGTAATTGGCATCAAAGGCCAACAGCTTGCCCAGGTTATCATCGGTATAGCTGGTACTATTGGCTTCCACTTTTGTTAAAAGTTCATATCCTGCAAAATCCGGCATGCCTACCTCACATGCGTCAGGAGTAAAATCATAGCTATCCACTCTACGCCAAATTTGAATACTATCTGCATTGGGACAGACATACTTGTCCCACGAAAGATCAATGGTGCGGTTGGAATTGATCTTAGCAGATAAATGTTTTGGAGATGGGGCCACAACAGTAATACTCAAGGTAGCAAATTCTACCAGTGGAACCCCTTGATCAGGTTTATCGGTCACTTTGAAAGTGACCAGGTAAGGCTGTTGCCGGATATGATCACAAGTTGTATTCCACTGGAAGTTAACTTGAGCAGGTAACTTTTGAAAAACAGGTGGATCCGGAGCAAAGGTCGCGGGAGAGTTGCCCACATGAATGATCCCCGAAAATACCTCAATCATGACATCATCACCGTCTAAGTCTGTGGCCGTGATCACTTCATTTATACTCGTTCCGGCTTCAACACAAAGATCATCTGGTATTTGTAGCTCAGGCCTGTTGTTTTCACAATCATCCACAATGATCTGCATATCTCTAACCACTGATCCAATCTCGAAGAATTTACCTTTAACTTTCCTGAATTCCCTGACCACGAAAGCAATATTATATTCCCCTGCAATGGCCGGGGCATCCCAGAGCACATCGCCGGTAATAGGGTTAATGGAGAAAATGGTGGGTTGTTGTCCCGATTCCTGAGAGCCGCCAAAGGATGCATCGTTTACAAGTCTGTAATTATCAACATTAATACCTACTGCTTTTCTGGGGGTCACAAATTCAAATGAAAGACTGTCTCCGTCTTTATCAAAAGCTCCTGGATTGTGGAAGAAGGCTACACCCGTACATCCAAAATCGATGGGTGGAACCAGCATTACAGGTGAGTTATTACATCCGAGAAACGGATCGATACGAATGACGGACTGAACATAGAATGGAGTATTGACAGAGTTATCCATATTCAAAATATCAGCATTTCTGTTTGGTTCATTATACGAAATAATGTAAGTGCCATTGGCGCTAAAGGTATGTTCTACCTGAAATTGAGTAATTCCTACTCCATTTCCATTATCAATGGGAACTTCATCCAAAATAAGCGCAACACGCGAATCACCCCGAATGCCAACAATAGGGTCGCTTCCATCCCCAAAATCAAGGGTTCCTCCTCCAAACAATACCTGTCCTTTGATCAGATCCACATATCCCGTGATGGTAATGGTGAAAGTAAGACTTTGACAATTTTTACGTTCAATGGTAATCTCTCCGGCACGAATGTGTGTGGCACTTGCCTGATGACTCATTAGAGCAACAACAATCAATATCAAAACAACACGAACCCTGCTAATAATCATTCTTTACTCCAACAAATTATGAATCACCATGATTTAACACAAAATAAAGATGAATTGTTGCATAAATACCTGTTATACTCACAATATTTACATTAGGTTGAAAGAAGCATTCGCATTTTATCACATCAAACCTCGCAGAGGCAATCAAATCTTTCTTGGGATTTCAAAAACTCAATTAATCCTCAAACACGGGAACAAGACCTTCCATCTTCCTCTTTCTTCAATCATTTTCATTGATACAACTCACCGAAAAAAATTAATGCCCCTTGTTAGTGGAGGAATCATTGCTTCATTAGCCATGCTGGCATCTGTATTATCCACATTAACACTCAACCTAATAACGATTCTGGCAGGTGGTTTGTTGCTTTTTTATTATGGCCTGACAAATTATCTCGTCCTCCAGATTCATTGGACGGAAGGGCAACAGAACCTCTGGATTTCGGTAACACATTCCAATCGCTTGAACAACTTCATCCGGTTGATCAAGGGATACCTTATAAGCAATCAGCCACCCATTCTTTATGCTCACCATCATGCCGGTGGATCTGGTCTCACCCATCACAGTGCCCAGCCTGTTTTGTCCGGTGAGCCTATTGTTTTTAATTGGCAGCCGGACAGATCAACACAAGACATCTCGATTTATCCTCACTTATTGGATGCGCCCATTGATTTTAGCACGCCCGGTCAGGGAATTGCTACGAGTCAATATCTGATAAATGAAAACGCCAGAGTTGAATAAACGTTCCAGATCAAAATCCTTAAATCAGAAATCTTATATTTGACAGTATCGGATTACTTCATGCCCAATAAATACAACAACAAGCAGCCTTTCGAACCCATTCTTCCCGGACCAAAAGACTGGCCGGTAGTACAACTGAGTAAAACCCGCAAAGAGTTTATTGAGAAGGTCAGGGATGAGAGTATCAGGCATATCGAAGAACTTCGCCCTACTGCGGAAAGTCTGATCAGAGAACTGGAGATCACAAGATATAATGAGAAACTTAGAATAGAAAAAAATCCCTGGGAGGTTGACCCGGAAGATGAGAAAATTTTCTGGAAAAATATAAAATCGAAGCTAATACAGGTATCTGACAAATCTCCTCAAAAACATGAACAAGCCAGAGAGATCCTGGGGATGATCATACAACGATATGCTGAAGAAATTGCAGGTAATTTTAACCCCTCCTATTACAAAGCAGCACGGGAGATCGTTACCTTTGGCTTTGCCAGGTTGCTCAATGCAGCACAAAGCAAGTACTTTGCCGGCTTGTTCAGAGCCAGGCGTACTTTAAGGGATAAAATAAGGATTAGAGGCTATGTACAAGAGCTTCGGAGCCTGGCACGTCTGGGAACAGTAGTGATCCTCCCAACCCACTTCAGTAATCTTGATTCAATCCTGATTGGATGGATATTAAACGAATTAGGACTGCCACCCTTTATCTATGGTGCAGGGCTTAATTTATTTAATATGAAGCTTTTTGCTTACTTTATGAATAGTGTTGGCGCCTATAAAGTGGATCGAAGAAAAAAGAATCTGCTCTACCTTGAAACCCTGAAAATGTACTCCAACATGGCTATCCAACAGGGCTGTCATAGCTTATTCTTTCCGGGCGGAACCCGTTCCAGATCGGGGATGATTGAAAAATCGCTTAAACTCGGGCTCCTCGGAACTGCTCTTGAAGCACAGAGGACCATTTATGCCCAAGGCCGTGACACGAAGATATTTGTGGTCCCTCTGGTTATCAATTACAACTTTGTGTTAGAAGCGCCATCACTGATCAGCCAGTACCTTCAGCACAAAGGACAAGGCCGGTATTATATTGAAGCAGATGAGTTTACTACCTCTGCTAAGATCTTTAAATTCCTGATCAAGTTTTTTACCAAGCAGGCAGAAATTTCTGTAACCGTAGGTCGGGGAATGGACCTTTTTGGAAATTATGTGGATGAACAAGGACATAGTTTGGGTAAAAACGGAACACAGATTCATACAAAAGACTACTTTCTCGTTGGCGGGAGAGTTACCTCTGACAAACAAAGAGAAGAGGAATACACCCGTCAATTAAGTAAACGGATCATAGAGGAATTTCATAAATTCGGTGAAGTGCTTCCCAGCCACCTGGTAGCCTTTGTTGCCTATTTGAAATTCCGAAGACAGTACCCTGATCTCGATATGTACAATTTCTTAAGGTCCCCTGAAGACGAGATGGAAATTGACCAGCAAGTTTTTGAAAAATCGCTGGCTTCAGTAAGAGATGCTATCCTTCAGCTTGAGTCTGATGGAAAAATATGCACCAGCCCGGAGTTTGAGGAAGACACAAGGTCATTAATGTTGACGGGGATAAAAAATCTGGGCATGTATCATGCACGTCGACCGCTTCTTCTTAACAAGTCGAACAAGATCATTACCAAAGACCTGAACTTGTTATACTATTATCATAACCGCTTGGTGGGGTATAATCTCGAACATCATGTCTGACAGGTCAATAGGAGTTATCGGCGCTGGTAGCTTTGGAACTACCGTGGCTAATCTGCTGGCTGAACATTCCCATGTCCTGTTGTATGCCCGCAATAAAGATCTGGTTGCTCATATGCAAAAGGAACGACGTAACAATGGGTATAAATTACATGATAACATCACTCCCATCGGGTCTGTTGAACAGCTGGCTTCCGAGACTGAGATAATCTTTCCAGTGGTTTCGTCTTCAGGATTCAGAGATATGATGCGTACTTTCTCGCCCTTCTTGCATCCGTATCATACACTTATCCATGGAACCAAAGGTATAGATGTATCCCTCCGGGAAAATCAGTCCTTGGCGGCTCCTGATCTGGTGATCAATAGAAGTAATGTGATGACCATGAGCGAAGTGATACGTGACGAAAGCGATGTGATACGTATAGGATGCCTGGCCGGGCCCAACCTGGCCAAGGAAATTTCAGATCAACAGCCGGCAGCAACAGTAGTCGCCAGCGGATTCGACTCTGTCATTGCCATTGGTCAGCATCTATTGCGGAATGACAGATTTCAGGTATATGGGAATAAGGACTTATTAGGTATTGAGCTTGCCGGCATTCTTAAAAATATTATTGCCATAGCTGCAGGTGCATTAAGCGGGCTGGGCTATGGAGAGAATGCAAGAGCACTTTTAATAAGCCGGGGTATGGTAGAGATGATCTACCTGGGTAAAGCCCTGGGTGCAAACATCGAATCTTTTATTGGCCTGGCAGGAGTTGGTGACCTAATAGCCACTTGCAGTAGTAGGTTGAGCAGGAATTACACAGTTGGATATCGCCTGGCTCAAGGCGAAAAATTAGATGTTATTATTGCTTCCATGGATGAAGTTGCCGAAGGAGTCAATACCGTACGGATCACCAAGAAATTTGCGGAGTACTACAAATTTAGAGCTCCTATAACCGAGAGGCTTTACCAGGTACTATTTGAAGACCTAACCGTGAAAGAAGCCTTACAGTATCTGATGAAATTACCATTGAACGTTGATATTGATTTTATGTAGGCACCCTGGCCAGGGCATCCAGACGTTGTAACAAGGTAGGATGAGAATAGTGAACAAATACAAAAGCCGGATGAGGAGTGAGGTTTGAGAGGTTATCTTTAGCCAACTTTTTTAAGGCCGTGGAAAGCTTATCCCCATCGAAATATTCCGCCGCATATCGGTCTGCTTCATATTCGTTCTTGCGGCTCACTATACTCATCAATAATCCGGTGATCATAGAAATCGGAGAATATAGTATCCCAAAAGCAATCAAATTGAGATGTATCAGCACCCCATGCCCTCCAAGGGCCGCGGTCAGATTTTGATTAAAAACCATCAATGAAAGAAGGAAAAGCATTACTCCGGTTTGAAGAATTGAGAGAACCATGGAAAGGATAATATGCCTTTTCTTATAATGGCCTACTTCATGTGCGAAGATCGCCACCAATTCACTGACCTCGTGCTTTTCAATTAATGTATCATAGAGAACCACCTTTTTCTTCTTGCCCAACCCTGAAAAGAAAGCGTTGGCCTTGCTGGAACGCCTGGAACCATCAATAACAAATATATTGGTCAAAGGAAAGTCAACCTTTTCACTAAATGCTTCAATTGAAGAACGTAGTGCTCCATCCTCCAATTGAGTTAATTTGTTGAAAAGTGGCAATATAAGTGTCGTATAGAACATATTCATCACAACCATAAAAAGACTGATGGCTATCCAGAAATAAATCCAGAACGATGATCCTAACTGTTCTATCAGAAGGAGCAGCCCACCGACTATAAGGGTCCCAAGGATAGCAGCAAGTATATACCCCTTCAGTTTATCTTTAACAAAAGTTCCGGAAGTGGTCTTGTTAAATCCATATTTTTCCTCGATAACAAATAGAGAATACAGTTGAAAGGGAAGGTTGAGAAGATCATTGGCGAGGAACAAAACAGCAAAATAAATAAGTGCGCGAAACACGGAGTTATCTGTTATAGGACTAACAAGCTCATCAAGCCATCCAAACCCTCCCAGAAGCAGAAAAGATAGGGTGATTAGAATGGAAATTCCAGAGGTAATGAACGAGAAACGTGTTTTTTCCATCTGATATCGCTGAGATTTTTCATAACTTTCCTGATCATAAATTCCCTTGGCTTCCGACGGCAAAGGTATTTTGCTATGTCTGATATTCAGAAGTTCCAAGACCAGACCAATCAAGTAATTAGCAATGATGATGGCTGTAATAAGAACCAGGATAGAATGAGCACTCATTGTTCAAAAATTTGATTGCAAAAATATATGATCACTTCTAGTAATGACCTATGGACCATCACTTAATCGTAATCATTAAATCAACGAGAAGGGCCTCTATAAAACGAAAAATAATCCTACAAATAAATAGTGCATTAGAAGTTAGGACAGGGAATTAGCCGCACATTTTTTGGGGGCTTGCGTGGGTCTCCGGTAAACCAGGCATAGGAGATTGAAAATTCATGCGCTCCACCACTGGAGGCACCCAATTTGGAAATAGTGACATCATAACTATAACCAATATTAAGTATGTCGTCCTTCGACTTTTTACTGTATCCCAGCAAAATGACAACTGATTCGTTATTAGTAAAATTGTCAAATTTTTTGAATGGAAGACCACGATACCACATGCCAATAATCAGTGGCTCGAAAGTATAGTACATCCCTGCATCCAACTGGCTGAACTTCCCTTGTTTTTTAAACTGTATCATAGGGGCCAGGCTTCGTTCTTGTTCCTTAGCATAGATTCCCTCTCCCATGACACCTTTCCTGAAGAAAAATTTATAACCCAAATGATATGAGAACTTTCTTGGTAAAGGATCGGCCTCTCCTATGAATGACTGATTTGGCTTAGTCAGATGGCTAACAGATACACCTGCCCAGGCATTTTCAGAATGTAGAAGCACACCCAATCCCAAATCAAAGAAATTTTTGCTCGCTCCGGTGTCAAATGTCTCAGCAGTAGGACCCGATATGATACCATTGGCATCAAACTGATCACCAAATGTCAGGTTGCCAAAGTTGATATCGCGGATAACATATCCTGCTGACACTCCTGCTCGAACGGTGTATGTTTTTGATATAGGAAGCTGGTAGGAATATAGACCTGTAAGACTGGTGGAGCGTAATCCGGCCAATCCTTCCTTATCCGTCTGGATCAAAAAACCAACACCACTATTTTTATCATCAATAAAATGGTCTACGTAGGCTGACATGGTAATGAAATTAGCCTCTAACGCCGGCCACTGATTACGATAATTACTACCTACACGGGTAAGATGAGATGATCCGGTGAAGGCCGGATTGAGGTAGAGAGGGGCGGAATAGAACTGGGAAAATTGTACGTCTTGGGCCTTTATATAGTTGGTTCCAACTGCCGTTCCTAACAAGACAACCACTATACCCTTAATCAATCGCATGGGTTAAAAAATATAGTGAGTAATAAATAAAACCATTGATTCAAAGCATCTTGCAAACAGTAATCACTACGGTCTGAGAAAGAAAGGGTTTGAACATAAGCTTTGATTTTCATGCTAGAATACTAAAATAAACTTCAACCGGCAAAAAACGGGCCTCCGTGAAAGATCAGATTGGGTGCTCATTTTATCAATTTAGGCTCTGATCACATTATCTCCCAAAGATAAACGGTTAGATTAGCGTTAATTGCTTAAAATTGGTCACATTTTTTGGGTGATTTGTATCCAGACTCATATGTTTAACGTTCAATGTTAACAGTCTAGTATTTTTGATCGCATGACAAAACCTGCTTTCCGGATCGTCCTGCTTATGCTTTTTTCCATTATAGCAATGGTTGACAGTAAAGCGCAGACCAATTATTCTTCACAGAATTGGTTCTTCGGTAGCTCGGTTTATGGCATGCGTTTCAACCGCCCTGGGCAGATGGTAGCGCTGGACAGTACCAACATGGCCCCTCCCTTTGGCCGGTTTGGCAACTCCACAGCCAACCAACCCGAAACTGGCAACCTTCTTTTTTATACTGATGGACAGTTTGTCTATGACGGAGATTTTCAATTGATGGACGGCATTGTCGCGGGAAACCCTGCCTTTCAACTAAATGCAGATATCAACAAGAACCAAAATACGGCTGTTGTTGGTGTGCCAGGTGATTCAGTTCAATATTATGTTTTTACGAATACACCCGGAAATTCAATCAACTTTTCTACTATTGACATGTCGTCTCCGGGAAATGCCGTATTCCCACAGCCGGCCCTTGGTAGTGTTATTTCCTTTAATAACAGCATTGCCGCCAGTACAGCGATCACATCCGATGCCTTATTGGTAGTAGCTAAATCCGATCTGAGTGGATACTGGCTTGTTACGGTAGATCAAAACTCCAATCAATACAAAGTACTTGATATCAACGGAGCCTCACCATCGGCATGGACCGAATCTGCATTTACATTGGGTACGGCACTTATAACAGCGGCAAATCTGTCTTATTCTCCTACCAATAATAAAATTGCTGTATCACCTAAAAACCAAAACACCAACGTTCAAATATTAGATCTCAATACACTTACAGGAACTTTATCTTTTGATCGCGAAGTACTCAACTCGGGTTTTGCTGACCTGGCAACAGAATCAGTGTATGATACAGAATGGTCCCCTGATGGAACTAAACTGTATATTTCACGTTTTGGAGGATCGTCAGGTACAGGTGATTTGCTACAATGGGATTTAAATGCACCTCCTTCAACTTCATTGGTCTCCATATTACCATCTACTGTTTTTGGAAGTTATGGCCTCCAGATAGGACCAGATGATAACATTTATCATCTGTACCAGGCAATTAATGGAGGTCCTTTCCTTGTTGCCCAACTTTCCGACGCCGATTCCCTGGCGGCTTCTGTCAACTATCTTCCAACGGCCTTCAATAGCCAGGATTTTAATAGCCAGCAATTTCCTTCTCTCGTCCCTCCCAGACAGATCATGTTTAGTCTGGATTTTACTATAGCGGGTACCTGCGCCAATGTACCTACTACTTTCTATCCAATTATTTCCCCACCAGCTGACTCGGTCACCTGGCGCTTTGGAGATATGACAGCTTCATCTAACTTTCTTTCTCCTATACACACCTATACACAGGGAGGCACATTTACTGTAGATCTGGTAGCACGATTGAACGGACAGTCTCAGATTGTGCAAAAAACGATCAACATTTCCGCGTTTGACCTTCAACTCAACCTTGTACAGGATACCGTTGCATGCCAATGTGAACTGCCCAAGTATGGACCTACTTGTACGCCCTTCAGCGTGATGGTGACGGCCAGTGGCCAAAGCGCTTCCTCCGTCTCTTATATGTGGTCGAATGGTGATTTTGGACAAACCCTTACCCCTGATTCTGCGGGATATTATTATGTTGTTGCTACGGACGGCTTAACAGGTTGCAGCACATATGCCGGAGTAAATGTTCAGGAATATGGAGCGCAGGACATGCGTGCGAATATTTGGTATTTCGGACAAAATGCAGGCATTGACTTCAACCCACCAACGGGACCCGTGGCCCTGGATGACAGCCAGATGAATGCTCCTGAAGGATGTACAGCTGTGTCGGACAGAAATGGTCAAGTCGTTTTCTACACCGATGGGAATGATGTTTTTATAAAAGACAAGGTGACCGGAGTCCATACCCTGGTGGAAACAGGCATTGGAGGTTCACCTGGCTCTTCACAATCAACCATGGGTATCGCTTTCCCTAACGATGAGACGCTTTATTACATTTTTACTACTGAAGAGGTAGGAACAGGGACAGGCATGTTTGCCTTGAAATATTCAGTCTTCGATATAAAGGTCAATGATATCGTTGAAAAAAATATCACGCTATTTACTAAAAGCACCGAGCGTCTCACAGCAAATAATAACTGGGTGGTTATTCACGAATATGGTAACAGTAATTTCAGGGCTTACCAGTTGACACCTAATGGACTTAGCTCACCTGTGGTTTCCAGCATGGGGTCAGATCATATGACTTCATCTCCGGAACAAGCCCAAGGCTATATGAAGTTCTCTTCTAACAATACAAAACTTGCCGTTGCCCTGGCCAATGGACCGAATGGTCCCAGTTTTCTTGAAGTTTTCGATTGGGACGATAACCTGGGAAAGGTAACAGATGTACGCCGGCTCAATCTTGCTGCTGATGGAGGATCAGGGCAAGTGTATGGGGTAGAATTTTCTCCGGGAAGTAATAAGCTTTTTGCTACTGTTAAGCGAGCAGGAGGTCCTTCGGTTATCATGGAGTACAGGGCTGATACCCTGAGTAAGATCCGGCATATTGCTAATACCTCTGATGGAAATGAACTGGGTGCCATACAGATTGGTCCTGATGGACAAATGTATGTGGCAGTGCAGGGTTCGACCAACCTGGGTACCATCCTGGCGGATGAAGATACGGCCCGAGCCTCTGTATATAATCCTTCTGGCTTTGCTTTGGCGGTAGGTACCTCCAGCCAATTAGGTTTGCCCAATTTTGCTCAGAATACAGGATCGGCCCAGTCAACACCGGGTTATTCGGTTTCTGGCCCGGTTTGTCTTGGACAGCCTATTTTCTTAAATGCCCAGACAAGCTCAATTATTGATACTGCATTCTGGCAAATCACCGATATAACCAATGCCGTTGTATATACGTCGCAAAATTTGACTGATACAGTAACTCTGAGTGCCTCAGGAGACTTCCTTGTTTCCCTAATTATTGGAAACCGCTGCGGATTTAATACTGCCTTTTCCCAAACAGTGACTGTAAATCCCCCTCCTCAAACGTCAACGTTGCCGGCAGGGCTCCCTCTCTGTGGAAATTCAACCCTGTTGGATACATACACAACCCCTCCGGCAAATATTGCAGATCTGAATTTCCTTTGGTCTACCGGAGCTACTACCCAAGCCATTACTGTATCGACCATTGGGACTTATACGGTTACTGTCACTGATACGACCAGTGGATGTACAACGCAGGCAAGTGTTTTTGTTGGACCTCCCTTTACGGTGGATCTGGGCCCGGACCAAAACTTATGTGAAAATAATCCGTTGATTCTTGATTCTCAGGCAAATGCAAGTGTTTATACCTGGCTCATAAACGGAACACCAGTGGTCCCTCCGAATAATCAAAGGATGTTTGATTTTGGTGCGCAGGCGCTTCCGGCCGGAAGTTATACCGTTCGGGTGGAAGTAGAAGATCCGGTTGATCCGACCTGCCTGGTGGTAGATGAATCGATCATAACTGTGGATGAGATACCTGTATTTAATGCTTCGGAAGGAAGTCCTGTCACAACCTGTGGAGGGAGTGACGGAGTACTTCGACTTGACATTACATCATCCGGTAATTTCACCTATTCTGTTACGGGCCCGGTGGCCATAACCAACCAACTCGTAACCGGTCCTGTTAACAACTTCACGATACCAGGGCTTCCGGTTGGCGTTTATGCCATTGTTTTAACAAACAACGTAAGCACATGTACCCAACAAGCCAGCAATGTCAACATAAAAGAACCCTCGCCATTCACTATTCAAAACGTAAGTACCACCAATGATGACTGTGCTGGAGGTAATGGCGCCATCACCTTTGAATTGGACAACGTAATAGCTCCTATAAACTACACTTTACGAGACCAGGTAACCCTTACAAATCCGCCTGTTACGGGAAGTTTTGCCGGTGGCACAGGTCCGGGACTGCCGGTTACAATCAATGGTCTGACAGCAGGGACCTATTCACTGGAAGTAACCGACTTTGGCGGAGGATGTACAAGCCTGAACGGACCAATCTCGATTGCCCCTACCCCAGTTACCGATTTACAAGTTAGTCCAACGCTTAACTTCTGCGGTACATCCCTGGATTTGTCAACTCTGGTTTCCTCTACTACAACTACTCCACTTTTTGAGTGGAACACGACGGGTACCACACCGTGGAGCCCAATTGCTACTCCTCTGACTTCCTTCGGCAACACCGACGTATATTTCAAAGCAAGCAGTGCAGCAACCTGCGACTCCATAAATATGGTAACCATCACCCTGGTACCTACCCCTACGGTAAGCATTCAACAGGATACAACTCAGATATGCAATGGACAGGTTATTTTGACAGCCGTAGCTGACGGAGGATATCCTTCTGCTCCATTGAGTTACAGATGGACAACAGGTGAGACCACCCCATCCATTACAGTAACTCAGTCAACTGCGTTAAATGTATCGGTGAACAACACATTAAACCAAAATTGTTTCATCTCAGATGCCGCCAATGTAACCATTCCATTGCCGTTTACGGTAAGCATAAGTTCTGCCTTGGCCTGTGATGACGGTAAACCATTTTTGTTGACAGCCACCCCTTCGGGTCAATCAACCAACAATCTTGGCTATTCGTGGACATTAAATGGGCAAAACAAATCTTTTCCTCAACTTTCACAAATTTTGGTCAGCGAAGCAGGTGTTTATGGAGTAACCGCCACCGATCCCGGACCAGGAAATTGCTCTGCAACAGATATGCTGAACATTGTAAAAGCCCCTGTAACCCCAACCACATTATCAAGCGCTGAAGTTTTTTGTCCCGATCAAGGGGGAATAACACTGGATGCCGGATCGGGGTTTATAAGTTATTTATGGGGTACAGGTGAGACAACTCAAACCTTGCAGATAACACAAGGTGGTACTTATACCCTTGATGCAACCAATAGCTTTGGTTGTGTTACCAGCGATCAATCCGAGGTCCTGGAAGACTGTGTCCCAAAGGTTTTCGGACCTAACGCGTTTCGCCCGGGAGGCTTGAATAATGAATTCTTCCTGTTCACTGAATTCCTGGATAAATTCAATATATACATCTACAGTCGTTGGGGAGAACTGGTATATCATTCAAGCGATAAGGATTTCAGATGGGACGGCACCTTGAACGGAGAACTATTACCTGCCGGGCAATATAGTTATGTTGTACGGTATACCAGCAGCTTCCGTGACCGTGGAGAGCTGGTACAGTATGGAGGAGTTACCCTGTTAAGGTGATTTTACTAACTCAATCAACTTCTTTTTTCAGGATCAAAACAATAGAATAAAGTAAAAAAATGCTGTAGATCAGCAGCAGCATGACCACACCGACGATAGTCCCAATAGTAGCATACTCCCAGGAAAATGGAGTGTCCACGGTGGTCTCTTTTTGTGTAACCTGGGAGGGCTGATCCTTAGCTTCTGCGTCTAGTTCCGTTGCCGGTGGATAATCTTTAGCTAATTGACGAATAAAAGTCACCAATTGCCACCTTTCTTCTTTCGTATATGTGCTGAAGCTCAACATGACATCATTTCCATTAGTGATCTTCCAGAATAGCTCTCCATCAGTTTGTTTTTGGACACGCCTTGAGGTAAGATCGGCCGGAGGCCTTGGCAAGGTAGGGGCCTGCATCCCATCTCCTTTACCATGATCACCATGGCATAAAAAACAGATTGTGGCAAACACTTGCTTTCCACCTGCAATGGCATCTGGATCACCGTGTTTATACATATTAACAAGGGTATCTGTTTCATCTTTCGGAGCAATCCAGTCGCCCCACTGTCCGTAGGACAAGCTTGTGGAAGACATGAAAATGGCTGTAATAAGTAATAATTGGTTGAGTTTTCTCATGATGTGATCGGAAGAATAAATGTTGTCGGAAAAATAAAAGAGTTACAGGAGTATCATAACCCGGCATTCACTACAACGGCCAGGATTGATAACCCTTACTTACGATGAAGTCGTAATATGGCTTTTCTTGTAGTACTGCATCAATCCGAACGAAACCATAGCTCCGGAAGCGATTCCTTCAAATGCTACAAGAAAAGAAAGAATATAGGGATTTAAATATTGGCCAAAAGCCTCGTGTTCTTGTAAATAAAGTAGAAACTGATGATCCATAACAAGGTAAAAGAAGATAAAGACCCCAAACGGTATGACCGCAAAAACAGACACAAGAATACCCAGACCCAGGCCCTGAAAATATATAGGCGCCGTTTGGGATACCTCCCTGTATTTCTTTAGTGCCAAGGATATGCCACCTATCAATATAAGAAGATTCAGTGCACGCAACTCATGAACCTGGATCAGGCCAATAAATTTCATCAGGAAAAAATAAACCAATAAGCCGGCCAATGTTAACATTCCATATCGAAATGCGATTTTTTCAATTGAATCTGTAGAATCCATTTTTTTACTAGAGATAGTTCAACAATCTTCCTAATAACAACTTATTTCTCCTCAGAGTTCCATAATACTGATAATCAGGATGTAATAAAAACAAATCATGGATTTATTACCAGTAACCCTACATGAAATCCACTGACCTCCTCCCGAACCAGGGTTATTTTTTCCCCGGAATCGAGGTTGTATTGATATATACGCTTATCATTCAGATCGGCCCATATCAACGAATTATCTTGTTCATCAAAAGTAATTGACTCCGGAATATTGAGCCCCTCTACCAACTTAGTTGGGGTAGTTTGACCTTCGAGATCCCTTGCCAGTATAGCTTTTAGTTTACGGTCGGTCCAGAATATCCTGTTATTCGCAGGATTCAGAGCTATTCCAACCGGGAGATATTTCTCATCAGCAACGACAGTACGGACATTGGAGCCATCGAGATTAGCTGCATGAATAACATGTGTAGTTTGATCAAGCCAAATAAGTTTATGATGCACCGGATCAAGATGTAGGTCATCAGGGTCTGACAAGCCCTGAATGATGATCGAATCTGCTTTTCCCGTTGAGCTGCTGATACGAATAATAGCAGGAGACCCTGTATCGGCGATATAAATATTGCCATTGGCAGGATCTACGGCGATCCCTTGCGGATATGTTATTACTGCAACATCCTCAATATCAGAACCGTCCAGATTCGATTTTTGGATGAGGTTTTTGTCAATATTCGACCAAAATAGGTTGTTCTTATAGCTGGCCAATCGCCAGGGGAATCCGAGCCCATCGGTGATAACGGGTTGAGGGCGACCATCTTTTAGCTCATAAATAATATTGTAAGTGGGGTCGGTCCAATATAATCGCGCAACTTGTTGTCCGTAGGAATCGATACACCAACAGAGTGATAAACTAAGAAAAAAGTACTTTAGCATGGATTCATTAAAAAAGCCGGATATCCCCAGACAACCGGCTTACAGTATGCACAACTTACTGTTACTTGCCCAATGTACTCATAAAGGTATAATCAGCGGCCTGTCCGTACGCATGACAGCTCCCACAGAATTTACCCCACTTGGTATCCATTCCTGTTCCGCTTTTTCTGCCATCACCACCCATGAACCATTGCCAATCGCCGGTATCCGGATTGCTTCCCGTAGCCAGTTTCACCATGACCGTGAGTTCCGGATTCTTTTGAGCATCATAGGCTGACTTGTTTTTATAGGCCTCTTTGACTATGACTGTACCTTCAGGCAGAGGGAACTTTTGATTTTGATAGGCATCTATCCCAATATCATTTACAAAAACGTCCCGATAAGCCTTCACTCCACCATGTTTTTTGGATAAAAAACCAGTAGGGTCGCCAGTATTGGGGGTTTTGGTAACCTTCGTCCACGATCTATACCCCTTCCAGGCCTCAGGCCCTACAAGGGCTTTGTTAAAGTTTACTGAAGTGAAAGCAGACAGATACACTATCAATACTGCTGTAGTAAAAAGAAATCCAAATTGATTGAATGTTAATGTTCTACGTTTTCTCATGTTAATTAGATTATTGTTCACTTGTATTTAAATGTAGTTAGTCAGCTTTGAGCGTTCTGATGAAATTTACCAGGTTCCATCGGTCTTCTTTGGACAGTATCAACTTCCAACTAACCATAGCTCCACGACCTTCTGATATCTTCCAAAACAGTTCTCCATCAGTTTGTGACTGGGTAGACTTGGATGTATGGTCCGCTGGTTTTGGATTTAAAGCTTTGGATCCCGGTCCATCTCCTTTACCTTTATCACCATGACAAACTGTACATCGCATTTTATATATGGCTTGCCCCTTTTTTATACTCGATTTCCCGGAATAAGGATTTTTTAGCTTCTTGGAAGACGCCGGTGCCACCCACCTGTTATCTTGCTTCAGATCAACGGGAGGCTTTTCTTGAAGCGAAGTAAAACTCATGAAAGTAATGCAAAAAATAAGGAGGATGGTAGTAACTAGGTTTTTCAAAACAATAATTTTTAATTGATTAAAAATAAAGTAATATGTGAGAAACAAAACATGAATTTATAAAGTTCATGTATTTGTCATTTATTTTGCATTTCTTCCATAGCATCCATAAATCCTAGGTTCATGAAAAGTATCATAAACTGTCTTGCAATCTCATTACTCTTACCCTTATACCTTTCTTGTACCACCAATGTAAATTGTGATCGAGGATCTCTCCATCGATATGCTCAACTTGGCGAGATAGAAAAACTGGACCACTGTTTTCAAAAAGGAACAAACCTACTCTTCGAGGATTCTACCGGTGTAGGGCTATACAACACAGCCAAAGAAGCTGCTTCGGATACTATCATGCAATTTCTCAGAAACCTGCAGTTGGAACAATGGCAGAAAGAAGGTTCTCCAATGGATGCAGCATGGCTTTACAAAGGCATTTCATTCAATAATGGAGAGATTGTTCAGCAGTTTGCAGAGCAACATTTTGAACTATCAAAGAAATATTTTCACGGTATGGCGCCTATCGTAGAGGCGATTTTTGATGAAAGTTATGAAGTGATTCCCATATTACTTGATCACGGGGTTGATGTCGGATATGAGTTTGACTTCCGGCCACTAATTGCTATCGCAGCTATGTTCGGCCAGGAAAATACAATTCAGATGTTACTGGATTACGGTGCTGACGTGAATGACATGGATGGTTCAGGCGTTACTCCGCTGATGTTTGCTGCACAAGATGGCAACAGGGAATTAGTGGAATTCCTGATCAGCCAGGGGGCGGATAAATCCATGAAAGACATTAAAGGTCAAACTGCATTGGATAGAGCCCTTACTGCAGGACATGAAGAGATGCAGTCCCTGTTACAGCCTGAGTCTCCCGCTGAACAAGAGTAAATTATTCACTTACGGCATAGTCATCACCGTAATACTTACTGGTAATGTTGGTGTGAAACTTCAGAGCCGAAATAGGGTCATACTTCGGTTTTCCGAGTCCAGGTAATACTTCCAGAATTTCGTTTTCCCACAAATAAATAGCCATGGGGATAGTAATCCTTGGTTCGCCATATATGCGTTTTTTACTGGGTTTACTCACACGGTGTGTTGTAGAAGGAAAACGATCATTGCTTATCCTCTGCATATAATCTCCAGTATTCAAGATTATTGTTCCCGGTTCAGGGTTGAGCCGAATCCATTTTCCATTATGGCGGTTATACACCTGTAGCCCATCGACCTGCTGGGCAGGCAATAGAGTAAACAAATCCACATCTTCATGGCCCAACATTCTACCTGCACCTGATATATCATCTGAATGAGATATGGGAGGATAATAATTCAATCTAAATCCGAAATTTGTACCACTCAGTCGTTCGTCGTATGAGTGTGGCTCACATTTGAGGTACATCAATAAACTTTGCATAATCGGAAGGATTAACTTTTCATGTGCCAGCACCACTTCACGAAATATCGGCTCGAAACCGGTCTTTGGCCAGAAGTTATCTTCCTTAAAATTTGTAGCTCCTTCTATGTTGAATGCTCTACGGCAAAAAACCCATCCTTCCACCAGGTCCGGGTGGATTATTGTGGTTTCTTTAATAGGGAAATACCCCTGGTTCACAGAGCCATATCTATGAGCTTCATATTTCATGCGTTCCTCCAGGGTCGTATCCTCAAACAGTTCCTTTACAGCCTTCTCTGCCTTATGATAAAGATCGAGGTCCACGCCATGACCCTCAAGAACAGCAAACCCAATGTGCTCAAGAGCACTCCCCAGCGATTGGGCAAAAGCGTTCTGCCCTTCTTTATCACCATTTAAAAATTGATCGATATGGCATGTCTTAATCTGAAAGTCTTCATCAAATTCATCGAATTCAGCATCCTCCACAAGCCTATATTCCTGGTTCTTCTCAACCTGATCATATTTTCTAAAATCCTGATTAACGGCATGAATACCTTCTTCTTTTTTATTAGCCATTTTTTTTCTTGAATATTCAACCTAAAGGTACATCAAATCAAGTCAAATGGAAGCCTCAGCCTGCCAGGGATTCGTAAATGTATCCTGCTAAAACAGCTATTAATGTCAAAGGGACGGCATATCTTATCCACCAAGCAGCAAGCTCTCTTCTGATACCCAAGGTTCGTGAATTAAATAGCTCGAACATCAGTTTCTGTTTACCCATTCCCCAACTCAAAGCCAGGATGGCCAAAATGCTACCCAGTATCTGCATACCCGAGCCAAACCATAGATCAAGCGTGCCAATCAAGGAAGGATACAGGTTACTTGGTAACGAAAGCAAGGCCTGTACTACACCAATTAAAATAACAACTTTTAGGGTTGTATGAGAATCATTAACATCGCGATCAAAACTGCTTACCGCCACCTGATACGCCGCTACCAGCGACAGGAAAGCAATCAAAGATAGTGCAAGTAGAAAAATGGCACCAGTAAACCACCCGGCCGGGATCAGGCTGAACAACCTTGGCAGAGTATTGAAAATCAATCGAGGTCCGGTAGCCATGTCAAGCCCCGAGATAAGAATGACAGGGACCAGAAAGAAACTCACCATCAGAGATGCTCCCATATCACCCAAACTCGTAAACAAGGCAAGTTTTGGAATAGAGGACCCGGGTTTCACGAATCGTCCATAAGCCACCATAAATGTACCTCCGAGACCCACTGAATAAAAGGCTTGTCCAAGGGCGGCAAAAATTTCCTTTGAATGAAGAGCGGACCAGTTCGGCTGAAGAAATTTATGCAATTCTTCCAAGGCTCCCGGGATCGTCACCGTGAACCCAATCAAGTAAAGAACCGATAAAACAAACATCGGCACAATGATATTACTGACCATTTCAATGCCACGACGCATGCCCCGATGAATCACCACAAGGGAAAGGAATAAGGTGAGAAGGGTCACCAGATATTGCAGCCAACCATTGGACAGGTAAGATGAATACTGAGTGATCTGCTGACCGGAGAATCCATGAAGTAAAAAATATCCTGTGGTAAAAATCACATTAGACACCACAACAAGATAATATGAGCCTGAAATAGTAATAGTGATTAAGAGGATATAGCCAATCACCCTACCTAAAGGTTGACCTGCTGACTTGACAAATGCAGAGATAATTCCGCCTCCAGTAGTTCTGCCGAGCGCTATTTCCGCCATTAGAGCCGGTATCGCAAACAGGAGAGTGAACATCAAATAAACGAAAAGAAAAGCGCTTCCGCCGTAGCTACCCATCATATATGGAAATCGCCAGACATTACCAAGCCCAACAGATACACCAATAAAGGTAATAATGGTTGTAATGGATGATTTATATGTAGATGTTTGATTCATGCCCGGTGGAAAGATAGATAAATTGATACACCTTCAACCAAACAATTATCCAGGAAAATTGTGAACCTCCCACTTATTAATCCAATTCATTTCATCAGAGATATGATTCTGCCATGAGGGTTAACTGTTGCCAGTGACAGCAAATTGTCCACGAAAATCATAGATTTGTAGCTTCATAAATCAAGGAGTTAACATGAAAATTTTATTAATGTTATTTATGGCAAGTTCGATCACCGCGGCCTCTCTTTTGCCAACAAGTTTGAAAATCACTATTGTCGATGAATTGGGCAATGTAGTAGAAGGAGCTAAAGTGACGCTTTATGCTACTGAACAAGATTATCGTGCTGAAACCAATCCAATTGATTCGTCTGTAACGGATTCAAAAGGGCGTGTAACCTTCAAAAAAATTAAACCGGCCATCTATTTTGTACATGCCATTAAAGGAGAAAAGAACAATAATGCTGCCGGCGTCCAAACCGATGAACTGATAGCAGGAAAGATCAACAAAATAACCATTGTTATCGAATGAATGATCAGTTCATGATCTACGGTGCCTATGGTTATACCGGCAAGCTTATCGTAGAAGAAGCCGTTTCTCGTGGTCTCAAGCCCCTATTGAGTGGCAGGAATGAAAAGTTGTTGAAGCTGCTGGCAAACAAGTATCAGCTAGACCATACCTGCCTGAAAGTGAATGATACCCATAAATGGGACGAAATCCTGGAAAATATAGACCTAGTCCTCAACTGTGCCGGGCCATTTGGACTGACTGTGGAGCATGTTGTACCGGCAGCCTTGCGAAATCATTGCCATTATCTTGATATAACAGGTGAAATAGAGGTGTTTAGATATATCGCCAGCCTCGACAAAGAAGCCAAAACTGAAAATGTCGTGATGTTACCTGGTGTTGGGTTTGATGTGGTGCCAACAGACTGTCTTTCCGCCTTGTTGAAGAAAGAACTACCGAGTGGCAACAGCCTGGAACTCGCATTTCAGGGAAATTCTGGTATATCAAGGGGCACGGCCCTGTCTATGGCCCGACGTTACCATGAAGGAGGATTGATACGTGTAGATGGCAAACTTAAAAAAGTCCCCATCGCCTATGAAGTGAAGAATATCTCATTTGGAAGGAAAGATCGGCTTTGCATGAGTATTCCATGGGGGGATGTATACACCGCATATCATACCACTGGCATACCTAACATTACAGTATTTACCGGGGTGAACCAGAAGACACTCAACTCTCTCTTGGCCTATAAAAAACTAAGCTGGGTAGCCAAAACAGCAGTGGCTCAATGGATTATGCGTTCAATCATTAGAAACAAAATTGACGGCCCTACACTTGAGAAAAGGAAATCCTTCCGAACCTACCTGTGGGGTCAATTAAAAGATAAAAATGACCGTTCAATAACCATGGAAATGGAGACTCCTGAATCATATCATCTGACAGCCCTGACAGCAGTTGAGTCCACAATAAGGGTCTTATCAGGTAAATTATCACCAGGATACCATACACCCGCCAAAGCTTTTGGAAGCAATTTTATCCTGAAATTTAATAATGTTACTATCAAAATAATTTAATGAACGGTTACCCTTGTACAAAAGTGATTCAACCCCGATATAACGATTTTGATATGCAAGGTCACTTGAACAATGCTGTTTATCTCACCTATTTCGAGTTGGCCCGGATCGATTATTTTAATCTAATCCATTGGGACCTCAAGACCATCACCAATGTAGTGGCCAAGTTTACGATTGACTTCCTTTTGCCCGTTCTCCCCGGTGATCCTGTAGTTGTTCACATCAGAGTAGCCAAATTAGGCAGGACTAGCTTCACAATGCAATATAAATTGACTAATGCAGAATATAAAAAGGAGTATTGCACAGCTTCCTCGGTTCAGGTTTGTATCGATAGACTCACGCATACCCCTGTGGCTATACCTGAAGACATCAAAAAAAATATAACCTTAATAGATGCCGAAATATGAATTTAACCTCATCAGACATACATCAGTTAGAAGCCCACGAACTGTCCGTTCCGGAGGCAGAACGACAACTCGAACGATTTGAAAAGGGTTTCATGCCCATAACACTAAAGGCGGCAGCTACACCTACCAATGGTATTACATGTTTAAGTGAAAGCGATGTTCAAGCCAATTCTGCAAAATATGACAAGGAGGCCGACAACTATAGAATCACCAAATTTGTTCCTGCCTCCGGAGCAGCTACTCGTATGTTTAAGGCTCTTTTTACTTTTTTGGATTCCCAAGAGATTTCAACTGAAATTGAAAGATTCGAACAAGAGTTGGCCAACTTCGCCTTTTTCGATCAATTATCCCAGACTGCCACCTCCACGGATCTTCTTAGTCTGGTCGATACACTACTACATAAGCTACATTATGGAAAACTGCCCAAGGCCTTAATCGCCTTTCACAAATACAAAAATATGGTACGCACCCCCCTGGATGAACATCTGGTAGAAGGTGCTCTTTATGCCTCCTCTGGTGGTCAGGTAGATATTCATTTTTCCGTTAGTGAACAACACCGTGTTCTATTCGATCAACATTTCGATCATGTTAAGCCTTCTTTTGAAAACCAGTACAAGGTACATTATAATTTATCAACTAGTATCCAGCAGCCCTCTACAGACACCCTTGGAGTTAATTTAGACAATTCCTTATTTCGAACCGAAGGGGATAAGCTGGTATTCCGTCCTGCAGGTCATGGGGCGCTCCTGGTTAACCTGAACCTACTTGATTCCGATATGGTATTCATAAAAAACATCGATAATGTCCAACAGGATCATTTAAAGGAAACGACCGTACTATATAAAAAAGCATTGGCAGGTAAATTACTTTCAGCGAAGAAAGACGTAGAAGGGTTCAGGAATCTCCTGAATGACACTACACCGGACATTGAAACTATTGAACATCAAATGAAGGATATGTTAAATATTGACATTCCTTTTCAAGGTGAGACGACAAATATTGCTGGGCATGTTCAACACCTTCTGAGCCTGCTCAACAGACCGATAAGAGTATGTGGCATGGTCAAAAATGAAGGAGAGCCTGGTGGGGGCCCATACTGGGTTGAGAAAAATGGTCGCATTTCCTTACAAATTGTTGAAAAATCCCAGGTGGACTTTAATGACCCCGGACAGGAAGCCATATTTAACCAGGCAACACATTTTAACCCGGTAGACATTGTCTGCTGGATGAAAGATGAAAAGGGTAATTCGTTCGACCTCACAAAATTTACTGATCCGGACACCGGCTTTATTACTGAAAAGTCAATGAATGGAAAACCTCTGAAAGCTATGGAAATGCCCGGGCTGTGGAATGGGGCTATGGCTGATTGGATCACCGTTTTTGTAGAGGTGCCCAGTACCACCTTCAGCCCGGTAAAAACGGTAAACGATCTCTTGCGACCTGAACACCAACCCCCCTCCTAGCACCACTTATTATTAATATCAAAATTTAATATTTACATATGGATTACATTTTGGCGTTAGATCAGGGTACCACCAGTTCCAGGGCAATCCTGTATAATGATGAGGCAAAACCCGTGGGTGTAGCTCAAAAAGAGTTTGAGCAGATTTTCCCTCAACCAGGATACGTAGAGCATAATGCCACTGAGATCTGGGAAAGTCAAATCCAGGTCATAAAGGAAGTGATCACTCAGCAAAATATTGATGCAGCTAACATTCGTGGCATTGGCATCACTAACCAACGGGAAACCACTGTTATCTGGGATCGAAAGACCGGTGAGCCTGTGCACAACGCTATCGTTTGGCAGGACAGACGCACATCATCATTGTGCGATGCATTGGTCAGACAGGGACATGAAAAATTGATACAAGAAAAGACCGGGCTCTTGATCGATTCGTATTTCTCAGGCACCAAAGTCAACTGGCTTTTGGATAATGTACCCGGCGTTCGTGAACGGGCTAAAAAGGGAGAACTCGCCTTTGGCACCATGGATTCATGGTTGATTTGGAAACTTACAGATGGAGCTTTGCATATTACCGACGTTACCAATGCTTCCAGGACGCTGCTTTTTAATATTCATACGATGAAATGGGATGAAGAAATTTTACAACTTTTGGACATTCCTAACAGCTTACTGCCTGAAGTTAAACCATCCAGTTATGCCTATGGCAAAACGGCCCGGCAGATAATGGGATCTGAGATACCTATTGCCGGAATTGCGGGCGACCAGCAAGCAGCCTTGTTTGGTCAGATGTGCATCTCTCCAGGCATGGCCAAATGTACCTATGGTACCGGGTGTTTCCTGGTCATGAATACAGGTAGTGAGATCGTAAAATCAAATCATAAGCTTCTTTCCACCATCGCCTGGCAAATAGGAGATCAGGTTACCTATGCACTTGAAGGCAGCGTTTTTGTTGGAGGGGCGGCGATACAGTGGCTAAGAGACGGATTAAAAATTATACAATCTGCCAGTGAGAGTAAAGAAGCAGCCGAAAGGGTAGACTCTAACGGAGGAGTGGTCTTTGTCCCGGCATTGGTTGGGCTGGGGGCTCCACATTGGGATCCAGATGCTCGTGGCGCCATATTTGGCATCACAAGAGGTACTCGTGCTGACCACCTCGTCAGGGCCACCCTAGAGAGTATTTGCCTGCAAGTTAACGACCTGCTGACAACCATGCATCGTGATACGGGAAAGCAAATCTCATCCCTGAGAATAGATGGAGGCGCTACTGCCAATGACCTGCTGGTACAATTACAGGCGGATCTTTCTGATATACATATTGAACGTCCTGTAAACCTTGAAACAACAGCCCTGGGAGCCGCCTATCTTGCAGGTCTTGGTATCGGGTTATGGAAAATGGAGGACTTGCGCAATAGTTGGAAATCTGATCAGAACTTTGACAGGAAAATGCACCCAAATGATGCTAAGAAAATCATATCAAATTGGAACAAAGCCGTAGAAAGAAGTAAAAAATGGTCCTCTGAACCATGAAAAGGGCAGATACCTTAAATGAGTTGCGAAGGAAACCGGATAAAATTTGGGATGTCCTGATCATCGGAGGGGGCGCAACAGGTTTAGGTGCCGGAGTTGATGCAGCGTCCAGGGGTTATGAAACCCTGTTGGTTGAAAAATATGATTTTGCGAAAGGCACTTCTTCCAGAAGTACCAAGCTGGTGCACGGAGGTGTTCGCTACCTGGCCCAGGGAGATATAACTCTTGTACTTGAAGCCTTGGAGGAAAGAGGTCTACTCAAGCAAAATGCTCCTCATCTGGTAAAAAATTTGAAATTTATTATCCCAAATTATGCCTGGTGGGATGGGCCATTTTACACCATTGGCCTTAAACTTTATGATATGATGGCCGGCAAACTAGGACTGGGGCCATCCATACATATATCAAAAGAAGAGACCATGTCGATTATACCAAACTTGATAGAAAAAGACCTGCATGGAGGGGTCATCTATCATGATGGACAGTTTGACGACGCCCGACTGGCCATTAACCTGGCCCAAACCATTACAGAAAATGGTGGTCATGTCATCAATTATTTTGGGGTGGATGGACTTTTAAAAAATGACGATGGAATGATCAGTGGAGTTCAATGTACAGACTATGACTCCGACGAAAAATTTCAGGTCAGATCCAGGACGGTTATCAATGCCACAGGCATATTCGTCGATGAAATTCATCGGATGGACGAGCCCACACAAAAACCAACGATAGTACCGAGCCAGGGAGTCCACGTCGTACTTGACAGATCCTTTTTGGAAGGAACCACAGCGATCATGATTCCAAAAACTGCTGATGGGCGTGTGTTATTTGCGGTACCGTGGCATGGAAAAGTAGTTGTGGGTACTACGGATACTCCTGGAATTGCTCCATCAATTGAACCCCGTGCCCTCGATGAAGAAGTTGAGTTTATTTTAAACACAGCCTCAAATTATCTTGCCAAAGCCCCTACCCGCAAGGATGTTAGGAGTGTTTTTGCAGGACTTAGGCCTCTGGCAGCTCCTGAAGAAGCCGGGCAGGAAACCAAAGAAATTTCCAGAAGCCATAAGCTGACAATTTCCAAATCCGGGCTGATTACCATGACAGGTGGAAAATGGACCACTTACCGGCAAATGGGGGAAGATCTGGTGGACAAAGCGATACTCTGGGGCAATCTGGATGATCGTCCATGCGTTACAAAAAATATGGCGATTCATGGTTATGTTAAACATGTTGACCATAATGACCCAATGTATGTATATGGGGCTGATCTTCCTAAGATCAAACATCTGGTAGCCTCCCAGCCTGAGTTAGGTGAGCGGCTGGATAATGACTTGCCCTTTGTCAAGGCTGAAGTTGTGTTTGCAACTAAGGAAGAAATGGCCCTGACTGTTGAGGATTTCCTTGCCCGGCGAACCCGTTCATTGCTGTTGGATGCCAGGGCTAGTGTACGCATGGCTTCTGCTGTAGCCGGTTTGATGGCAGGCATCTTACAAAAGGACTCATCATGGGAAAAAAATCAGGTCAACATATATACCCAATTAGCTGAAGGATACCTGTTAGGATAAGATGAAATGAAATCTTTTTACCTTCTCTTGTTTCTGGGTCTTGCATGTCAGGCTTCAATGCAGTCTACAAACAATGCTTCAAAACCCTATGTCATTGCACATCGGGGCCTCCCCTATTTTGCCCCGGAAGAAACCCTGTTCTCATATCAGTTAGCGGCAGATATAGGAGCCGATTACCTTGAAGCTGACCTTCAACGTACACGTGACAGTGTGATTATCTGCTTACATGATAACAATTTGCGCAGAACAACCAACATTGAGGATGTCTTCCCGGATCGGGCTGATGATCCAGTAAGTACATTCAATTTGGATGAGCTACTTCAACTAGATGCTGGTGCCTGGTTCAATCAAAAATTCCCAGATAAGTCACATGATAAATATAATGGGTTGAAAATACTTACGCTGAACCAACTTCTTAAGATCGCCGAATCGAGTGATAATCAACCGGGCGTTTACCTGGAAACCAAGCATCCTGATCAATTTCCCGGGATCGAAAAGCAATTACATAAGCAACTCGATCACAGGGGCTGGGTAGGCACCTTTTTTGATGATGGAAGACCGAAGCTCATCCTTCAGTCCTTTTCATCTGAAAGCCTGGCTCTTCTGCATCGTTACTTTCCCTCAACACCACTTTGTTATTTGTTATGGAAAGGAGAAGGATGCCTTGTCAATTTTGACAAAGACTATGTTCAAAAATGTTTAGAACAGGCCAAAACGTTTGGGGTTTCAATAATTGGGCCTAGTTTTTCAGGTGAGCGTACCCGCTACTTCAACCTTATGCAGCCCTGGTTTGTCCAGATGGTAAATGAAAAAGGCTTTGATCTCCATCCTTATACTTTTGATACACCAAAGGACATTTCTACGTATGCTCCTTTATCATCAGGGCAGTTTACCAATCGGGCAGACTTGCTCCTTGATTATTACCACCGGGCCCATCCGACCGTCAGTGAACTCATGGAGACGCTAAATATTGAATAAAAAGTAATACAATTGCCCAACAACAAACTAAAAGAAGATGAATGAACTTGTTGCAGAATACTTTGGTACCCTGGTGTTGATACTAATGGGTGTCGGGGTCACGGCCAACAATGGATTGAAGAAAACCTATGCATCAGGGAGTGGGTGGGTCCTTGTATCATTTGGATGGGGACTTGGTGTGTTTCTGGGGGTGATCATAGCAGGACCGTACAGTGGAGCGCATATAAATCCTGCCGTATCGGTCGGGTTGGCCTTTGCAGGGAAATTCCCATGGCATAAAGTGCCGGGATATATTCTAGCCCAATTACTAGGAGCCATGAGTGGCGCTTTACTGGCCTGGTGGCATTTCATTGATCATTACAAAGCCACCAAGGAACCAGGCTCAATACTCGGCACCTTCTGTACCGGTCCTGCCATCAAGCATAATTTACACAATCTGGTAAGTGAAGTCATAGGTACATTCGTCCTCATTTTTGTCGTGTTGTTTATTTCAGGAGCCAAAGTGGAGGGACCTTCGGTAGAACAGGTAACCGTAGGACTTGGGTCCATAGGTGCCTTACCGGTAGCCTTGTTGGTGGTGGCGATTGGCCTGAGTCTTGGAGGAACCACGGGATATGCGATAAATCCGGCAAGAGATTTGGGGCCAAGATTAGTGCATGCCCTGGTGCCAATTCCATCAAAAGGTGATAGCAATTGGTCGTATGCATGGATACCTGTCATTGGTCCTTTGATTGGTGCATTTCTTGCGGCCGGGATATACCTCATCGTCCTATAGTAGAATTTAGATATCGACTTTCGGACTAGCCTTGATGTTTATTTTAAAGCTGGTAAAGCCACTTCAAGCAGTTCAAGATCGGCCGAACAATCACTCCACGAACAGTCCAGGTCACAAGGGATGACAAATGCATCCCCTTGATCAAGCCTTTTATCTTCATGCCCTTTTGCCTTCAAAATGAGCCGGCCGGCCATCACAAATGAAAAATGAAGGTCACATCCATGGGCCTTCAGTTTTGATGAATAATTATGATCGGAGATCGACCTAATCACTCGAACCGAGGCCATGCCATTGGATGCCTCGGCGATGCCGGTGTCCCTATATGTGAAACCATCTACTTCCCAATCTTCCCATACAGCCATTGATTGCTGGTGATGGCTAAATCGCTGTCCGTTAAATACTTTTTCAGGAAAATAATTTTTGGTTGGCAAAGTCATTTCATGATCAATAGTTGTCATATGTTCGGCTGGCACTCCGATTTCAATCACTTCAAGGTTATCCGATGCCTCCAGTACCCGATGCCTTATCTCCGGGGGTTGTGTTACACAATCTCCAGCTTCCAATATAAATGGAGGTCCCTGGTCCTCATAAACAAGCTTTACCCAACCTCGATAACAAAAAATGAGTTGAAATTGAATCGAATGGAAATGAACCATATCAGGCACCGGCCCACCATTTGGAATACGTATATGTGAGGCCATCATGCTTCCCTGAAGCCGCCCAGGTAGAAGATCGCGATACAGCATTCCCGCACGACCTACAATCCACGGATCGTTGTCAACAAGCTGTCGTACCTCAAGCTGATGGTTTGGCGTAACTACGTTTAACTTGTAGTGCCTGGATATAAAAAAAAGAGTTGTTCCATTGGGTGCAGATAATTGTTTGTTTGCATATGCATCATTTTCATCAACTAACAGATAAATAGTGACAGGTCCTTGGTTGGCCTGTTGGTCAAGTCTGAGACTCAGTCCAAACCCTGACATTATGGCAACCTGTGGACGGTCGTCAGGGAAAATTTGGTCAAGACGGAATCCTATGCCTTCAAAGAACTCAATATTGGCCGGGAGATCATTGCAGGAAAGTAATACCTGGGAAGTTGCCGTTTGATCGGCAGTTTTAGAGTCGTCCATGCGCTAATGTATACTTGATTGCTATGTCAACCTGAAAATTTAACATTTATATCATCAAAGAACATTGACCGCTTAGTGACTTACAACCAATAGGCGAATAATCAGTCTTTGATCAATTTCTCAAATTCTTCAACATTAAACTGAATATCATCTTCACCAATTTGATCGAAAGGATTTTCCAGATGACTTTGGATATTATCCAGGCTAACCAATATAAAGCTAAACACGACTGGCATCATGTATTCCAGACCTGCAGAATAGTCAGTGGCAGCATGAACGAAATAGGGTCCGTACAAAATAGGAAAGCTATAAATAAACACTTTGCTATAAGCACGCAATGTGATGGGAGTCCTATAATTCAGTATTCCGGCCAGGTTCTCGATGTCTACCATCATCTTGCTAAGATACTGATCTACCCTTGACATTTCTCCAATTTGAAGTCCTAATGCTCTGAATTCCTGAAGTGATTTGGATAAATCTGAAATTGTATCGTAGATCGTTTTTTGAGAAACCGATGAGTTTCGGGAGGTAAAGACCAACTTTAAAGTATCAAATATCCCAATTAGTTTTCCCTTGATTTTTTCACTGAATTCCTCATCTTCCCTGTCAAGCCAATCGCGAGAAGCATGGTACAAGACCAAAAAATGAGCCTTAAAATCAGCTAACAGGGCCAAGGCTCTTTCCCTTCTATTATAGGCACTGTCGATGGAGAATACCACAGGAAATACGATAGCAATACCCACAAGAGTAAGAGGAAAATTAGCAACTAATTGATAATAGTCACAAAGCCAGGTTGAGGCAACAGCCAAAGCAGTAATGATAAATGTTTTGTAATTTATAATTAAATAAATGCTTCTAAAGACTTTCATAAGCTATAGTCTTAAAAAACCATATGTCAATAACCAGTCTCTTACAAACCGAGACCACCGCACCCAAACTCCAGGTTATCTTCCTATAGAATAGATGAGATTTAATAATATCACGTATCTCAACAGTCAACCTATGGGGCAATAAAGGGTTCGGTTAATTAGGATAATCGCCACAATAAATGTGAAAATTATCTAAAAAAAATGTAGGATTCAAGCCATCTGCACTCATTCTTTCATCCATGAAGGATAATAGGTACTTATCACTACACATCGGCCATACATCTCTGACAGAAATCAATCGCCGTTTATGGAATTTTCCCTCCAGTCCCTGTCATATGAGCGGAAAGGGTAATCACAAATCATTACATTCGGGATTAATTACCTTTTCTTAAATCAAACTTGTCATGAGATCCCAATATCGTCATTGCCTAATCGTTGTTCTTTCTGTATGTCTTATTTCTGAACTTGCCCTACCAGGAAATGCTCAACGAAAATCAAGAAAGAGAAGTAGTATCGCGTCGCCAACTCTATCTTATGATACCTCTCTTTACAATGGACTTACCTGGCGCCTGGTCGGACCATTCCGGGGTGGGAGGTCCGCCGCTGTCACAGGTGTTCCCGGGAAGCCAAACTTGTTCTATATGGGCTCTACTGGAGGAGGGGTATGGAGGACCATTAACGGGGGCAATACCTGGAAAAACATATCTGACGGGTATTTTGGAGGATCCATAGGTTCAGTAGCCGTAAGTGATTTTGATCAAAATGTAATATATGTCGGCGGAGGTGAGGTAACGGTAAGAGGGAATGTGTCCGATGGGTATGGTATCTGGAAGTCCACCAATGCCGGCGATACCTGGAAATTTGTAGGATTAAAGAATTCAAAGCATGTCCCAAGGATCAGGATCCACCCGAAAAATCCGGATTTGGTCTATGCCGCTGTCCTGGGTGATTTGTACAAATCATCCGATGAGCGGGGTGTTTACAGAAGTACGGATGGGGGGGCGCACTGGAAAAGAGTATTGTTCGCCAACGCCGACGCCGGTGCCGTTGACCTGATCCTTGACCCAAATAATCCCCGGATTATATATGCCAGCACATGGAGGATCCGGCGTACACCTTATAGCCTGGAAAGCGGAGGTGAAGGTTCGGCCCTTTGGAAGAGCACCGATGGAGGAGATCATTGGGAAGAGTTGACCAACCATCCCGGTATGCCCAAGGGTACCCTGGGTATTATCGGAGTTACCGTTTCACCGGTTAACTCACAGCGGGTATGGGCCATTATCGAAGCCCATGAAGGTGGCGTTTTCCGTTCGGATGATGGAGGAAAGAATTGGAAAAAGGTCAACGATGAGCGCAAACTCCGTCAGCGTGCATGGTATTACTCAAGAATATATGCCGATACCAAAGATGTAGATAAAGTGTATGTAATGAATGTCCAATATCATCGGTCAAAAGATGGGGGCCAGACCTTCGAATCCTTCAATGCTCCTCACGGAGACCATCATGATCTCTGGATCGCTCCCGAAGATCCCAACCGAATGATCATTGCAGATGATGGCGGTGCGCAGGTAAGTTACGACGGAGGGGAAAACTGGTCAACATATCATAATCAGCCTACTGCCCAATTTTACAGAGTCACTACCGACAACCATTTTCCTTATCGGATTTACGGCGCACAGCAAGATAATTCGACAGTGCGAATCCTTCACAGATCATCGGGAAGGTCCATCGGTGAGCGTGATTGGGAATCTACAGCAGGAGGTGAAAGCGCCCATGTTGCACCGGATCCAAAGGATAACGATATTGTGTATGGTGGTTCATACGATGGCTTCTTAAGCCGTGTTGATCACAAAAACAATCAGTTCAGACTTGTGAATGTATGGCCGGATAACCCCATGGGACACGGTGCTGAAGGCATGAAATATAGGTTCCAGTGGAATTTTCCTATCTTCTTCTCTCCTAACGATCCTAATAAACTTTATACTACCTCCAACCACGTACATGTTTCAACCAATGAAGGCCAGTCGTGGCAGATTATTAGTCCTGACCTCACCCGAAATGATCCGGCAACACTTGGACCCAGCGGTGGTCCTATCACCAAAGACAATACGGCGGTTGAATACTATGGAACCATATTCGCTGCTGTGGAATCCCCTTTTGAAGATGGATTGATCTGGACAGGTTCAGACGATGGCCTGGTCTATATCACGAGGGATGGTGGGGCAAATTGGCAGAATGTTACCCCTTCCGGCATGTCCAAATGGATGATGATCAACAGTATAGAAGTGGATCCTTTTACAAAAGGAGGTGCCTATTTTGCCGGGACACTCTATAAATCTGGAGATGATCATCCTTTTCTCTATAAAACGAAAGATTACGGTCAGTCTTGGAAAAAAATCACTAATGGAATTCCATCCAACCATTTTACGCGTGTTGTGAGAGCTGACCCAAAGCGTAAAGGCCTGCTCTATGCAGGAACTGAAGCAGGAATGTATATTTCGTTTGATGACGGAGAAAGCTGGAAGCCTTTCCAACTAAACCTCCCCATTGTGCCTATCACTGATCTGACCATAAAAAATGACAATTTGATCGCTGCTACCCAGGGACGAAGCTTTTGGATGATCGATGACTTAACTCCGCTCCACCAGTTGAGCGACCAGGTGGCATCAAGTAAGTTCTATCTTTTCTCTCCCATGCCTAGTTATCGAATTAGTGGGTCGGCCAGTTCAAAACCCTCGCTTACAGAAGGACAAAACCATCCGGGTGGAGTGATGGTTTATTATTATCTAAAGTCCATAACAGATTCTTCCAAAGTAAGTCTCGATTTTATGGAATCAGATGGAACGCTCATCAAGACGTTTAGTTCAACGGCCAAGAAGAAAGCCGAAAAACTGAAGATTAAAAAAGGAGTGAATCGGTTCGTATGGAACATGCGTTATCCAGACGCAGAATCATTTAAAGGTTTGATTATGTGGGCAGCAAGAGTTACAGGCTCCCTGGCCATGCCGGGGACTTACAAAGTAAAATTTACCGTTGATGGAACTTCCATGGAGACCGACTTCGATATTCTTCCCGATCCAAGAGCCACAGCCACTAATATGGATTATAAAGAGCAATTCGACTTTTTGATGAATGTTCGAGACAAACTCTCTGAAACCCATAAAGCCATCAAACAAATTCGGAAGATGCGTAGTGAGATAAACAAAGTCAGTGAAGGAATTAAGGACCGTGAAGATCTGACTGAAATCAAGGATCAGGCAAAATCCATATTAAAGCAGATGAAGACCATCGAAGAAGCCCTCTATCAAACGAAGAACCAAAGCCGACAGGACCCCTTAAATTTCCCCATTCGGTTGAATAATAAACTGGCCGCTCTATCGGGTCAGGTAGGTGCAGGTAATTTCCCTCCAACGGACCAGGCCAAAGCATATAAATCAGAGGTGACACATGACATTGATGTCCAGCTAAATGCCTTGAAAAAGATTATGGAGAATTCAATCCCAGCATTGAATCAGGCCCTCAAAAGCGCCAATGTTGAATTTGTATCTACAAATCTCCCGAATAAGCCCATCAACTAGTAATCATGTTATAGGTACTCACTAGCTCCGAAGGTAAAGAAAAAAATGATGGCTATACCTCAATTTGAGGTAACCGATGAGCTTCTTCTTTGACTTCTTCGAAGTCTATTCCCGCCTTTTTGATGGAATAGAGTAGGAAACGAACTTCCTTAACATGAACTTTACCATCTACTTCAGAAATTTTATAGAGCCAGATAAATATTCGAAGCTTCTCGTTCTCACTGCACTCTTCTACCAGGGAAGTGCCTCTCTGGTACATCTCTTTCTCTTTTAAACCTTTGGCTATAGCCAAAAAATTCTGATAATAGGTATCATCAATCCCTTCTTGTTGGCATATGTACTTGATAGCAGACTTCTCAGTATCATCAAAAACACCATCGGCATAGACGATCAAATGTGTTAAGTAAAGCAACGAATCGAAATAGGTATTATCTTCCATTTTGAAAAAAATTAGCCAACAATTAAAGTTAATAGGAGCTATAAATCTAAACGATATTCACCTCAAGGACTAGAACAATCCAGAAAATTATGCGATTCAGTAAATAATCCAACCGCTCATCTCAAAGCATTAAAAATAGGCCCGTAATGTGACAGAAAAATTCCTGCCAGCGGACACTATGCCCGACGAATAAGGACGATATCTCAAATTAAAAATATTTTCAATCCCCGCATCTACCTGGATAATATGGGTCAGCTGACAGCTTGCCCTTATATTCATGGTCACCCATCCCGGTGAAAAGGGTCTTCCGAAGTTGTCTTGTGCATAGATATGAGGCTTGTTTAATTCAGATATGGCCATATTATCAAAACCTATTTCCCCATTGAATATGCTGAACAGATCTACTTTATACCTGTTCGATCTGAAAACAAGATGCAGATCGCCAAACAACGGTGAAACATGCCTCAGCGGAAGATGCTCGTTGTCATGCCCCCTTGTGTAATTGATGGTTGAATACAGGCTCAGGTTATTACTAATCTCTGCCTGAACGCTCATATTACCACCATAAACAAATGCGTTGCCAGCATTCACCAACGTTTGGACACGGCTCAACGTTCCATCATAAAAGATGGAATCCTTACCGTTAAAAGTAGTATTGCGCCGAATCAAAGCCCGATCGAGCCAGGTCACATAGGCATTCCAGGCTACCTTAACTTTCGCGTTGAATACATGAGAATGACCGAGATCAACTGAATAAGCATATTCAGCTCTTAAACCACTGTTGGGCACGACGACGTTACCCGGTTCCGAGTCAAATACCTTGGCAACGTCATCGATATTCGGAGACCTGTATCCGGTGGACGCCTGTATTTTCATAATGTCTGCGGGTTTCTCGATGACCAATCCAGCACTACCAATAACAGCACCTGGAGATAACTTTAGCTCCTGAACGGGAAATGAATAAAAGGTAGTATCAAACCTGGCCCTGGTAAAATACTGACTGAATCGGATACCCGTTTGCCAGGAAACCTGCTGAGATACTTGATGGCTAAAATTAAAGTACAGCCCATAGTTGGAATAGGTGGACCCATCGGGATATCGGCTTGACGTAATTGATCGAACATTGGAGACTATATTGAAAAGCACGCCATTGGAGCTTACTTGATCCCGGCCCACATCCAACCCATAGAAAACGGAGTTATTTGTTCCAAGGGCTTTCGAAAAATCAATCGACAATGTTAATTTATTCACCCCCTCAGTCCTGCTGAGTCTGGAATTGGAATTAAGTTTACGATCGATCCGGGACTCAACATATCTCTGGTATGCTAGATTTACATTCATTGCATCAAACCAGGGAAGTTGATGCTGATACTTCAAAGATAGTCTTGCCAACATCCACTTTTGAGGACCATAGCTCCACTCGGCATAGACAGGCTGTCCTGAATTATCATTGAGGACCAGCCGGTCGTATCGGGGAACTTCTCCTAGTTGGGAATAATGGAAAGAAGCTACTGTTGTAAGATGCTCATTCACCCTCAGTTTGACCTTCTGACTAACGTTGAATTGGTCATATCCTGAAAATCTCTGAATCCTTGGTTTTCTATTGATCAATATTGAATCTGCCCCATTGAGCCGGGTAACATATTGATGTCTAAGATAGCTTTGCCGCCCGTGGTTTCCCATTTTAAGATCTCCGAAAGCGCTAAAGGTCATGCTGGTGGCAAAGCCCAGACGATCATTCGCCCAGGTTATGTCTCCATGAGTAGTGGACTCATTATTGGCTGTGGCATACCTAGACATGGCGCTTCCTTTCCATTCTCCCTTTGAATCATCTGTAAAAATGATTCGCTTTGAAAACATATTGACTACACCTCCAATAGCATCACTTCCATATTGAACAGTACCCGGACCAAATATTACTTCTGTTTGTTCAAGGTTATTGGCATCAACAGATAGTATATTTTGAAGGTTTCCACTTCTGTAAATAGCATTGTTCAATCGTATTCCATCAAAAGTCAAAAGCACTCTGTTCGCAGCAAACCCACGGATTATGGGGCTTCCACCTCCCATCTGACTTTTTTGAACATAAACAGTACCCGACGAAGCCAGCATATCGGCAGAAGTTTGTGGATTGTAGAATTCAATATCTGACAAGTTGATTTTCTCGACAGACGCAGGGACATGGTCCAGGTTTTGTTCCCAGCGATTCACAGAAATCACAAGTTCATCAAGACGTATTGTCTTTTCCATAAGCAAAAGTTCCAACGGGCCACTTACCACGTCTGGAATAACTATGGAGGCCCGTCTGTATGACGGATGCTGGATTGAAACAGTATCGCCCGCAGCAAAACTTGAAAGATCAATTATCCCTTTGATATTTGATAGCTCTGCATGCCCTGTAGTGAATGCCAGGACATTTTCGATTGGCTTTAGATTTTCTGCATTTTTAACCACAATATACTGAGCCTCAGCCAATTGTATATTACACAAGGCTAAATATACCAGGAAAATAAAAAATTGTGCCTTTCTATTTTGCATACCTCATCTTCGTGGTCGCAAATCTATAAAGCCGGCATACAAATCAATCCAAACAGATTGGTCAGCGGTCATTTCATGTTTTGTAAATCATCAGTGATCTACCGCAAAAGATACATCTTCCCATATCCCTTATTGAAACCTTTATCGCCGGCAGATGAACGCAGATCAATATCCTGTCCATTGATCTTCATATATACCTTGTATAAATACACCCCATTGGCCAACTGGTCACCGAACTCATCTTTTCCATCCCAGGCATAGTCAGTCATATTATTCCCGATTCTGAGAGGTCCGAGTTCATCCTGGGTGATCTCTTTGACCACCCTACCTGACACCGTCATAATCCGTATCATGATCTCATCGGGAAGCTCAGCTCCCGTCAAGGTAAATACAAATCGTACGCTGGAAGAAAAAGGATTCGGATATGGATACACATTGGTAATGGTTGATTTATTGATGACCTCAAAATGAATTTGATATGGCTCTTTTCCCGATGGATTACCCGATGCATCTTCGGCCTGCACTGATAGCAAATAAATTCCATCTTCCAGATTCCTGGGTAGATATTTCACCTGAAATGGTGAGTTGGCTGATGCAGGAGTCCAGGATACATCCGGACCAGACAGGGAAATTCGATCAAGTGTACAAGTCCCACAAGGATGCTTTAGAAACACATTGATACCAGTTGTGTCTGTTTTAAAAATTAACTTGTTCTCGTCTCTCACATTTATATCGATTGTAGGATTTGGAGAAACTATGTCTCCATCAAAAATGATATTCCCGTCAATGGAAACTTCAAGCAAAGGATTGGTTTGGTCACCTATTACAACCAGGTAGTCGTGTAATACAAGGTTGTTGTTAGAATAGATCTGTTCGGGCAACAGCAGATTGTTCACCGATACCTGTAACTCATTGCTGCCACCCTTCCCTCTAGTATCAATAGTAATAGGGAACAAGGAGGTATCTCCGGCTACAGGAGGAAAAATTTTAAAGGTTGAGGCTGAGGTCGTTTGAGTTGAGTTGTTCAACACCCGATAAGTAACCGTTAGGGAATCATTGAAATCCCTGTTAGAAACATTCACAAAACCAAATGTGCTGGTCACAATTTCTCCTTCATTCAAGGTGATTTTTAAAGAGTTCTGTTCACTATTGGACAGAAAGGCAAGCAAACCCTCCGGAGCCGGTTCATAGTTTACCAGCCATTTTTTCAGTTGGGGTGCTGTTCTGACTATGGTATCTCCTACAACCAATTCCAGTTGAAGATATGGATATTGAGCGGCATCGATACCGGTCAGATCCTGATCGGTTGCTGTGACATTGGTAAGTAGGGGAGTTGAATTGCCTGTAAGTGTTTTTCCAATGATGTTGAGTGAGTAGTAATCCGATGGATCGGTACTTCTCATGGTCAGATGCAAAGCTGACCAAGAAAGTGATGGTCCGATTTGAGTACTAATCATTTTACCCGAACCAAAGGTGCCTGAAATTGTCCCAGAGTACTCAATCATTTGCTTGTCCTCCGGAATACTACTGGAGGGATTAGCAAGAATTTCAGCCGTTGCATTTCCCGCTCCAATCCCTTTTTTTCCAATCAGTATATAAGGCGCTCCTACAGTTTTGGTGGACATAGCAGCAAGCGTTGCCCCTATATCTTCCAGCTTAGATAAGGTGACCCCGCTTAATGTATTGAAGTCGAATGAACCGGTGGTAAATATCACAACCTGGTCATTTACCGCAATGGCATCCAGTATTTCATCCAGAGTTTTACCTGCTGGATAACTATTAATTACCTGCGGTGATCGGCCGCATGTCCAGGCATCAGTCTGATTACCGAAGACAGGAGGATAGGGCGCCGCATTGTCGCTGTTAAATGCAATGATATTCAATCGATTATTCGCACAAAGCGTAAAGCCAGATCCGAAGTTGAACGGCAAATTATCGATTACCAATTGAGCATCCTGATAATTAAAAGAAGAATCATTAGCCCCATACGTTCTTACGAGAAAGGACAACTTGGTGTTCTTGAAGTCGAAAGATCGAGACCCGTCATTAGCTTCAAGACCTTCCAATGTGTTTTTCTTTTGCTGAAAATATTCAACCTGGGCCCAACCCGGATCGCCAGCATTGATCAAGGTAAAAGAATTCTTATTCCAGTCAGGGGATTCATTCACTCCAGGATTGGTGAATTTAGACCTCCAATAGTATGCCACCGTATCATTAGGAGGAGAAGGAGCCACGAGGTTGACCCCCGGCCATTCAATAATAAAGTTGCTGTTAATGTCCACTGATTGTAAAAAAGGGCTCGTAAATAACGTCGTAGAATCAATTTCAAAAGTATAAGAACGAGATTGGTTGGAAATGTCGCTCGACTGGGCAAGGATAGAGACGGGTTGCTGGTTTTGAATACTAAAATCAAAGGGAAGAATGTTGACCGTACCACTTAATGGTATAAAAAGATTGAATAAGGCTATGTTGTTCAGCTCGTTTATTTCTGAAACTTTATCAAGAGGATCCATCTCAATTTGAAATGAATTGTTCCCAAAGTTATTGGCAAATGAATTGTTCAATTTCAACAACAAGGTGTCAGCAAAAGCTACAGCAGGGAATGTCATTGTGTCGTAGCTGACCATTGTTCCATCCTGCAGGGTCCTGCTAATAAAAATATCCAATGAATCATTCTGAAAAGCACCAAAATTTTTAACCACCAGCTGTAAACCTATTGTGTCCGCCCCTGATGTCAAACCCTCAGGTGTCACTGATACGGATTTAATGTCATCACTACTGAGGGAATAGTCCGGAAGTCGCGTTCCAAATAATGTAACTGCCGGATCACCTTGCATATCCATCTGCTGGATTTGGGTGACCCAAAAATAGTTGAGTGAACCGCCGATAAAATCCGATAGTTGACGACCTACTTCCTTCTGAATCACTCCTATTGATTTACCTAAAAAAGCCGTATCGGCATAGGCTGTCTGATAGAAGGTGTCACTCCATTTCTTCAAGGTAAAAGGGTAACCAAAAGAAGTATGTGCAATTACTGCGATTGACCCCTTATCAGGAGTGGCAATCCAATCCTCTCCGAAGATAAAATTATCATTATAGATATTCCCGGCATTGCATCCATTCATCAAGACAACGGGGTACTTGTCCTGGTTGGAAAATCCATTCGACGGATCAGAGGCAAATCCTATGTCAATATCCGTCACATTGGGTGCCGAATGGCCAAAAAAAGTAATCAGGTTCAATCCTTCATTTACTTCTTTTGAAACATTGATAAACTCTACACTGGCGGTCGTTGCTTTCGAGACCGTCACAACTTTTCCACCCAGATAATGATCTTCAGCCGTTGCTTTAAATCCATCCACTATGGATTTAAAATCCGTTAATTCAATATTAGTGGCACCGCCACTTAGATGGAGGATCTTTTTTCTCCACAAACTATTATAAGGCAAGGCCTCCATCGTGGCTACTTTGTTGAGATAATTGATCACCTGTTGGGGGGTCGTAACACTTAGCCTGCCCGTAGGTACAGCAGGTTCAAATACCGTTCCATTTAATCCAGCAGTATAAGGGCAATCGGCCCCAGGAGATCCTGCTGTAGGGACAAGATCAGGATAATTATAGGTTGCCGGATCGGACCGGTAATACCGTTTTGACACATCCAGGGCCTTGCCAATCAACAGTAGGTCCTTTGGGCTGCCACCATCTATCATAAAACGCATGAATCGATAAATTGCCAGCGGGGTCACCTCACCTTCGCTGAATTGATCATAAAGCTGGTTGATGGAAACAACCAAAGTGTCAAATCCCCCACCGGCAGTTGATGCCCTGTATCCTGCGTATGCCCTGACTGCATCGGCCACACCTCCGGCAGGTTGCATCAGTACAGGATGACTAATAACAATATAATTGACGGCTGAAGGATTGATCTGCCGGAACTTAACCGGTTTTAATTGAACTGTGATAGGCGGATCTGTATTCAACCATATCCTTCGGGGTTGAGAGGCATCAGCAAAGCCAATCTTCACTATCGTTGGATTTATCTCCGTATCCGTCAGTCTGCTCACATTATCCGGATCGGTTACATCGTAGGCCTGTGCCGAAGATGTAGTATTCGTAAAGTCAATGACATCTCCTCCGGCCTTCGTCTGAAGATAAAAATCCTCATTGGTTTTACCAGCCATATCAAACGTCTGTGGATAAACGACCTTGATGTAAGAAACCGAAATATTGCTTTGTGACCCTCCGTTATCCTTTAAAGTTACCCTTACCGTAAGGTCACCAGTCGGCGAAATATCCGACCATTGAAGAGGTTCGTCTATAGTAAAGTTTAAAAATCCAATAAAACTATAGTTACCTATGGATCTCAGGGACCCTGCAGAAGGCCCAACAAACACTTCAATATCATGATTTTGCACATTCCGACCAGCCAGTAGTATCTCAATAGATGGCGTTGGCCCTAACTGATACGTATTGTTTATCCCTGACACTACGTAATCTTTCATAGGATTTGCAACCTCGGTGATACGAGACCCGGTAAAACCTTCGGCATTATCAAATACCGTCAGACTTGAAAAAGTGCTCACTGTTACACCTGGAGAATAGTCCTCAGTAATCAATTTCAACTTTTCCTCAAAATGATAGGTATCCGCAGTAACACCCGAAAATGGACTTGGGGAGGCCATTCTTTTTCCATTTTTCGCCACCTGGTAATATGTTAAAAAATACGCCGTGGTATCCGAGAAAAGATTGTAATAGGTATGTGGTTGTGCAGCCGGGTTGATATATAGCTCTGTATCAAGGGTCCCGTCATTCCGTTGACCGTAGAATTCAATAAAATCACCTGGGTCAAAAACAGCATCATTTTGCCCTTGAATAAAAATACCCACTTCTTTTCCACGATGAAATAGTTGTATCCTCCTTGGGTCTATGCTTGATACAGGAAAACCTGCAACATTCAAATCATCAAAGTTGATATGGTAGATGCCTTCTTCAGCTATTGATATTTTAAAATATTCTTTATTGAAATCAATCCATTCGTTTCCGTAAGGTTGGGCGGATCCTACCTGTGCGGCAACAATGATTTGAGCTATAAAGAAGGCCTTCCTCATGGCTTATTAATTTCTACTTTAACTGAAAAAATATGACTATAAACCGATTCAGTCTGTGGGCCGGTATTCGTCAGTGCATAATCAATGGTCACAGCCTTGATATGGACGCCCAAACCAAAAGTAGGTTCAACAGCCAGATAGTGGCTGCCATCGAAATTGGTGAGCCGCTGAAAATTCTTGATGCCCAGGCGTAGAAAGGCAACATTTTTATAATCAACTTCAACCCCTACCATGGGGTCAATAGATGCAAATTCCGATCTGATCAGCGTATTGCGCTTGCCATCAAAAGTATTGGCCAGATCAATCTCTGCCAATATTCCAAAATCTTTGATATCAAACCTTCGCGATACTCCCAGGATCAATCGCGGAACAGTCACTTCCACCGAATTATCAGGAATAATATTCCCGGTCTGGGCAAAGACATTGGCCACCAGTGAGGGGTTATGAGACCAGGCTGTGAACGTTCCCGTGACATCTTTCATCACAGCCCCCAGTTGCCATGGCCCCAACGCCAACTGAGCGCCAAGGTCAAAGCCAAATCCCCAGGCCTTGGCAAAATTACCTGCCCGTCGATGTAGTACCTTCACATTGGCTCCTAACTGCAGATGGGCCAGTTTTGGAAACCTGTGGGCATAACTTGCTAAAAAAGCATAATCAGCCGCTGTGAAAAATTGTACATTATTGTAATTTATGGCTCCGTTGGCATCATACAAAAAACGGGTATCAGGAATATCATCAATAGCAAAACGAATGGCGGAAAACCCCAGTGCGCTTATGCTGTCCATTGGCATACTAAATGCCACGTAATCATATTTTGCTATTCCTGAAAAATATTCGCCATGTTGGAAAACGGCTTCATAATCCTGGGTTTGATGTAATAATCCTGCCGGATTCCAATAACCTGAAGTCACGTCATCAACGGATGATGCCTGGGAATTCCCCATCGCCTGTCCACGGGCACCAGCCCCAATCGCCAGAAATTCATTGGCATATTTGGGCGCACTAACCTGGGTAAATCCAGCGTTTGATAAAAGATAAAATATGGTTAGAAGTAGGTATCGCACGAAATCATAAAGATAGTATCCCTGTTTATTATAAAAACCCTTTAATAGATCAGATTTCATGAATAGTAGTAACCTATACTTTTCAAGATAAGAATCTTCGGAAACTAATGAATTGAGTAAGAATATTGAAACCCGGGACCTCCTTGTATCTTAAAATCTTTGGTTGTTTATATTTTTACGTCCAATGAACCGATATCAAAGAATAGAGATATTGTCAGCCGTCTTTCTTATGCTTCTGTTGGCCTGTGGTCAGAGGGATAAACCCAACTCAGCAATGAAAAAAACTATCGCCATCCGAACGGAACTAGGAGACAGCCTTACTTCGATGGCATTAGACTACTGGGTAGATATGATCAGTCAACAAAGCGAATCCCTGCCATTGGAAGTTTGTAAGATTGAATCCACCGAATACATCCAAAACCTGCAAAAAAGAAGCAAAGTGAAGATAAAACGTACATCGGATCGGATCCGCAATACGTCAAACCATCCGGATAGTCTTGAAAGATACATGATTGATCTTTATAAGGATCTGGCTAAAATGCAAAAACCTTTGCCTCCCAAAATTCTCCTGGACCGTTCCGGTAGGATTCATTATTTCAAACCAATTAGTATGAACCATGAATGTCTTTCTTGCCATGGTCAAGTGAGAATTGATGTGGATAGCACAATGCAGAAACGTATTCTGGATAAATATCCGAATGATCAAGCGCTAGGGTATTTTGAGGGCTCTATTGGTGGGATATGGAGTCTACTTTGGACAGATAAAGTCTATCAGGCAACGCCTAATTGATGGAGATAATCATACATCTCAAGGCATACCCAGGCATCGGTGGCTGCATACCTCAATTGTTTCTCTGTAAGTTCAGCACTTTCCCAGTTCGACGTTTGTTGACTTTTCGAAATCCTTACTTTTAGAAGGATCGCCGCCAACTTCCTCAATCCTGTATTACGAACATCATAGTCTTTGACAAAATCATGCAACTCTTCAAAACCAGCCGGCTCAAAAGGACCTAGTTTTTGCAACCCCAAAACATCATCCTTTAGGCCAACGCCGATTTTTCTAACCGAGGGATTGGCCATTAACCTGACAATTGCTGGGTGAAATCCTGATAAATTGATTCTAAACAAGTAAACTGTTCCAGGAACAGCTATTTGTATCAGGGAAATCGGATAATGCTCTCCTTTACGAAAAGTGGGTTTCGATTCCGTATCAAATCCTGTTACAGGATGAGTGCTGATCTCATCCACAGCTTGTTCAACCCGGTCATTTGCATTAATCAGACATATCCTCCCATTGTACTGAGTGAGAGGTAAAGCGTTAACCTCTTCCGGGGTGATGTAATGCTGAAACACTATAAATCTTCTTGATTACCCTCTTTCAACTTCCTGATTTTAATTCCTGCATATGCGTACAATACAGTCATAACTGGGCTGATAAGATTAAAAAATGCATAAGGGAAGTAGGTGAGTGTGCCAACCCCCAAAACAGTGGACTGGTAAGCTCCGCAGGTATTCCATGGAACCAGTGCAGACGTCACTGTTCCTGAATCCTCCAGCGTTCTGCTAAGATTTTCCGGAGCAAGACCTCGTGCCCGAAATGTACCTTTGAACATCCGGCCCGGGACAACAATAGAGATGTATTGATCAGAAGCAGTTATATTGAACAGAATACAAGTGGCGGCAGTTGTAGCTATGAGTGAACCGGTAGAGCGTGCGTATTGAATGATACTATTAGCCAACTTTTGTAACATTCCGGCAGCTTCAAGCACTCCACCAAAGATCATGGCGCAAATAATCAGCCAGATCGTATTCATCATCCCGAACATCCCGGAAGAAGAAAGCAATCCATCGACCAGAGAATTTCCCGTGGAAATGCTTGTAGGTTCGAACATGGACCTCAAAACACCCTCATAATAGGTATAAAAAGAAGCATGATCAGCCTTTGCCACCTGAAGAACAATATCAGGTTGAAAAACTACAGCGAAAACCCCTCCTAATACCATTCCGGTAAACAAGGCCGGGATGGCCGGTATTTTCTTAAGGATCATCCCAATTACAACCAGGGGTACAAGAAACAGCCAAAGGGTGACTGAAAATGAAGAGGTGATCGCCGACTGAACGGTAGCAATTTTTTCAAAATTCGAATCTGACTCAACCGTAAATCCCCAAATAAGAAAAATTAGTAAGGTGATAGTGATCGAAGGACCTGTGGTGAATATCATATACCTAATATGTGTAAAAAGGTCAGTTCCTGCCATGGCTGGAGCCAGGTTAGTGGTATCAGACATGGGAGACATTTTATCCCCGAAATAAGCACCAGAAATGATGGCCCCTGCGACAACACCTTCACTTATACCCATGGCCTCACCTATTCCTACAAGAGCGATGCCAATGGTAGCAGCCGTGGTCCAGGAACTACCTGTGGCAAGAGAAACAATACTGCTAACCGCACAGGCCGCCACCAGGAAGATAGTCGGGTTTAATAAATCAAGTCCATAATAGATGAGCGCTGGAACAATTCCACTAATCAGCCATGTACCGGCTAATGCGCCAATGAGCAGAAGGATAAGTATTGCCGACATGGCCGAACTAATGCTTTTGACCATCCCATCCAATATGTGGCTCCATGTAAAGCCCATCCGGCCAGCAAGAATCGCCCCAAGAGTAGCAGCAAACAGCAGCGCCATCTGATTGGACCCATACGTAGCGTCATCATGAAATATATGAACATTAAGGGTAAGGAGGGAGATTAAAAACAAAATAGGGAGCAACGCCTCAAACACTGTGGGTTGCCTGGGCTCTTTTCGCATATACCGGATCGTCGTCTAAAAATTAAAAGCGCTCAAGATAAATAAGTCTTAGGACTTCGCAAACTAATCTTTTGTTAATTGGCAGATAACTACTCTTTGGGCCAGATAATTAAACATGGATTGGGAATTCTCCCTTGGTAATCTTTCTCTTTCAGGCTATCTTGTTATCTTAATGTTAACAATCCAACATGCTTAACCTTACCACTCTTCTCAATAAGGCTAAAAAATCCCCTACTGTTCTGAAATTATTAAATTATGGCCTGGCGAGAAAAATTCCTTTCAACAAACCTCACAGTTTTAAAATATTGGAAGTTGGTGAAGACTATTTAACCATTTTTCTTCCTTATAAAAAAGCAAACCTAAACCACATCAAGGGCCTTCATGCATGCGCATTAGCGACCCTTTCGGAATTCACTACGGGACTCACACTGCTTCGCACACTTAATGTGAAGAAATACCGAATTATTCTGAAGACTCTGAAAATGGAATATTATTATCAGGGAAAATCAGGTGCAACAGCAACATTTTCCTTACCGGAAGACTGGGTTGAAAAAAGGATAAAAGAGCCTCTGGAGCTTCAGGATGCAACAACGGTCATGTTAGAGGTAAAAACCCATGATACTAAAAGCAATCATTTGTGTACCGGTTTTATCGAATGGCAGATAAAATCCTGGAGCAAGGTAAAAACTAAAGTTTGACTATGCCAGGAAGAATTTGATGGATCACAAGAAGGTACGCGTCTGTCACTCTAATTTTTAGTTAACAGGATCAATTTATTCAAATACAGGGAAGGCTTATTTTGTGATTCTTGTATTGGTATACTCAAATGTAATTTTGAATAAATCGCATCAGAAATACATCGGACAAGTTATAATATTTTTCTCCATGGTCATTAAACTCCTGATAGATTAGTTGCTTATCTAATAATGTGGATAACGCTTTGATAATGGCACGAGGGGTGTTCAATTTATATTTATCCATTATACGGGTTGACGTAGGCTGATATAAATGCTCTTCTTTTGCAATTGCCACAAGCAGTCGCCATTGTCCTTTTGATATAATGTCTCTGAGTTGAAAGAAATCCTGCTTTGATACTTGTAAAATTCTCCACTTTATCTGATCCAGATGCTTAGCACTCAACCTGTCCTTGGTTTCAACAAAGATCTGATTGCATATGTATTGGGTATAATAGGTATGCGTTTGTGTCCAATTCAAAATATCCTCCACTTGTCTAACATCAATTTTCATTTCTGCACGTTCAAATTTTTTAAGAATGAATTTTGAATAAATTTCGTTGTTCAGCTTTGCCAGATAAAGTTTTTGAACACCTCCGAAAAATGGTCGAGAACCTTCCTGGAACATCTGGTTTAGCAGATGTGTTTTACTGCCGGAAAACAAGTAACGCAATGATGGAAAAGATTGCATTTCACTCCGAATAATCCCTTCCATGTTTAAATCAGTATAGTTGGCTATTTCCTGAAATTCATCAAATGCCAAAACAACATCGATCTTTTGTTTTGATAATAGGGCCAGAAGACTACCCAATCCTTTTTTGGCTTCCGTAGTAGTTTTAAAATCGAACCCTATTTGAGGACTGCCGGTGAGTGGATCAAATGATATGTTTGGTCGAAAGGAGAGAATCGCATTCCATAGCTTTTGATGGTTTTTTTCAGGAAAAGCCGTACTTATACCAACAGCTAACTTCTCAATTAACCCATTTAAAGTGGTTGTTCCCTGAAGATCAATGAAAATTCCTTTTTCTTTTCCTGTTTTATCTAGCTTACGAAAATAATGTTTGATCAGCCCGGTTTTTCCCAGTCTTCTTATTCCAATGATCACGGCAGGAACACCGCCCTGCATTTGATTTTCTATCCAGGTTAATTCTTGGATCCTGTCGCAAAAAGTTGATGGGCCAAAATAACCTGAAACCGGGAATGGGTTTTTCATGATACTAAAGTTATAATACATTTAGTATAATACCAAAAGTATAACAAATTAAAATACCAGCTGGATCAAGCCTGCCAGCCGCAGGAAAGCTCTAATAGGGTAAGCGTCCCGCTGTGCTTAAAACTTCCCTCACTGTTTCTTCAATTGAGGTTACGCGGTAGATTAACATTTCTGAGTCATCTTATTCCATTTTGGCATCAGGTCTATCATGCCCAAGCACATTTTTTATTTGTTGCGCATTAACCAATAATATTTCAAAGCCTTCTTCTAGTATATTGTAAATAGGCTTCCAATACACCCCTGTGCTTTCCATTGCCAGGTGGCTTATATTATACTCTTTTAACCAATCTCGCATTTGTTCAATTGATTCTGTGAAACCATCGAACCTCCTTGTTTCTTCTTTGATGCCGATGCCTTTTATTGTAGCTGCAATTATCCTTTTATGAACATCTATTCCACATCCCCGGTCAATTATCTGCTCAAACGATATTTTACTCCTCTTTTTTATGACTATGCTGTTTCGGCTTAAGCTACACATCCCCTTGTGGGTCGCCTTTATCGTCATGTATGTTTCATAATGATATAACGCAGCACCATGGATTTCGCATAGTCACCGCAGGATTCAACTTTAACTATTTGGAACAATCCATCAGACTATGATTCAATTTGTTTCAAATCAATGAATATTCTTAATTTTATGATTATTCGCAATGAACCGGATGCTGATAATGTATCGCACATTTGACGTTTGACCTGGTCACTCAAAATTATCGACAACCAATTTTAAATAGTGCGTTACTTGCTGCAAATTATGACTTGTGTCCAGACTCTAATTAAAATGAAAAAAAACATCTTATTAATACTCTTTCTTGTTGGAATATTGACAGCTAAAGCTCAACAACCTGATTGGGAAAATCCCGAAGTGATCGGACGCAACAAACTTCCCCCGCATGCATCATTTGTTTCATATGAAACCATTACCCGTAACTCTGACCTGAAGCATTCCGATTCGTATCTTAAACTCAATGGCAATTGGAAATTTCACTGGTCGAAAAATGTGGAAGAAGTACCAAAAAATTTCTTTCAAATTAACTTCAGTGACAGGCATTGGAAATTCATTCCAGTACCTTCCAATTGGCAACTACAAGGCTACGGATATCCGATTTATGAGAATATACCTTATGAGTTTGCCGACCCCAGGTCCCCTTTTACCGATATGAAGAAACCTGATCCTCCAAGAGTACCTCACGATTATGACCCCGTAGGGGCTTACAGAAAACATTTCAACGTCTCTAAAAGCTGGTTTGGCCAACAGGTTATATTGCATTTCGGGGCCGTATCGTCTGCCATGAATGTATGGGTCAATGGTCTAAAAGTGGGCTATAGTCAGGGAAGTAAAACACCGGCTGAATTCGATATTACTCCTTTTCTGGTTCATGGCGATAACCTTTTGGCTGTACAAGTCTTCCGTTGGAGTGATGGCAGCTATCTCGAGTGTCAGGATTTCTGGCGAATAAGTGGAATTACCAGAGATGTCTTCCTTTGGAGACGGCCCGTCGAACACCTTGATGATATAGATGTACTTGCCGGACTTACCAGTGATTATAAGGATGGAACTTTGAAACTAAATGTGGCATTGAGCTACAAACCATCCTCAAAACCCTTAGTTCGTGTCGTAGTAACAGATAAAAAAGATACGCTATTTGTTACCACAAAATCCGACTTGCCCCATGTTAAAAAGGACACGCTGGAATTTCAGCACGTGTTTAAGCATATTCAGCCCTGGAGCGCTGAAATTCCCCGGCTTTATGGACTTCATATCACGCTGCTGATTGGGGATCTTGAAATCCAACATACCAACTTAAAGTTAGGATTTCGTACATCAGAGATCAAAGCTGGACAACTGTTGGTTAATGGCAAACCAATTTATATCAAAGGTGTGGACCTACATGAACACAATGAATTTAACGGTCATGTAGTAGATACTGCTACTATGCGTCGTGATATAGAGCTCATGAAGAATTTCAACATCAATGCGGTGCGAACCTCGCATTACCCTCAACCTGAATACTGGTACAAGTTGTGTGATGAATATGGACTGTATCTGGTGGACGAAACGAACATTGAATCACATGGTATGGGCTATGGTGAACGGTCACTTGCAAAAAATCCTGCATGGGGAAAAGCACATTTGGAACGTACTAAAAGAATGGTTGAACGCGATAAAAATCACCCTTCAGTGATAATATGGTCTCTGGGTAATGAAGCAGGAAATGGGATCAATTTTTACACCGACTACCGATGGATCAAAAAACGGGACCCCAGCCGACCAATACAATATGAACGGGTACAGCAGGGCTGGGGAACAAAGGCCACCTTCGACTGGAATACGGATATTCTTGTGCCTATGTATCCGTCCTTTCAGTCATTGAAAGTTTATGCCGACCGTTTTGATAAGCCGGTGATCATGTGTGAATATGCACATTCGATGGGCAACAGCACTGGTAACCTTCAGGATTATTGGGATGTGATTGAATCCAAGCCGTCTCTTCAGGGTGGGTTTATATGGGATTGGGTGGACCAGGGACTGGTTAAAAAAACGTCAGACGGGCAGCAATATTGGGCGTATGGAGGGGATTTTGGACCAAAATACCTGCCTTCAGATGGAAATTTCCTTATTAACGGACTTGTTTTTCCAAACCGGACGCCACACCCGGCCTTGAAGGAGGTAAAAAAAGTATATGCAGACATGGCATTTACCATGGACGCGAATGGCAGAATAAAGGTTTTAAACAAATATTATTTCCGTAATCTCTCAGATGTACGTTATCAGTGGGAGGTTATGAAGAATGGAGAATTGCTGGATTCCGGGCGGTTAAACCCGGTGGAGATTCAACCTGGAGAATCTGCCAGCCTGGACATTAATATACCTAAAGTGGATAAAAGCCATGGCGAATATTTCTTTAATATACATGCTCTACGCACCCGAACAGAAGGCCTTCTTCGTGCCGGTCATCAACTAACTGAGGCGCAGTTCTACCTGGGAGGCCATTATCAACCTAACAAGATTGATCTCCCCACCGGAAGCATCAATGTGCAATTGGCGGGCGATACCATTTCTTTTTCTGGAAGTAGTTTTTCGTATCGATTTCAACTCTCAGACGGTTTGTTGACATCAATCCGGTCGCAGGATAGAGAGTATTTGGTGGATGGAATAAAACCCGGATTTTGGAGGGCTCCTACTGATAATGATTTTGGAAACAAAATGCCGGAACGACTTGGAGTATGGAAAAAAGCTAGCCGGCACCAGGTACTAACCGCCATTCTTATTAAAAACAAAAGAGGAAAGTATGTAGATGCGGCTTCATGGAAGAATAAATCAACCGAACTCAAGGAAGGCAAAGTAGAGATGAAATATGAAATACCGGATGTTGGGGTAAGTGCGGTTATGACTTATATAATTAAGAGTAATGGTCAATTAGCTGTAAACATGGACTTGAATGATATGGCTGCATCCCTGCCTGAACTACCTCGTATCGGCAACCATCTGAAAATCAAACATGAATTAAATCATGTACAGTGGTATGGACGTGGACCACAGGAAAATTATATTGATCGCCAGACTGCCGCACTAATAGGCAAATATCGGGCCCGGGTCGATGACCTGTATGTGCCCTATATCCGCCCACAGGAAAACGGGCATCGCGCCAATGTGCGATGGATATCCTTCACCGATAGTAATGGAAAAGGACTACTTATCGAGGGTGAGCAACCAATGGGGTTCAATGCACATTATGAAGACCTCGATGCATTTGATCCCGGACCTAAAAAGCAGCAGCGCCACACGACCAACATCCAGCCGCAAAATTTTATTGCCGTCCACCTGGACGCCAGGCAAATGGGTGTAGGAGGTGACAATAGTTGGGGAGCGCTTCCTCATAAGCAATACCTCATTCCACCTAAAGCATATCACTTTAGTTATACAATTCAATTAGTGCACTAACTTTTGACTGCATTCGAAGACTTCCAATATTATTTGTACCTTCCCTTCTTCATGGTAGTTTGGTTCATATCGTTAAGAAGTGCAACACATAGTTGGATAACCACTTCTTCATTGTACTACTGTGGGGATGTCGCCAGGTGAGGGCTGTTCATATGTCCTTTTGAACCGGATTTTATTTCAATCGATACTATCCGGTTACTTTTTGCAATAATATAATCTACTTCCGCATTGCTGTTTTTCACCTCCCTTGCCCAGTAATATACCCTGGGCCTGATTGGCTGCGCATGATATGCTACCACTTCCTGTCCAACAAATTGTTCGGCAACAGCGCCGTTAACCCGGAAAATTCAACAGAATATTCCATCCAGTGGGATACCCAATGTTAAATTATTGATAATCTGTTAATTAGGTTTCAGATAAACTTTATTTATAAAAAACGCAATACCCAAATATGGGTGTTCAATATTAGGCAATATGCAGGGTTAACCCTTTCATAAGTAATTAATAATCAATAGTTATCAACCATTTCAAATCGTTATTCTTGAAAGTGTCATGAATAATGCGGGTTAAACATGGCAGTAAAATTCATCTGTTTTTCTGTTTCACAATAAACACCACTTATTGCATGCATAAATCCAATATCTGCTAAAATAATTTTGAATAATTTATCTTTTACGCCTGCTTCCAGGGAAATTGCCACACCACTTGTCCTTTTAACCCGATGGATAACATCTGCCTGATCAAGCAGTTCTAATGCTTGTTTTAACTCTCCCGATCATATTGTGGCGTCCACTTATCAATAAACAAACTAAGCATCAATTAATGCCGGTGCGAATAAAATATTTTTTTTAGATGGGGAGATTTAAAGACTTTAGAGTATTTTGAAAAATCATCAATAAAGGTTTCAACAATCGAGTGCTGAAGCTATTGACATTTCAAAATATCTCCTGACTGCACATATTCCTTTACCACAGCCGGTATACCACCAATGATAAGGTACTTCCTTATTAATTCATTCAACCTTTTATGTATGCCATCCGAAATCTTCTCAAGATTCGAAAAATTCTGCAAATAATTTCGCAAGTCTCCCTACCCTTTTGCTTCAACGAATTCAGAGAAAGACATAGGACTCATATATATGTACTGAATCCTGCCAACAGGAACTCTATAATCCTCCGCATTCAGGATAAATTACAACAACAACCCTGCCCCAATAATATGCAGCTCTGGCATCCCCTCAAAAAATACCTCCAACTCATTATTTCTTTAGGGTAATCTTGAATTTCATCCAGAAACAGTAACGTTTGTTTAAGGCATCACTTTTTTACTAACAATTAATGCTATCTGCTCAATGCCATTCTGTGTGTTGTTTTTGTTAAAAATGTCTTTGTATTCAGGATTCCTTTCGAAATTCAAGGCAATAAAAGAGCCAACCACATGTCGGCCGAACAGATTGATCATGTAAATCTTGCCTATTTGTCTCGCTAGTGCTTAAATATCCTCAATGTCCCATCCAGAGAGGTTAGGAGGTGGAATTGACGGAGGGGTACTTTCAATCCTGAGAGTCAGCTATGGGTGGTTCTTCTGAGGGAATACAAATACACAAGAATGAAAAGTGGAACATTTCAATAGATTTCCTTAACATTACAAAATGACCTCCACCCGCCAGTTTGCTGCTATTATGCTTGTCCGCGAGCCGTCGCCAGAGGCTTTGGCCGCCGGAGACCGAAATTCCGAAATGGATGAAGGCGAATTCACTTGTTATTCGTTATGGAACAAATAAGCCAGAAGAGACAATTAGCGGCAATAATGTTTACGGACCTTGTCGGGTATACCGCTCTGATGGGGAAAGACTCCAATAAAACCCTCGAACTGGTTCGTATCAGCAAGGAAATCCAGAAGCCATTGGTCGAGAAGCATAACGGCAAGTGGCTCAAAGAGATGGGCGACGGCGCCATGGCACAGTTCAGTACTGCACTTGATGCCGTTAACTGTTCCATTGAGATTCAGGAAATTGCTAGAGGAAAACTCGATGCCAAGTTGCGAATAGGCATTCACCTGGGGGATGTAACGGTCGAAGAGCACGACGTACATGGTGATGGGGTGAATGTGGCCTCCCGCCTGGAATCCATTGCTGATCCGGGAGGAATTTATGTCTCCGATGCTATTGAAAAGGCCATTCGTGGCCAATCTGACATTCAGGCGAAATACCTGGGGGAAAGCAAACTCAAAAACGTGGATTATGGGGTACGCACCTATGCATTGCAAGGGGTTGGACTTCCAGTCCCGGACCTGAAACAAGATAAAGAATTAACGGGGCGGTTTCTTGCTGAGCTCCAAAGACGTGGTGTACTACGTGCCGGGATATTATATATCCTCGTATCGTTAGTCCTGATATTGCTTCTCCCCTATGCTCACTTGTGGATGCCTCTTCCGTCATGGTCAGGAGCATTACTGATTGCTATATTGGTTATCGGATTGCCGGTGGCATTATATTTTGCCTGGCATTATGAAAGAAGCCCTGAGGGATTTGTTAAGACAACGTCGGCAAAATCCTGGCAAAATCCATACCCAAGCACTGCAAAAAAACCAATGACTGGAAACCTGGTAATTGGTGCTCTCCTGGTCATTACCTTATTTACTTTTGTTTATCAACAAAGCTGGTTTTCAAAAGCTACAGAAATTGATAAAAGTGTAAAACGCTTCAATATCATATTCCCTGAAGAAGCACCTCTTGCTCTTATAGGTGAATCTGAAGGTCAGTTCAATTATTCTTCCCTTGCACTTTCTCCGGATGGAAGTATGCTTGTATATACAGGATGGAGAAATGGTCGTTCGCAGCTTCAAATTCGTTATCTGGACAAGCTGGATATAGTGCCTATAGAGGGAACGGAAGGAGCCTATGGACCCATCTTTTCTCCGGACGGAAAATGGGTGGCTTTTACTACCCACACCAGTTTGCGGAAAGTAATGGTTCCGGATGGAACACCGATAGATATTGTCCCTGTTAACATTCAATATGGTGCGGTATGGACAAATAATGACGAGATTATTTATTCGAATCAAATTGCAATATTAAAAGTGTCTTCAAGAGGGGGTACTCCCAAGTTGCTATACCGGCGTAAAGTCAATGATGTGGTCAGCGGGTATAATTCAAGCATCGATATTACCCCGGATCAGAAACATATACTGTTCAGCGATCTTGAGGGGGATATATTTGGACTCGATATAGAAACCGGACATTATGCTGTGATATATCCCAAGGGTGGCGGGGCACCAAAAGCTCTTCCCTCAGGGCACCTGATTTTCACAAGAAATAATGCCCTCTTTGGAGTGCCATTCGATTTTAAGACAATGGCTCCTCTTGGCCAGGAAAACCAGATTATCAGCGGCATCCGTACAGAAAGAAGCGGTCCTCAACTTACCTATTCAAAAAACGGATTGGCCATTCATGTGCCGGGATACTACTATCAGCGATCCGCTTTTGTCTGGCTCAACAAGGATGGTAAAAAAGAACGTGTTGAACTTGACCCTGACAATTATGGTTCCTTTGACCTTTCTCCAAATAACAGATACCTTGCCATAAGTATGTTACCGGCAAAGGACCATATAAAAGTACTGGATTTTAATACCGGACAGGTAATACGGGTTAGGGTAGAGAATTATGATCAGCTTTATTCTCCGGTCTGGTCGGCAGACAGCAAGTCTATAATTTTTGGTGCACAAAAGCTCGGTACCTGGAAGCTGTACCGGAAAAATATAACGGAAGTAAGTCGTGCCCAGGAACTGGACATAACTAATGCAGGCGAATGGCCATATTCTTTGTCTGAAAATGGCACTTTCCTGAACGTAATGTCCAAGATAATTAAAATCGATCCTGAAAGCGCCACAACAATGGTTCTTGAAGAAATTGATGGCGGTAATCATATGGCCATATCACCAAACAATGCTTATACCGTTTACGGATCTGCCGAATCAGGTAAATCAGAAATATATGTACAACCTTTCCCTGCTACAGGTGAGGAATGGCAGATTTCCACAGATGGTGGCACTGATCCCATCTGGGCCAAAGATGGAATTTATTACCATAACGATATCAGGATCTATTTTGTGCCGGTCAAATCATTTGAACCTTTTAAATTCGGAAGTCCGGAAGTATTTTATACAGGCCCGTTTATGAATGCAGTATCAAGATCTTTGGGAATTGATAAACAAGATAGGCTTCTGATCCTGGAGCCCGTTGGTGGAAGTCAATTAGCCAGGGAAGCTATAGTAACACTCAACTGGTTTGAAGAAGTGAAAAGACTGGCACCACCAGAGGATTAAATTTTTCATTACATGCAAACTGGCGTAAGTCTGGACAAACTGGCGTAAGTCAAATTCTTTTACCCCAAATTTGGGGATACAATATTATCTTTTTTTGGCTTGTTTCTAAAGTTAAGTAATTGACATCCAGTAATTTGACTTTTAATCTGCCAGAATGGAGAAAAATTCCATGAATTTTTCGTGTTAATATTCTTTTCTAAATCAGGATGACTTTGATGACCTTTACTCGTCAACTTATAGCCATCATGCCCGCTTGATCATGAGGTGTCCCCAGTTTGTACAGAAGTAACTTATTTGCTTATCTTGCAACATGGACACAACTTATCAACTCACTACCTACTCCCCCGACTATCTTGAAAAACAAGTGGAAATTGGGAAATTTATTTTTAGTCAATGGCTTGGCGCAAGGCAAAGCCCTATTAAAAGGCTGCAACAAGTATATTCTGCACCTGATTTTGATCCGGAAACAAGATTCTATGCATTGAAGGATGGCGAAGTGATAGGATTTCTGCCCTCCAAAATTAGAAAAGATAAAACCGAAGCGGACCTCGAATTTCCTTTGCTGGCAGCAGGGTTTGAGGATGCAGAGGAAGCTCTTATGGGTTACGCCTTTGAGCAGTTAAAATCGAAGGGGGTGTCCGCTGTGATTTCGAGAGTATCCAATGCATGGGGCAACACTGTGGCGCTTGCAAAAAAGTATAACTATGAATATAATGGCTTGATGTGGAAAAACGCACAGCTGAAAGTGGAAAACTACAAGGGCAGTACGGATGAAGAAAATGTCCGGGAAGTGACAGAAACTTATTTTAATGATATTCGTGATTTGTTGATTTCCTTTCGTGAAAACACTGAAGCAGAGGCCCGGGCCCAGATTGACAAATTGGTTGAGATCTCCGAACGTGTGACCAGCTGGAAAATTATCCGTGAGGATGGTAAAATAGTCGGCCACGATCATCTGGTGGAAGATATCAGGGATAGTAACCGGGCGAGGATGAACGCTATTTATGCTACCAGAGATGATATCCGCGATCGCATCATGAACAGCCATGTGGCTGCGGCAAAAAGAAATGGGATCAGCCTGATCGATAGCTTCTTCTTTGGTCCCACTGAAAATATGGAAGCCCCATATAAGGACTACGGGTTTGAAATCGGTGAACTTTGGTCATATAAGAAAGAGATCTGACTGGACAATAAGTCCTAAGCTCGAAGCCCGAAGTTTTATGAAGTTTTTGCAAACTGCCCGACTGGCTGGTCAGGCGGGCGGCAGGGCAGGGAAAGTTCTATTGCATATTTCGGGTTAAAGTAACTCTTGGCACATCCAATGAAAGCTTAGGATAGTCACCCTGTCCAAGGGACTCCTTTGGAGAATTCATTTCAGGGTCTCATCCAAACGGGGACAAACTCCAATCCTCGGAGTCAGCTTCGCGATACTCATGAGAGAATTAATGAATCAAGGGCAATCAGGAATTCTTACTCATATATTCTTTCACGGATAAGACTGGAATTATCGAAGATTTGAAATCCTTTTTATTGCCGGTAATCAAAAATGTCGATTCATTTTCAATAGCTGCAAAATACTGAAGTGCATCCTCAACATCTTTAAAATTTGAATTCAGTGCAGAGAGATAACTTTTTGATGTCTGGTCTACTGGAGAAATAATCTTGTTTATCAATCTGAATCGTTCAAGAATTTTTCCTGTTGCATGCCCTCTGCGTTTTTCGATATAGAAAATTGTTGCAAAATTCAAAACAGAAGTGAACAAGCCAACTTGTTTTTTATGGGCCATCACAAGAATTTTTTCAATAAACTCGGCATTGGGCCTTTTCTGCAGGTAATCAAGAATTACATTGGCATCTAAATACAACCTATCCATGCTTCTTGTCCAGGTATTCAGCCCTTTCCTTTTTCCAATCTACCTCAGAATGGATGTTGTCATCAAACTGCATTTTCTTAAAATATTTTGGCAATGGCTCCTCCACTTTTGATTGTGATAATTCTTTATATTCCCTCTGAATATACTGTGATAGACTTATACCTAATTGTTTCGCATGTGCTTTTAATCCCTCAATTACAGCTTTTTCAAGATATAAGGTAAGTTTTGTCTTCATTACGTATAGAAAAATATTACTTACGTAAATATACGTAATGTTGATTGATTAGCAAGAAGAACATTATTGAATGCACAAAATCCTTTCCAATCCTCAGCGTCAGCTTCGCGAGACTCATATGGGCATGTAGAAAAAATGAAATATTATTTCGAATCGGAATGCATTGGAGTGAGCCCGCCTGCTCAGCAACAATTGGTCAAGCTCGGTCGGGCAGGAAATCTTGTCATGTTAAGTTGGCGCTATCTGTTAAGAAGATCTCTCTCGTTGTTCGAGATGACAATTCTGTTCCCTCAATGTCCCATCCAACAAGGTACGAGGTGGATTGACAATGAGGTATATTATCCCGTCCTACTCTCAGGGTCTTCATGCCCAAGCGCTTTCAGCAATTCCTTGTCCAACGTGTGCAAAATTTCTTCCCGTCCGGAGTAGTAACCATAGGTAAAACGACCGGATTTAGTGCCAATTTGCATTTGCTCACATACCTTCCAGTCCTGCCTGTTTGTCAAATCCCAAAAATCTACTGCAGATTTGATCCTTTCCTGGGCTGTTTTGTCCCTGATTACCTCAGGTTGAAAAAGCCAATAACATTCATTTACAATTTTATCTGGCCCCAGGGGGGTAATATGATGGAACATTACAAAATCAGGATGAGGGGTCAATAACATGTTTGGGTAAATAGAATAATAATACACCCGTTGTAAGTCATCTCCGGATACATTGCACACCGGTGGGGCTGCAGCCTCGCCGTCCATGGTCATACTCCCTCTTTCTTTGGTTAAGTCCATAAAACCACCAATAACCGCCCCCTTGCTAAAATCGTGTTGGGCAGACTGAACAGGAGTAAGTTTAGAGAGCAATGGGTGTACTCCCGAACAGTGATAGCATTCCTGGTAATTCTGAAGGATGAGTTTCCAATTGCAATTTAATTCATATTTTATGTGATGCGCAATTCTCAAATCAGCCATCTTCCAATCAGAAAATTTTCCAATAAGGGCCTCCATCTGTACTTCAAATGGTTGCGGTTTTTCAGCAAGAGACATAAATACAAATCCTTCCCAATTGTGAACATGTGCCTGATGCAAAGCACAATTGGCCTTTTGGAATCCATTCCCTTCTTGCATATGAGGAGCCGCCAGAAGCTTTCCGTCCAATCCATACGTCCATGCATGATAAGGGCATTGAATTGACTTTTTATTGAAATTACCCTTTTCTTCTGAACAAAGTTGCGTACCACGATGTCGGCACACGTTAAAATACACTTTTATTTCCCTGGATTTGTCCCTGAGGATGATTAGGCTTTCATCTTCCACCTGAATCAGCTTGTAGTCACCAATTTCAGGGATTTCCTCCGCCCTACAGGCAAAAATCCAAAACTTGTAGAAAATTTTATCAACTTCTTCCTTATAGATTTCTTCGCTATGGTAATATTTACCCGGCAAAGTCCTCAAACCATCAATAATAGGGTAATCCTCTCCTCTTTTCAGAAATGTCTTTTTATCAGTGCTCATAATTTAAGTTTTTAAATTACAAATCTGTTTTCACTCATTTTTTTCAATGGAATCAATTTGATTTCAAAATTTCTGATGCAGCCATAATACCGGGCGCACAGGTAATACCCCCTCCCGGATGCGAACCACTTCCACAAAGGTAAAGCCCGGTAACAGGAGTTCCATATCTTGCACAGCTAGGTATTGGTCGTGTGATCAACTGATCCACGAAGTGCTCACCGTGATAAATATGTCCTTCAGTCAATGTATAGCGTTCTTCAAAATCAGCAGGTGAGAGGACTTCCATCCCCACCACAGCATCAGCAATTCCGGGTGAATATATTTCAAGTTCTTTAATTACATCATCACCAAGCTTCTTTTTTGCTTCTGCCGTCCACCCCGCTTCAAAAGCATACGGAATTTGATGGACTAATACCGAAATAATACTGTGACCTTCAGGCGCTAAAGAAGGATCAGTAATTGTAGGAATATGAATATCCAAAAATGGTGTATCTGTTACTTCCCGGTACTTCACAGGATCAAAAGCCTTTTCCATTTCATCAAACGAATTCCCAGTCCTCGCAAATTCAACTCTCTCGCCATTCAGGTCGACTTGCCTACTGATCGCCAAATTAACTTTTGCTGTTGTGCCCCTACTGCGAATTTTGTCTATCCAGTAATTCAGTCCGTATTCTAATTCGAAGTCATCAAACAAGTTGAGAAATGTTTCTTTTGGTGTGCAGGAAGCCGCAACTTTTGTAGCACTGATTTCTTCCCCACCAATTAATCTCACCCCGCTTACAGCTCCATGCTCATCCAATACTATTCGTTCTACTTCCGTTCCGGTCCGAATTTCTACACCGGCTTCTGCCGCAGCCTTCTGTAAAGCATCAACAAGGGCTTGTGGCCCGCCTTTTATACTGTTTCTTGAAGCACATTCCCATAACAGCAGATTGATGCTGGTGTAGGCCGACCACGGTCCGGCATATGCACCATACAGAGCAGGTGCGGCAATGCCGGCTTTTAAGAAATCTGTTTCAAATTTTTCGTTCAAAAAATCAGCCACACACATTGGAGCTACTTTGAGTAGCTCCATCATGGTTTTATTTCCGAGGCCCTTGAGCATCATTCCTTTTTTTGCCAATACCACCAAACTGGCCATAGTCAGGTTCTCTACATCAATATTTGGCGGAGGATGATCCATCAATTCATTGATGACCTTACTAATTTTTTTAATGAACTCCCGGTATATCTTGTAGGCTTCAGCATCATGATTGGAGAATTGGGCAATGGCTCCGGCTGTTGCCTCTTTATCCGGACTTATAGTGACACTTTTTCCATCTTTTGACAAAATAGCTACCTCTGACCGATGATGATCTACCTCCAATCCATACTTTTCAAGATGAAGTTCTTTGATCACTTCTGAGCGAACACCACTTGTATCGTGCAATAGTCCGGTAGTTGAATAACCCGGGTAAAATTCCTCTCCTGCGGCTACACCACCAAGCAATTCTCTCTTCTCTAAAACAATTACTTTGTTACCTTTATTGGCCAGTATAGTGGCCGCTGTAAGTCCATTATGTCCCCCACCGATCACAATAACGTCATAGGTTCTCATATCACTTTCTCATTTAAGATTGACTTGGCGGAGAGCTCCCCTCCTGAACCCATAATTCCTCCACCAGGATGGGTACCGGAGCCTGACATCCAGAGGTTCTCGATGGGGGTTTTATATTTAGCATAACCTGAAATAGGACGCTGGAAGAGAAGCTGTTCCAGGGTTAATTCACCCTGGAAAATATTCCCTTCTGTTAGCCCGAAGGTTTCCTGTAAATCCCATGGCGTAACGACCTGACGACCCTCAACGAGGTTATCAATGTCTGGCACATATTCTTTGATTGTATTTTGCACGGCATCACCGAATTTATCAGCCAGTTTCGGCCAATATTCCGGTCCCTCTTTAATATCAAAAGGTGCGTACTGCACAAAACAGGACATTACATGCTTACCTGGAGGTGCCAGAGTAGGATCAGTCAGTGAAGGTACCACAATGTTGATATATGGTTTTTCCGAAAATTCCCCATATTTCGCCTGGTCATATGCCCGCTCCACATAATCAACATTAGGAACAATGGCAATGTCGCCCTTCATGAAGTCCAGACCTTCCCGTTTTCTACAAAAATTAGGGACTCCGCTCAGGGCAAAATTCACTTTCCCTGAACTTCCTCTCAATTTAAATCTTTTGATCTCGGTAGAAATTTCATCTGTCAGATTATTCTCTCCGATCATTTTTAGATAGGTCCGGTTAGGATCAAGATTTGAAACCACAATTTTTGAATCAATTTCATCTCCATTGGCCAGGATAACTCCGGTTGCCTTCCCATTTTGGATTTTAACATGTGCTACATCCACATTGGTCCTTATTTCTGCTCCAAAGCTCCTGGCAGCACTGGCACATGCCATACTTACACCACCGGTTCCTCCCTTTGAAAATCCCCATGAGCGAAATGCTCCATCCAATTCCCCCATGTAATGATGCAACAATACATAAGCCGTACCTGGTGAACGTACACCCAAAAAAGTTCCAATAATTCCACTTACTGACATTGGCCCTTTCAAAACTTCTGATTCAAACCACAGATCAAGAAAATCGGCACTGCTCATGGTTAGCAATTTGGTATTCATCTGAAGCAATTCGGGCCCGAGGTTTTTGAATATTTTGCCCATTCTCAAAATTGCTGAAAGCTCTTTTGGTTTTATGGAGGCCACATCCGGTGCGGGATGATCGATCACTTCCTTGGCCAATTTGGCCATATGGGTCATTACTTTACTGAATTCACCATAAACCTCTGAGTCCTTCTTGCTGAACCGGGCAATTTCCCTACGCGTGCGTGAAGCGTCTCCCCACCGGCATAAGCCCAGATCACCATCGGGTAGTGGCTGAAATGATGCATCCATAGGAATGATGTCGTAGCCATGGTTGGCAAGATTTAATTCGCGGATAATATGGGGCCGAAACAAACTAACCACATAGCTACATACCGAAAAGGTAAAACCGGGAAATACCTCTTCCGAAACTGCAGCACCTCCCAGGACATGCCTTCTTTCCAACACCAGAAC
>Ga0114931_10000062_pt1 | contig 103770 bp, 86 predicted proteins | sample 2SBtaG_FD_89579 | JGI IMG/M metagenome (GOLD analysis project Ga0114931, IMG submission 89579) | Deep subsurface microbial communities from Kolumbo volcano to uncover new lineages of life (NeLLi) - 2SBTROV14_V59a metaG | ecosystem: Environmental > Aquatic > Marine > Volcanic | place: Kolumbo...
GTGTTGTTCAGGGTCGGGACGAGTCCGGGCACAAATGACTCGGGCAACAGGCCGTCACCGTCGCGCACGGGTTTCTTGCCGGTCTCAGGCAACTTCGAACAATCCGGCCGCACCCATGCCGCCGCCGATGCACATCGTGATGACGACATGGCGGACGCCGCGCCGCCTGCCCTCGATCAGCGCATGCCCGGTCATCCGGGCCCCGCTCATGCCATACGGATGACCGATGGAAATACTGCCGCCATCCACGTTAAACAGATCCGGATCGATACCCAGCGAATCCCGGCAGTACAGGGTCTGGCAGGCAAAAGCTTCGTTGAGTTCCCACAGACCGATATCGGCCACCGTCAGTCCGAAACGACTCAGAAGTTTGGGGATCGCATACACCGGGCCGATGCCCATTTCCTCCGGTGCGGTACCGGCCACGGCCATACCGCGATATATGCCCAGCGGTTCCAGTCCGCGTTGTTCGGCAAGCCTGGCATCCATGACCACACAGGCCGATGCGCCATCGGACAACTGGCATGCGTTCCCGGCCGTGATCACGCCTCCGTCGATCGCGGTCCTCAGACCCTGCAGACTCTCGAGCGTCGTCGATGGCCGATTGCCCTCATCGGCCGACAGCGTGACTTCCTCGTAGCTGACGGCCTCGGTTTCTTTGTCCACGATGGCCCTGGTCGCGGTTATCGGCACGATCTCGTCGTCAAACCGGCCGGCTTGCTGGGCGGCAGCGGTCCGTTGCTGGGATTGCAATGCGTATTCATCCTGGGCCTTGCGCGAGATCGCGTATTTCTTTGCCACGTGCTCGGCCGTCAACAGCATCGGCATGTAGGCATGCTCGGCCTGAAGGGTGACCGCTTCATCCTGCGCCGCGCCACTCCACTCGAAATACCGGTTCTGAATCTCCGAGATGTTTTCCTGTCCGCCGGCGACGACAATCCGCATGCCGTCGGCGATGATCTGCCGGGCCGCAATGGCAATGGCCATCAGCCCCGACGAGCACTGGCGATCGACCGTCTGCGCTGCAACCGTATCGGGCAAGCCGGCCGCGAGCGAGGCCAGCCGGGCAATATTGGGCGATGCACTGCCGGCATTGAGCACCGAACCCAGCACGACATCATCGATCTCGGCGCCATCGACGCCGGAACGCGTCACAGCATGGCGAATGGCGTGGGCGGCCAGCGTCGGCGATTTTGTATGGTTGAATGCGCCCCGATAAGCGCGACCAATCGGAGTGCGTGCGGTACTAACGATGACGGCATCGGTCATGAGGGTTTACCTGCTGTTCGCCGGACCAGGCCGGGTGAATGACAAAAACATCATGTGCCCGGCATCAGCGGCATCGGATCGAGCACCCAGTTCTTGTGCTCGCGCCGGTCGGGCGACGGAATGGCAAATGCCACGTCGCCACGCCGGGCACGAAATGCCGACAGATCGATGCGCCAGCCCTTATCCTGCCACTCCTGCAGGAATTCGCGATAACGCACGATCGGCTTGTTTGCCGGCGTCAGGAATTCCTTCGTCGTGGAATGCGGGGTCCGGATCGGATCCAGCGACTCGATGATCTCGATATCCTCGGCCGCTATTTTCATATTGATATCGATCAGCTTCTGATCCATCTCTTCTTCCATCATGAACGATCGAATGTTGACGAAAAAGATGCGCGTGCGGTTCTCGTCGATGGGTGCCTCGAAAAAATACTGGGCAAAAGCCCTGTCATCCGAAAAAATAATACGCGTGATCAGGGCATTGGGGCCATGATGTCCCGACCCGGCCCGTGTCGTGCCCTGGCCGGCACCGAGTAATCTCGTCTCCTCGGACATGCTCTCGCCGTAGGCCATCAGGAACTGGCTGCCCCAGGGCGGGCATTCTTCTATCTCTATTGGATGATGACGCAGTGTTTCGTTGATCGACGGCGATCCCTGCGCCGGATGCACAAATTCATTGTGCGCCGCGTCGAGACCGTTCTCGACCGACCGCTCGTAATAGGCATTGACGTCGAATACAACGGTCTGGTTCACCCGCCAGGCAGGATCGTCGTATTCCGGAATCTCGCAAACGGGCGGCCGTTCATCCTCCGGCAGATCGCCGAGGAAGGCGAAGACAATGCCGTACTTTTCCTGCGTCGGATAACTGTCGACTTTCGCTCGCGCCGGCGGCTTCATGTCTTCGCCAAAGGTCGGAATATGGCTGCATTTACCGTCACCCGCGTACTGCCAGCCGTGGTAGGGACAAACGATACAACCTTCACGGACCCAGCCTTTGCCAAGCGCGCCGCCGCGATGAATACACGTATCGCTGAGAACCCGCGCCACCCCGGCTGAATCCCTGAAGGCAACGAACTTCAGGCCCAGAAGCTGCACCCGAAGCGGCTTATCGTCGTGTACCTCCTCAACCCTGGCGACGGGATACCAAAAATTAATATACATGCGAAACCAGTCCTCTTGTCATTATTTTGTCCATTATATCAATACGATCCGGTGTCTGAGGCACAAAGCCTACCCTGTTGTCCGGCCGGAGTGCATTGCATTGCCCGGCTTTGCCGGTCAGCCATGGGCTGCCTGACCATCGGTCTTGACGCACAGGACCGGGCATTGCGCATGGCGCAGCGTGGATTCTGTCGTACTGCCGAGTATCAGGTGCCGGACGCCGCTATAGCCGTGCGCACCAATGACTATCATGACGGCAGAAATTTCATTGGCATAACCAATGATTTCATCGGCCGGATGACCCACCAGGACTTGCGTAACAATGGGCAGATCCTGCCCTTCCAGATGCGCGGCTACAAACGCCTGAAGTCTCGTTTCGGCACCGGCCGTCAGTTCCTCGGCATCCGGCATCGCTGCCTGGGCGACCTCGATTTGCAAATCGCTGAAAATCTGCGGCACCTCGACCACATAAATAATGTGTAATTCGGATTCCATGACTCGCGCCATGCGCTTCGCCCACGACAAGCCTGCCATGGATGCCGTCGAGAAATCGGTCGGGAAAATAATGGGTCCCTGCCCGGTCATGCCCTACTCCTTTATTATTGTGATCCGCGCTCTGCTATTTACGCAGATTTAACGCTGCGTTGGCAACTGTGGATTTGTCTCAACCCGCTCACCCTCGTCGAGTCCGGTTTCCGGGGGTAATATCATCAGCCGGTGCTCGATACCGGCCTCCTCATGCACCGGACCGGATATGACGAAACCGGCCTTCTCGTAGAAAGGTATGGCCTGGCACTGGGCAGACAGGTAGAGCCGATCGACACCTGCCTGCCTGCCGAGTCGTACCAGCTCGACCAGCATACCGTGGCCAATGCCCTGGCCACGAAACGACTCGATGACGGCCATGCGGCCAATCCGTCCATCGGGTGCAATGCGCCCCGTACCGACCGCCACGCCGTCCCGCCAGGCAAGGACATGCCGGCAAACCGGGTCGAGTTCGTCTATCTCGATATCCGCAGGCACTCCTTGTTCGTCGATAAAAACAGTCTTGCGAAGCGCATAAATCAGCTCGGAATCGGCCGCGTAACTGGTGGTCTGGATCGTGATATTCGCCACTGACTCGCCTTGCTGCAAGCCCGGCCAACCGGACCGGACGGACCGGAGTATCGCACGATATTCGGCCTCAATTGGGCCGGCTGATGAAATCGACCGTATGCCAGCCGGAGCCGTCCTCCTCCGACGCTGCAAGCCCGGGACTTTCCAGCAAGGCCAGCATTTCGCATGCCAGGGAGCAACCCAGGGTGAATACAGTCGAAGTACGCCGCTTCGAACGGGTGTCGGACAGGATCGCGGCAATTTCCAGCGAATCCGAACCGCTGCCGTCGAGCAAGGCATAGGCATAGGCAGCGAGGGCTGCATGCTGTGCGGTCAGTTGCAGATGATCGCATAACCCGGAGATCAGCCCGGCGACCACCCATTGCATGTGACGTTCGTTGCCGGGCGATCCGTCCACAGGGCAGGCGGCACCGTGCATAACCGCGTGCTGGCGAAGCCATAAATGTGTCGCCCGGGCGATCCGGTCCGCCGTGTCGAGAATCGCCAGGTCCGGGCCAACATATCGGGACTTCATGATCAGGCCAGCCTAGCCCGCGAAATGCTACAGGTCTTGTCAAATCGGGTCAGGTCCGATTCAATGCGTACCATGAGACAGTGAATTTGACATGTTATTCGAACCGACAACGCTCGCGGCGACAGCCAGAATTATCGCCGAGACACTCGAAAAGCAGTACTCGGTCGACCCGTCGCCGGTTTTTGCGCGTGCGGAACTCGACATTAACCGGTTATCGTTACCCGGCGCGCGCTACCCGTCGCAAAACGTGCAGGCACTCTGGCTTGCCGCCGTCGATGTCACCGGGGATCCCTGTTTCGGCCTGTTTGCCGGCCGGCGCATTCGCCCGACCAGTTTTCACGCCCTCGGTTTCTCGTGGATAGCCAGCGAGTCGCTGCTCGGCGCCTTGCGTCGCCTGTGCCGGTACCACGATGTCATTACGACGATGCCGCTGCGCCTGAACATCACGCGGGCCGATGACTGCTATGAAATGACGATTGAATATCCGGACCCGCATTGCACGCCCGAGATTCCGTGTATCGATGCTTTCGTCACGGCAATCGTGCAACTGTGCCGGGTCGCAACAGAAAGCGATTTCGCGCCGCTGTCGATCGCATTCAAACGTACCGGGCGCGTTTGCATCGATACCTATATCGATATCCTGGGCTGCCCGGTGACAACCGGTGCCGAGCGCATCACGATCCGGCTCGACCCGGAGTCCCTGGAGAAACCGCTGCCGGGAAACAATCTCGAACTGGCCAGGGCAAACGATTCGGTCGCCGAAAAATACCTCGAATTGCTGGATCCTCGGACAGTGGCTTCGGAAGTCCGTGAACTGTTGATCGCTCTCCTGCCGTCGGGCAATTCGAATCAGAGCCGGATTGCCGAACGCATGAATCGCAGTCTCAGCACGCTGCAACGGCAGTTAAGCCAAGAAGGCACGAGCTACCAGGAGATCAGGGATAACATGCGTCGCGAACTGGCCAAGGAATATGTTCGTGAATCGAAGTTATCGCTGAGCCAGATCGCCTACATGCTCGGTTTCTCGGACCAGAGCAATTTTTCGCGTGCTTTCAGGCGCTGGACCGGTGTGCCGCCCAAGGATTATCAGAAAGCCGCAAAATAATTTTTCGGGCGCACAGAGCCCGTCATTTACCATATTTTGTCAATTCGACCGGAAACCGGGCGCTTCAGGGTCTCGACGCGACGCGTTGCCAATAAAAAAGGTGATGCGCATCAATGCAGACGAAAACCGATATTTGCACTATTTACGGGCCATGAAAAAAATACCCGACAATCTGGTCAAATATCTCAAAGCCAGCCCCGATGTCCCCAGGCTGTCGCCGGCGACACAAACATACCTGGAACTTGCCGGGCAACCCGATACGAACATTGCAATTGCTGCCGATGCCCTGGAAACCGAAGCGCACGCCGCAACGCGTCTCATCGCACTGGCAAACATCGCCCTGTTCGCACGCCATCGTCACAGCGACAACCTCCACCAGGCGCTTGGCAACCTTGGCGTCAGGGATGCGCTGATTCTCAGCGTCGCCTGTGAAGTATTTTGCGAACTGCGCAAGATCCCGGTCAACGATATCGACAATAACGCATTTGCCCAACGGGCCTGCATGGCCGCTGCCTGGGGAAAAGCACTCGGAAACGAATTCGGCCGCCGCGACAGCACCGAGCTGCTGCTGACCGCACTGATTCAGGATGCCGGTCTGCTCCTGATCGCCATGGCCGCACCGGCGACCTATGCCGCTCTCGACCCGCTGGCAACCGACCGCAAGGTGCTGACACGGGTGGAGACATCCACCCTGCACACCGATCACCGCAAACTCAGCGCATGGCTGGCCGAAACATGGCAATTGCCCGATCACGTCATCCACACGCTCCGGCTCGGCCATGACCTGGCGGCGAATGACATTCCCCACCAGGAACGCGGATTCTACCGCGCGGTCAATTTTTGCGGTGACCTGGCCGAATCATGGTGCCGTCCGCTGACGGCACAGATTGCCGAACGAATCGCCGCCGACGCTCAACGTTACCTCGGCATCAGCCCGGATCACCTTGCCCGCCTGTTCGCAACCGTTGCCTCGCAAGCAGCTCAATTCGCGTCGATTCTCGGCCTGGAATCCCTCACGCCGGATCGTTGCGAGGCGGCCACACAGGAATTTCGCGACCTGTTGCCGGCATCGAACGTCAGGACACTGTCCATTCATGTATCACGGGGCGTTTATTCGCCGCGAGCAACACCGCCAAGACCGGCTCCGCAACCCTGTTTGCTCGCACCGGAACCTTTCGCCGTGCAACTCGACGAAGAATTCACGCTGGCTGCCCGCCACGATTGGCCATTAAGCCTGCTGCTCGTCGAAATCGACGACCTCCAGGACATGGAAACGGAAAACTGCCTGCAAACCCGCAATGACATTGCGGCGCTGCTCGGCCGCAACACGCGTTCGAGCGACAAGATCGCAAACCACGACGACAACCGGTTCGTCATTCTGCTGCCCGGAACCAATGCCGACAAGGCTGCCGCCGTCGCCGAGCGCCTGGTCGACGAAGCCCGCCGGGTGAGCCGGCCCGTCAAGCATGACGACCGCCGCTCCGCGACGCTCTCGATCGGCACGGCGACGCTGGACCGGGAAACCCCCTTTACCCGGCCCGGCGAACTGTTCACGGCCGCCAGGACTGCCCTCGAATACGCTACTCAAGCGGGACGAAACCGGCACACCGCCTATGCGGGAATCCGGGCTGCCTGATCTCCACGATCGACAGCAGCCTTTTCGTCCGGTAAACCCGTAAACGACGCCTGGTGCCGTGGGCCACGGACGTATCCCGGCAAATCAATTACAGACCACGGCTCCAAACCGTTTTACGATAGATTACACTGGTTCCATGCGCCATCCAGTGAACAGCAAACTGCCCGGCCTCGGCACCACGATTTTTACCGTCATGTCGAAATTGGCCGCCGATCACGGCGCCATCAACCTGTCACAGGGCTACCCCGACTTCGACGTGCCGCCACGGCTGCTCGAACGGGTTATTCATCACCTTCGCAACGGCCACAATCAATATGCCCCGATGGCCGGAATCCCGGAACTGCGCGAACAGATTGCCGCAAAAATCCAGCGCCTGTACGGTCGGCCCGCTCACCCGGAGACGGAAATAACCGTCACTTCCGGTGCAACCGAAGCACTGTTCTCGGCAATCGAGGCCTTCGTTCACCCGGGCCAGGAAGTGATCGTCTTCGATCCGGCCTACGATTCATACGATCCGGCGATTCGCCTGGCCGGCGGGACGGCGATACATATTCCACTGCAAACGCCGGGATTCGGCGTCGACTGGCAGCGTGTCAAGACGTCGATCACGCCGGCAACGCGCATGATCATCCTCAATACGCCGCACAACCCCACCGGTGCGGTACTCGACAGCGACGATCTGTCGACGCTTGCAAAACTGGTCGGAAATACGGACATCATTCTGCTCGGCGACGAAGTCTATGAACACATCATTTTCGATCGGCGCCTCCATCAGAGCCTGCTGCGGCGGGAAGACCTGGCGAGCCGCAGTCTCGTCGTCTCGTCGTTCGGCAAAACCATCCATGCAACCGGCTGGAAAGTCGGCTATTGCGTCGCCCCGGCGGAGCTCACGGCCGAATTTCGCAAGGTCCATCAATTCATTCAGTTCTGCGTCGTTGCGCCGATACAATATGCATTGACCGATTTCATGGCTGCGGAACCCGAATACGTGAATACACTGCCGGATTTTTACGAACGCAAGCGGAACCGGTTTTGCGAGCTGTTAACGCCTTCGAGATTCACGTTCGAACCTTCCGCAGGAACCTATTTTCAATTGGTCGACTATTCCGGCATCTCCACTGAACGCGATACGGATTTTGCCTGCCGACTGACCCGCCAGACCGGTGTAGCGGCCATCCCCGTCTCGGTTTTTTACGCGAACCCGCCGCAGCGCCAGTGGCTGCGTTTCTGCTTCGCGAAAGATGAATCAACCCTTGCGGCCGCCGCCGAACGCCTGTGCAGGATCTGACCGTCACACTGATTCAAACGACGCTCGACTGGCATGATGCGCCGGCCAACCGGGCACGTTTCGACGGGCTGATCGCCCGGATCGACGAACCGACCGACCTGATCGTATTACCTGAAATGTTCACCACCGGTTTTACGATGGAAGCAGAACGGCATGCAGAACAGATGGACGGAGATACCATCGCGTGGATGCGACTCGTTGCCCGCGACTTCGGCGTGACACTCTGCGGCAGCCTGATCGTCGAAGTCAACGGTCACTACTACAACCGGTTGATCTGGATGCCGCCCGACGCTTCGCCCGGATGGTATGACAAGAGGCACTTGTTCCGCATGGCCGGCGAGCACCGGCATTTTACGCCCGGTCGGCAACGTGCGATCTTCGAGCTGAACGGTTGGCGTATCTGCCCGCTGGTCTGCTATGACCTGCGCTTTCCGGTATTCAGTCGCGGCATCGACACCTTCGACCTGTTGATCTATATTGCAAACTGGCCGCAAGCCAGGCGCTCGGCCTGGCGGACACTGTTACCGGCACGTGCGGTCGAGAACCTGTGCTATTGCGTTGGCGTTAATCGCATCGGCACGGACGGCAACGATGTCGCATACGCCGGCGACAGCATGGTAACCGACTTTCTCGGCAACATCGCTGCGGACTGCGACAGCAACGAACAGATCGTGACGACCCGACTCGACGGCACTGCCCTGCAACGCTACAGAAAAAGATTCCCCGCCCATCGGGACGCCGACCGCTATCGAATCGAAGACTGACTGATCCACTCGCGCACTTTTTACTGGAAAAAGCCGGAATCGGCTTTACCACTCGGTTGACAGCACCGTCAAACTCAGAGATCTTAAGTATTGTCTCTAAAGACCAGTCTGCATAAAAGCATGCGTCGTTTACTCGTTTTCCAACACGTCCCGTATGAAATACTCGGCAGCCTGGACCCGTTATTGCGCGCAGCCGGGTTTCGGATCCGCTATGTCAACTTCGGACGACAGCCCGACGCAAGACCCGACATCTCCCGATACCACGGCCTGATCGTACTCGGCGGGCCGATGAACTGCGACCAGTCCGATCGCTACCCGCATCTGGCCACGGAAATCGAACTCATCCAGCAAGCCATTGACGAAGGCAAGCCCGTGCTCGGCATCTGCCTGGGCGCGCAATTGATCGCCCGCGCGCTGGGCGCCCGCGTGACCGGAAACGCCACCAAGGAAATCGGCTGGTACGAGCTGAGTCCGACTGCAGCCGGATACGCAGACCCGTTGTTTGCCCATTTCGGGGAACGCCAGATGATTTTCCAGTGGCATGGCGATACATTCGAAATTCCCCGTGGCGCAACACACCTGGCGACGTCTCCGCACTGCGCAAACCAGGCGTTTCGCTACAACGACAATGTCTATGGACTGCAATTTCATCTCGAAGTCGACGAGCCGATGATCCGGCGCTGGTTGCATACGCCCGCTATGGCGCGCGAGGCCATGGACCTGGGCGGCGAGGATTACCCGGGTCAAATTGGCGCTGAGACAAAAATACATATAAATCAGTCGATTGTGCTCGGCAACCGTATTTTCGGCGAATTCATTCACCGCTTTCACACGCACCCGCGCCGCACGACGCTGCCATCGCGCTGAGCGGAGGCCGGAGCGGCACGACGGGATTACCGTCTGCTGAATTATTTTCCGCTAAAAGCTAGACTGATCGACCGGCCAATGACTGAAAATACACGATGAGTGCAAACGCCAGCACCCTGTCCGACACCACATTGCAGAGTGTGGACCTTCCGATACGAGGCATGACATGCAGTGCCTGCGCCGCACGCCTGGAAAAGGCGCTGACGCGCTCCGTCGGTATCGTGAATGCAGGTGTTAACTTTGCCCTGGAACGCGCCGCCGTTTCATTCGACGACACATCGACCGATATCGGGAAAATTACCGGGGTCGTCAAGGGAGCCGGCTTTGAAGTTCCCGAGGAAACATTCCAGTTCGGCATCGGCGGAATGACCTGCAGCGCCTGCAGCGGACGCGTGGAAAAGGCGCTCGCCCGGATTCCGGGCGTGCTGGAAGCCAATGTCAATATTGCACTCGAACGCGCCGACATCCGGGCCGTCGCCGGAAGCGTTTCTCTCGACAAACTGGCCCAGGCCGTCCGGGAGGCGGGCTACGAGCCGCAAATCACCGGAACACCCGAACAGCAGGCCGATGCAGACCGGCTGCATCGCGAACGCGAGGAAGCACAACTGGCCGCGGAAAAACGCATCCTGATTTTATCGATTGCCTTATCCGCACCGCTCGTCACGCACATGGCACTGAAATTTCTCGGTTTTGGATTTACCTTTCCGCTGGTCGCCGAGGTGCTGCTCGCGACAACGGTGCAGTTCTTCATCGGTGCGCGCTTCTACAAGGCCGCGTACAAGGCCCTGCGCGCCCGCTCGGCCAACATGGATGTCCTTGTCGTCATGGGAACGACGGCAGCCTATGCCTATAGCTGGTACCTGATCGCGACGCTCGCAGAGAATGCCGCCGGCAAACTGTATTTCGAGGCATCGGCAGTCATTATCACGCTGGTTCTGCTCGGCAAATTCATGGAAGCGCGCGCGAAACGCGGCACGACCGCGGCGATCCGGCAGTTGATGGATCTGCGACCGGAAACCGCGCGCGTCAGGCGGGCGAATGGCGACGAGGAGCAACTGCCGATTGGCGCCGTGGTCGCCGGCGATACCGTCATCGTCAAACCCGGCAAACGTATCCCGGTCGACGGCGAAGTCGTCTCCGGGCACAGCGAGGTCGATGAGGCACTGATTACCGGCGAAAGCCTGCCGGTCGAAAAAATGGCCGGTGCCCCGGTAACCGGCGGCGCGATCAACGGCACCGGCCTGCTGGAAATCAGGGCCACCCACGTCGGCGAAGACTCGACACTGGCCAAAATCATTCACCTCGTCGAAAACGCGCAGGCCGGCAAGGCGCCGGTTCAGCGGCTTGTCGACCGGATCAGTTCGATCTTCGTGCCGGTCGTCATGGGCATAGCCCTGGTTACATTCCTCGGCTGGTACCTGGCAGGCGGTATTTTCGAGCCGGCACTGATTGCCGCTGTCTCGGTGCTCGTGATCGCGTGTCCGTGTGCGCTGGGCCTGGCAACACCGACGGCCATCATGACCGGCACGGGTGCGGCGGCACGGTCGGGTATCCTGATCAAGGACGTCGAATCGCTCGAGCGTGCCCATCGGCTGAATGCCATCGTCTTCGACAAGACCGGAACGCTGACCGAGGGCAAACCGGCGATCTCCGCCATACAGGCATTCGAAGGTACCGAACACGAAGTGTTGCGGATGGCGGCGGCCGTTCAGCAAGGCAGTGAGCACCCGCTGGCCCGCGCGATGCTCGATCGTGCCGCGGAGCTTGCGATCACGCTGCCCGACGTCACGGATTTTCAAAGTCACACCGGATCGGGCGTCACGGCAACCGTCGCAGGCAGCAGGGTCGCCTGCGGCAATATCGGACTGCTGCACGAATGCGGCATCGAGCCGGTCGAGCCGGAACGCGCACATGAACTCGAAGCCAGGGCCAACACGGTCGTCTGGGTTGCCGTCGATGGACAGGTTGTCGGCATGATCGCCATTGCCGACCTGCTGCGTCCCGAAGCCATCGAAGCCGTCGCGGCACTGCGCCGCCTCGGAGCGCACACCTTGATGTTGTCGGGCGATGCCGAGCGCGTTGCGGCCCACATCGGCGACGAGGTCGGTGTCGATGAGAGCCGCGGGCTGGTCAGGCCCGACCAGAAGGCACAGGCAGTCGAGGAATTGCATGCCAAGGGGTATATCGTCGGCATGATCGGCGACGGCATCAACGATGCGCCGGCGCTGGCCGCCGCCGACGTCGGCATCGCGATGGGCACCGGAACCGACATCGCCATGGAGACAGCCGGCATTACGTTGATGCGCCCGGACCCGCGACTCGTTGCGGCGGCCATCTCGGCGAGCCGTGCAACCTTTCGCAAGATCAGGCAAAATCTGTTCTGGGCGTTTATCTATAACGTCGTCGGCATCCCGCTGGCCGCGTCGGGCATACTGACGCCGACGCTGGCCGGAGCAGCCATGGCGCTGAGCAGCGTCAGCGTCGTCAGCAATTCTTTACTCCTGCGCCGCTGGCGCCCAAAATTTACACATTCGGAACACTCATCGGCCGGGAACTGAAACCCGGTTCAAATGATACGGAGAAAACTGCCATGACATCAGCAACCATCAAAGTCGAAGGCATGACCTGCGGCGGATGTGTCAAAAGCATCGAGAATGCACTGATCGAACAAGCCGGTGTACAGAAAGTTGCCGCCGACCTGGAGGCAGGCACGGTCGCGGTCGATTTTGACGCCAACCTGATTCAGCTGGCCGGCATCGAGCAAGCCATAGAAAAGGCCGGGTTCGACGTCGCCGCCTAGCAGGAACGGCACCTCGCCGCGATTCCGGACGCCGAGTCTTTCACTGCGGCGGCGGCTCCGGATGCCTGATCTGGACATAAATTCCCATGAGCATGACGACGAGCGTCAGAAGCCCCATGAATACGAATGGCGCAGACGGATCGATGCGGTCGAATATCCGTCCGCCGACCAGCACGGACACGAGCGTGCCGGCGGCACCGAACATGTTGAACATGCCGACTACCGCGCCGCGCGTCTTCAACGGCGCTTCGTGAGTAATCAGGACCGTCGCCCCGAGGAACGTGCTGATCTGGCCGATGCCCGTGAGCGCGAACAGGGCCAGCGCAACCGGCTTCAGCGGATCGTCGATCAGGGCGGTACCCAGAAATCCGACCGTGCCGATCGCCATGCACGCCGTGATACCGGCAATACGGTTGATACGGTCCAGCAACGGGCCGAGGATCGGCAGCCACAGCAGTCCGGCGAGCATGACGGTGCCGAATAACCGGCCGCCGCGTTCAGCCGCGCGCGCCGGATCCAGTCCCATGTCGATGCCGGTCTTCACCGCCCAGAGGGTGATGAACGTACCGACGATGACGCGCTGTGCAATCGCGACGAAGCCGGAGGCATAGGCGAGCGCGATTTGCGGTCTTCTCCCTTCGACGATACCGGCCAGAACCGTTTCCTTCAGCGACGGCTTGTCCCGTTCGTGATGATGCGGGGTGCCTTTCTGCAACCCGAGACCCACGACGATCGCAGTCAGCACGCAGAACCCGGCGGCAACCCAGTGGGCATAACGGCCGGCATCCAGCGGTGCGGTACCGGCGTTGGCGAGAATGCCGGGCAGGCGCGCAATCGTGAAGTTAACGGCCACGACGCCGAGGCCGTTAAAAATACCTACCAGCGCGACCATCTTGCCGCGGGATGCGCCCTGGGGATAATCCGCGATGATGGTCTGCATCATGCCGGTCGCCAGGGCAATGCCGATCGCATAGATCGCGCGGAAAATCGTCAGTTCGAATATCGACGTCGCAAACGGGTAGACCGTATACCCGACGGCCATTGCGAGCAGGCCCGCCGCGAATACGCCTCGCCGGCCCATGCGATCGGCGAGGATACCGGCCGGGGCGAATATCAGCAGCAGGATGATTTCATTGAAGACCTGAAAGTCGCCGACGTACCGCCCCTGCTCGTCACCCGAAATACCGAGGTTGGCGTTCAGGACGTAAGGCGTTGCGGTCGCAATAAAAGTCAGCAGGCCGATGGTCGTGAATGCGGCGAACATGAACGCCGCCATATTTTTCTTCGTCACGCCCGGCACCATGCGTATCGGGCCGAATGTTTCGCCTTTGGGTGCTTCTTTTTCTTTCCCCGGGGCCGGTGGTTGCATGTTCTGGTTCCCTTATTGATTCTTATCGCCGACTCGGCCCGTACTCTAACACGGTCATCCGATATTCGTTCCCGACACCGGCGAAGAGATGGTGTCGGACAGCGATTTCGAACCGGGGTCTGACAAGATATTTAACAGGCCGGATAAAAAAGAGTGTCAGGCATCATCTCTTTATATGACGAACCGATGTATGCGAATTCGACTCTGTCGGCTAATGCCCCAGGTTCCTGTCCAGAAAATCCCGGAACAGGCCGGCCCAGCGTTCGGCCGCGACCCGGGTACGCTGCCAATCCCGCTCCTCGAAGGCGACCCCGACCGGGCCGGGATCTTTCTCCTGGTCGGCAGCCCGACCCAGCACCTCCCCGCTGAGCGAGTCGGCCAGTTCCATAAAAAAGGTCAGCTGTCCTTCGGCCACCAGTGCAGCAGCGCGACCTTTGACCGGCATATCACCCGACACCGGCGACAACTCCAGGTCGACCAGAGAGGCACGCACCTGCAAAACATCGGGCCCCGGCTCATCGACGAGCAGGTAATCGTCGCCGATCGCTGCCTTGAATGCCGTCCGGAAAATTTTCCTGAGGCGCGCGAGGTCGGACGGGGCGGGATCAACCTGTCCTTCGTAGTAATAGATCTCCAGCGGCATCGGCAACAATTTGCGATAGCGTGAAAAATCCACACCCGGCTTGACGTAAGCGGAATCGACCTTCGACTCCGGCACTTTGTGATAACTGACGACGTGCGTTTGCGAACAACCGCTCATGCCCAACAGCGCAAGCGTAAAAACAATAATCGAACGGAGAAAGATCAACGTGCTTAACCGAGTACGGCATTATCGACAATAGCCGCCGTCAATAGCAGGCCGAGCTGTACGATCGAGGCGGCAAAGGTGCGCCATGCCCGGGACACACTCGGCGTCATGTACAGCTTGACGCTGGTAAAGACGAAATATGCGCCACCGGCCACTGCCCCGACAAGATAAATCCAGCTCATGCCATACCAGACCGGCAGCAATGACAATGCAACGAGCGCTACCGCATGGACGAGGATCATACCGGTCGATACCGTTTCACTTGCGACGACCGGCAACATGGGTACGCCGGCGGATGCATAGTCTTTCTTGCAGGCAAATGCCAGTGCCCAGAAATGCGGCGGTGTCCACAGAAACAGGACGATCGCCAGAATCAATGGCGCCGGGGCAAGCGTCGCATCCGTCGCCGCCGCGCCGGCCATGACGGCAAAACTGCCGGCCAGTCCGCCGACCACGATATTCATCCAGGTACGTGTCTTGAGCCAGACCGTATAGACGATGCCATAAGTGAACGCGCCAAGAAAAATATACACGGCAGCAGCGATATTCGTCGCCAGCGCGGCGATGACCAGTGACACGAGCAGCAATATCGCCAGTGCAGTCATCCAGTACCCGTTCGCCTGCAACTTGCCGGTCACGAACGCGCGCTTGCGCGTGCGCTTCATCCGGGCATCGAGATCGCGCTCGTACAATTGATTGAACGCACCGGACACGGACGACGACACGAGCACGGCCAGACCCAGAACCAGCACCTGCCAGGCAGCGAGTTCATTGCCCGGGCTCACGGCAATCCCCGCCATGGCGCAGGCCATGATCAAAAATCCGAGACGCACTTTGGCGGCGTGGTAAATCAGCTTGAATGTCTGTGCCATATCCAGGTTCTTTTGCTTGGCCGGTCGTTAAAAGGACCACGCAGTTTACCCTATCCGGACCTGAAATCGGACTGTATTTCGAGACCGAAATGCAGCAAGCGGCACTGCTGTGCCGCAATCGGCCGGCCAAAATCGTTGCAGTCCCGCCAATGCGGGCCTCAGTGGGTAGACCGGGCAGGGGCAACCGGGGCCCGGCTGGAGGCTATAACGTTTGTTTATCAGCCGGAAAAAAATGAAACGTGCATCTCCTCCCTCCCCCGAATCATATAATTGCCGGTTATACGAGGATAACAACAACTACGTTCCCCCCGCCTCGCGATACCAGTAACGTACTGCTACCCGGATCCAGACCAGCAACAGCCGGAAAGCAAAGCCTCAAGATGTCATCGAACGCCGTGAAACGGACCGATTTGCCGATCTCCGGAGCCATTGATGCGCTCGACGAACAGGTATCGCGACAGCATGCACTCGATCACTGCAACACTCTCATGTCGGCAAAATCCGCAGAACACCGGATCGAATGGGCCCTCAAACATCTGCCGGCACAACATGTACTGACCTCGAGTTTCGGCGTACAGGCTGCCGTTTCACTGCATCTCGTCACTCGCCGGGTACCGGGCATTCCGGTCATTTTTATCGACACGGGTTACCTCTTCCCGGAAACCTACCGGTTCGTCGACGAACTGACCGAACGGCTCGACCTGAACCTCAAGGTCTACCACAGCAAAACGAGTCCGGCCTGGCAGGAAGCGCGTCACGGGCAACGCTGGACCCAGGGCCTGGAAGGGCTCGAGGCCTACAACCGGGAGAATAAGGTCGAACCCATGCAGCGCGCATTACGTACGCTTGGCGTTGGAACCTGGTATGCCGGTCTGCGCCGAACGCAGGCTGCGAGCCGGACAAATGTCCCCTACCTCAGCTGGTCAGGCGGCCGCTGGAAAGTGCATCCGATCGCGGACTGGACGGATCGTGACGTCTATGTCTACCTGAAAAAAAATAACCTGCCCTATCATCCGCTCTGGGAACAGGGCTATGTATCGATCGGCGACACGCATACGACCCGGCCGCTGCAGGCAGTCGACCACCGCGAACAGACGCGTTTTTTCGGTCTGAAACGCGAGTGCGGCCTGCACGAAATCGACCTGTCGTCGCTCTAGCAGGCTCCCGCCGGAAACCCGTGACGGCTCGCTAACCGGCCTCCGTCAACTCATTCCCGCAACCGCCGCGCGTCGGCAATGCAATATCGGCAAATAGCGCATCGATCTCATCCTGGCTCTCCAGCGATGCAGCTTCGCGTGTCAGCTCCGGGGTCAGATGCGGTGCGACCAGTGAAATGAACTCGATCATGTAACCGCGCAAAACCGAGTCCCGCCGGAACCCGATCCATGTCGTGCAACGCGGGAAAAGCCCTTCCGCCGATAACGCGGCAAGATCCTTTTCATCGTCACACTCGTAGGCCAGCCCGGCAACCACGCCGACGCCCATGCCCATGCGCACGTAAGTCTTGATAATGTCCGCATCGCGGGCCGTGAAGACGACGTCAGGTTCGAGACCCTGATCGGCAAATGCTTTCTTGAACGATGATTCGCCGGTCAGGCTGAACACATAGGTCACGAGGGGAAATTTCGCCAGCATCGGCAAATCGAGCTGTCCGTTCCTGTTCGCCAGCTCGTGTTTTTTAGGCACCAGGACTATCCGGTCCCAGTGAAAACAGGGCAACAGAACCAGCCCGGGAAATAACTTGCGCGAACTGGTGGCAATCGCAAAATCTACCGCGTTGTTAGCGACGAGTTCGGCTATCTGCTCCGATGTGCCCTGGTGTAATTCGAGGTTCACCTTCGGATAGCGCTCACGAAATGCCCCGATCATTTCCGGCAGGACGTAACGGGCCTGCGTGTGTGTCGTGGCAATCGACAACGTGCCTTCTTCCTCGCCCGACAGATCGCTGGCCAGGCTGCGGATATTGGCAACCTCGCGCATGATATTGCGCGCCCGGGCAATGACGTCATGACCGGCCGGCGTGATTGCGGCAAGACTCTTGCCCTTGCGCGTAAACAACTGCACTTTCAGTTCCTGCTCCAGCAATTTCAGCTGTTTGCTGATACCCGGCTGGCTGGTATACAGCCGTTCGGATGCCGCAGTAATGTTCAAACCGCTGTCGGCAATAGCCAATAGATAGCGCAACTGCTGCAAGGTCATACTCAGGTCTCCCCGGACGGGAAATCAGGGTCGATGGACCCGCCAATTCATTCGAGACAGCCATATAACCATTAGTTAGATCGGGCTGTCAACGTCTCTTCAAGCCTTCTTTTAATATAACTTTCAGCAATAAGTGTAGATAAATATATTATTTTTTAAAGACTTGTGATTAAGGGTAAGGTAGGTACCCGTTTCTGTCCAGGTGTCACTCCCATGCGTCATTTCCCGCTTTTTGCGAACCTGCACGGACAATCCTGCCTGCTCGTCGGCGGCGGCGCGGTGGCGGCGCGCAAGGCGCGTGAGTTGCTCAAAGCCGGCGCCGTCGTGACGATCGTCGCCCCGGCTCTCGGTCCGGCATTGACGGCCGCTCTCGATCACGAACGACTGCATCACGACCGGCGACCCTTTACCGCCGATTCAATCGCCGGTCACCTGCTCGTGATTGCCGCGACGTCCAGTCGCGCGGTCAACTGCCGGGTTGCCGCCGCGGCCGCCGGGGCGAAACGCCTGTGCAATGTTGTCGACGACCCGGAACTGTCGAGCTTTATCATGCCCGCGGTCGTCGACCGTTCGCCGCTGATGATTGCGATCAGCACCGGCGGCGCAGCGCCGATCCTGGCCCGTTTGCTACGCGAACACATCGAGGACTGGTTACCGGCACGGATCGGTCGGCTAGCCCGCTGGGCCGGACAATGGCGTGGCGCCGTCAAACGGCGCATCACCGGCCAGACCCTCCGGCTACGTTTCTGGGAACGCATGCTCGACGGGCCCGTGGCCGAGGCCGTACTAAACGGCCATGTCGAGCGGGCCAACCAGGCCCTCGACCGCGAACTGAACGACACCGATGCCCACGTGACGCACGGAGAGGCCTGGCTCGTGGGCGCAGGTCCGGGCGATCCGGGGTTACTGACACGACGCGGGGCCGAGTTGCTCCGACGTGCCGATGCAGTGGTCCATGACCGGCTCGCCTCGCCGGCGATTCTCGCCCTGGCCAGACGCGATGCACAATTGATACCGGTCGGCAAATCGCCGCTCGGACCCTCTGCCAATCAGCAAGACATCAATGATCTGTTGGTGCGCCTCGTACGCAAGGGATTGCGCGTTTGCCGACTCAAGGGTGGCGACCCGCTCATCTTCGGGCGCGGCGGTGAAGAAATCGGCGCGCTGGCCCGGGCCGGACTGCCGGTCGAAGTGGTACCGGGCATCACGGCCACAACGGGTTGCGCGGCAGCAGCCAGCATTCCGCTGACGTATCGGGGCATATCGGGGGCCGTGACGCTGGTCACCGGTCATGATGCCGGCGACAACAGTCTCGACTGGGCGGCGCTGGCGACCGGGCGCCAGACACTCGCCATCTATATGGGCGTTTCCCGACTCGAACTCATCTGCGCGCGCCTGATCCGAAACGGCCGCCCGTCCGACACGCCCGCTGCGATCATCGAAAACGGTACCATCGAGACTCAGCGTATCGTCCGCGGCACCCTGGCGACGATCGCCGACCGCGCGCGCGCGGTCGGCATCGCGGCGCCGGCGATGCTGATCGCAGGTGACGTCGTCACGCTGGCTGATACACTGCCATGGTCCGGCGAAGAGGAACGGGTGTCTTACACCAATGCGCCGCTGGCCCATCACAAGGGAGAATAACAGTGATTTATGACAATATTTTGCAAACGATCGGCCATACACCTGTCGTGCGCCTGAACAAAATTGCACCCGATACCGTCGACATGTTCGTAAAAGTCGAATCATTCAATCCGCTCGGCTCGGTCAAAGACCGGCTGGCCTGGGCCATCATCAAGGACGCGGAAAACAGCGGCGCGCTGCAGGCCGGCCAAACCGTGATCGAGGCGACCTCGGGCAACACCGGCATCGCGCTGGCCATGGTTTGCGCAGCCCGCGGGTATCCTTTCGTCGCGACGATGGCCGATTCTTTCTCGGTCGAGCGCCGCCAGATCATGCGGGCGCTCGGTGCAAAAGTAATCCTGACACCGGCCGCCGAGGGCGGCACGGGCATGGTGCGCCGCGCGGCCGAACTTGCCGAACAACACGGCTGGTTCCTCGCTCGCCAGTTCGAGAACCCGGCAAATCCGGCGTATCACCGGCAAACGACCGGCCCGGAGATCCTGCGGGATTTTGCCGATCGACGTCTCGACTACTGGGTCAGCGGCTGGGGTACGGGCGGCACGCTGACCGGTGTCGGCGAAGTGCTGAAAGTCGCGCGTCCGGAGACGAAAATCGTTGCGGCCGAACCGGCCAGTGCATCCATGCTCGGCGGCCAGGACTGGCAGCCGCATAAAATCCAGGGCTGGACGCCGAATTTTCTGCCCGATGTTCTGAACCGGGAAATCTTTGACAAGTTGATCCCGGTCAGCGATGAGGACTCCAAAACCAACGCATTGCGGCTGGCAGAAGAAGAGGGCATTTTTGCCGGCCTCTCGGCCGGCGCAACACTGACGGCCGGATTGAAAATCGCCGGGCAGGCCGAACCCGGTTCGACCATCCTTGTCATGTTGCCGGACACCGGCGAATGCTACCTGAGCACCTACCTGTTCGACGGACTCATCGAGGGTTCCGATGACGAATGGCTCGACTCGCTTGGGTAGCACCGTCCGGTCATTGCGCACCGGGGCGGAAGGCATACCGATGATCGATCGTCTGCAGGTCACTCATCGACTCAAGTCGCAGGTCACCGGTGCAAGCCTGACCGGAACCGGTGCGGACCGCGTCACGGCGACGAACCGGCATGCCTTCCGGCTCGACACCTGCCTGCGGGAAATCACCGTTGAACTGCGGTCGAATACCGGTTCGGCGGCAACGATCCATGGCACGGAAATTCTGCACGGTGCAGACGCGTACCGGTTGCTGCTGGAAGTCGCAAGCGGATTGCGCAGCGCCATCCCCGGCGAAACCAATGTATTCGGACAGCTTCGCCGGGCATGGCAGACATTCCTGCAGGATGCCCCCCCGGCGGCGGCCGCCCTGGCGCCGCTGATGCAGCGCCTGTTCTGCGACACGAAAGCCGTGCGCAGCCGCTGGCTCGAAGGGATCGGCGGCTCGTCCTATGGCAGTCTCGTCCGCCGACTCATCGCCCCGCGCCGGCCAGACCGGGTATTGTTCGTCGGAGCCGGCGAGCTGATGCGCACCATGCTGCCCCTGTTCGGGAAATTCCGCCTCGGAGTCTGGAACCGGCGTATCGTCACCCTGACGGCACCGCATGTCGAGCGTCTCTTTTTGCCCGCGCACGGTCAGCAGGCGGCCGAGTGGGCCGATCATGTCATCCTGACGACGCCTTGCGATCGATACAACGACCGGCGCTGGCGCCTGTGGCTGGACAACGCAAACCCGAAAACCGTCGTACACCTTGGCCGTCGTCATGCTCAACCCATCGACTGGCCAACGGCTGTCGCCGCCTTCGATCTGGACGATGTGTTCTCGCTGCAACGCGAGCAGGCAGTGCGCCGTTCGAGCCGGCTCGACAATGCGCGCGCGGCCTGCGCGCAGTTTGCCCGGGCGCTGCGCCGGCAGAACGGATGCGCACAGCGACCCGACGCGGCCCCCGGTATGCGCCGGGCGGCAGCCTGATACCGTGAACGCCAACTGTCCCGGGCCGCGTCACAGGTATCCGTCATGACGCTTCTGTCTTTGCGCCGCACGCGGCTGAACCGGCACATTCGTGAACTGGTGCGTGAAACGCATGTTCGGCCGGGACAACTGATTCAACCGCTGTTTGTCATCGATGGCCTGGCCGAACGCGAGTCCGTACCCGGCATCGACGCACTGTATCGCGACACGCCGCAAAGCCTGTTGCGGCAAATCGAAGCCGATATCGCGGCCGGTACCAGCAAATTCCTGTTATTTGGCGTACCCGGTAAAAAATCTGCGAACCATTTCGACCCGACTTTCACCGCGCAGCAGATTGAATCGATCAGGCATCGTTTCGGCGATGACCTCTGGCTCGCCGTCGACGTCTGCCTGTGCTCCCATACGGTACATGGTCATTGCGGCGTGCTGAATGCCGCCGGCGATTATATTCGCAACGATGCAACCGTAGAAGAACTGGCGAAAGCGGCTCTATGTTTCGCACAAGCCGGCGCCGATTGCGTCGCACCGAGCGACATGATGGACGGCAGGGTCGCGGCGATTCGCGCTGTGCTGGATGCCAACGATGGCGAACGTACCGCCATCATGAGTTATTCGGCGAAATTCCATTCCCGATTCTACGGCCCGTTCCGCCTGGCCGCCGATTCGGCCCCGGCCGGCTCGAACCGGCTGCAAGACCGCGCCAGCTACCAGATCGACCCGGCCCGGCCGACGGACGCGCTGGCCAGTTCACGCCGCGATGCCGAACAAGGCGCCGACATCCTGATGGTCAAGCCCGGCCTGCCGTACCTCGACGTACTGGCCAGCCTGTCGAGGCAGATCCCGCAACCGTGGGCCGTCTACCAGACCAGCGGGGAACAGGCCGCCATCGATCTGCTCGCACACAACGACCTGATCCGGCGTGACGCCGCACAGCTTGAGACCTGGCTGGCTTTCAACCGGGCTGGCGCGGCGATGATCATCAGTTACGCGGCGCGACGTGCCGATGCAATTCTGCGCCATGCCTGAACCCGGCCCGCCCGGAAACCGATTGATGAAACCCTCCCTGCCACCGGAAAAAGGCGCCTATGTGCTGATCATGCGCTGCCGGAAGACCGGCAAGACGACAGTCGGCAGGCTCGGACAAATGGAACTGCATCCCGGGTTCTATATTTATGTGGGCAGCGCCCGGGGGCCCGGTGGCCTCCTTGCCCGCGTGGCACGCCACCGCAGACAAGCAAAGAAACGACACTGGCATATCGACTATCTGCGCCGTCACACGGCGCTGATCGAAACGTGGACCCTGACCGGCGAAACAAACCGCGAGCACGAATGGGCGCTGGCGCTGGCCGGGCCATACGAAAACGCACATGACCGGTTCGGCGCATCGGACTGTCGCTGCCCAACGCATTTATTCTATTCGTCCGTCAGGCCGTCGCCGCGCGATGTGAAAGCAATGAAATGCGGGGCTGGCGAACGATTCGAAGTCCACGTATTGCGCGGGTAACCGGATCGTTACTTGTGTACCCGGCCGGCGCGAATGACGTGACGAATGCGACGAACATTGCCGACATCGATGCGCGGATCGGCGTCAAGCACGAGCAAATCCGCCTGTGCGCCGGCCCGCAGCGTGCCAAATACACCCTGGCGATCGAACACCCGGGCAGCCGTGCTCGTCGCGTCACGCAACACATCCATCGGATCCAGCCCGGTCTCCTGGTGCATGACCAGCTCGAGCTGGGCTGAAATGCCGGGTATCACTCCCGGCATGCCGGCATCGGTGCCGATCAATACCGGGATACCGGCACTCTGCACGGTGAACAGATTAATGCGCAGAACCGGCAAATGCCCGGCGGTCCACGCCATGTTATCGAGGCGTGCGGTGCCGGTCGGTGTCTTGCGGAAGACTGCCATCGCAGCCGGGTTCAAACGCTTGTTGATATCGAACTCGACCAGCCGGTCGGCCCATCGATCATAACCGGCGCTGGTCTGAAACATTGTCAATGTCGATATGTAGCAGGTCTTGTTACGTATCATCAGATCGATAAATTCGGCATCGACCGGCTCGTTGATGATGCCGTGCACGAGGCAATCGATACCCGCTTCGAGCATCTGCCTGGCCGATTCGAGAATCGGCGCATGGGCAAAAGCCATCATTCCCTGGCGATGCGCCTCATCGATGATCGCCACGGCTATCTCCCGGTCCATGACCGCGAATGGCCGGGTGGTTGCCCAGCGCATGTCGTCATATATCAGCTTGACGCCATCGGAACCGGCCGCCTTGAGTTCGCGCACGATCGCCCGCGCTTCTTGCGGCGTATCGGGCTTGTAACCCTGGCCCCACCCCCCTTGTGTCGTAAACATGCCCCGGATCAGAAATGCGCGCGGATACGCGCGACGGTTTCTCGCGATCTCCTTGCGCAGTGCATCGAATTCGGTTACCGGAACGCCCGGATCGAAAACTGTCGTGATGCCCCAGTCGAGCAGGCGTCTTAACACCGCGGCACGATTACCACTCGGTCTGAACATGCCCAATTGCAGGTGATTGTGCATATCGGCGATGCCGGGTATGACAAAACCGCCACCGGCGTCGATAACCCGCGCACCGGGAGGTGGCGGTGAATCGTCGCCCGGACGCACGGCAATGATCAGGCTGTTCTGCACGATAATCGTGCCCGGCACGCCGAGGTCGTCACGCGCAGGATCAATGAGCGTACCGCCGTGAATGACGAGCAGATCGCCGGTCTGCGCGTACACGGGCATTGTGACGGTAAAGACAATGCCACAAAGAACCGCACTTGCGAGACCGAAAACGCCCCTGGTCATTCCGCATTCCCCCGATTATGTCTGGCCGATCCCTGCGGGGAAAATAGCATTATTTCTCGCAGAAGGTGAGGAAAATAGTGCCGGCAGCCGGGGGCATCTTTGATAGTATTCATCGGCTGTATGTTTGATGTTCCTTCCCGCTACCGGATGCTTTTTGGCGGCAACGGCGATTCGGCGCGCCGGATGCCGCCGTGAGCTTGTCACCGAATCAATACCTGGCAGAATTCGGACTGTCTTCCAGGATCATTCGTGAGCGAAATCTGGTTCTTTTCGAGGAAGCCGAATGGCTGGAAGTCGCGGAAGTCGGTGACAATGGAAAAGAATATCTGCTCACACCCGTAGCCGCTAAAAACTGGCGCCGGTTGAAACGGGCAGCGGCGGCGGACGGCGAATCAATATTCATTGTCTCCGCCTTTCGCAGCATTTCCCGGCAAGCCGACATTATCCGTGGCAGACTTGCGGCCGGAGAAAGCATCGAACAGATCATCAAAAGATTTGCCCCGCCCGGTTTCAGCGAGCATCACTCGGGACGTGCCGTGGATCTGTCCATACCCGGCATTGCGAAGCCGGAATGCGAGTTCGAAGGGTCCACGGCCTTCGATTGGTTGCGCCGGAATGCGGGGCGATTCGGTTATCGACTCTCCTACCCGCGGGAAAACACGCATGGCTACAGATATGAACCATGGCACTGGTGTTATCGCCCCTTATGAGTCGGCGTTTCCGAAGGGTATATCGAACAAAAACTCACAACAACCGCAAAAACTCTTCACGCGTCTGCGGCTGACTGCGAAAGCTGCCCAGCATGCACGATGTCGTCATGACCGAATTCTGTTTCTGCACACCCCGCATCATCATGCACATATGCTGGGCCTCGATAACCACGCCGACGCCTTCGGCATCGATCGAGTCATTGACGCAGCTGGCAACCTGCTTGGTCAGCACTTCCTGAATCTGCAAACGACGGGCGAAATAGTCGACGATGCGGGCTATCTTCGACAACCCGATCACCTTGCCCTGCGGAATATACGCAACGTGACATTTGCCGATGAACGGCAACATGTGATGCTCGCACAACGAATACATCTCGATATTGCTGACGATGACCATCTCGTCCGTATCGCTGGTGAATACGGCATTGTTGATCAGCTCGCCAAGATCCTGCCGATAACCGCCGGTGATGAAATGCAATGCCTTGGCCGCGCGCCTGGGCGTATCGACGAGTCCCTCTCGCTGCGGATCTTCACCCATCGCCACGAGAATCTCGCGATAACTGTCTGTCATGCGTTGAATATTGTCTTCTTCTGACACGTCAGGATCCTTTTAATTGTCCGGGTTCGATTCTATGCCGGGCAGACCGGTCAGAGACTGATCAATGTCACCGGGTGACCGAAATCGGCTCGTCCGGTGCGCCCGGGACGGTTCGGCGCTCATACAGGCCGGCGATCGAACCGGCCAACCCGGCTATCGTCGGATACTCGAACAGGTTAATCAATGGCACGTCGACCTCCAGCTGATCGCGAATGCGGGCAATGACCCGGGTTGCGAGCAGCGAATGTCCGCCCAGCGCAAAGAAATCGTCGTGGATGCCCGGCGCTTCCAGTTTCAGCACCTCGCTCCAGATCGACAGCAGTTTGCCCTCCAGTTCGCTGCGTGCCGGTGCCCGTTCCGAATCGGCCTTGCGGTCGAACCGCGGTGATGGCAATGCGGCACGCGCCACTTTACCGTTTGCCAGCCGCGGCAATTCTTCCAGCCACTCAAATACCTGCGGCACCATATAGCCCGGCAATTGCCTCTTCAGGGCCGCGCGCACGGCGGTTACGTCGCACCGCTCCGGTATCGCAGCCACCATGTATGCAATCAGCCACGGCTCACCCTGCCGCTCGACCACCGTGACCGCGCAATCGGAGATGCCGGCGAGCGCACCGATGGCCGACTCGATTTCACCCGGTTCGACCCGATAGCCGCGTATATTCAGCTGCCCGTCACGCCGCCCGACGACGACAATGCGCCCGTCCGGCAGGCGTCGCCCGATATCCCCGGTGCGCAACACCGGGCCCGGACCGAAGCGTTCGGCCGTTTGTTCCGGCTGCCGCCAGTAGCCCGGCGACAGGCCCGCACCGGTCAGCACGATCTCGCCCAGCCAGCCCGGTTCGCCATCGTCATCGAGCAGCTCGACCTGCAGGCCCGCGACGGCCGCGCCGACCGGCACCGACTGACCGACCAGCCGGGTGTCCTGATCGGCATGAAACTGCAACGCCAGCGTTGACTCGGTCAACCCCAGGCCATTGACGAACCGTGCGGCGCGCCCGAAACGCGAGCGAAATAAATCAAAGTCCGAACGCCGTACCGGCTCGCCGCCGAGCACGACCAGGCGCACGGCAGACAAATCGTGGGCACAGTTCAGATCACCGCCGAACAGGTAACGATACAAAGACGGCGCGGCATGCACGACCGTGATGCCGTCGTTGACCATGGCGGTCACCAGCGCCGTGTTTTCGGCCAGACGATCACCCTGGCCTGCCCCCCGCACGTCATAAAGACAGACCGTCGCGCCGTTTAATAATGCGCCGAAGAGATCCTGGATCGAGGCATCGTAGGCAAAACCCGACAAACCGCTCAACCGGTCCACCGGACCGAGCGCCAATGCCCGGGTATAACGTCTGACCTGGATGACGACGCCCCGGTGCGTCTGCATGACGCCTCTGGGCGTGCCGGTCGACCCGGACGTATAAATGATATACGCCAGCGCATCGGGTTCGATCACGACCGGCGGTTCGACAGCGCAGGTCTCCCCGTCGAGTTCCAGGACCGGCAAGTGCGACGACCCAAGCGTGCGGGCCAGCGCGGCATGCACATCGTCGGCGACAATCGCGCCCAGATCGGCATCTCTTGCCACCACATCCAGTCTCGCTGCCGGCCAGGACGGATCCAGTGGCACCCAGGCGCAACCGGCTTTGAGGATACCGATCAAACCGACGGCCAGCGGCGTATCCGGCGCGCAGACCAGGCCGATACGCGGCACATGCGAATCCGGTACCAGCCGGAGCGATAACAGGCGAGCCGCCACCGCGTTCGCCTGGCCGTTCAGCTCGCCATAGCTCAAGGCGTTGCAGGTCGACCGCACGGCTATGGCCCTGGGCGCACGCCGCGCCTGGCCGGCAAAACGCGTCACGATATCGCCGCTCCAGTCCGCCTGCCCGACCTGCGCCGGGGCAGACAGCGAAGGCAATGCGTTCAGGCGCAAGTCCGGATCGGCAACGAATGCGGCGAGGAGCTGTGCATAATAATCGGAAAGTTCCCGGATCGTGTCTTCGGCAAACAGATCGGAGTTGTATTCGAAATGTGCAAACAGGCTCCGGGTATTCTCCCGGACCGGTGCGCCGATACTGACCGTCAGATCGAATTTGGCCAGTCCGCGATCGATGCCGAACGCAGTGGCGTCGAGCGCATCGAAATCGGCCGGGCGTCCCGGTTCGTTGTGCAGGTTAAACAGGACCTGGAACACCGGCGTGCGTCCGGTGTTGCGCTCGGGGTGCAACTCATCGACGAGTTTCTCGAACGGCAAATCCTGATGTGCATAGGCGTCGAGTGCCGTTTTGCGAACCCGTGCAAGAATCTGGCGAAACGTCGGGTTGCCGTCCAGGCGGGTACGCAGCACGAGCGTGTTGACGAAAAACCCGATCAGCCCTTCGAGCTCGCTTTGCCCGCGTCCGGCAATCGGCGTACCGACGACGACATCCAGCGTGCCGGCATACCGCCCGAGGACCACGGCAAACGCGGCTGCCAGGACCATGAACAGCGTGCAGTCCTCGTGACGGGCGAGAACGCGCACGGCATCCACCAGTTCGCCGGCCAGGAGCCGCGTATGCCTCGCGCCGCGATGCGATTGAACGGCGGGGCGCGGCCGGTCGGTCGGCAATTCGAGCAGCGGCGGCGCACCGGCGAGCTGGCCACGCCAGTATTTCACCTGGCGTGCCAGCTCCACACCGCTCAGCCGGTCACGCTGCCAGACCGCGTAATCGGCATATTGCACCGGTAACGGCGCCCATGCCGGAGTCTCGCCCCGGCGAAAGGCGTTGTACCCGGCCGATAACTCCGAGAACAACACCGACATCGACCAGCCGTCGGCAATGATGTGGTGGATGACCAGCAGCAACACGTGTTCACGGACACCGGTCTGAATCACATGCATGCGCAGCAGCGGGCCGGTCGAAAGCGCGAACGGCCGCTTCGCCAGATCATTCACGCGGCGTTTCAAACCGGTCTGTGTCATGCCCGGCAGTGACAGGTATTGCACCTCGATGTCCTGTTCCGCAGCTATGGCCTGGCGCGGGACGCCGTCGACGACGACGAATGTGGTGCGAAGAATTTCATGCCGCGCAACGAGCGCCTGCACAGCCGCTTCCAGCGACGCCCGATCGAGATCGCCGGACAGATGCAGGCCCCATGCCAGGTTATACGCACTGCTGCCCGGCTCGAGCTGGTCGAGAAACCACAGACGCTGCTGCATCAGCGAGACCGGCGCCTGCGCGCGCAAGCCCGGGGCGCGCGGCACGAGCCGGCCCGCACGAATGGTAAAATCCAGCGCATACCGGTTCGTATCGTCCGACGCAAGCAGACCGGCCAGGCCGGCAACCGTCGGTTCGTCGAACAGCGCGCGCAAGGGCAGCTCGACGGACAGAACGTCGCGAATACGCGAGACCAGTTGTGTCGCGAGCAGGGAATGGCCGCCTATTTCGAAAAAATGATCGGTCACGCTGATCGCGGGCCGGCCCAACACATCGGCGAACAAGTCCGCCAGCGCGGCTTCGAGGGGGCCGCGCGGTGCAACAGGGTCCGGTGCGCTGCCGACGGCGTCCACCCGATCCGGCGCCGGCAGCCGGCGCCGGTCGATCTTGCCGTTCGGGGTCATCGGCAGGGCATCGAGCCGGACAAACATCGACGGCACCATGTAACCGGGCAATCGCTCGCGCAACGCAGCTTGCAGTGCGGGGCCGTCGAGCGTCCTGTCCGTGGCGGGGACTGCCGGCACGACATAGGCAATGAGACGATCGCCGGCGAGCGCTACGGCCGATGCGCCAACGTCGCCGAGCTCGCCCAGCGCAGCTTCGACCTCGCCCAACTCGATCCGGAAACCACGTAACTTGACCTGCCGGTCGATACGCCCGAGCAACTCGAGCTTGCCGTCATTGCGAAATCGTGCCCGGTCCCCGGTACGGTAGAGCCGGCTGCCCGGGCGGGCCGGATCGGGAACAAACCGATCGCCCGTCAACTCCGCGCGTCGATGATAGCCGTCCGCCAGGCCATATCCGCCAATGAACAGTTCCCCGACGACGCCGACCGGCACCGGTTCCATGCCCGCATCGAGTACGCACACGATCGTATTGGCAATCGGCCGGCCGATCGTGATCGGCGCGGTTGCGGATTCGACACGCTCGCAAGTCGACCAGATCGTCGTCTCGGTCGGGCCGTACAGGTTCCAGAGTTCGGTACCCGACTCGAGCAACTGGCGGGCCAGGCCCGGATCGAGAGATTCGCCGCCGCACAGGATGCGCAGATTTGCCGACCCGCTCCAGCCGGCATTGCGCAACAGGCGCCAGGTCGCCGGCGTCGCCTGCATGATTGTCGGCGCACTGGCACGCACGAGCGCGGCGAGCGCGTGACCGTCGCCGGCAACTCCGGCCGGCGCGATGATGACGGTCGCCCCGACCGTCAGCGGTAACAGCAACTCGAGCACCGCGATATCGAAACTCAGCGTCGTCACGGCAAGCAGCCGGTCGCCCGCCGCGATGCCGGGTTCGCGGGTCATGCTCAGCAGAAAATTCACGACGGCACGGTGCCCGATGCACACCCCCTTCGGCCTGCCGGTCGAGCCCGACGTATAGATCAGATAAGCTGGTGCAGTACCGGGAACCGGGGTTAGGTCCGTTCGATCCGCGACCGGCATCCGGATTTCGGCAACGCGGCCGTCGTCGCTCAGCAATACGGTGGCGCCGTCGAAGGCCGGCATCGACGTGACGATGCCGGCTTGCGTGATCAGGATGCCGGCACCCGAATCGTCGAGCATGTCATGCAGACGCCGAACCGGATACGTGTGGTCCAGCGGCAAATAGCCGGCGCCGGACTGCAATACGCCGAGTACGGCGGTCAGCATGACCGGAGCCCGCTCGGTGCAGATGGCGATGTATGGGCTGCCGGCCCGCGGCAACAATTCGACCAGGCACGCCGCCAGTGCCGCAGCGCGTGAATCGAGCCGGGCATAACTCCACTTCCGGTCCCCGAATTCGAGCGCCACGGCATCCGGCACCCGGAGCGCCTGCCCGGCGATCAAACCGTGCACGGTCAGCGATTCGTCAAACGGTTGCGCACGCTCCTGCATCACGTCGGGGAGATCGCGCCGTTGCTGCGCCGGCAACAGTTGGAGTTCGTGAATCGATTGCGCCGGGTGCTGCGTGATCTCGCCCAGCAGATGCTCGTAACTGCCGGACATGCGGGCGATCGAATGTTCTTCGAACAGGTCCGTGTTGTATTCGAAATTGATCCACAATTCGCCTTCGTACTCGTGCGCAGAAACCGTCAGCTCGAATTTTGCGGTTGTGGCAGGACTGGTCTCGCCCGGCCGCACCTCGATGCCGCGAATCGGGCGCGCTTCCCACGGCGCGTTTTGCAAAATGAACATCGCCTGGAACAGCGGCGACCGGCCCTGGTCGCGAACCGGTTGCAGGGCCTCGACCAGTTTCTCGAACGGCAATTCCTGGTGTGCGAAGGCAGCCAGCGCAGACCGGCGCACCCGTGCCAGTAATTCGGAAAATCCCGGCCGGCCGGACAGATCGGTGCGCAACACGAGCGTGTTGACGAACAGACCGACCAGCCCTTCCAGCTCGGTGCGCCGTCGCCCGGCGATCGGCGTGCCGATACAAATATCGTCCTGCCCGCAGTAGCGCGACAGCAGGACATTGAACGCCGCGAACAGAACCATGAAAAGCGTACACGAATGATCGCCGGCAAGCGCCTTGAGCACGGCCATCAAATCGGCCGGCAAGACCCGGGACAGGCGATGGCCGCGATAGGTCTGATGCGGCGGGCGCGGAAAATCGGTCGGCAGCGACAGGCCGGCCGGCGCACCGATCAGGGCGGCCCGCCAGAATTCGAGTTGCCGGTCCAGCTCGGCGCCGGCGAGCCAGTTGCGCTGCCAGACCGTGTAATCGGCATATTGCACCGGCAGCGCCTCGGCCTGCGGCACCCGGCCGGCGGCCAATGCGTCATAGGCAGCGGCCAGGTCGCCGAACAGGATGCCCGACGACCAGGCATCCGACACGATATGATGACAAAGCAGCAGCAGCAGATGCTCCTGCGCATCGATCTGCAACACGTGTACGCGAAACAGCGGCCCGGCGGCCAGATCGAACGGGTCGGCAACCAGCTCGCCGACCCGTTCACGAATGGCGGCAGGACTCGTATCGGTCAATGCCTCCCATTGCACCGGCACGTCGACCGACGATGCGATGACCTGTACCGGATCGCCGCCACGATCGTGAACGGTCGTGCGCAGCGACTCATGGCGCGCCACAACGAAATTGACGGCTTGTTTCAAGGCATCGCGATTCAGCGGACCGGTCAGGCGGACCGGCAACCGGATCGTATAAACCGGGCTCGGTCCTTCGAGCTGATCGAGAAACCACAGCCGTTGCTGCGCAAAGGACAACGGAAATTCATACGGCCGGGTATTCATGAACGGCGGCGACCCTGGCGCGGAATACGCAGCAGCGCGGGGACGCTGTCGGCCGGAAAACCCGATTCGATGCGCTCGGCCAGACCGGCGACCGTGGGCGTATCGAAGAAGCCGGCCAGTGGAATCTCGATCCCCAGCCGGTCGCGGATGCGCGCAACGACCCGGGTCGCAAGCAACGAGTGTCCGCCGAGCATGAAAAAATCATCGTGTACGCCCGGTGTATCGACAGGCAACAGCTCGCTCCAGATCGACAAAAGCGCCGTTTCCAGCCCGGTTTGTGCACGGACCGGGTCCGATACCTGTCCCGGCCGTGGCGCCGGCAACCGGTCCCTGGCCGTTTTGCCGTTCGCCAGCCGTGGCAGTGCGGTCAGCCATTCAAAAGTCTGCGGCAACATATACGCCGGCAATCGCTCGGCCAGCGCACGCTGCAAGACATCCACGCCCGGCTCGACTCCCGGCTCGACTCCCGGCCCGGCGACCAGGTAAGCGACCAGCCACGCCTCGCCATCGCGATTCCAGACCCGCACCGCACTGTCGGCCACGCCCGGCAATCCGTTCAATATGGCCTCGATCTCGCCCGGTTCGACGCGATATCCGCGCAGGTTGACCTGCACATCGCACTGGCCCGCATACACAATCTGCCCGTCCGGCAAGCGGTAGCCCCGATCGCCGGTATGCAAGCGGGAAACGCGGACCGGGTCGCCCGCAGGCCCATTTTGCGCAGGCCAATAGCCCGGCGACAAACCCGGCCCGGTCAGCACGATTTCCCCGCGCCAGCCCGGCGCACCCGACTCGTCGATGAGTTCGACGCCCAGCCCGGCGACCGCCCGGCCGACCGGCACCCGCTGCCCCGACAAATGCGTATCGTGGTCTGCGGCAAACTGCAGGGCGACCGTCGATTCGGTCAGGCCCAGCCCGTTGACGAACTGCGTGCCCCGCGCAAAACGCGACCGGTACAACTCGAAATCTGTGCGCCGGACGGCTTCGCCGCCCAGCACGACCGTGCGCACCGAGGGCAGATCAACGGCGCCGGCATGCCCGTCGCCGAACAGGTAACGGAACAGCGAGGGTGTCGCATGCAGGATCGTAATCGCATCGACGGCCAGCCGTTCGAGGATGTGCGACCGCTCGACCAGGCGCCCTGTGCCGCGCACGGCCACCGGACAGACCGTCGCACCGTTCAGCAGCGCGCCGAAAATATCCTGGATCGCCGCGTCATACGCGTAACCGGACAACCCGCTCAACCGGTCGCCCGGTTGCAGACGCAGCGCCTGGCTGTAACGCCCGACCTGCGTCAATACACCGCCGTGCGTTTGCATCACGCCTTTGGGCGTACCGGTCGAACCGGACGTATAGATGATGTACGCCAGCGTATCGGGTCCGATTTTCACGAACGGATCGGTGCCCGCCGCCCCGTCGTCGCACGGATCGTCGACCGCGACCAGGGGCCGCTCGGGCAGCGCCCGGGCCTGCGCCTGATGCGCCTGATCGCTCACCAATGCAGCCAGGCCTGCATCACACGCGATCGCCGCCAGGCGAGCCGCCGGCCAGGCCGGGTCGAGCGGTACCCAGGCACAGCCGGCTTTGAGGATACCCAGCAAACCGGCCACCATCGGCGCCCCGTGAGCGCACAGCAGCCCGATACGCGGCGCGAACGTTTCGGGCGTACCGGACGGCAACAACGCCAGCAACCGGTGCGCCACGCGATTGGCCCGCTCATTCAGCGCTGCATAACTCAGCGTTACGTCGTTCGTCCGCACCGCATCGGCCTGCGGCAAGGCCAGCACCTGTGTGGCAAACCGTTCAACGAGATGGCCCGGGACACGGACTGCCGCCCGGTCCGTTGCCGCCACCGATTCCGGCGTTGCGTCCAGGGCGCTGACTCGCAGGTCCGCATTCCGGCTAACGGCGACCAGAACCGATTCATAGTAACGCGCCAGCGCATCGATCGTTCCGGCATCGAACAGATCGGCGTTGTAACCGAAACCCAGTTGCAACTCACCCTCCCGGTCGGCGACATGAACGCTGAGATCGAATTTCGCCGCCTCGTTGCTGACGTCAACGGGTTCAACCACCAGGCCGTCGGGCGTAAAAGGATTCACCGGCTGATTGTGAACGGTGAACAGGACCTGGACGATCGGGTGATACAAACGGTTGCGCTCGGGACGCAACACTTCGACCAGTTTCTCGAACGGCAGGTCCTGGTGCGCATACGCATCGAGCGCGGTTTGCCTGACCCGACCGAGCAATTCACGAAAGGTCGGGTTACCGTCCACGGACGTGCGTAACACGAGCGTGTTGACGAAGAAACCGATCAGACCTTCCAGTTCGGTTCTGCGGCGACCGGCAATCGGCGTACCGATGAGGATGTCGATCGCCCCGGTCGAACGCGCCAGGACCACATCAAAGGCTGCGACCAGCACCATGAAAAGCGTGGCTTTTTCCGTTCGGCCCAGGGCGTGCAATGCACGCGACAGGTCCCCCGGTAGTGTCAATCGATGCCAGGCACCCGCATGCGACGGTGCCACCTGTCGCGGCCGGTCGATCGGCAGTTCGAGCAGCGCCGGCGCGCCGGCCAGGCAATCGCGCCAGTAGCCGGTCTGGCGCGACAATTTCGCACCGCTCAACCACGCCCGTTGCCAGATCGCGTAATCGGCATACTGTACCGGCAATGCCGGCCAGGCCGGCGACTCGCCGCGCCGATATGCGTTATAGGCCAGCGATAATTCTTCGCATAACACCGACATCGACCAGCCGTCGGCAACGATATGATGCATGACGAGCAGCAGGATGTGCCGGTCCGGCCCGCGTTCGAGCACATGCACGCGCAACAACGGACCGGCAGCGAGATCGAACGGCAGCGCGATCAGATCGCCCAGTCGCGGGGAAGATTCCGGATACTCGATGTGTACACAACCGGAACCGGCAATACGCTGCACCGGCTCACCCCCGGTGGCCGCAAACGTCGTGCGCAAACTGCCATGGCGAGCGACCAGTGCATCGACCGCCCGGGACAATGCCGTTCGGTCCAGTGCGCCGGTCAGGCGCACCGACCAGTGCAGGTGGTAAGCGGAATTGTCCGGTTCCAGTGCGGCGAGAAACCAGAGCCGCTGTTGCGGCAACGAAACCGGCGCCGTACCGGTCGAGCCGCCCGGCGCCGGGCGCAGGGGCGGTAACACCTCGCCGGTGGATCGCCCGATGGCCGCAACGAGTCCGGCGACGGTTGGATCTTCGAACAGTGCGCGCAGCGGCAATTCGATGTCGAGCACGTCACGAATGCGCGAAACGAGTTGCGTGGCAAGCAGGGAATGTCCACCACGGTCGAAAAAGCTGTCATGCACACCGATATCCGCGCAGCCGAGCACATCCCGATACAATTCGAGCAAAATGGTTTCAATCGGACCGCCCGGCGCGTCACGGGCCGGGGCGGACTCGGCGCCATGCGCCGGTGCCGGCAGGCGCAGGCGGTCGAGCTTGCCGCTCGGTGTCATCGGCAGTGTATCGAGCTCGACGAACGCCGAGGGCACCATGTAATCGGGGAGCAAACCGCGCAGCGCAGTGCGCAATGCATCGATGTCGATCGGCCCGGTTGCCGGCACCAGGTACGCGACGAGTCGTGGATTGCTGTCACGCTCGTCACAGAGGACCGCACCGGCGGCAACAACGGGCTGCCTGACCAGCGCCGCCTCGATATCGCCCAATTCGATCCGGAAACCACGCAGTTTGATTTGCCGGTCCATGCGCCCGAGCAGAACCAGCGTACCGTCACCAAGATACCGGGCGCGGTCGCCGGTGCGAAACAGCCGGCCGCCGGGCACAAACGGATCGGCAACGAAACGCCTGGCGGTCAGCGCCGGGGCACCGATATACCCCGTCGCAACACCGGGGCCCCCGATGCACAATTCACCGGGCACACCGGGCGGCACGAGGCACAGTTCGGCATCGCAGACATAGACCCGGCTGCCCGTGAACGGACGACCGACGGGTACCGGAGCATGGCCGCCAACCTGGTCTCGTCCGGCATCGGTCGTTTCGAAGTACGTGCTGTCGATCGTCGTTTCGGCCGTGCCGTAAGAGTTGACGAGACGCACTTGCGGGCCGGCCGCCGCAGTCAGCGCGGCATGATCGGATCCATACCAGGCATCCGAACCGACGACAATGAGCCGCATGAAAGAAAGACTGCCGCCCGTCTCGCCGACATGATCAAGCAGACTGCGCAAGACCGCCGGCACAAACTCGGCGCATGTCACGCGTCGCTCGCGCATCAACGCAAGCAACCGCTGCGGCTCGAGCAGATCGAACCGCGGACACAGCACGAGACGGGCGCCGGAACACAGCGCCCGGACCCAGTCACCGGTGAATACATCAAACGAGAAACTCGCCATCTGCAAATGCCGGTCGTCCGCACACAATGCATAGGCTTCCTGCCAGGCACGGCAGACCGACGCGAGATTACCGTGGGTCACGGCCACGGCTTTCGGCGTGCCGGTCGACCCGGATGTGAACAGCGCATAGGCCGGGTCACAGGGCCGGGGCCGGAAATGCGCGCCGACTGCGTCGAGCTGCGCGAGAGCGTCCCGATCTTCATCGAGAACCAGGGTCGGCACGGCGGCAAACGACAGCGACGATGCGGTGCCCGTCTGCGTGATCAGCGCTTCGGGTTTCACGACACCAAACATCTGTGCAAGGCGTGCCGGCGGATATGTCGTGTCGAACGGCACGTAGGCGCAACCGGACTTCAGCACACCGAGCACGGCAACCAGCAATTCGGGCGAGCGGTCCAGGCAGATGGCAACATAAGCGCCGGCCTCGATGCCGAACGCGCGCAATCGATCGGCCACGCCATTGGCCTGTCGATCGAGTTCGCCATAGGTCAGCCGGTCCGGATCCGGACCGCATTCGACGGCCACCGCTCCGGGTTGTCGGCCCGCCCAGCGTTCGAAGCGTTCGATTACCGAAGGCTCCTGAATCGGCTTTGCCATGGCCGGGGCGCCGGCCGGCGGATTCAGCAGATCGAGCAATGCCAACCGTTCCTCTTCCGGCCACAGCGTCAGGGTGGATACCGGCCTGTCCGCTGCATCGACAATCGAACGCAGCAGGTAATCGTAGTGCGTTGCCATTCTGTCGATGGTCCGGCGATCGAACAGGTCGCGGTCATATTCGAACACCAGATCCAGTCCGTCGGCACGCTCACCGATATTCAGGGTCAGGTCGAAAGTCGCCACGCCATGATCCTGCAAACGCCCGATCCGCATGCGCAGACCCGCCACGTGGCGCGTCCGGTCCGGAATCGGCGTCATATTGAACATGACCTGGAACACCGGTGCATGACTCAGCGTGCGATCCGGTCGCAACGCTTCGACGAGCCGCTCGAAAGGCAGTTCCTGGTTGGCCTGTGAATCGAGTGTTGCGCGCCGCACGCGGGCGAGCAGCGTGCTGAAAGCCGGGTCGTCGGCCAGGTCCGCGCGTAACGCGACGGTGTTGACGAACAGACCGATCATGCCGTCCAGTTCGTACCAGGAACGACCGGCGATCGGTGAGCCGACCACAATATCGCGTTGCCCTGAATAACGGCTCAACAGGACATCGAATGCGCCGAGCAGAACCATGAACAACGTACACCGATGCCGGCGGCCGAACGCACGCAGCGCTTCGGCTCGCGGGGCGGAAAACTCGCGCCATAACCAGGCGCCCCGGAACATCTGTTCGGGTGCACGCGGCCGGTCGGTCGGCAATTCCAGTGCCGCAGGCGCATCGCGCAGTTGTTCGAGCCAGTAACGCAATTGCGCATCGAGTTCGGGAGTTTCGATGCCATGGCGTTGCCAGAGGGCAAAATCTGCATATTGAATCGGCAGGACCGGCAACGCCGGCTGGCGACCGGTTACCGCGCACTCATACAGGGTTGCAAGTTCGTCGAAGAAAATTCCGTTGGACAACCCGTCGCTGACGATATGATGAATGACGACGAGCAGCAGATATTGCTGCGGATCACCGTGCAGTACATGCAGATGCAGCAGCGGGCCCTGCTCCAGCGAAAACGGGCGGGCCGATAACCCGGCCAGGCGCCGTTCCCATTCCCGGGCATCGCGACCGGAAAAATCCTCGCAGCTGATCCGAACCCGCTGTTCGGCAAGAATTTCCTGGCAGGGCTGCCCGTCGAGCGACACAAACCGCGTACGCAGCGACTCGTGGCGCTGCACCAGCCAATCGACCGCTGTCTGCAACGCCTCGATGTCCAGCGCACCGGACAGGTGAACGGTAAACGCGATATTGCTGGCAGGACTGTCCGGATCGAGTTCATTCAGGAACCACAGCCGTTCCTGGGCGAATGACAGCGGCACCCGACCGGACCGGTCAAGCTGCCCGAGCCTGACTGTATCGGCCACTGTATCGGCCGCAGCCTCGACCCCGGCACGCAGCTCGTCGATATGTCGTGCCACGCCGACCACCGTCGGGGCTTCGAAAAACTGGGCAAGATTCGGGCTGACATCGAAACGAGCCCGAATTCTTGCCAGCAATCTCGTCGCCGACAGTGAATGGCCGCCGCTGTCGAAAAAATCGTCATGCAGGCCGGCACGATCGACGCCGAGAATCTCGCACCACAACGCGGCGACGGCACGCTCGGTCCCGGTTCCCGGCGGGACAAACGGCGCCGGGCGCCGCGGGTCATCGTCAACAGCCGACGCCATGCCATCGGGCAAGGACCGGAATTCGATTTTCCCGCTCGGCGTCAGCGGCATCCGCTCGATCCGGATCAACAGGCCGGGCAACATGTACTCGGGCAGACGCGTGCGCATGAAACCGCGCAGCGACTCGATGAAACCGGGGCTCTCGCCCGGTGAGCCGGCCTCGACCGGCTGCCAATAACCGATCAGCGCCGGCTCGCCGCCCGGTCCGGGGCGCAAGTCGACGCAGGCCTCGCCGACGCCCGGATGATCGCGCATGACGGCGGCAATTTCGTCCGGCTCGATACGAAAACCGCGCAATTTGATCTGCCGGTCCCGACGACCCAGGCACTCGATATCCCCGTTGGCACGATAGCGGGCGAGATCGCCGGTCCGGTATAGCCGCTGCCCCTCGCCCGGCTGTCCATGACCGGCATGAAACGGATCTGCAATGAATTGCCGTTCGGTCAATTCGGGCCGGTGCAGATAACCGCCGCCGAAACCGGCGCCACCGACAAATAACTCGCCGATGGCGCCGACCGGCACCGGTTGCAACTGCGCATCGAGAACATGCGTACGCACATTGCCGATCGGCTTACCGATCGGCACGACCGTTTCGTCTTCGTGCCATGACGATGTATCGAAACACGTCGCGTCCCAGATTTCGGATGTGCCGTAAGTATTGAGCAATGTCATGCCGGGACAGGCGCGACGGAACTGCCTCAATAAGGCCGGTCGCAACGGCTCGCCACTGGTAATCCAGGTATGCAGATCCGGCAGTCTGCGACCGAGCCGGGCATCGATGTCCAGCATCGCCGCCAACAGGGAAGGCACGACCACGATATGCGTGACCGCCTTGCCGGCACAACGCGCGGCCAGACGTTCGATCATTCTTGGCGGATCGGTGACATCCGCATCCGGAAGAATCCGCAGTGCGGCGCCATGCATTAACGGACCGAAGATTTCCCAGATCGAATCCACGAAATTCGGACTCGTGCGCAGGCAAAATACATCGTCGGCGGTGAATCCGTATTCATGCCACATCCACTCGCAGCGGTTGACGGCTCCTTCGTGCAGGCCGATCGTGCCTTTGGGCGTACCGGTGGAACCGGACGTATACAACACGCAGGCGGCGTCATCACGAATACGTTCATTGTCGACGCTATCGGGCGTTATCGATACCGCACCGTCAAGCTGCAACGATCCCGACTGATCGATACGAATCGTGGCCAGCGTGCCGCTGACCGAACGCGGCAGGCCGGCATCGGCAATCACCATGCGCAAACCCGTATCGGCGACGATAAATTGCAGGCGCAACGGCGGGTAGGCCGGATCCAGGGGAACATACGCGGCGCCGGTCTCCAGCGTCGCGACGATCGCCACAACGAGTTCGACCGAACGGCCGACGCCGATGCCCACGAGATCGCCCGGGCCGATGCCGCAGGCCCGCAGTTCGCCGGCCAGAGACGCCACACGCGCGGCCAGTTCACGATAGGTGAGTGTCAGATCGTCGGTAATGACGGCAAGGGCGGCAGGGCTGCGTCGCACCTGATCGGCAAATCGTTCATGCAGCCTGCCCGGCCCCGACCAGCAATACTGAGTGGCATTCCAGTCGACGATCATCTCGCGGCGTTGCCCGGATTCGAGTACGGCATGGCGCCCGACCGGTGTTTGCGGCCCGTCGACAATACCGCGCAACAACCGGACATAGTGCGCCGGCAGCGAGCGGGCAAATGTACCGTCGAGGCGTGCCGTGGAATAACCCAGATACCCTCGAATGACGCCGTGCGGACCGTCATCCGAAACCGAAAACTCGATATCCCAGTAAGAACTGCGCGACGTGTTGAGCGTTTCGAGCCCGAAGCCGAGCTGACCGATCTGCCGGATGCGCTCGAATGCATCTTCATACAGAAACAGAATCTGGAACAGCGGATGCTCGCCGAAGCGTCGCCGCGGATGCAGCGCTTCGACGACCTGTTCGAACGGCATGCCGGCATGCTGCAGGGCCTCGAGCGCCACCGTCCGCTCTCGCTTGAGCACATCGACAAACGTGTCGCAGTCGGCTACCGGGTTGCGAAACACGACGTTATTGACCAGGCAACCAACCAGGTCGCGGGTGGCCGCCGTATCGCGCGAAGTCACCGGCGAACCGATCAGGATGTCTTCCTGGCCCGAGTAACGCATCAGCAAAACGCGAAATGCGGCCAGCAATGTCATAAACGGTGTTGCGCCGGAGCGACGCGACAACGCGCGCACGCGGTCCGCCGTCGCCGCATCGATGGAAAAGCCAATCCGCTGTTGATGGCCGCGCCACTGGTCGTCGGTCACCGCGACGGTGGGCTGCGGCAATGCGGTGCGATCCGGTGCACCGCGCAGCGCCAGGCGCCAGAAATCGAGACTCCGTTCCCAGCCGTCGCCATGAGACTCGGCCCGCTGGCGTATCGAGTAGTCACGATACTGCATTTGCGGCGCCGCAAGCCGGCGGGGTTGCCCGCGACCGAGTGCGCCGTATCTTGCAGCGAGTTCGTCACGAATGATCCGGATCGACAAACCGTCGGCGATGATGTGATGCGCGTTGACCAGCAACTTCGAATGACGCGGCAACAGGCGAAACAGTCGCGCATCGATTAATGGACCGGCAGCCAGGTCGTAGCTCTTGCCGATGGCCTGTTCCGCCGCGGCATGAAACTGTCGATCACGCTCGACATCGCTGTCGCAGGCAGACAAGTCGACCACCGGCACGCAGACCGGACGATGCGCCAGGACCACCTGGCGGGCGCCGGTTCCGGTTTCACGAAAAACCGTACGCAATATCTCATGGCGTTCGATCACGTCATTCCATGCCGTCTCGAGTCGTTCGATGTCGACCGGTCCATCCAGCGGGATGACAAACTGCTCATTCGAGCCGGTCATCGACGGATACAGCCGGTCGAGAACCCAGAAACTCTGTTGCTGAAACGACAGCGGCGCATCGACGGTCACCGGCTCGGTGTCGCGGTCGATACGGGCGACGGATTGCACGCCGCCGGCGTAACGCGCCGCGATTGCATCGCCATGATGCTCACGCAGGTACCGGCCCAGGCCGGCGATCGTCGGTGCGTCGAACAAGGCAACCAGCATGACGGCATCATCGAGCAATCGCTGCAATGCGCTGGTCATGCGAACTGCGGCAATCGAATCACCGCCGAGATCGAAAAAATTATCCGTACGGCCGACCCGATCGATTTGCAAAATATCCTGCCAGAGCGCCACCAGGTCCTGCTCGAGCGCATCGCGCGCCGGTTCGACCGTTTCAGTGCGGCGATACGGCACAGCGGGCGCCGGCAATGCCGCCCGATCGAGTTTATGGCGGCTCGTCAGCGGCAACCGTTCGAGTTCGACCCACACCCTCGGCACCATGTATTCAGGCAAGCGCGCGGCGACCCAGTCGCGCAACTGCTCCGGTTCCGGAGCCCCGGGCCGGCACGAAGCGGCAGCGGCGTTCCAGATCGCCCGGTGGATCGGCGTGCTGTTGCAGGCCGTTTCTTCGTAGCGTGACCGGTATTCGAATGTCACCGAATCTCCGGGCGTGTCTGCGACCGTCGTGACAACCCGGTAATCCGGATGTATGGCATTCGGCATTGCCGGAGAAATCGTCACCGACCACTCGACGTCGATCGAGTCTCGCTCGCGAACCGGCACACCGAACCGGTCGCCGGTTTCACCGAGCGGGAAAAAGACCGGCAGCCAGACGCGCCGGGTGCGGCGATAATCCACCGCGTCGTCACCGCCGGTGGTCACGACGGTCCAGACGAGGTAGCCGTCGAGTCGCCCGTCACGAGAGATCGACATCCGTGCGCTGCCGCGCGATGCGTCGGCCAATTCACCCGTAAAATCCAGATCTTCGAACACGTGCGCGTCGGAAATCACGGCTTCGTCGGGCAGGTCGCTGATACACAGGCGAATATCGAAACGGCGACCGAACCGTTCGAAAGCCTGCCCGGCATAACGACTCGCGACCGAACCGAAAGCCGGATCGGCCAGCAGATCCGCCGGCAATTCGACAGCCGCTATCAACGTGCGGCAGCGCAGTGGCACCGGCACGCAAGCGGGTGCAAAGTGGCGCCGGGCGCTGTTCCAGATCGGCACGATGCCATCGGCGCTGCCGATGTTGCCGATAATGCCCTGCGTGCAGACATCGACGCGTTCGGGCAGATCGAGCGACGCAATATCGCCATGCAGCACGATAATCCGGTCTGCGAGTCCCTGCGCGCAAACAAGCGCCCGCGCCTTGCGATACGCCTCTTCGAGAATCTCCACGGCGTAGACCCGCCGGGCGCCGGCGTCAATGCACAGCCGGGCCAGCAACGCATGTTCGCCCGTGCCGATATCGAGCACCACCTTGCCCGGCACCGAGCGGGCAAAGGCTGCGCGATAACTCGCCAGCCGCTCGGCCTCCGAACTCATCAGATCGTAGAGGAATTCGTCGTACAACTGGTAAGGCCCGACCGACGGCCAGAACTCCGCCCGACCGCCCGGCCCTGCCGGGCGTGGCCCGGCCTGCGGAACGACGTAACCGACCAGGCCGGGGGCGCCTTCGAGATCGGCGCGCAACACGACAGCCGCATCGTCGATCGCCGGATGTTCACGCAGCACCGCTGCGATCTCGCCCGGTTCGATGCGATAACCGCGCAATTTGACCTGTTCGTCCGTCCGGCCGAGGAACTCGACATTGCCGTCCGCCGCCAGGCGCGCCCGGTCGCCGGTTCGATACCAGCGCGTCGCCCGGTATCCGTCGATATCCTGTCGCACAAACCGCTGGCCGGTCTGATCGTCCAACCCGATATAGCCCCGGGCGATGGCCGGTCCGCCGACCCACAATTCACCGGCCTGACCGGCCGGCATCGGTATTCCATGGCTGTCGGCATTCTGTTCATCGACAATGAGCAGCTCCGCATGTGCCAGCGGCCGGCCGACGCCGACCGCACCCGCCGACTCGTACTCGGCGAAGGTCAGCTGACCGGCCGTTTCGGTGACGGCATACGTATTGGCGATGCGCGGTTCACCGGTGCCATGACGTGCAAACCAGCGTTGCAGCACACTCGTGTCGGCTGCCTCGCCGCTCAGCACGACCCACCGGATCGCGGTCGACGCAAGACCGTCGGCAAAGACGTCCGACAGAAAGTTCTGTCGGAACGCAGACGGGGTCTGGCTCACGATCGTGACATGTTGTGCGCGCAACAGGTCGAACAGGCCTTCGGGATCGGTGCGCAGCCCGGGCGGCACGATGACGAGCCTGCCGCCGTGACGCAGGGCGCCCCAGGTTTCCCAGACCGAGTAGCCGAACGAGAAAGGATGGTATGCCAGCCAGACATCGGCGGCATCGATTTCAAGTTTTGCACCGATATCGTCATACAGCGGAGCGAGATTCCCGTGGGTGACCATCACGCCTTTCGGTGCACCGGTCGAGCCGGACGTGAAGATGACGTAACAAAGATCCGCAGAGGCGACCGACCTGCGCGGATCGTCGCAACGCGACGTCCGGGCCGACATGCGGTCCGTGAAAATCAGCTGCGCCGGGTGTCCGGGCAGGTCGGCAGCAGCGCCATGCTGCGTCATGATGACGGCCGGTCCGGCCTGGGCAATGATCTGCTGCAGCCGGTTGACCGGCAGGTCCGGATCCAGCGGCACCCAGGCGCCGCCGGCTTTCATGACGCCCAGCATGGCACCGATCAGTTCCGCGCCCGGCGGCAAGTGCAAGCCGACGCGGACTTCGGCGCCGACCCCCGATTCGATCAGAGCGTGCGCGAAGCGGTTCGCCAGGGCATTCAGTTCACCGTAGGTCAGGTGACGCTCGGCAACGGTCAGTGCAACGGCATAGGGCCGTCGGGCGGCGTGACGCTCGAATGACTCGTGGAACAACATCGCAGAACTACGCGCGGCACTCCAGGCCGATGATCGGCGGATTCGCCAGGTACTCCCGCCAGTACGCATCGCCGTATGCCTCGATCCCGGCCGGATCGAGCGCCAGCGGATGCCAGGCAATATGGCCAAAGCCGGCTGCAGCCAATGTGCGTTCATAAGTCGGACGCGCAAAATAATGGGCATGGAACTTGAACAGTTCGCGACCGGCAATCATGAAGTACGTAATCTGTGCGCCGTCCGTACCGGGCCTGTCGATGGTCTTGTTGAACCCGTAATGTTCATAACCGGCATAATGCGCGGCCGGTTGATCGGGGTTTTCATTGAGCGTCACAAAACGCCCGCCGGCGGGCAAATGACGCCTGATATTGCGACACATGCGTGCCAGGTCGTCAACCGTCGCAGCATAGTGCAAGAGGTAGGCCGCAACGATCATGTCGAACCGGCCCAGATCGCCCAGCTCGCGCACATCCGCGCAGATGAAATCAATGCCCTGCGGATCGTCGCGCTCCTGTTGCTCGGCCAGCCGAATCATCCCGGCGGAGATGTCGACGCCCACAACACTCTCCGCGCCGAGAGCCTTGAGGCGGCGCGAATAAAAACCTTCGCCGCAAGCCAGGTCCAGAACCCGCAACCCGCGAACGTCGCCGACCAGGCGCATAAAGGTATACACCTCGATGTACGTGCGCACGGGCGAGGATTTCGAGCGGCGGTATTGTTCCGCAATGGCATCGTATTGACGTTCGTCGGCCATCAGTCGATCGGGCCGGGCTGACGGCTTGCGGACCAGGTTGCGATAAGCGCCCGGCAATCGTCCGCCAGGCATCCGCCGGCCGGTTTCAGGTGCCCGTCGCCGGCGGACAACGCGGCAAGTTCGTTGCCGGTCACGGCATTCATGTCAGCGATCGACGCGCCATAAATGATTTCGGCAATGCCGGCATAGTGACAGGCCGCCAGGCACATCACGCACGGTTCGACGGTTACATAAAGCGTGCAACCGCCCAGATCGAGTGTGTGCAACTGCCGACAGGCTTGCCGGATCACCCGCATTTCGGCATGTGCCGTGATATCGAGTTCGCCGATCACCGCATTACTCAGCGTTGCGACAATTTCACCGTTCGCGACCAGGCAGGCGCCGACCGGCGGTTCGCCGGCCAGCATCGCGCGGCGCGCGGCTTCGAGCGCGTGGCGCATGAAAACCTCGCCCGGCGATGCATCGGCGCAGACTGAAAGCGGGTCAGTCATCCGGCCCCCGATAAATACAACCCGATGTACAGGTCTCGTTGACGACAACCTGTGACAGCTGCGGCAAATCGGGCTTCAGGCGATCCCATATCCATTTCGCCAGCACTTCGCTCGTCGGATTTTCCAGGCCCGGAATATCGTTCAGATAGTGGTGATCGAGCTGCCCGAACAGAGGCGCGAAAATATTCTTGATCTCGCCATAATCCATGATCCACCCGGATTGCGGGTCGATCTCGCCGGCAACGTGGATCACGCCTTTCCACGAATGGCCGTGCAGGCGACCGCATTTGTGTCCCGGCGGGACGTTTGGCAGCAAATGGGCCGCTTCGAAGCGGAACTCTTTATATATCTCCATACCTGTCTCCAACCCCGTCCGACCGCCGGGAGTCATCCTGCAAATTTCGGTGCCAAGGCCGGTGCCTTGAGGTGTCGAGCCCTATTTCTGCTGTTGTTGTCGTGCGGCCGAAGCCAATATCGATATTCTGCATCACCAGTAGGGGCCGCGGCCACCGCGCGGCGCCTGCGAGGCGGACGCGCCGGCCGAAAAACGGAATTTGGACGGCGAGTCATGGTCGGGATACCATGCGGCGTCGCTGAATGGATCAAGCAGAGCAAATATGAAACAAACGACCGGCATAAAAACCATCAGTATCATCGGCGGTACCGGCGCGCTGGGCAGCGGTCTCGCCTCTCGCTGGGCCCGGGCGGGTTACCGGATCGTCATCGGTTCGCGACAGGCGGAAAAAGCCGCCGATGCCGCCGCCACGCTCGGCCGGGCATTACCGTCGGCGACGATCGAAGGCTTGCAGAATCGTGCCGCGGCGGCGACCGGCGATGTGGCCGTTCTGACGGTACCCTTCGCGCACCAGCGCCCGACGCTCGAAGACATTCGCAGCGAGCTGTCCGGGAAAATCCTTATCGATACGACCGTGCCGCTCGTGCCGCCAAAAGTCGCGCGCGTGCAAATGCCCGCCGAAGGCTGCGCGGCGCTGATCACGCAACAAATAGTCGGCGAACGGGTCACGGTCGTTTCGGCCTTCCAGAATGTCGCGGCCGACCTGATGGCGTCCGATGCCGAGATGGCGTGCGACGTACTGGTCGCCGGCGACAAACTCGCAGCGCGCGAAATCGTCATACAGCTCGCCGAGCAGGCAAAATTCAACGCCTGGCACGCCGGGCCGCTGGCCAACTCCGCGGCAATGGAAGCGATGACGTCGGTGCTTATCTTCATGAACAGGCGCTACCCCGGCAGCCACGCGGGCATTCGCATGACCGGCGTCTCTACAGACTGATCCGGCTCCGATGATGCCGACGCCGGCACTGTCTTTTTTTCCGGTCTCCGGCCTCGGACTCATCGAGCCGGGCTGCGACCTCGCTGCGCTGATCGTCGAGCGGCTCGACGAGTCCGGTTTAACGCCGCAAAACGGCGACGTGCTGGGCATCGCACAAAAAATTATTTCCAAGGCCGAAGGCCGCCTCGTCAACCTGAGGGACATCGAACCTTCACCCGAGGCCCGCGGGCTTGCTTACAGCACGGTCAAAGACCCGCGAATCGCCGAACTGATTCTGCGCGAATCGACCGGTATCGTGCGCGACACGCCCGGTGTCCTGATCGTCACACACCGTCTCGGGATCGTGCTGGCCAATGCCGGCATCGATCGATCGAACGTCAACGGCGACGAGGAAACGGTGCTGCTGCTGCCCGAAGACCCGGACCGATCGGCACGCCGGCTCAAAGAAGCGCTCGATGCACACTTCGGCATCCGCCTGGGGATTGTCATTACCGACAGCGTCGGCCGGCCCTGGCGACTCGGCACGACCGGCATTGCCATTGGCAGTGCCGGTCTCGAGGCACTGGACGACCTGCGCGGACGGCCCGACATGTTCGGGCGCACCCTGCAGGTCGCCGAAGTCGCCACAGCAGATTGCGTCGCCGGCGCGGCCGCGCTGGTCATGGGCGAAGGTGCCGAAGCGCTCCCGGTGATACTCGTGCGGGGCCTCGATGCCGGTGACTCGACACAAACAGCCCGGTCACTCGTGCGGCCGGCCGATGAAAACCTGTTCAAGTGAATACCGTTAACGGCAAGGTCGTAGTACTCACCGGCGGGGTCGGCGGCGCCAAACTCGTGCTCGGCCTGAGCCGGATACTCGATCACAGGCAACTGACCGCGATCGTCAATACCGGCGATGATTTCGAACACCTGGGCCTGCCGATCTGCCCGGACCTGGACACGCTGATGTACACGCTGGCCGGCGAAGTCAACCCGCAGACCGGCTGGGGTCGTCGCGACGAAACCTGGAACTTCATGAGCGCGCTCGGACAATTGGGTGCCGACACCTGGTTCCGTATCGGCGACCGCGACCTGGCCACGCATGTCGTGCGGGCCCGGTTGCTCGCCGACAAGCAAACCCTGACCGGGGTGACGCACGCCTTGTGCACGCGGTTCGACATTCGCATGCGCATATTGCCGATGACCGATACACCGGTCAGAACGCAGGTCATAACAGACCGCGGCCGGCTCGATTTTCAGCACTATTTCGTGCGCGATCAGGCCGCGCCGGTCGTCAGCAAACTCGAATACGAAGGCGCCGACCGTGCCGAGCCGTCTTCGGTCGTGCTGTCTGCACTGCGCGATCCGGAACTGGCGGCCATTGTCATCGCACCGTCGAACCCGTACCTGTCCATCGACCCGATCCTGGCCATACCGGGCCTGCGTTCCGCCGTATGCGCCGCTGCCGCGCCGGTCGTCGCCATCACGCCGATCGTCGGCGGCCGCGCGCTCAAGGGGCCCACGGCCAAAATCATGAGCGAACTCGGCGTCGAACCTTCGGCCACGACCGTATCCGGGCACTACGGAGATCTGCTCGACGGATTCATTGTTGACGAACAAGACCGTAAAATGGTCCAGGGAACGGAAAAACCGCGCATGCCGGTACGGATTTGCGACACAATCATGACGACGCTCGATGACAAGATCCGGCTGGCGCGCGCGACACTGGATTTCGCCCGGTCGATCCACCCGGACCACGTGGATTCGAGCCGGAAAGCAAGCAGATCGAATCAAGAGGAATGACGGCTTTGCAAGACAGTACGACAACCTGGGCCCTGGTACCGATCAAGGACTTCGCCCGGGCCAAGAGCCGGCTCGCCGCGGCCCTGACCGCCGACCAATGCGCGGGGCTCGCCGGCAGCATGGCGGCCGATGTCGTGACTGCGCTGCGCGGCTGTGCCGACATCGGCCACGTGGCGTGTCTCGGCCCGGCGCCGCGCATCCAGGCATTCGCTGCCGAATACGGCTGCGATTTCATCGCCGAAACAAGCGGGGCCGGGTTGTCGGCCAATCTGGACATCGCGGCCCGGCAATTGCAGGAAAAAGGTGCCCGTACCCTGTTGATCGTACCGAGCGATTTGCCGACGATCACGCCCGACGATCTCACTGCATTGCTCGCAAAACATCACGGCGGCCTGACGATTTGCCCGGCCGGCCGGGACGCCGGTACGAATGCGGTCGTCCTTTCGCCGCCGACCGGCATCGGTTTCCTGTTCGGCAAACAAAGTTACGCGCGACACCTGCGCGCCGCCGAAGCGGCCGGGCTCGAACATCGCAGCGTACACGCGAAGGCATTCGAGACCGATATCGATGTACCGGCAGACCTCAAGTGGCTGCGCAGCGTCGAGCCGCGAGGACACACGGGACGGTTTCTGGACCGGGCCGTGCCGCCTGCCGCGTTTGACTCACCCCCGTCTGCTGCAATCGCATGACGACCCGGGACAAGACCTCAGCCCGGCAAACAATGCCGCCGATCTTCGCCGGGGACCGGCCGCTCGATGCGCTGATGTCCTCGGCCGCCGCGCTCAGAGATGCCGGCAAGGGCGAGCTGGTCACCTACTCGCGCAAGGTTTTTATTCCACTGACCGAACTGTGCCGCGATGTCTGTCATTACTGTACGTATGCCAAGACGCCGGGCCGGCTCGAGCGCGCTTATCTGCTGCCCGATGACGTACTGCGGATTGCCGAAGCCGGCAAAGCCGCCGGTTGCCGCGAAGCCCTGTTCACGCTAGGCGACAAGCCGGAACGACGCTACCGGGCGGCACGCGAGGCGCTCAAAACGCTCGGCTGCGAAACGACGCTCCAGTACGTAAAAAAGATGGCACGACTCGTTCTCGATGAAACCGGACTGTTGCCGCACCTGAACCCGGGTGTTTTGCAGCGTGCAGACTACGATGAATTGCGCGAAGTCTCCGCATCGATGGGCATCATGCTCGAATCGGCGTCGGAGCGACTGGTGCAACGTGGCGGTCCGCATTTCGGTTCGCCGGACAAGCATCCGCAAACCCGGCTCGATTCGATCGCGGCGGCCGGTGCCGCCGGCATACCGTTGACGACCGGCATCCTGATCGGCATCGGTGAAACCCGGCTCGAACGGATCGACAGCCTGATCGCGTTGCGCGAACGGCACGAACGTCATGGACACATCCAGGAAATCATCGTACAGAATTTCGTCCCGAAGCCCGGCACAAAAATGCAGGCGGTCGCCGAACCGGCCTTCGCAGAATTGCTGTGGACCATTGCCGTGGCGCGGCATCTGTTTGGCCCGGACATGAACATCCAGGCGCCACCGAACCTGAATGCCGACCGGTTACCGGCACTGATCGATGCCGGCATCAATGACTGGGGCGGCGTATCGCCGGTGACGCCCGATCACGTAAACCCGGAATCGCCCTGGCCGCACCTGGGCAGGCTCGCCGAACAAACCGCCCGGGCCGGCAAGCGTCTGACACAACGCCTGACGATTTATCCGCAATATGCCACCCGTCCCGGGCGCTGGCTGCACCCGGCACTGCATGCCGGCGTGCTGAGTCACAGCGACAGCGAAGGCTATGCACGCGAGGACACATGGGTGGCCGGAGCGGCCCTGAAACCGCCATTTCGCGTACAACACGCTGGTGCACCGGCGGCCAGTCGCCGGCTGGCCGCCATTCTGGCCCGCGCCGGGGACGGCATCGCCCTGACTTCAACGCAGATCGAAACCCTGTTCGCCGCCCGCGGCGACGATCTTGCCACGGTGTGCCGCGCGGCCGATGCCGTGCGCGTGCAACGTTGCGGCGATACCGTGACCTACGTGGTGAATCGCAATATCAACTATACGAACCTGTGCCTGTACAAGTGCAAGTTCTGTGCCTTTTCAAAAGGCAAGACCAGCGAAAATCTGCGTGGCGCCCCCTATGTCCTGGACCACAATGAAATCAGCCGGCGAACGGCAGAGGCCTGGTCGCGCGGCGCAACGGAAGTCTGTCTGCAGGGTGGAATTCATCCGGCGTATACCGGGCATACTTACCTGGAAATCTGTCGCGCGGTCAAAGAAGCGGCGCCCGACATCCACATCCATGCCTTTTCGCCGCTCGAAGTCACGCATGGCGCACAGACGCTCGGCCGGTCGATCGAAGCCTTCCTGCGAGATCTCAAAAAAGCCGGGCTCGCGAGCCTGCCGGGCACCGCAGCCGAAATTCTCGACGACGATATCCGCCGGATCATCTGTCCGGACAAACTGGGTACCGACGAATGGCTCGAGGTCATCGCCACGGCACACAAAATCGGCCTGCGCACGACCAGCACGATCATGTTCGGTCACCTCGAGTCGCCGCGCCACTGGGCCGGCCACCTGCTCCGGTTACGCGCGTTGCAGGAACGGACCGGCGGGATCACCGAATTCGTGCCGCTACCGTTCGTGCACATGGAAGCGCCGCTGTACCATCGCGGTCGCGCACGACTCGGGCCAACCTATCGCGAAACACTGCTGATGCACGCGGTCGCACGCCTGGCGCTGAACCCGGTGATCGACAACATCCAGACCTCGTGGGTCAAACTCGGGCCGGAAGGTGCCATCGACTGTCTGAATGCCGGCGTCAACGATCTCGGCGGCACGCTGATGAACGAATCGATTTCCCGTGCAGCGGGCGCCAGCCACGGCCAGGAATTTGCGCCGGCACGCATGGACGAACTGATTAACAGCCTCGGACGAACGCCTCGTCAGCGCACGACGCTATACGGCATGCCCCCCGGGGAGCGAATTGCCGCCTCTTACGATGCCCGTCCGCTGACGACCATCCATAATACGCCGGCAAAATCGTATAAGGCGGCCTCGTAATCGCACGGTCAGCCATCTCCCCGGCACATGTATTCGAGCTGGCGCGCCAGTAACCAGATCCGGTCCTGGCCCCACAGGGCCACATCGCCGATCACAAAAGCCGGCACGCCCCACAACCCGGCCTCGGTCAGCCAATGCCTGTTGTCCTGGACAGTCTCGCCCCAGCTCTCGTCGGCCATCGCAGAGGCGACGCCGGGCCAGGACAAACCGGCCCGCTCTGCCACCAGGCGCATGCCGTCATCCGTCGCCACGTCGATACCCTCGGACCAGATCGCCCGACCCGCCGAATGCATGAAGGCACGTTCCTTGCGTTGCGACCGGGCATGAAAAAAAACGGCAATACACCGCTCTGCGCCCGTGCCGAGCGGATCGCAAATTTTTCCGAACGGAATGCCCAGTCGCCGGGCCTCCCGGCTTGCGTCCTGCACGATATAGAGGATTTTTTCGCGCGGGACCGGTAACCCGCGCATCACCATCGGTAACACGGGCCGGACATCGATCTCGACACCGTACGCATCTGCAATGGAAAAAACCCTGTGCAGCGCAAGATACGAGTACGGGCTGCGGAATGAATAATACAGTGCAAGCGGTGGAAGATTCCTTGCGCCGTCCGGCACCACGGCGGGCAGATTCGGATGCGAAAGCCGTGACAGCGCCGCAACTGCGGTGACCTCTTCACCACCCTTGCCCCGATGCGCCCGCAACGTGTCCAGACGCTCGCACAGATATACCAGACGTTCGACGCCCGCATACCACTCACCGCCATAAAAGACCGTGGCGCTGCCATAGTGACCCAGCCTGCGCAGCAACGACTGATTACCGGCAATCGAGGCGGTGGCACGCGATCGTCCGGCCCGCAGGCGCCCGGTCAGGCGTGCCGCACTTTCGCCATCGCCACGCCAATAGGCACCGAGCGCCTGAAAAAAAGTGTCTGCAAAATCATCCCGCCCCTGCGCCTGGGCCAGCAGATCGAGCAGATTTTCCCGATACTCGACGGGCGGCGCGTTCCCTTTATCCAGAAATGCAAGACCCAGCTCTCGGGCCAGCAACCGGCAATCCCGGATTGCATGGGCTGCCTGGCTGTCCGGCTCCGGCATGAACTCGCCCCCCAGGGCCCGGCTGAGGCAAACGCGTAACTCGACCGAATAGTGTGCAGCCAGATCGCGCAATGCGTGACTGAGCAGATAGGACCACGGATCATCGAGCTGCAGAAAAGCGATGACAACGTGAGGCCGTTTTGAAATCAACCGCCGAATTTCAACACGCAACCGTTGTGCCGAGCGATAACCCGGCGATAAAAACATCCGCAGATACCATGAACGGAGTTTGCGCTTCACTTCACTGTTCCATCTCGTGCGTCCGGGACATTTCAGCTTAACGGGTTTCAGCTCACTAAACTTATAACCTGCGGTTCTCTCATGCGACTCATAAGTTATTGGGTTTCTGTGGGCTCTTGCAGTCCAATCGGCATACCTACCCACTATTCTGCCGACTTGCGCAGTTTTTCGACCCGTATCCCGGAGTATTGTTCAATGCCGACCATTATCATCATTGCCGTTATTTCCATCACTTCCGCGCTGGTTTTTTATACCTTTGCGGTCTGGCTGAACTGGCGGGCCAAACGGCTCGAGCTCCGTCACCTGGTGCTGTTCTGGCTTGGCCTTGCCGCCGATTCCCTGGGCACTGGCATGATGAGGGCGTCCGTCGAGCACATTACCTATGACCTGCACACGCTCAGCGGGTATACGGCTTTATTCCTGATGCTTTCGGTCACCTTTGCAGGCACCTATGCCGTAACCCGGCAGAATGAGCAATTGCGCAACGGATTTCACAAATTCAGCGTACCCGTCTGGTTATTCTGGACGCTTTCATGGCTGACCGGGGTCGTTCTGGGCATTCAGAAATTCTGACGCGACCGGCCCCCGTGCAAGTTTGAAAGGTTCGTCCCCTCGTCGACGGGTTCCTGCCTGTCGAACGAACCGGCATCGCGAGTCGGGTCTTGCGGCTAACTCTGGCTCCACTGATCGGCCTCGATCACGCTCTCGCGAAAATGTTTGAGGTTGTTAATCATAAAGCCAAGCGCCAGCACGACGGCGCCAATGACCACCACGACGATGGAATAGCGCAGCGCGGCATCGTCGTGAAACACGTAGTCGGTCACCAGCGCAACCGATGTAGAGCCCAGCATCAGTCCCAGGATTCCGATAACGAAATAATACAGCGCCGTTGTCACCGCACGCATCTGATTCGGCACGATCATCATCAGCGAAGCGGCACCTGTCGCCGACGGCATGGCCGCGCCGACGGTGGATGGAAACAGCATCGCCAGCGCCAGTTCGGGTGTGGGCATCAGCGGCGCGGCTATCGAGAATGCAATCAGGATCAGCGCCCCGACCAGCGTCGCGCGCATGTGACCGTCACGACGACCGCGCCGGTATAACCAGTCACCCAGCCAGCCGCCGAGCGCAACGCCGGTCGGCCCGGCAAATATCACGATCAGTCCATAGGCCTTGCCGATCTGCGGGAATGTCCAGCCCCAGGTGCGAACAAACATGGTCGGAATCCAGAAGATATAGGCGTAACCGATGATCGTGACCACCGACATCCCCAGGAACAGCGTGCCGTATGTTCGCCAGCGCTGTAACAGGAACTGCATGACCTGGCTGATCGGCATGGCGCTCTTCGCACCGGCCGGGTCGTTGTGCACCTGAATCTTGTCCTGGCGCACGGGCTCCCTGACCGTGCCCATCAGCAGGGCGACCACCAGGCCCGGCAACCCGACCCACAACAACACGGTTTGCCACACCGCGAGTTCGCCGATCATGGGCAGGCTTACCGGAGGCGAATTTTTGAAATGGTTGATCACCATGCCGCCGACCAGCATCGCCAGTCCACTGCCCAGCGAGATCCCCAGGCTGTAGAATGCGACAGGCTTGCCGCGCCTTTCCCTAGGGAAATAATCGCTGATCATCGACAATGCGGCAGGGTTCAGCGTGGCCTGGCCGAAGCCCAGACCCAGGCGGGCCATGAACAGCTGGACGAAATTTCTCGCCAGCCCGCAGGCGGCCGTCATCAGGCACCACACGGTAATGCCAATCGCGATCATGCCGCGACGGCTGCGTCGATCCGCCATGCGACCCAGGGGTATCGCGAGCACCGTATAGAAAATCGCGAATGCCGGGCCCATCAACAGGCTGATCTGCGTGTCCGAGAGGTGCAGGTCCTGGCGGATCGGCTCGACCAGCAAAGACAGAATCTGCCGGTCCAGCATGGACAGAATATAGGCCACGGTCAGTATGACCACCACATACCAGCCATAGGCGGGTGCCGGGTAAGATGAAGTGACTGTAGAATCAGCCTTGGTAGGTTCGATCACTGGCATAGCTCCCCTTCAGCGAACGCCGATCATACCTGACGTGGCTGAAGGCAGTTAGTGCCATACTGACGATCGCCGCCCCGGGACGGAAAAATCCGGGAAAATCCGACCGGCACCAGGCAGGAGAAACCAGCGATGAGCACGGCACAAGACACGCTTTCAATTCGCGAACAGGTCAGCGATGAAGAATGGCAATTGAGAATCGACCTGGCCGGCTGTTATCGCCTGATTGCGATGTACGGCTGGGACGACCTGATTTTCACGCACATTTCCGCCCGCATCCCGGGTGCGGACGATCATTTTCTGATCAACGCCTACGGCCAGTTATTCGAGGAAATTACAGCCAGTAACCTCGTCAAGATCGACCTGGCCGGCAACAAAGTCATGGCGACCCCTCATCCGGTCAATCCGGCCGGCTTCACGATTCACAGCGCCATCCACGAAGCGCGCACCGATGTCGGCTGCGTGCTGCACACGCATACCCGCGCCGGCATTGCCGTGTCCGCACAAAAAAACGGCCTGTTGCCGCTGTCGCAGATCTCGCTGGTTGCGCTGGCTTCGATCGGTTATCACGACTATGAAGGCATTGCCCTGAATGCCGAGGAAAAACCGCGACTCGTGGCGGATCTGGGCAGCCGGTCATTTCTGATCCTGCGTAATCACGGCCTGCTGACAGTTGGCGAAACCATTGCCGACGCGTTCCTGGCGATGTATGCGCTCGAAACCGCCTGCCAGGCGCAAATCATGGCGCAGTCGAGCGGCGCGGAACTCGTCCAGGTTCATGCGCAGATTCTCGCGGGCATTACAGCCCAGGTCGATGAAGTCACCCGGGGACTGGGCGGCCAACTGGCGTGGCCCGGGCTGCTGCGCAAACTGGACCGGGTCGACCCGGGTTACCGCAACTAGCCGGCTTTGCTTAACATAATATAAAAGGCCGGTATTTCATGGAATTAATCGCATAAAAGGTATTCACATATAACGGCAATTGCGGGTATGATGCTTGCGTGATTCGCACCGTGTGGGTGAATTCCCGTAAGGGCCGGTCGAGCGAATACAACTCCCGATGACGCAGTCTAGTCATTAGATATTGGGAGTTAGAAAAATTGAATACCAGGTACCTTCGCACCATGGGCGCTGCCATTTTGTTCGCAATGGCTGGTTCTGCAAGCGCCGCGTCACTTTCCGTACTCGATTTCGAAGGATTCGGTTCCGGCCAGATCATCGATGACGAGTATGCGCCTTTAGTTTCCATCAGCGCCGTAAATTTAAGTACAGGGCCGGATGCAGCCGTGATTTTTGACTCGACGGATCCGAATCCCGCCGGTGGCGATTTCGATCTGGTCGGTCCGTTCGCCAGCAACAATCCCGCCCTGCCGGATGGTTTCGAGCCGGGCAACATATTGATCGTTCAGGAGCGCAACGACTGTGATTTCCAGACCGGTTTCTGCGCCACGCCGGACGACGAGGGCAGCCGGCCCGGCGGTGAATTTGAATTTGTTTTCAGCCAGGCCATCACCCTGGAGTCAATCGACTTTTTCGACATCGAGCAAATAGAGAACAATCACAATCCGAACAGCGAGATTCATTTGTTCAACAGCGCAGGTGACGAAATCCAGGCGGGTATGTTTTTTGTACCGGGGACCGGCGGCGACAATCTGTGGAACCGGCTGGATTTCGGCTCGGTCAGCGATGTGCGCCGTATCGTCATCGAGCTGAACGGCTCGGGCGCCATCGACAACCTGACATACCAGGTCGTACCGGTTCCGGCAGCCGCCTGGTTATTCGGTTCGGCCATCGGCCTGCTGGGCTGGGTGCGTCGCAGAACGGGTCGGACCGGACAAACCGCGTCAACCTGACAAGGCCGGAACCAGCCGTTCCCCAATCGTTTTGATCGACGCGGCGGGGTCCGTATACAGGCGCAATGCGATCGCTTCGAGGCCGACGGCCTCAAAGCGGCGCAATTTCGCAATCTGCCGGTCGATATCCGTGGTGCTGCCGACGAAGGCCAGATTGTCGGCCAGCGCATCGAGCACGGCTTCCGGAATGCCCTCGACGACCGGACTGCCGCTGCGAAAAGCCGCCCAGAAAGCGCCGGCACTGCGCATAACCAGGTCGACGGCGTCCGCGTCGAGAAACTCCTGCAAGACCCAGGGCCTGAAGATACCGCGCAGCACCAGCCATTGCCGCGCTTCAGCGGCGGCCCGGTCGGGCGTATCATAGACGTGCCAGGCCGCAAAGACCGTCGTGTGAAATTCGGGACGCTGCCGGCCATGTCCGGCCAGCGCTTCGTCGAGCTTGCCGATGGCGGCCGCCGCCAGCGGCACCGGCATGTCGCTCATCATGCTGCCGTCCGCCACCCGCGCAGCCATGCGTAACATCTGATCCATACTCGCACCGACGAATACCGGCGGCGCCGGGCGGCTCAACCAGCCGAAATGCAGGTTGCGTACTTCATACAATTGGCCGTCGTAATCGACCGTTTCACCGGATGCCGCCGCCTTGACGATATCGACGCATTCGGCCACGGCACGCACGCGACGCACGGGCTTGATGCCGACGGCATCGAGCGCTTCGCCGCCGCCGCCAATGACAATCCGTGCACGGCCGTCAGCCAGTTCGTTGAGCGTCAGCAACGACGCGGCAATCCGCACCGGGTGCATGTCAAACGGGTTGACGGCGACCGGGCCCAGCCGAATTCGTTTCGTTGCCGTCGCCATTAGCGACAGATTCGTGAACGGATCACGTGAATCCAGCAGGCTCGATACCCAGATCCCGTTAATACCGGCCGCCTCCGCGAGCCGGCCAAGATCGGCCAGTTCGGCCGCGCTCGCGCGCGCATCGAGAATGACGTCGATTTTCACCGCAACTTACGCCTGTTTGCGCAACGCGGGCAGGACTTCGGCGGCAAGGATCTCCATCTGCTCGACGAAATCCCACAGAGGATTCAATACGATCATTCGTGCACCGCGCTCTATCACTTTCTGGAGACCTTCGGCAACGCGTTGCGGACGACCCCAGACGCAAATATCCGCCACGAAGTCCGGGTTCTTCTCGATCATCCACGGATAACGCGCGGCGAAGAAACGATCCAGACCGTCTTTCGCGCGTCGTTCGTCCGTGTCGATGCCCAGATACACGCGTTTGGAAATCGAAAAAGTGGCGGGATCGCGACCCTCCTGATCGAGAAACCGGCGAATCTGATCGACCTGCTGGCCGAAATTTTCCGTGGTCGTCGGCCCCGCACCCATGTAACCGTCAGCCATGCGCACGGCCCGGTGCAACGCCCCGGGATGCTGCCCGCCAAACCACAGCGGCGGATGCGGTTTCTGAATCGGCTTGGGTTCCATGCCGGTATTTTCGAGCGTATAAAACTCGCCGGCGAAGTTGGTCTTGTCCTGCGTCCACAGGCTCTTCATGATCGCGATGCTCTCGTTGAAGCGGCGCAACGCTTCATCGGCTTTCGTACCGAAGATCTGGAAATAATGATCGCCGGCAAAAACCGGTCCCAGCCCGACGCCGAGCGTCACCCGGCCGTTGCTCATGTGGTCCAGCGTGCCGACGTTCTTGGCCAGTTGCGGTGCATTGCGAATCGGCAAGACAATGACCGATACACCGAGGCGTAATCTGGTCGTCACGGCTGCCGCATAACCGAGTAGGCTGATCGATTCGAGCAGCGGCACGTCGCCGGCCACCTGGTCCTGAACCCACGCACTGTCGAAGCCGAGTTCCTCGGCACGTTGCAGGGCTGTGCGCACCAGCTTCATGTCGGCCCGACCATCGAGGAAAACCTGGGGAATCGGGATGCCGAAAGTCAGCGGCGCGTCAGGCATGTGTCCACTCCGTCACAGTAATTCGTCGGCCAGCAGGCGCAACGCTTCGGTCGATGCGCCGCCGAACAGCATCGAACCGACCTGTCCGCGTCGACCGGCTTCTTTCCAGGCCGCGAGGCGTTCGCGGATCCGCCCGGCCGACCCGACCAGCGCGCAATCGTCGACCAGCCGGTCCGGCACTGCCTGCGCGGCCTCAACCTTCCGGCCGGTCAGGTATAACTGCTGAATTTGCCGGGCCTGTTCTTCATAACCCATGCGCGTGGCATAGTCGTTATAGAAATTGTGGCCGGGCGGACCCATGCCGCCGATATACAGCGCAAGATGGCTCTTTACGCCGGCACGACACGCATCGAGGTCATCTCCCATGACGATGCTGACCATCGGGGCCACATCGAAATCGGCCAGCGTCTTGTCGCCATCCGCGCGTGACAGGCCTTCTTCGATAAACGGTCCGAGCAGATCGAAGCGCTCCGGATTCATCCAGATCGGAAATACACCGTCCGCCACTTCACCGGCACAACGCAGGCCGGCGGGCGTGATCGCAGCAGTATAAATCGGAATGGGGTGTTACGAATGCAAAATACTTTTCATCGGCTTGCCCAGCCCCCTGGCATCCGTCCCGCGATAGGGAATCTGGTAATGATAACCTTCGTGCTCGAGACGCTCGCGGCGCGCAAAAATCTTGTGCAGAATATCGACGTACTCCCGCGTCCGGGTCAACGGCCGGCCATAGGCAACGCCGTACCATCCCTCGACCACACCCGGACCCGACGGACCGATGCCGAGAATAAACCGCCCGCCCGACATCGCACTCAGTGTCATCGCGGACATGGCCGTGCACGTCGGCGTGCGTGCCGGCATCTGCGCGATCGCCGTGCCCACCTTGATCCGGGACGTTCTGGCAAGAATCCATGCGGCCGGAGTCAGGGCGTCGGAACCATAGGCTTCGGCCGTCCAGACCGAATCGAAGCCGAGTCGTTCGGCTTCGATGATCTGTTCCATCGGGAGATTCACCTGTGCCGGCGAGTAACCGGCCATAATTCCCAGCTTCATGTCAACGACCCCCTGTCGGTCTGCCGGCGGCAATGTATTGACCGCCCGAGGGGCCCATGGTGAACGCCGCCGATCGGGTGCGTCAACAGTCGGACATATATTGACCCGCCTGCAAGCCGTCGGATGCCGATTCGTCGGCGTTCGGATCGCCGGATATTTGCTCGTCCAGCGCTTTGAGGCGATTCGTCAATTCTTCTCGCTCGGCTTCCAGGCGGTCGACTTCGTCAATCATCACCGTTGCACCCGCCTTGAGTACGCTGAGTTCCGTCTTGCTGTCACGTGCGAGGACCGTCGCGCGAATCGTCTCTTCGGCCCGTTCGGTCAGGGTCCGGCGCAGATCGACGACTTTTGCGGTTTCATCCTTGACGGCCTGGCGCATATCCTGCAGTTCTTCATCCCGGATCTGCACCGTCTGCTCCAGGTCATTGATCGATGCGCGCAGTGTTTCGAGTTCCTGTGTCGTTGCTGCCAGCTGGATGGTCGTTTCATCGGCATCTTTCCTGGCGACCCGCAAGCTGGCTTCCAGCGCGCGAATCACACGGTCTTGCTCAGGTGCCTCCAGACCGCTGGCACGCACCCCGACATAGGCGGCAAATTTGGCTGCCAGCCAGCCAATCAGAAAAGCCACGAATCCCAGTAGCAGCGGTAAGCCAAATAATCTGGACATGACCCATACTCGGCCTCTGAAAGTGGAACGAACAATATATGCGGTCAGAAATGGCGGTTCCGTGGAGCAGTTCTCAAAACCCCGGTTTGCGGCTGGTTCGGGTATTTCCAGAGCGGGAGGCCGACAAAAAAAGCGCCGGATCGGCGTTTCGCCTCGGCTAAGGGGAGCCGAGAAACCGACCGGCGCAGTGGGGAAGGCGTTGGAGGTTCGCGCCGCTTCCCGTTTACATAATGTAGATAAACGGCCACCTTGGCACAATCATCCAAATAAATGATTTTTGGGATTATTTCATTACAGGCATTCAGTGATATTACACTAAAATAAGCGGAATTCTGTGCAACCCACTGAATAATATATAATTTATATCTTTCATCCAAATAGATGACAAGTATCCGCAAAAAATGTCTAACCGCTGACCGGATGTAAACAAATAAAGGCGGCGCACCATATTCACCTCAAAACCCATATCCGGCTAAGATGCACGAACTGTCACGGCGATTGGGCGTTGTGACCGGGAATACTGACTGACGGGGAAGACTTGCGATGACCGGAGCCGGCGGACTGCCCGAGCTCGTCGCCAAAGCATTTGAAGCGGCCTGCGACGCTGACAGCATGAAGGGGTTCCTGGCCGGCGTGGCCGACTTTTTCGATGCCCGGCAGGGAGCGATCGTGATTTCCCCGCTGCACAACCCGGCCGACATTCTGCCGATCACATTCGGCATCACAACAGACCGCATACGAGAATGGTTCGCAAACCGTGACGAATCATCCGGCCGCTTCGCACAGTTGCCACCGGGCGATACGGTGCTCGAAAACGGCAACAATCAAGAGCCGGATTCCCCGGACATGCACCTGCTCGGCGGCGTCGTCTCTGCCGATGAGAACAACCGCTGTTTCATGGCGCTGTGGCGCGAGGCCGAACAACCGCCATTTAGCGAGCCCGAAGAAGAGACCCTGAGCGTACTGATGTATTACTTTCGTCGTGCGATCGTCGTCAACAACCGGTTTGTCCACATTTTGTCCGAACACAAGAACGCCATGCTGGTGCTGGATCAGTCACCACGAGCCATCATCATCCTGGGCCAGAACGGCCAGCCGACCTATATGAACCTGGAGGCGACCCGGATACTGCGCAAGGATGACGGGCTGGGCGCGAACGAGGCGGGAGTTCTGATCGATGACCCGGTCACGAGCGAAAAGATTACCGCCTTCCTCGAACAGATTCGCACAACGAAACCCCGTCAGTTTAATGCGCACCACCTGGCCACGGTGGTCCCGAAGAAGTCGGGCTTCGCTCCGTACAAGCTGATCATCTATGCCCTGCCGTTCGAGCGCTCGCTGGCGGCACTCAACACAGGTCAGGGCCTCGCCGTCTTGCTGATCTATGACCCGGAAGCGCTCGTCGATCTGAACATGAGCCTGCTGCACAATTTCTACGGCCTGACACGGGCCGAAGCGGCCCTCGCCCAGTCGCTGTTCATCGGCCACTCGCTGCCCGAAGCATCCGACCAGCTCGGCATCAGTATCAACACGACACGGACACAACTGCGCAGCATCTTCAAAAAGGTCGGTGTTCACTCTCAGGCCGCATTGATGCAGGAATTTGCGAAAAGCGTCGCTCCGGGCTAGTTTGTCGGACAACCCCGGCGGCGGCTTCGCACGAGAAGCGCCCGCGTCACGATCAATAACCGGAGGCTCCCATGGCAAATCCCGCATTAAAAACCGGCCACAGCCTGAATGTCCGACCCGTCGCCGGCGCGCTGGGCGCGGAAATTTCCGGGATCGACCTGGCCGAGCCGCTCGACGACCGGACTTTTGCAGCGATTCATGCCGCACTGCTCGATCATCTCGTGATCTTTTTCCGCGATCAGCGCCTGACGCCCGAGCAGCACATTGCATTCGGCCGGCGCTTCGGAGAATTGCACGTTCACCCGTACATTCCGAACCTCGAAGGTTATCCGGAGATCATCAAGCTCCGGAGCGCCGAAGACGGCCCGGGTGCGATGGCCTACCAATCGAACCAGTGGCACACGGACCTCACGTATTCCGCCAACCCGCCGCTGGCAAGCATCCTGTACGGCGTGGTCGTGCCGGAGGCCGGCGGCGATACGATGTGGAACAATCTGTATGCGGCCTATGAAAATTTGTCGCCGCAGCTGCGGGCGTTCGTTGACGGCCTGACCGCCGTTCATAACATCGTCATCAGCATGCCGTCCGATTTCATGTCGCAAAGCTGGGCGCCGGATCAACTGAAAAGAATGCAGGAAGTCACGCCACCGGTCGAACACCCGGTCGTTCGCACACACCCGGAAACGGGTCGCAAGGGCCTGTTTGTCAATCGTAATTTCACCTCGCATATCAAAGGCCTTTCATCGCTGGAAAGCGATGCCTTGCTCGCCCTGTTATATGCGCATATCGAACAACCCGAATTTGCCGTACGCTTTCACTGGCGAGAAGGCTCTCTGGCCATGTGGGATAATCGCTGCACGCAACATTACGCGCTGACCGACTACTCGTCCTTGCGTGTCATGCACCGGGTCACCGTTTGCGGAGACCGGCCCGTTTGAGACCGGCGATGTGCGCGGCGTGCATTGTCGTCACCGGGGAGTCCGGTAGATCTGCGCGCACCATGTTTTCCAGCGCACAAACTTGTCGGCCAGATAACCGCCCGCATCGTCCGATGCTATTGTCTCGAAGTCCGGATCGACATATGGCGGCAGTCCCCCGGCCAGCCGCGCTGCACCGAGCAGTGTCGCCTCCGGCTCGTCGAGCAGTCTGACCGGTTTGCCGAGCAACGCAGCCAGACCGCGAGCAACCGCCGGTTCCCGCGCCAGACCGCCTGACACGAGGATTCGGTCCGGCCATTCGGCGCCGTTCAGGCCGAGCAAGATCTCGTACACCCGGAACAACAGGCCTTCGATACAGATCAGCCGCTGCTCCGGCGGCGCCAGGGTCCGTGCGCCCGGCGACCAGACCAGGCCGATATCCGCACGCCAGTGCGGTGCCCCCACACCGCTCTGGTCCGGGATCGCAAAAGCATCTGGAAATTTGTCTGCGACCGGCAAATCCGTCGGTCCCGAACCGAACCGATCGATTGCCGGTCCTGCGCCGTTCACGGTGCCTTCGATCGCAAACCGCGTGCCGTGCTGCGTGGAAGCCAGCACCGGGCCGGTCAGATAACCCGGCCTGCGAATGGCAGGGCCATCCACCGGTTGCAGGACGAAGGCACCGGTACCGAAATTGATCAGGCATTCCGATTCCGAACCGGTCACGGCGATGACGCCGGCCGCCTGGTCGGCAATCGAGCCACGCAATTCCAGGCCGGCAACAGCGACCGGGCCGCCCTGCAAACTGCCTGTCACCATCGGCAGTGCCGTGCGCGGCACGCCGAAAATTGCCAGCAGCTCATCGGACCAGTCACCTGTACCGATATCGAACATCGCCGTGCGCGCAGCCATCGTCACATCCGTGCGATGGTGCGCACCACCGGACCAGTGCCAGGTCAGCCATGCGTCGAGGTTGCCGAACAGGGCATCGCCCGATTGCAGCCGGGCGGCCAGGCCCGGATCGGCGGCAAGCATGGCGGCCAGTTTCGGCCCGGCGTAATGCGGCGATAACAACAGACCCGTCTGCCCGACCAGAAAGGGTTCGATGTCGACATGCGCCCGGCACCAGGCATCTGCGCGGCGATCCTGCCAGGAAACGACCGGCGTCAGTGCGTGACCGTCGTTACGATCCCAGATGACGAAGGTCGATCGCTGGCAAACCAGTCCGAGCGGCGTTCCACCGTTCACTGCGAGTGCATCGATCAGTGCATCGACGCTCCGCAAATACGCTTCGGGTCGACCCTCGCGGATCGGGCCGTTACCCGACAACGCAGGGGCAGGTACCGCCCTGATCTCCATCAAACGTCCGGCGGCATCGATCATGCCGAGTTTGAAACGGGTGCTGCCCAGGTCGAGCGCCAACGCAAAAATATCGCTTACCGTCGTCGGTTCCATCATCAATTACCGTAAATCCCTGGCATCCGGGTCTGCGCTGCAGCCCAGCGGCTGACGCCATGCGCCAAATCCCGGCACATTCGCCGGAAAACCGGCTCGTCGAATGTACTGACAATTCGGATCATACGCTCACACCCTCAATTCATGTTCGGGAGAATTCTCATGACAAAATGGCTTGTTTTCGCATCGATCCTGGCCACTGCGGTATCCGTCAGTACGCGGACCATTGCCGCCACGGTGACGGTTGCAGACCTGGCGCCCAACAATCTCGTTATCACTGAGTACCTGGCCAATCCGGTCGGCATCGCCGATGCGGACGGCGAATACTTCGAGATATTCAACACGACCGGCAACGCCATCGATCTGGCCGGACTCGTCGTACGTGACGATGGCAGTAATTCTTTTACCGTGGCAACCCTGACGATTGCGGCACAAAGTTTTGCCGTGCTCAGCAGTTCCGACGGCTCATCGCTCGGCATCACGCCGGACTACGTCTATGGCGCGGATATGACCCTGACCAACACGGATGACGAGATCGGCCTGTACCGGCCCGATGGCGCGGTCATCCACAAACTGACCTGGGATGACGGCGACTTTTTCGGCGCCGGCATCGCTCACGAGCTTGGCAGGCTGGACCGGGCCACGCCGGATGTCATCATCGGACCGCTGGCAGGCAGTGATTTTGTCGCCGCAACTGCGTTGCTACCGTTCAATAACCTGGGCTCACCCGGTTTTGCCGGCAATACGACGATCGACCTGGCAGCTGTCCCGCTACCGGCCAGCGTCTGGCTGTTCGGGTCCACGCTGGGCATGCTTTGTTGGGTACGCCGCAAAGCAGGAAAAATGGCGCGGGTTCTCGAGAGTGGTTACACCCCCGGCCTTTGAGGAGAAAAAAGGAGAGGCCGCCACGGCGGCCTCTCCGGCCGTATTCATGCGCAACCCGTACACGATTACGGCATTTTTATCTGCCCGCCGCTTGGCATGCCGCCGCCTCCCGCTTCGGGCACGATGATCGATGACGACTGTTCCCGACGCATGTCTTCGAGCCGTCTGACGGTGTCTTCCATAGCCTGATTCGCGCCGGCGCCGAATTTCTCCGCGGCCTCGACCAGCGTGCCGGCATCGAGTTCGAAGCTCAACGGCAACGGACCGGCACGTGTCATCAGCTGGGTCTGGCCAATGAAGATCACTTTCCCCCCCTCGACCGGGCGACCTTCGCCATCCACCGGCGTCAGGCGCTGGATCGTCCCGACCTGGCGGTCGGTAAACATCTCCTCCTTATAGAGGTTCGTGCTATCCATCGTGATGTCGGTTTGCGAGCTTTCGTCAGCCATTGTCTGCATGTCCCTGTTTGTCGAATGTCACTGAATGGCGGGAAAGTATAAGCTATTTCCCCATGCAGACACCTGACGACGCCACGCTCGCCTACCTGGGACTGACTCCGGACGATATTCTGAACGCCGTCGAAAGCCTTGGTTACCGCTGTGACGGGCGATTCCTGGCGCTCAACAGCTACGAAAATCGTGTCTACCGGATCGGCATCGAAGACGATCGGCCGGTCGTGACCAAATTCTATCGCCCGCAACGATGGAGCAACGACGCCATCGTCGAGGAGCACCAATTCTCGATCGAACTGGCGGCCCGGGATGTTCCGGTCGTCACACCCCGTGAGCACAACGGCACGACGCTGCATCGCCACGGCGCCTTCCGGTTTGCGTTATACCCGTACCACGGAGGAAGAACGCCCGAACTGGATAACATGAACCTGCTGCGCCAGATCGGCCGCCTGGTTGCACGTCTGCACCTGGTCGGCGAGGCCGGGGATTTTACTGCTCGCCCGACGCTCGATGTGGAGTCATTCGGCCATCGGTCACGAGACTATCTGCTCGAACACCGTTTCATTCCGCCCGACGTCGAGGCAGCCTATACGAGCACCTGTGAGCTGATATTTACCGGCATTGCCCGCTGTTATGAGCAGGCCGGTTCACCGGATTTTATCCGCCTGCACGCGGACTTTCACCCCGGCAATGTGCTCGTCGACTGGGAGATCGTGCATATCGTGGACCTGGATGACGCGCGCACGGGACCGGCCATACAGGATTTATGGATGTTCCTGTCGGGCAACCGGGAAGAACAGATGCCGCAGCTCGAAGAATTGCTATCCGGCTATACGGAATTCAAGACATTCAATCCCCGTGAATTACACCTCATCGAGGCGCTGCGCACGCTGCGCATCATGCATTACGCCGGGTGGATCGCCCGGCGCTGGCAGGATCCGGCCTTTCAACGCGCGTTTCCGTGGTTCGATACACGCCGGTACTGGGACGAACACATCCTGACGCTGCGCGAACAGGTGGCTCTGATGCTCGAAGCCCCGCTCGAGTGGCGCGAAGCCTGAAGCCCGGGTTGTTTATGACGCAACGACACCTGCGATTTCTGAAGATTGTCACGCATTCGGTCGAGTCCGTCGAAGTCGCCAGCTCGGCATGGACCCGCTGGCTGGGATACCGCTGCATCGATGCCGGCCGGCTCGACGCACGCCTGTGCGCCACCTGGGACACCCCCGGGTCGGCCGGGTGTCGCTACTGCCTGTTGCAGCCGGCAAGTGGCGCGCAAGTGTTCATCCGGTTCGTAGAGAACGGCCTGGCGAACAGCTATACGCCGGCGAGCTACGGCTGGTGCGCAACCGAATTACTGGTGACCGACCCGGACCGGCTACACGGCGCACTCGCCGCTTCCCCCTTCACGTACCTGGCCGGACCGACGAATCTGTTTCCCCGGCCAAAGGCGCCACGAGCGCTGCAAATGCATGGTCCGTCCGGTGAATTGCTGTACTTCACCCGGATCCTGCCCGGGGGCAGCCGATACGGCATGAAAGGCGCCCGGTCAGCGGTTGACCGGCCATTCATCGTTCCGGTCGGTGGATCGTCGATGGCCGACCTGCACCGCTTCTACGGCGAACGGCTCGGGCTGCGCACGATGGCGCCCACCCCGTTCGCCAACGGCATCATGGCAAATGCCTGCCAGGTCGATCCGCGGACGCCATTTCTCATGTCCATCGCTCCGATACCCGGTCGCCGCTTCCTGATCGAACTGGACGAACTGCCGGACGGGCTGGAACGCAGAGCCATACCAGCCGGGCAATTACCATGCGGCATGGCCATGGTCAGTTTCACGGTCGACTGCCTGGAGGATATCCCCGTTCCCCCCCGTGCCCGACCGGGGAGGATGGAAATACCGCCATACAACGGGCGCCGGACCGCGGTCATCGAGGGGCCCGCGGGCGAATGGCTCGAATTGATTGAAGGGCCATAAACCCGGGCAACGGACCGGGCATGGCCGGCTGACCGTCTGCGACCCCGGATATCCGTCAGGCGGAGCCCCGGGGCGAAGTAGCTTTTTACAACGCGGCGCGGTATAAAGCTCCCTGAGCGTTAACAATGTTAGCGATCTTGCCTTGCTGACATACATCTCTTGCTACAGTCCGTATCCAATGATCTCGGTCCTGTTGCGTTGAACGATTGTCTTCAGACTGGCAACTTTGGACCAACGTGTTACTGACACTCTCTGTGTCACGCACTTAGCAGGAGGCCCGACTTCGGGTCAGGAACGATATGAAAAAGATCTATGTCGGCAATCTACCGTGGAGCGCAGACGACGCCGGGTTACGTGAACTTTTTGCAACGGTTGGCGAAGTCCAGTCAGTTGCGGTTATTACCGATCGGGAGACCGGTCGTTCGCGTGGTTTCGGTTTTATTGAAATGGATGACGCCGATGCCGATAAAGCAATCGCGGAATTGAACGGACGCGAGATGGACGGACGGGCATTGCGTGTCAACGAAGCACGCGAGAGACCGAACCGTGGCGGTGGCGGTCGTTACTGACCTGCACCGGAATTCGCCAGCCCGATAATGAAACAAACCCCGCCTCGCGGGGTTTGTTTTTTCATGATTTCGCCTATTCGGCCGGTTCCACCCTGACACTGACACGAATACTGCGGCCGGGTTCTTCATCCATATGCGTCACGTAATCACGGCCCTGAAAACGATAGGTCACGCGATAACCTTCGATCCTTTCCTCCTCGTGAAACGATTCCTCGATTTCACAGCGGCGGGCCGATACGTAGCGCGGCTCGACACCGCGATCCCGGCGATAACCCACATCGCGCCCGATCGAAGCGCCAAGTAATGCGCCGGCAACCGTCATTGCATCGTTGCCGTGCCCTCCGCCAAACTGGTTACCGACAACGCCGCCGATAATTCCACCGAGGACGGTCGGCACGTAAGACCGGTGACGACGGTCGGGACCCCGATAATCCTGGCGGATCGGCTCGTCCCAGCAGACCTCCCGCGGTGTAGAGACCTGCACGATCCGCACAACGGGCTGCACGTCCGTCACTTTGGCCTTAGCAAAATACTCGCCCCCGTCCTCCGACAGGTGCGCGGAGTGACCTGCAACCGACAAGCCGATGACTCCGAGCGCCAGAACCACTGAGGCCAGGCGATTTCCGGTTACTTCAGACATCATGCTCTCCTTCTTTACCGATGAATAAAAGTGGTGTCTGTCACCATGGCCATAATTTACGCGATGCTTGCTGAACGTCGCCTGAACGGCCCTGTGCCCCATATTCATCCCGGGTTCATGTACGCGCGGTTAAGGTTGGGCCCTGGAACTCGCGCCATGCGCGAGACCTGGAAAGACAAAATGTGTTGTATCGGGACACACAGGAGAATGGACCATGAACAAACTAGCCCTTTTCAGCGTTTCCATTGCGCTCGCACTGACCGGTGCGCTGCAAACTGCGACCGCAGATGATGACAGCGACTGGGTGGATCACCCGACCCGGCATTCAGGTCATCGATTCACCGGACGTGACCCGGCGTACTATCATCGTCCGGCAAGGCACCATCACGACCGCACCGGCCGCCACGCATACCACCTTTACCGGCATCATGGCCGGGATCGCTGGTATTCACATGGAACTCACTGGCGTGCCCGTCATCACGACCGGCACGAGTACCGCAATCATCGCTATCCGTATCGGAACTGGCGCCGCCCGCTGTACGGCTACGATTACGACTACGACTACGGCTATGGCAGCCGGTACGGTGCAACCCGGTACGGCTGGCCCGGCATTTTCGGTTTCAGTTTCTTTTCGAGCTACTGAGCGCGGCCGGGGCCACGGGAACTCCACAGGGAACGGCCTCAGTCAGGCCACGAAAATCAGCCAGGAGCCGTAAGCCAGAACGACCAGCGTGAATGCCTCGGACAGCATCGAAGCCAGATGCTTGTGCATGATATGCAACGGAACGGTTGCGATGTAGGAAAGCCCGAACAAGGCAGCCCAGACGGCCCATTGTGTGCCGAAGCCGTCGCCCATGACCAGAATCCCGAGCAGCAGCGACAGGGCCAGAAAGATGCGACGTGCGACAAAGATTTTATGCGTGTAGGGGTGTTCCTTGTCGAGGGTCAACTCAACCGCGCCGGCGATCTCGAGGTACCGATACCGCGCAAACAGAAACAACGTACTGAACAAAAGAGAAACCAGCAGCAACTCGCGATAATACGGCACGATCTGCGCACTGATGCCGGTCGGGGCAATTTCTGCGATGACGAATACGCCGGCCATGGCCGTAAAGGGAATGCCGTAACACAGGGCACTGAAATTAATACGCGCATACCACAGTAAAAAATGCCGGTATTGGCCGAAATGCCTTCCGAGTACATGACTCAGAAAGTCGAAAGCCGTCCCGAAGGTGACCCAACCGAGCAGGAGCAGTGGAATCTTATCGGTCCTTGCATACCAGGAAAAACAGAAGGCGGCCAGCAGGAATGTCGAAAAAGTCGTGACATAGAGCAACAAGGTGCGGGCTTGCAGACCCGCCGGCCTGACTGCGGCGGTGGTACCGGCCGGTTGAGTCATATCGTTCAGTTCCATTTTGAAAATGAGGGCCCCTGCAGGATTGTTGTGGACATTTTATGGCCGGCGACCGAACCGGATTATTGTATTAAAACTATAGTTTGACAAGCGCTGCCGAAAACGCTTCGACAAGTGCCTGCAACTGCGGATCCGTGTGCACAGTCGAGATAAATCCGACCTCGAATGCGCTCGGGGGCAAATAGCACCCGGCCTCGAGCAAAGCGTGAAAAAGTTTCCCGAATCGTTCTTTATGCCCGGGCGGTATTCCGGCCGGCGTTCTGACCGGATCTACCGATACGGGATCGCCGCCGATCACGATCCAGAACAGCGAACCGCAATACTGAACCCGCACCGACACATCCGCCGACCGTGCGGCCGCGGCAGTCAGGCTGTCTGCCAGCCATGCCGTTTTCGAATCCAGCCCGGCATGGGGCTTGTCTCGCAGTAATTTTTTCAACGCTGCAAGACCGGCCCTCATTGCCACCGGGTTGGCACTGAGCGTTCCGGCCTGATAGACGTCTCCCTGCGGTGCAACGAGGTCGAGCAAATTCGCCCGCCCGCCATAGGCGCCGACCGGAAAACCGCCACCGATGATTTTTCCATAGGTCACCAGGTCCGGCTCGATACCGAACATCTCTGCGGCGCCGCCAAAAGCAAGCCGGAATCCGCTGATGACCTCATCGAAAATCAGTAATGCGCCGTGTGCGCGGACGATTGCCGCGAGCTGCCGGAGATATCCGTCACGCTGAACCAGCAATCCGAAATTGGCCGGAACGGGTTCAACGATAACGGCGGCAATCGCATTTTTATGCGCGGCAAAGGTCCGCTCGATGGCCGGAAGATCGTCGAGCGGCGCGACCAGGGTATTGGCAGCCGTTTCTGCCGGAATGCCGGCGCTGGCCGGGACGGCCATATCGGCCATGGCAGACCCCGCGCGCACCAGCATCGAGTCGACGTGCCCGTGATAACAGCCGTCAAATTTCAGAATTTTATTTCTGCCGGTTGCCGCACGCGCAATTCTCAACGCCGACATGACCGCTTCGGTCCCGGAATTGACGAAGCGAATCTTTTCGACCCAGGGAATTTGCCGGACGATCAGCTCGGCAAGCTCCAGCGAAACGGCTTCGGCGGCGCCGAAGCTCGTGCCGCGGGCAATCGCGGCACATGCCGCCGCAGCGATATCCGGGTCACTGTGCCCGAACACCAGCGGCCCCCATGACAGGCAAAAATCGATATAGTCATTGCCGTCGACATCCGTCAGGCATGCCCGGGAACCCGATTCGATAAACGGCGGAACACCGCCGACACCGGCAAATGCGCGCACCGGCGAATGAACGCCGCCGGGCGTGACCCGCCGCGCGCGGGCCCACAACTGCGCCGATTTGTCCAAATCGAACATCGTCACGGGCCTCCGGTTGTTTCAGCGCGCGTCACTCCGGCCATCCCCCCTGTTGTCGCCATTCGGCGACGCCTGGAAAAGCCGTCAAATGGACCAACCCTTGTCGTTGCAGATAAAAATAGGTTCTGCCATAGCGACAGGCATGCCGGCAGTCCGGCGGAATCCACTCTCGAAATGCATCAAATTGCGATCCGCTGGTCCAGAATGCGGATCTTGCCCGGCCCAGAGATTGAACGGCCGCATGTTCGCCGTTCAGCGGCTCGCCCGGATACACATCATAGGTCACTGTCACGTCATTTTCAGGCCAGCTGCCGGCCGCATCGCCGTGCGACAGAATTCGCCAGGCACCTATCCGGGGCAATCCGAGCACACCCTGCCCGAGCGTCGGCAGCAAGGCATCGAAGCCGAATTGCTCGGCACAACCCTCGACCCAGACACCCCGCCGCGCGAGACGCAACCAGCTTTTCGGGCCGGATGTCCAGATGCGCAACCGGGCATTCCCGCGCAAAGCCGGCAACCAGGCCTGCGGCAGTGCTCGCGAATGGGAGATGAACAGCGCACCCGGCCGGTCCATCCAGCCCGGCGATGCTGCATCGGCAGTATCGCGACAGGTGAATGCGTCGCTGCGCCATTGCGTGCCATCCCACAGAGGCGGGCGAACATCAAGACCGGATCGACTCCAGCGGGTTTCGGCAATATAAAGACCGTCTTCCTTCACGCCGCGAATAAACATCAGCGAACCGAGCCCTTCGACGGTCACGCTGGTGGCGCCGAAACGCTGATGGTATCCCCCGCCCCACTCCTCCAGCACCTGCCGTTCCGCGGCGACCTGCACGGCCGAACGCTCGCAATGAAGGCTGGCCAGCACGGTACGGGTGTCGTTATCGTTCGCGCGGCATTCGACGGCCAGCGCCCCTTGTGCCGGCGCCGTCGGGAATGCCTCGAGCGGCAGAACCATCCAGCGCAAACCGGTCAGCAGCCGGCGCAGCACGGCCTGCCCGTCGGGGTCCGCCCACAATCGGATCAGGCCGGCAAAAGCGAGGACGATGCCATCGAGTCCTTCCGGCACGCCGGCTGCCGGTGACAAAAGACCGATGCGGGTATCGATGTTGCCGCGAATGGCGTGCGTGCGGATGTCCGGCGCCGTACCCAGGTTCGGCAGCGCTGTTGACAGAAACGGCGCCAGATTCTCGATCCGCCGGGGTGACGAAGTCCCGATTCGAATCGGCTCTCCGGTCTTGAGCCTTTCCAGGATATCGACCGAAAATAGCACGACGTCTCGCGGGTTTTCCCGCCCGGGTATTGCCGCCAGCGTGATTTCACGCGGCCGTGCGAGGCCCAGGTCTTTCATCGAATGAACGGTGAAATCGACATCGCCGCGCAATAGCGCCCGGTCGAGTTCGGCGACAAAAAATTCCTTGCCACCGAGACTGCTCAATGGTGTATCGAGATCGCGGTCCCCGCGCGTCTCGATGCCGATCAATTCCACTGCAATGTCCGGATTCATGCGTTCGATCCGGCCTGCCACGCCACGGCTTTGCGCCATGGCAAGCAACGATCGGCGGGTGCCCAGTCTCAGGATACGCTTCATTGTGCTGATGCTCTGCAGTCTTCGGCCTGCCGGGGTCTCAAGCCGGCTCACCGCCTTTCGTCACTGTCGCGCCTGAGAGCTGTCTGCAAAATTGCATAACCTGCCAGGGCCCCTGTCACGTTGAAGAAAAGGTCGATCAGCGAAGTGTAACGATTCTGGAAAAGGATCTGACCGATTTCGATGCTGAGGCTGAAAACACCTGCCCAGAGCGCTATCGTTTTCCATGTCGCGACCGGCCCGCGCACCCGGGCAATAAGAATCCCAAAAGGCATGAAGCCGAACAGATTGATGAGAATGTCGATCGGCGCGCTGGACCCCAATTGCCGCATGTCAATCAGCTTTCTCCAGTCTCCGACCCAGTATCTGCCGGGGATACTGAGACGATCGGGATGGAAGGCATCGACACACGTGTCGTCCGCGCAGACTTCGGCCTGGCGAATCTTGCCCCGCCACGGGCGGTCTCCGGTGCGCTCATTGCCGAATACGAAGGGATACGAGCCGTCCCACAACGAGATTGCCGGCAGGTTGCCCGGTTCCGTGAGCAACGTAACCCCGTCCACGCCGATTACAACAGAGCCGGGCAGAACGTCGACTTCGATTCGATGCCATCGGCGAACCGCAAACACGCCCGGTATTACCAGGTTTGGCATCCCGTTCAGATCCGAACCCGCGCGCCGCACTCGCACCACCAGGTCAGCATTGCTCTGTGCAATGGTCAGATTTCGACGGTACGGGTCTCGAGAGAAAGAAACGATCCGTGCCGGCCCGGTCTGGCCAATGCTGAAAGAATACGCATCGACCACCACTCGAACCGTTTTACCGGACTGCATTGCCCCGGTCAGGTGCAGATCGTGCGTTTCGATTGCGATACCGGGCCGCTTAAAACCCAGCGAACCGTCCGGCAACCAGCTTGCGCCGTTTACGGCATATGCCGGCACTGCAAGTTGATAAGGGTAAAAAGCCACGAGGTAATAACCCAGCGCCACAAGAACAATCAATGCGACGGAGGAGGCGCTCGTATTTCTCGTATTGGGTGAATCGACCATCTGTAATCCGTACTGGCCGGGCATGGCGTCAATGCAAACCGGTTTCCTCGACTTTACCGTAACAGTCTGCCGCAAAGCGGTTTGGCACAGCCTGATTCACACGCCTGTTATGGCGTGTCGGACAGCAGCCTATTCTTCAGAAATGGCGGAATCCGCTTTCTCCGTCAACTCATTGCCGGTGTAAGGACTGTAAATAAAATTACCTGGAAACTTTTCCAGCGTGTCGGGATCATAACGCGGCGGCAACAGGCTACCCAAGGGCAGCCTCCAGAAGAACTTTCTCTCATAAACCTGCAGATAAAACTTTCCGCTTTTCCCCGGATCGATTCTGAGAATATTTTCGGTAGTGCCCAGATCGAAAACGATCAAATGCATTGAACTCCCCATTTGACCCATCATTCTTACCATTCCCGGTCTCATGAGTTCCAATACCTGTTGAAGTTTTTCCGATATCTCGGGCTTCGACAGCGCCTTGAAGGGTTCCCGGTCATTCACTTTCAGGCTTGTATTACGCACAACGCTCTCGTATGACCTGCCGATGAAAGAACTGCCTGCCAGATCCATCTCCGCGTCTACGACCGCAAATATCTCATAGGGCTCCAGGATAAGCAGAATCTGCTGGATATTGGCCTCCGATATAGCGGAAAAATTACTGGCCATGGCTTCCCAGTACACCATCGGCATCCAGAATACGATCTGGATCGAAGTGTCCTCGATATTAGTGCGGGAAAGTTCGGTCGCCAGCTCGGACAGGTTGACGTCCGCTTCGGCTCTGCAGAGCCCGGAAAAAAAGAAGAGAATGATGCAGATCACACGCACGGCGCTCCCTCCGATGAATCGGGGCCCCATCGGGGTTCCCGCATTCTCTGGTCTGGCTCCACTGCGGCTCCTGTTTACGCGAACCGGACATCTTTCAGCCTCCCCGGGAAGCCGGGAAACAGCCGGATCGTTATCGGTCATTCAGCATTTGACCGTCAGGCCGGTTGATAATGCAACTTTGTCCGGGTCAAAACGCCGGAATAGGTAATTAATGGCGAAACACTCTGGTCAGAATCACTGTCAGGATTCAACCTGACTTTCATCCAGGCTTTCCAGCCCCCTGGCAGCCCCTTTACGGAACAGCAGCGCCTTTTGGCGCAGGAACCGCGTGATACCGGACATCCCCATCCGGGACTCGCCCAGACCGGAAAGTTTGAATGCATTCTTCCCGGCATCGAAAACTTCGGTGGTCATGCCGCCGTCATTGATACTGATCGCCCCGGCGTCGATGCGCCGGGCGACAGACTCGGCCTGCTCGATATCCTCCCCGATCACACAGGCGGACAGCCCGAAATCGGAATCGTTGGCAAGCGCAACCGCCTCATCGAGCGTGTCGTAGGGCATGACGGGGATCACCGGACCGAAGGTTTCTTCTTTCATCAGCTGCATATCGTGGGAGACGTCGGTCACGACGGTCGGTCGGAGCCATTTCCCGCCGCCGTGATGTTCGACGACACCGCCGCACAGTATGGTCGCTCCTTTGGCCACGGCTTCATCCAGCTGGCCGGCAATGATGTCTGCCTGGCCGGCGGAAATCATCGGCCCGAGTTGCCCCTTGTGAATTTCGGGATAGTTAAGTTCCGCCTTTTCCGCCTGCGCAACCAGTTCGGTAACAAATCGATCAAACAGCGGAGCATGAACGTAGACCCGCTCCAGTGACTGGCATGCCTGACCGGTTGCCTGAACGGAGGCACGCAGAACAATCGTGGCAGCGAGATGCGGGTCCGCCGAAGGCAATACGACGGCCGGATCCTTGCCGCCCAGTTCCAGATAAGCGGGAATAAAATTCCTTGCACAACCCTCGGCCACATGCCGGCCGATGCCCACACTGCCGGTAAAGCAAATTGCATCGACGTGATTGATGATGGCTTCGCCCGTTTCGCTGTCTCCCGTCACCACTTTAAAAATATCTCGCAATTCGGGTGTTGCATCGACCGAAGCCATCAGGGGTTCGACAAACCTCGGCGTTACCTTGCTGGGTTTGATCACGACAGCACACCCGGCCACCAGCGCCGCGATGGAATCGATCGAGGAAAGCAGCAACGGGAAATTCCAGGGGCTGATGACCCCCACGACCTGGTTCGGGACATACTGGGACTTGATGCCGATGCCCGGTGTCGCAGAAGGGCGTTCCCCGGACTCTTTGAAGACCTGCTCGCCGAAATGGCACCAGCCTTCCACCAGGGCACGCAATGCATTGATTTCGGTCAGCGCCAGGAAACGGCGACCGGTGTCCAGCGCCAGGGCCTCCAGCAGCGGCTCCTTGTCGACAAACAGATGTTCAATCCAGCTCCGCAACACCTGCCTGCGGTGCGCAAGGCCGGCATCGGCCCACGCGGCCTGATGCCGCCTGAGCTCATTGACGATCGAAGCCATTTGGGCATCGCCACACACATCGATCGTATAGTCGTTGACACCGGTTCGGGGGTTGCGCACGGGCACTTGCCGGTGAGTATCAGGTTTTTCCATGGAAATCATTGAGATGCCATCAACCAAAGTGAACAACAGGACCAAAGACAGGTCAAAATATTGGCCACGAGTGTAACAAGGCGGTTTGCAAACTCAACCGGTCCGGCGAAATACCGCTGTCTTTGCGATGCGGGGTACGGGTGCGGGATTCCCAAGTGGCCAGTACCCCGGAACCTGAAAAAGCCGCACTGTTTCGGGGATGGATGTTTAGCAAGCGGGTTCTCATCACCGCGATGAAGCTGCTGATTACGTTATTCAGTTTCCATCCTCGGCATCATCGCCGGAATTTTCCGGACAGAAAATCCTTCAACATGACCCAGTCACCCATCAGGCTCCACAACGGATATTGAAATGTTGCGGGTTTGTTGTGCTCGAAAAAAAAATGCCCGACCCATGCAAATGCATAAGCGAGCACTGCCCCGCCCGGGATCGCGATGTAACTTGCCGAGTATAGTGCCCAAATCAGGATGACCAGGAAAAGGCTGCTCCCAACGTAGTGGAGCCCCCGGCAAACCGGGTTGCGATGCTGGCTCAAATAGAAAGGGTAAAACTCACTGAATGACTGAAATCCTGTCATGACGGACATTATTGACTCCCGCATGTATAAAACAGCCTGTCGTTCCTATCTAATCATCGGAACCTTTATGACGCCATTCTCGTATATAAATGCTGTAAACCACAAACCTGCTTCAGCTCAACCACCCTGCCCTTCTCAGCAGGCTGCAGCGCTCTCCTGGCTGGCGCGTCCTTTACCAGCGATAAATGCGTTCTTGCATCATTGTAAAAGTCGACATACCTTAAAAAGATACGTTTGTATAGATCGTGACCCCTACCCCACCAGTTCGGCATTTCCGACCATTGTGCCCCGGTACGCAATATCCACAGAATACCGTTCAACACCTCCCGGGAATCTCGCCATGGGCGACCGCGATCATCGGGGCGCTTGGGCAATTCCGGAAGCAATGGCTCGATAAATGCCCTGTTGTTGTTGAGCTGGTGTTTTTCGATCGTTTCGCCTTTCATCGGTGTTATCGCCTGGGGCTGATCGAACGCGCGCACCGGAACAACAATAATCTCAAGATTGCCGGCCTGCGGGTCCTGGGCGCGCGCGCCGCCCTGGGCATTGCCGTGGGCAATCAATACCCGCAATCATAAATCGCGAGTGGCGATGCAACGGCCATCGGCGCGAGCGAAAGCAACGCCAATCAGGGTAACTCCGTCCGTGCGCTTATTGCGTTGTACCGGAGTCTGGGCGGAGGCTGGCAGACCCTGGCGGGGCAGGGTTACGTGGACACCGAGACGCGCGAACGCATGGAGAACCGGGTCGACTGGGGCGACCTGATGGACCCCGATCAAGCCAAGCCGCATCGCATTGAAATTGATTCGAAACAAGAAGCGCCCTTATGACTGAAGACCAGGACCAGGCTGACAGCTCCGACGGACAGACGACGACAAAGCCACCCGCAGACCCGGTCAGGAAATGGACGTTTATCGTGCTGGGGGCGGCGGGCATCCTGTTGTGCTGGTACCTCATCCCGGATCGCATCACGCCGTACACCACGCAGGCGCGGGTGCACGCCCTGGTGGTGCCGATCACCCCCCAGGTTTCGGGCAACGTGACCGGGGTCCCGGTCAGCAATAACCAGGTCGTCAAGGCGGGACAGGTACTGCTGCAGATCGATCGGGCCCAATATCAGCTTGCCGTGGAGACGGCCGAAGCGAATTTGCAAACGGCACGCCAGGCAACCGGCGCCTCGACAGCCAGCGTAGACGCAGCCAAGGCAGCGGTTTCTTCCGCCCGGGCGAACCTGTTGTGAGCCGAGCAGGATGCCGTGCGCCTGCGACGCATCAAGCAAGAAAACCCCGGCGCCATTTCCGACCGGCGTATCGAAACGGCAGAAGCGACGCTGTCTGCAGCACAGGGACAGCTGGGTTCGGCTATTGCGAACCTCGAAAAAGCGCGCCAGGATCTGGGTGAGGCTGGCGATAATAATGCCAGGATTCTGCAGGCACAGGCGGGGCGATCGCTGCTCGGGTCCACGGTTAGGCGGCATCGGTGCCATCATCGCGTGGCAGATCCTGAGCCTGTGGACATCCCTGACGATGTATGCGCTGCTGATCGGACTGGCCGGCCTGTTGATCGGCCCGCGCATTTTCAGGGACCGCGGCATGCGGGCGAATGCGGGGACCTGGTCCTATGGTTATCTGACGCTGATCGTTATCCTGGCGCCCGCCGTCATGGACAGCATGGGCGGCAGCCCGGCCGGTGCCAAATTCCAGGAGCGCCTGCTCATGTTCATCGGCGCCACGCTCTACGGCATCGTCGCCGTCTACGTTTTCGATGCATTCCGGCCCGACCGTTTTCGGAAAGCCAGGGAGCATCCAGCCCAACCGTAGGAGCGGCATCTTGCGGCGATTATTGCAATACTGATCACCACGCATACCTGATCGCGGCAAGATGCCGCTCCTGCGACAAAAGACATTCAGGGTCTTTCAGTCCGGTACCAGCGATCCGGTAAGTTGAGCAACCGAATCTAATTCATGCCGTGCCAGGTAATCGGCAAGCCCGGCGTTAATTTTTTTGCAGACCAGCGGATCGTTGAACAGCGCCGTGTCGACGGCGCTTGCGCCGGCGATCAGAAATTCCAGCGCGTCGTTCGCGGTCGCGATGACGGCCAGGCCGTCACTGCCCGCCTCAACGCAGCGCCGGGCATTTTCCCGGATGTCGGTCTGATTCGGCGACAGTTTCGCGATGATGGGCTTGGCCGTCGCGCGATTGTGTCAGCTCAGCGCTGGTTGGTGCTTTTACCCTCGAAACCGGGCAGATGAACTTGCTTCGCCCACGTAGACACCGGCGAGAAACAGCATGTGGAAATGGACATTCAGGTTCAGCGCGCCGCCAAAACACTGAATCAAGGTGACGGCACCAGTGTGGGCCGTTGACGGGTTCCTATTTTGGTTTGATGCATGGCGGTTACACTAATTTTCGTCGCATCCAACCTAGCAACCCCAACGCAATGCTGAACAGCCAGATAGCAGCAGGGACGGGGACGACCTGCGCGATCCCGGCGGTTACTTTGCGAATCGATAAACCTGCTGGGAAAATGCATCCCATACTAATGCACGCTGCTTCCTGCGCATCGAATACACCACCAGTGAGGGGCATGGAAACGCCAAGAGCTGCCGAACCATCAAACCAAATTGAAAAAGCGTTATCACCAGGATTAACGAAAGCAGAAGGTGTTGTGGGTGTTAATTGGAGTACTTTATCGTCAGAAAAAACTGGATTAATATCAGCATCAATATACGAGAAGCCGGAGAGAGTTGTGCCTAATTTCGTTGTAACGCTGGCCGATGAATAGCTTCCGGAGCCTGTATCGTAAACGAAGGTTCCGCTGGCAGTGCCACCATCGTCAAATACGACGCCACTTAGTTCGTAAGTTAAGCGAAAATTCTTTGTCGACCTTGATGCATCTCAAATTCGATTCGCCCGAACTCACAATCATCTCGTCCTTTAGTGCGAATCGTACTGGCACGCTGGCGGTCTCGGTCTGATATTTTGACTTCTGTAACAACACCGGCACGAGCAGACTGATCGTCGGCTCATGTATCTTGGGCAGTGCCTCGATGCGTGCCCGCCATTGTGCCAGCAGCACCGGCCGCTTGATCGGATTGCGGTATTCCGGCGAGCTTTGCACCTTTGACCATTCATGGCCAAAAAATGTACGTGCGTAATTCTCAATGGCACCCTTCTGATTCAGTGTTGCAGGGTAGTACGTTAGATACATCAGGCTAAGATTACGGTTGGCCTCAAGAATCTCATCATTGCTGGAGCGGCGCGATCCGTCAGCAGCAAGTTGACACAACTGGCCGAAAGCACTGCCTCCACCATCGGTGATAAACTGAATCAGTACACCACCGGCCGCCTGAGCATTCTCACCCAGGGCGAACAATAAAACACACATGATCGCCACCCGGCGCACGATTTCGCTACGTCGTTTCATCAATTAATTCCTTTGATTCCGGGGACAGCTTACCTGATTGCTTTTGGCCCTAGTTTTTTCTTTCATGTCAGATAAGTAAACTATCCCCGGAACTTCCGTGAACGTATTTATCTATCCTGCCATCATGCTTTGGTCAAGCCATATTCATCTCGTAGAAGCACAGCTTATTACCATCCGGATCCCGTACATAGGCGCCATAGAACGTCGGCATGCGCTCTCCCGGCTCCCCTTCGTTGCTGGCTCCCAGTTCCATGGCCCTGGCAAAGAGTTTATCCACACCTTCTCTGGACCCACCCGGTATAGCGACCATATTGCCATTTCCGCAGTTCTGAGGTTGTTCGTCAAAGGGAATACAGATTGCCAACATGGCAGCGTCCGGACCCGTGCCATAAAATTTAATGCGATCCATTCCAAATAACTGTTTTGCACCGACTTCCGCCAACAACTCATCATAGAAAGCCGCTGCCCGATCCATGTCGCTGGTTCCGATTGTGGTATATCCGATCATTAAATTGATCTCCTGTTATGTTGTGGTTTTATCGACACGTAGAGACGTGAGATTAGCGCGATTAGCAGGCAGCGAAAACCCTTGATTGATGCAGACCCGCGAACAATAAATGGGGTGAAGATTCAGGGTCAGTGTAAAAAACCAATTTTTACTCACTCCAATCATTGTGTGCGGACTTCGGCCATGCAATCGCGATTCGGTATGAATCCCTTCGCATGCATGGCATGTCCATACGTGCTTTCTTGCGGTCGCTGCGGAATGCTTCGTTCACATGCGGGCGACGAGCGCTGCACCAACAGAGTGACCCTGTGTGATGTCACCGATTCCGGCCAGCAGCGGAACGCCAGCGGTCTGGGTAAAACGAGTGTCTTTCAGCAATAACGCCACACCCAGCTTCAACACCAACCAGCTGGCCCCGGTGATGCCGATGAACTTGCCGAGCACCAGACCCAGCGACACACCGAGCATCACCGGATGGGTCAGCGTCTTGCCCAGTGAACCCAGTTCCAGCGGGATACCGGCATTGACCAATGCGAAGACCGGGATTACCAGGTAGGCCACCGGCATATGCCATAGATGTTCCAGCCGTTGCAACGGAGCTTCAACACTGTGCACCATTTTCGAGGGTCTGTACTACGGCACACAATTTGTCATTGGTCATGACGCTCTTGCCAAGCTGATGGCTGGCTTCAAAACGGCGCATCAGCTCCCTGACGTGTTCACTGAAACGCGCCGGGTTGTACTTGGATATCGCCGGCACCGACAGGCCCCCTAGAATACCGGCCAGGGTGGCGTGCACACCGGATTGCAGCAAGGCGCACCAGAGAAACACCGCGACAATAAAATAGGGCGCTGTTTTGCGGATGCCGCTTATATTAAACACCATCAGAAGAGCGAACAAAGCGCCGGCCGTTACCAGCGGAATGAGTGCGATGGTGTCGGTATAAAACACTGCGATCACCATCACCGCGCCCAGATCATCCACAATGGCCAGCGCGACCAGAAAGGTGATCAAGGCCTTGGGCACCCGGCTTGCCAGCAAGGCCAGCGCACCGATGGCAAACACAATATCGGTGCCATGGGGATACCCCAACCGAGCGCGGCGTCACCGCCTGACTTAATAGCAAAATAGATCAAGGCTGGCACTACCATGCCACCAATTGCTGCCGCGATTGGCAACCTTGCATTACGCAGGTTCGCTAACCTAGCTCACCCACCAGTATCTCACGCTTTAACTCCAGACTGACAACAAAGAAAAACAGCGCCATCAGGCCGTCATTGATCCAGTGGTGCAGAGTCATTTCCAGCGTCCAATCGCCGATATCAAGGCTGACCAAAGTATGTATGACATGTTCGTAGGCGGAAGCCAGCGGTCCGTTGGTCAATACCAGGGCGAGAACGACCATCCCCATCAGCAGAAGGCCACTGGTGGTCTGGCGGTGAATAAACTCTTCAAATGATGTAAGTATCTTGTCGAAACTTTTTTCCCACAGTGCGTGGTATTCGCCAGTTTCCACTTTTTGATCAGATTTCACTTCTTCATTTGCCTGGGAGGGTGCGAATTCCTATCCTTTGCATGCACAGGTCCAACCATCGAATAGAACCGAAGTAACTCATTTTTCATCATTCTCTTCGCACGGATATTCTTCACGCAGTGTCTGATAGACCATACTGCGGGCAAATGGCTGTCCGGCGTCAACCTCGCGGCTCACGAGACCTTCAATAATCTTTTCAGCCACTTCTTTCAGCGACACAGGTGCCCCGAGACAAAACTCAGCGTAAAAAGACGGGCCATAGCGTGCGAGCTGGCGCCCGGCCCGGGTCCGGATAGCACGCTCCGAATAAGACTCCTCTCGGTCATACTCCGCGGCCACGTTCATGGCTACACGTTTGTCAGTCGTCACGGCACCGTCAACAAAACCTTGAATGTAGCGGATGCAGAAAATCGCATCTTTCCCGTTTGGGTCTTCGGAATAATGCGTGCAATGCGACGAGAGTTCCTCGGTCGAGAGGGGATCGACGGCCGCGGCGTCACGCAGCGACAGGACCATAACTATGGAGAAAGTACAGACGAACGCTATTCCCTGGATCATCGATATCCTCACCTGAAACCGGTCAATACCGATTAAAATATAGCTTGCCTGAATATTTGGCGATAGAAATTCCATTGCAGTGGCTTGCATTAGCTACCAGCGGTAGCTTGAATAACAATTCTCCCGGATATCTGAATCAGGCGGATGCCGTGTCTTCTCGCTCCTGCCGCATTAATTCCACCTTCTTATTAGCCGGCGTTCTGACAACAAGTACCGCAGCGATGATTATACCGGCCAACAGCAAGCCCATTTGCAAGGCAAATTCCTGGGGCTTCTCCCAAAACTCTGTGAACAGATGCCAGCGGCCGGCGAGTTCAACAACATTCCATGCGATTATTGCCGTCGGGATTGCATACCGAATTGCGGTGGTAACCTTCCAAAACTTCATAAGCCTCTGGAACAGATAAACGGCCCAGATCACGTTCAGAAAAAACAAGCCATAAGTTACAGGGTGCCGATCGCCCAGAATACTCTCATCATAGATAAACAGCAGTGCGATATAGAAAAACCAGACAACGTATATTGTTTCGAGTGCTGTAATCGCAGCAAAATTTCGCTTGTATCCTCTTGTAGGTTTACCGGTTCGCAGTTTCAGGTGACGCTGGAAGAATATAAAGAAATTGCACTTCGTCTCCTTGTTGAGAAGAAAATATACGAGCGTTGCGCCGAGAATTCCCAGCGATGACATCATGACAAGATACTCGGCCTTTGTCACAATCTCACCTGGCATGTTCGGATCCATAAGATCCGGAACCCCCAGATAATTCCCGGCCCAGACAAATGAAAACTCGATCCAGCCCGTCCACAGGAACGTGCCGGCCCAGAATCCGTACCACGTTGCCGCGACATTATTAGCAGTCTTCATGCCGATAAAAAGCATTGCCGCACCAACCATACCCATTGCAAAGGCCGATTCATAAACATACTCCTCACCCGGCCAGACATCTTCCATAACGATCATGACCGTGTGGCCGAGTGCCTGCACAACAAACACAATAACGAAGGCCACCAACCCAACAAAGGGCGGTCGGTAAAACAGACTCAGGAATGGATTGGTGCCACCTATTTTTTCTTTCATCGTTGCAATGTTCTGGTCAACCATTTTTTTCTCCAGTGGTATTCAATTCGCCAGACTCGTTAAACATAGATTCACTTTGAGTAATTCCAGCTATCGTGAAGCCCTATAAAGTATGTTCGCCAATGTAAGATCCTAATCCAGCCGCTAACCTTCAGGAATTGCTGATGTCGATCATTGGCATGGTTGCGGCGAGGCCAGATATCAACTCATCGTGACGGGCGAGGACGCTTTCATTGAAACGTCGGATTGCCTCGAGCTCTGCCGCGCTTAATTGTTTCTCGATTAGTCCGAGCAGCGTCGTTACCTCAAGGAGAACTGATTCGGCGTTCAGCAAGGCCTCAAATTGTGCCGAACTCAGTATGAACTCCAGTTTCTCAATAAATTGCCCTGAACCCGGGGCATCGGTTGGCCGCACTATATGCAACGGTTTTGGTTCACTGATTTTACTGTCGAGAGTAATCCGCAGTGGCAACTCATTGTGACCGGTTAACCAACGACGTGGGCCATCGTGACGCAGCCACAACACATAATCATCTACGACATCACTTTCATCGAAAAAAAATGCGCTGAAGCCCAGCGTCATCCGATCATCACTTGTAAACCCGCCACCACCCACCCGTAGCTTGGTGAGTGAATCGGTACTGATTTTTACACTGTATAAGGTGAAGCCACGCAATGGATCGCGAAACTCGGTGGATGCTTGCGCCCTGGCATGCCCCGGTACAATGACAATAAGTACAAGCAGCACCCAGCAAAGTACAACATTTGTTTTGGTCACCATAAGGACTATCCGTGAGCGGCTAGCGGTATGAACGCGCTCCAGTCTACTCAGGACTACCAGCAATAAAAGACGAAATATTCGACTATTGTCTTCGTATTATTCGATATATTGTCAACTCGCTAAGCAGGTGGCGTAGCCGAGTTAATTTTCAGGCATACATCGCGATACAACGAAAATTCGATGTTGCCCGCCAGCTGAACTATTCATCGGCGAAAAGCAGCTTACGAGCTTTTTCCACCACGATAGAAACAACCGGGTTCGAGACACGGCGTTCAACTGATATCGCATAGAAACGCTCTGTCAACTTATCGGTCCGGCCAATTGCTGTTACCTGGTACTGCCTTTCCACCTCTGCCCTGATAGCTGCAGGCGCAATAAAGACACCCGCACCCTTTTGACCGAATGCTTTCATCAGTGCGCTGTCATCAAACTCGGCGACAATACGCGGATGGATGCGATGGCTGTCCAACCATTGATCGATACTGGAGCGTAGCTGGTTGCCGCTACTGGGCAGCAGTATTGGCGCGGAATCCAGACATTGGGGAAAATCGTCTTTTAGTTTCTTTTTCAGTTTCTCTGTGGCAAAAAAGCTCACCGCACTCTCACCAAGCTTATGACTGAAACCCCGCGTGCTGACCGTAGAAGGAATCGGGCGGTCGGCCAGTACCAGATCAAGGCGATGTACAGCAAGTTCCGCCAATAGCGTATCCAGACTCGCTTCGCAGCAGATCATGCGCACCGACTCGGGCATTTGCAACGCGGATTCAAGAATACGATGGGCGATAGACTTGGGCACCACGTCGACTACACCAACCCGGAACAGCTGAGGACGTTCTTCCGGGAACTGATGTATCACTTCTTCCAGTTCATCCCCCAATGAGAAAATCTCATCGGCATAGCTCAATATCAGCCGCCCGACCTCGGTGAGCTCCAGGTTTCGTCCAACCCGGGTGAACAGGTCCACGCCAAGATATTCCTGCAGCAGACTCAGTTGCCCGCTGATAGTCTGTGGTGTCAGATGCAGTTTTTCGCTGGCACGGGCTATACCGCCCTCTTTGGCCACCGCCCAGAAGTAGTGCAGATGCTTATAGTTGACCATCAGTTTTCTAAAACCTCGTAATTTACGAATAATACTACAGGAATATTCCGCTTTTCTTGGCTTTTAATTTTCACTAGCCTGTCCCAGTGAAACAGGAACAGCTTGTAGCGGAGGACACCATGCAAATTGGCATCAAGGCATCCAATTTTTCCCTGACAAACCCCCTGCGCCGACATGTCGAGGGGCGCCTGCGTGTCGCCCTAATATTCTATGCCGAACACATTCAGCGGGTTAATGTGCGTCTATCTGATATCAACGGCCCGCGTGGCGGGTCGGATAAATGCTGCCACCTCCAAGTAGTGCTTGCTGGTCTACCCGATGTAGTGGTCGAAGACACTGAGGCCGACCTGTATGTCGCCATCGGCCGTGCGGCCAATCGCGCCGGACGCACTGTAAGGCGTCGACTGGCTCGGCGGCGCGACAGGTCTCGTACAACCGGTCTTCCTGATACGGCATCGATTGCCTTAACAGCCAGCAGTCATTCGACCGATCTGACAGGAGAATAGCCAGAATGAGTACGTCAATGACCAATACGATGCCCAGTGCACAATCGGCGATTTTTGCCACCAACAGGGTTATTCGCAACACTTATATTTTGCTATCCATGACTCTGCTGTTCAGCGCGCTAATCGCCGGAGTTACGATGGTGCTGAACCTGCCACACCCAGCTCTGCCACTTACCCTCGGCAGTTATTTCGGCTTGTTGTTTCTGACGATGAAATTCTGTAACAGGGGTTTGGGTCTGGTCTTCGTGTTCGCATTCACCGGTTTTATGGGGTACACACTAGGGCCCATCCTGAGTGCTTACCTGACCATGCCTAACGGTGGCCAGGCCGTGATGACGGCCATGGGCGCCACTGGTGCCACCTTCATCGGACTATCCGGTTACGTGTTGGCCACCCGCAAAGAATTCAGCTTCATGGGTGGATTCCTGATGGTGGGCATTCTGGTGGCCTTCCTCGCCGGTCTGGGTGCAGTTTTCTTCGAGATACCCGGCTTATCGCTAGTGGTATCCTCGATGTTCGTGCTTCTCATGGCTGGTCTGATTCTGTATGAGACCAGCAACATCATCCACGGCGGCGAAACCAACTACATCATGGCGACTGTCACGCTGTACGTATCGATATTTAACTTGTTCAGCAGTTTGTTACACCTACTGGGATTTATGAATGGTGATGATTGAGCGAAGGCCATGGCCTTCAGCAGCGCCCATATCGCGAGTGATTTCTTATTGCTCAGGCTTTGGCATTTTCATAAATTAGAACACATCCCCGATAAATCCAGAGAAGATCCGGATACTTCGCCATAGCGGCGGAGGCCAGTTAAGTTGCTGCTGTCAAAGGAGTCATGACCTTGAGTGAATCGATCGAAGAATTTTCTGCTGATACTCAGGGCCAAAAATTCCTGTTCGTATGGCTGCAACCGGGCATCAGCTCCCTGAATGCCATCGTGTTCTGTTACGCCTCTTTCGCGACGATTGGGCTGTTGACGTTTGTCTCCACCGGCACCGCACTTGTCCTGAATGCTAAGTTTGGAATCCCGACCAGCGAACAGGGCACTATCAGCGGCGACCTCGTCATCGTCACGGAGATCGTGCAGTTACTTATATTTGGCGTCGTCGGTGTGCTCGCAGACCGGGTCGGCCGGCGCGAGGTATTTGCCGCCGGTATGCTCATCATGGGTGTCGGGTATCTGCTTTATCCGTTCGCCAATTCAGTGAGCGAGCTCATGGCATATCGTGCGCTTTACGCAATCGGTCTCGGCGCATCTACCGGAATGCTGCAGACGATCGTTGCCGATTATCCGCAGGATCGCTCACGCGGCAAGCTTGTCGCACTGGGGGGCATGTTCAACGGCATCGGCGTCATTTGTGTGACCGTGCTTTTTGGCCGCTTTGCGCCACCGGCGTTGGTTGCCGCCGGCTACGATGCGATCACTACGACCAAGATCATTCACATAATAGTATTTTCGGCGTGCGCGATATCTTCAGTGGTGTTTCTTGCAGGCCTGAAGAAGGGCACACCTTCGTCTCGTGGAGAGCACCTGCCGATCCGGGAATTAATCCTGAGCGGATATTTCGAGGCAGACCGTAATCCGCGGATCGCATTGGCATATGCATCGGCGTTCGTGGCTCGCAGCGATCTGGTGATCCTCGGTACGTTCACGGTTTTGTGGGGTGCTGTTGCCGGGGTAGAACAGGGCCTGGATCCGGCTGTCGCTTCCGCACGCGGCGCCGGCATCTTCGGCATCGCCTCGGTCGCCGCGTTACTCTGGCTGGCGGTCCTCGGATCTGTCATGGATCGATTTAACCGCGTATCGGGTGTAATTTTCTGTATGGCGTTTGCTGCGATCGGCTACAGCTCCATGTGGCTGGTCGATGACCCGCTATCACCTGCCGCCATACCATTTTTTCTGTTGCTTGGAGTCGGGCAGTCCAGCGCTTTCTTCGGGGCGACGACATTGATCAGTCAAGAGGCGCCGAGGCTGAGCCGGGGCACCGTAGTCGGCGCGTTTAATATGTGCGGGGCGATCGGTATTTTCGTCGCATCCGGCCTCGGCGGACGGTTGTTCGATGCGATCGGACCTGCGGGTCCATTCATTTTGATCGGATTCCTTAACGGACTCGTTTTTTTTATGGCTATCATCGTGCGAATAAAATCACCGGGGTATATCCCGGGGCGGGATGACGTGACGATTCCAGGCACTTAATCCGGTGTAGCACGAAAATATGTATCAGATACTCATTCAAAAGAAAATCCGACGTGACCTAAAGGGACTGGACTATGACCTGAGCGAAAGAGGTATCGTCGAACATATCCGGTTCAGCGAGTGGATCGATTTGGTCATTGCAACGGTGGAGTAGGAAACAACTCGACACGACAACGCCGATGCCAACGGTGCCTGGATTCGGAAAAAAATTGAAGGGAATATCTGACTATGCTCAATTTCACTAACAGCACCCGGCATTGGGTACGAAGCGTTTTAGCCGCGCTAAGCATAGGCGCCCTATCGCCGGGCGTAGCGGCGAAGGACGCGCACTGTGTTGATTTTCATGCTGGATTGACCCTACTTTGCAATTTTGAATGACCCGCCACAAGATGGGCCGTTATTTTCTGTACCGGATGCACCCGTTTTCCGTTGCCGAGACACTAACTCGGAAATTGCCCGACGCAAAACGAATCGTTCGCCCACCAGCGAAAGTCAAGGCAGCCGATTTCAAGACACTTTGGCAGCATGGCGGCTACCCGGAGCCATTCCTCAAGCGAGACACCCGCTTCAGCCGTCGTTGGCAGTCGTTACGTCTGCAACAATTGGTCAGAGAAGACATCCGCGACTTGACCCAAATTCAGCAAATCGACCAGCTGGAACTGTTGGTCAAACTCCTGGCCAACCGTTCGGCACATCAACTGATTTACGGAAATATGGCGAAAGAGATACGCGTATCCATCGACACAGTTCGCCGCTGGGTCGACACCCTGTGCAATCTGCACCTTGGATTTCTGGTCAGGCCATGGTTCAAAAACGTTTCCCGGTCCCTGCGCAAGGAGCCCAAGTGGTTCCTGAGAGACTGGGCCTCCATCGAGGATACAGGCAATAAAGAGGAAACCTTCGTTGCCTGTCATCTTCTCAAGGCTGTAGAGGGCTGGAACGACATGGGCCCGGGCAGGTTCGAACTGGGTTACCTGCGCGACAAGGAGAAACATGAAGTTGATTTCCTGATCGTCCGCGATGGCAAACCCTGGTTCCTCGCCGAGATTAATTCCTCGCCGAGATTAAACATCATGAGGAATCGCTGAACCCGGCGCTCAAGTATTATCAAGATCATGTGAAAGCCCCGTTTGCGTTCCAGCTCGTCGTTGACGCCGACTACGTCAGTGCGGACTGCTTTGCCAGGCCGGGTGGCCCGATTGTCGTACCGGCAAAAACCTTTCTGTCTCAACTGCTATAGATGCAGTTGTCTGGCACCTGACCTGGTGCCAGTACCAACTATACCCTGCTACCATCACGTCTATCTCGCAATACCTGACTCAAGACCGGCGAATCGGCACAAAAACGTTACTCGCCTGGACAATTACCTGTTGGAATCCTGCTGTCGTGGTTTATATCAGCTGCCAATTGCAGCCTGAATAAGATTTAGCACCCGACAGGTTACACCCCAGCACGGCAAACGCCAGGCCGGTATGATCCGCTAGATGCAGCTGTTCATCGATGGGATGCTCCCGGCATTACGACGCAATGAGCTAAGAGTCCGGCATCCGGCCTCGGCAAGGAAATAAGTTGACACGCCTGCCCCAGAAGGTTCGGGTAGTTTTACTTAACGCCGCGCAGCAAAGTTTTTTACTCGTGAACTTCAACCTTAACTACCCGGTATAACTATTTGATATCAGATTCTGCTACAAATTCTGAAGGCTAAACTTTGAAAATATTTTATGGAAAGCGTATGTATAGTCAGGTTCGCTTCAACCGATGACGCAACACCGGAAGGGCGAAGACAAACAAATTAATACAGAACGTTCTGCATTTGCACAGGCAGGACGGAGATTTCTTCGTGTATTGAACAAGGCGCTGAAGATGAAAATTAACTTTGATAATCTTTTGCTATCTCTTTGTCTCTCGGCGCTGTTCACCACCGCCGTAAAAGCCCAGACACCGCCATTTCAGTTCATAGACCCCTACTTCACCACAGTAGAGATAATAGCGGATTCCTCGACAGGGCTTGTCGGCATGTCGTTTACCCAAGACGGCAGAATGGTCAGAAGGCAGGGCAACAAGTTCTATGTGCACAACGTTGTCGCCGATAAGACCGTACGTGGCACTAATACCATACACAGCGCTGTCGAACACATCATTGCAGGGCTCCCTGCCAGCGGGCTCTATCACGGTATTACTGCCGGGGCCAATGACCACTTCTATGTGCTGGCCAGCGACGGGCTGTATGACGTGGATTTATTCGGCGGAACGGCCACGCTGCTGCCCGGGACAGCGCCGGACCCGGGCGGTGTATTCGGCCTCGGCTATCATCCGAGCGGCAGCCTCGTGTTTACGCGGCACAAATCCAGAAATGATGGCGTGATCATGGCTTATGACCTGGCCTCGCAATCGCTGGCGCCCATCTTCAGTACATCCAATTTCAATGACGACCTGATCATTTTGCCTGGCGGCGAAATTATCGTAGCGACGCTCGGCGATATCGGAAAATTCCACAGGATTACGATACTGGATTGGCCCGGATCGGGTGCCGCCAGGCAGATCAATCAATTCGACGCACCGGGCGGCGCGGATGGCCTGGGGCTCGCCCTGGACGGCAGCCTGTATTCCAATGACAAGAACGGCGCGGCATCGGTACATCATTATGAATTTGTCGGCGGCAATTATGCCGGTGCCGTAACCAACACCCGGGTCGCTTTCGGCAATGCCTCGACAGGCGACCTGGCGACCGTCGGCCCGGACGGCTTTTTTTTACCTGAGCCGGAAAGATCAGGTCTATAGCGACGGTACTACCGAGCCGAACTGGAGCGTCGTGCGCATCGGTCCGGGGCTTATTCCCGACCCGAAACCGGGAGACCCGGCATCCTGCGCCACACCACCGACCGGCATGGTCGCCTGGTTTCCGTTCGATGAAGTTGATGGCACCACGGCATTCAATCACGTTAAAGGCAATGACGGCACCTACACGCCCGGCGCCAATAGTCCGGCACCCACGATAGGCAAGGTACAGGGTTCGCTGTTCGGCGCGCGTTTTTTCGACAGCGCCCAGGGCGACCGGGTCATCGTTCCCGTTTATCCGGAGCTGAATCTGGCCAGGGACGATTTCGCTGTCGATGCCTGGGTGAAAACAGGAGACGGCATCAATTACGCAGGTCTCGTGCAGATACTAGACACCTTGTCAGTACCGGCCTTTACGGGATTCAACCTGTATCTGCAGGGCGGTACATTACGATTCGGTATCGGCGACGGCTCGTCCTACGAGGCATTCGATTCCCTGGCATCCATCAGTGACAACGAATGGCATCACGTTGCGGTATATGTCCAGCGCTTGGCAGGCACCGGCGTGGATGGCGAATTCTGGGTGGATGGCCAGATAGTCAATACATTTACATCAAATACGGTCAATTTTGATATCACCACCACAACTTCCGAACCATTGCTAATAGGGGCAATCCCTGCCCCGAACGTTGACAATATCGGCTCGGTACAGGTCGCAATTGACGAAGTAGAAATTTTTCGACGGCCAGCACGATTTGTTTGCCAGCCTAACAGTGATATTTGCGCCGAGATTCATGAGCCTCGTATTGATTTTAGTGAAATTTATACAGCTGATTACAGGGGAAAATGCAAGGATACGATCAAAAGCGCCAGATCGACTGCACTCTGTCCCAACGAGATCGAGGCAAAAATTCGGGTCACTCTTTGCAACAACAATACCGGCGATGCAACGACAAAAACTTTAACTGTCACCGGGCTGGGGACAGGCAATCTTCCGGACGGACAAACCTGTGATGTCAGATCCCAGGGCGGGTTTGCAATCATCAGCCCGCAACCTGCGGAAGTGCCGATGAATCCCGGCGAATGCAAAACCGTGCCGGTCACCCTGCATCTGCCTTCAACCCTGCTCAATGCCAACGCCAATGAAAAGGCCTGTTATCGCCTTGATGCGACCGGTGTAGCCCCCGTCTTCGGATCGATCTGGCGCATACCACCGGCGATTTCGATTTGCCCGCTATCTGTCGATGTTTTCGGTCAACTCGGTTGCGCGGCAGGCTTCCCTTTCAACCAGGCAATCCCGCTGCAAAATACCGGCCCGGCCACGGCAACATTTAACTATCAATTAACGATCGAATCGCCGGATCCGCTCGTACCGAACGATATTATCAGCCTTGACGGGCAGGCGCCCGGCCAGCCGGTTACCGGACAAGTGATCATCCCTTCCGGCCAGACTGCAGATGTCGTCGTACAGGCCCAGTGTCTCGCGGGAGACCCATACGGGCTTTATTCACTGGTACTGTCCAGCGATACGAACGGCGACAACATACCGGACCCTATGACGGCCATCACCATGGCGCCGAACGGACCGAACGATGACAGCGATATAGACAGCGTACCCGATGCCATTGACAACTGCATCTACAGGGCTAATACCGACCAACTGGATACCGACAACGATGGCTATGGCAACCGCTGCGACCCGGATCTGAACAACGATGGCTTTACCAATTCCCTGGATCTCGGATTATTCAAACCGGTTTTCTTCACTACCGATCCCGATGCTGATTTCAATGCGGACGGCATTGTCAATTCCCTTGACCTGGGCATTTTCAAGGATGGCTTTTTTAAGGCGCCCGGTCCATCGGCCCTGGCACCGTAGAAGAGAATGCACGTAATGAATCAAAAAGAAGGGTGGAACCTGCAATGATCAAAAAAATTATTCTGACATTGTTATTCTTCGGGGCTTTGCCGACAGTTCAGGCGGAACCTGCAGTGGGATTTGGTGCAGTCGACATCCAGACCCGCGTTGGCAAGATATTTACAACCGATATCGTGATTACTGGTTTCCCTCTCACGGAAGGTGGCGGGGTCAGTCTCGTTTATGACCCGAACTCACTACGGGTGCTTGGGGTTACCCTAAACAGCGGCGTCTGGGATTTCGTGAACCACCCGGGCGTTACAGACAATGCCAATGGAGTGATATCTGATATCTTATTCAGCAGCTACAACGGGGTGAGCGGCGATGCAATCATCGCAACCGTCAGCTTCAAGGCCCTGACGATAGGAGAGAGCACTCTGACCCTGGCGGAATCATCGGCGAATCCCTTTGCCGGTGCCGGACAACGAATTGCCCCCAGCTTTACGAGCAGTAACGTCAGTATAGCGAGAGCAAGCTTGGGAGGATGTTACGGAAGTTGCCATCGATAAGGCTACATATTGCCCCTGGACATATAACAGAAAAGAAACCTATGAAAATTTACAAAACCATAACCTGTATGTTGCTGCTGGCGACCGGCAGCATCCAGGCTGCGACGGTTGCCTTTGCCCCAAATCCGTCGACTGTCGGCCTGGGCGATACCTTTAGCCTGGCCATTGCAGGTACGGAGTTTGCCGGTACAGAGGGTGGCGGCGCTGCATTTACCTTTGACCAGACGATTTTACAGGTCAACTCGGTAACGGTAGACAGCATCGTTTGGGATGTATTCACCAGCAGCGGTACAATAGATAACGTCACCGGCAGCGTTGACGGCATCACCGTAGCTGCATTCGTAGACCCGGGCGCAAATTTTGCAGTTGCGACGATCGAATTTACCGCCATCGGGCTCGGCGTCACGACTCTGAACCTGGCAGAGAACCCGTTGAATCCCTGGGCCAGCGGCGGGTCTCAAATTAATCCAACCCTGCTCAACGGCAGCGTTACCGTGACAGCGGTTCCGCTTCCCCTCACCCTGTGGCTATTCGGCTCCGCCCTGGGCATCTTCGGTTGCTTGCACCTGCAAATATCCAGGAAATTTTCAGACCAATGATAACGATAACGGTGCCGGTGTACAGGTTCTGAAGTTTCTGAAGGTATTTGTTCTATTCGGATAATTTACATTGAAAGTCCGGGTCCTATGCTGACCCCATGTTACGTAAGCTCCTGAATCCGTTATCCCGGTACGCTGTACTATGTGATTCTGCGCGGTAATGATCGCCGGGCCATCAGGTGATCACCACCAGAAAGAAGACAATGCAGAAAATAACTTCAGAAACTTCAGAACCTGTACACCGGCACCATCGCCCCAAAGCAATTAGGTAAACTGTCCCCGGAATTCCCCAGATCACAATCCAACCTGCAATCCAATCTCGAGTACCCGTTCTTCCGGCAACCGATAATAGGCTGTAGCACGTGCCGCATTACGCGCCAGCCAGGTAAAAATCAGTTCCTGCCAGTATGGCAGGCCAGGCAGGTCACGATGAGCAATAAGCGTTTCCCGGCCAAGAATATAAATAACTGATTCAATATCAATTGGCAGGCCAATGTGTTCACTCAGTTTTAATGCAAGCGGAATATTTGGTGGTTGTGAGAAACCATAATAAACGCGCATGCGGACTATCCCCTCGCTAATATTTTCAAAATCCAGACGCTTGGCCGCTGCCACATGCGGCTGATCCACAATAACCACGGTGAGGAAAATCACCTGTTCATGCAATACATGGGTACATGCCATATGATGCATCAATACGGCCGGAATACACGACTGATTATCTCCGGTCATTACAACCGCTGTACCGGGAGCACGATAAGGGGGATCGTTCTCAAGCTGCCGCAAAAAAGCCGCCTGTGTGATGGCACGTTTCCCCAGCCGTAACGCCAGCAGATTACGCCCCGCACGCCAGACCCACATAACAATAAAAATACCACCGGCGATGAGCAGCGCATACCAGCCACCATCAGGAATTTTTGCCAGGTTAGCGCCGAGAAAAGCACTATCAACCAGCACAAACAGGAGGCCTGCACCGACCGATAATAGCGGATGCCAGCCGTAGCGTCTTGCCACTGCCACGGCTAATAAAGTAGTCACCACCATATCCATTGATACTGCAATACCATAAGCAGAGGCCAGAGCTGCAGAGCTGCCGAAACCGATTACCAGGCTGATACAGGCAGCCATAAGCAACCAGTTAACCAGCGGCAAATAGACCTGGCCGGATTCTTCTGCCTGCGGAAAAATAACACGCATCCGCGGCAACTGGCCGAGATGAATAGCCTGACGCGTGAGTGAAAAGGTACCGCTGATTACCGCCTGTGAAGCGATAATTGTTGCCACAGTGGCCAGTATTACCAATGGAATAAGCGCCCAGTCTGGCGCCAGGTGAAAAAACGGCGCCTGAATTGTGCCAGGCTGCTGAATAAGCAGTGCCGCCTGCCCCAGATAGTTCAATAACAGTGCCGGAAAAACAATAAAAAACCAGGCCCGGCGAATCGGACTGATGCCAAAGTGCCCGAGGTCTGCATACAATGCCTCACCGCCCGTGACCACCAGGAACACGGCTCCCAGCGTGAGATAACCGGCCAGGCCATTATTGGCAAAAAAGATCACCGCATACCATGGGTTAAAGGCCACCAGTACGGCCGGTTGAATGAGAATACCACGCAACCCCAGTAGCGCCAGCACGACAAACCAAAGCAGCATGACCGGACCAAACAAACTGCCGATCCTGGCACTGCCATAACGTTGCATTGCAAACAGACCAATTAAAATTACAATCGTCAGCGGGACGACGAAGTGCGCCAGCGCAGGTGCCGCTACATGCAATCCTTCAACTGCACTTAAGACCGAGATTGCCGGTGTAATCGTGCCATCGCCATAGAGCAGGCAGGCGCCGAACAATCCCATAATCATCAACACATAACGTGACTCGCCCAGTTTACTGTGCCAAGGATTGAGCAGCGCAACCAATGCGATAATGCCGCCTTCACCCTGATTATCTGCACGCAGCACAAATACCAGATATTTTATTGATATTACCAGCACCAGCGACCAGATAATCAGTGACAGCACCCCCAGAAGATCCGGCCGGTCAAGTGGCGTCGCACCGGCACCACCAAAACTTTCACGTAAGGCATACAGTGGACTGGTGCCAATGTCACCGAATACGACACCCAGTGCAGCCAGTATGGCGCTGCCTTTAGGCGTTATTAATGTTTCCGGTGTATCAACCACAGTGGACATATAAAGAATTTCCAGACAATCGTGTTCCGATGTTTTTGCACAGTGGTGTCAGGCACACCGTTAACCCGAATCCAATTCTAATTTCATCGGCACCCAACCGGCATCATTAATGCCTGGCCGTCGCCGGCGCAGCAAGAGTGAACGTGACTGGCTCGACTCTGTCAAAATACCCTTGCGAGGATTTCAGTTGATAGAGCATGGGTTTATTATTCTTGCTGCAAGGGGCCACCTGTTCCAGGCAATAGCATCAGCCGGCGGCAATGAAATCCTGCATGTACCGACGCCCTTTCTCAATGGCCGCCAGAACAGGGTCTGGATAAATAGGGTCAGTGTTAATTTGCATGCTGGATTGACCCTGCTTTTGCAATTTGGAATGGACGCGCCACAAGAAAATGAAAGAATAACATTTTCATTCATCTAGAGAGCAGCAGATGGATCAGATTTCGATAAAAATAATGCTTGTTATTGGCTCTAATTTCGCTGCAAATCAACAGGCATCAGTCTTTTTGCGCCGGACATAGGCCCTGACGTAACCGGCATGGAGCAATTGACTTCGTGACCATGAGACAGTGCCAGTCGTTCCCAGTGATGTGCAGATCTACAGCTTTCCATGACCCGTCTGGTTGGCGGCGTATGTACCAGGAAATGCCGAAACTAGCTTTGGCTGAGACGTTTTCGTTTGATGATGCGTCGGCGCTCATCAGCGATTGAAACCTGAAAGACTGATTTTGCCAAATCAATACCGGTCGTCGTAGACTTCATGGGATAGACTCCTCTACGCCTTATTGTGAATGTACTTGGCACTATGATCCGCTGTTCAGGTTTCACCGATGGATTGCCAACCACCGGATTCTCGAGATGACGCAAGTAACAACCGTGCCATACGCCCCTCTCTCACATCCTTTCATTGAACGGCTGATCGGCACGGTACGGCGAGAGTCTCTCGATCACGTTCCTTTCCGGAGTGCTCGCGATCAGGAGAGAAAATTGAACCTGTTTAAGGAATATTACAACCGGGACCGTGCTCACCGGGGGCCCGGAGGCGCGATTCCTGACTCAAGACCGACGAACCGGCATCAAAATATTGCTCACCTGGACAAATACCTGTGGAAATCCTGCTGTCGTGGTTTGTATCAGCTGCCAACAGCGGCGTGAATAGGAATTCACATCCGACAGGCTACGTCGAGTAAACCAACAGCTATGGTCGAAATTCCGATAAAGACCAGGTAAAAATCCAGATCGATTAATATAAGCTCCGCGCCAAGAATTAACCTACCAATAATGATCCGGCCCCACTATTCCATCGTCATTTCGCTCCCGGTTAGTTACACTCGCAGCAATGGGAAGCCACTTTGCACAACGGCATATTCTTAGACAGACGATCCCCATCACTACCGATGTTCCGGCCAGGTATATTATCGGCGCTATCCGTGCGCCCCGAAATGAAGGGCGATGGCAGTAGAAATGAGCAACGACATCTCATAGGCACGTTCAATGGCATCGATATATTCGGTTCGAATACTCGCATAGTCGGACACCTGCCCTGCAGGTAAAGCACCTGGCTCGTTCAAATCGAAATCCCGGACGTCGGGTGCTTCAACGGGATAGGCATCCCGCAACAATACAACCGCCTCCGGTATACGAAGTGTAAATACCATCTCCAGAATTTCATCGCGACCAATATCGTTACGGCGTGAAAACGGTGGAATCTGCGCCGCACGCAAGAAGATATGCTGAATCAGCGCAAGGCGCAGCGCATGCAACACGCCAAGTGTCCGGCGGCGTTTCTCATTCGGAGTCGGTAATAATTTCTCCGGAAGCAAATCCAGCAGGCGTCGCAACTTAAGGCCATCAACGCGCAACAGCGTTGCCAATTGCCTGAAGGCTGCTGCGCGATCATCAATTGCCAGACGTTCGGCCAGATCGAGGCAGGCACGCTCTACGTGTGGCTCCGCACCTCGGTACGGCCGCGTGGCCCAGAACGCGCCATTATATATTTCCCCGTAAGATCCGAGCGTCTTGATACTGGCCAGCTGATTGGACAATGCCACCAGCTGAATCAGGCTCTGTGCACGTTCAGAACGTTCGATGAGCCTGGCAAAACGTTCATGGTCGGCCGCTGTCGCCTCACCAATACCGGCTATCACGTTGACCGGGTAACCCAACTGCTGAAGGATCGCATTCTGCGGGATCGCTCGAATGCTCCGTAGACTCGGGCCCCGCTCAGTAGTTATGTCAGACTGACGGCTGGATTGCCGCGACCCCGCCTCACTAAGCAGCGACAGCCCGAAAGCCGTCAGCGCACGGTTATAACTTTTGTCGCGAAAGTAGCGCGCCTGTGTATCGCGTACATCTCGATAGAAATCAAGCGAGACATCGACCTCGGTATAAAAGGGATCATTAATTTGCCCGTTCGATATTTCGGCAATTTGCACTTCGACGATCCGGGTCAGCAGCGCTAATGCCAGGTCGGGATTCCCGAAATAAATATAACCATCCCCACCCTGAAAACTTACTTCATGTTCCAGTTCTATGCCCCGACCGGCGAATTGCTCGCGCGTCCAATGACTCATCGCATACTTAAGGCGCTCTGAAACGCCGGCCGGATGCGAACCACGCCCCATGGATTCGCCATGCGTATTAAAGATTAGTGCTGAGACTCCGTTCAGACCATGCCGGGCCATTTGTTGTGCGAGACGACCCTGAAGACGTTCGATCGCCAATGCTGCCGGTATTTGACCCAGAAACCGGCCGGCATCGGAAAACCCCGTTTGAATAGCAACACGTCCGCGATGTTCTGCATAGCGGCGATAAATTTCTTCGCCAAGCAATGCCTCGATAAATCGTCCGCCATGTTCAAGAGCAGTATCGGTTTCAAATAACGGAGAGATATCGATCCGGTCTTCGAATCCGAACAGTTTTGCAAAGAACAAAGCCGTCAAAACGGTTGTCGGCTGCTCACATTCGGCAATGAGTAACCTCACAGGACTGTCGGCATCAATGTGTTTTAGAATCTGTGCAATTGTCAAAAACTGGCGCACGGCAGTTGTTGTTTCAATCGCCAAATTAGCGAAATTAACGGGAATAGTTTTAGTACGGGTAATTAGTTCGCGTAATCCTGTCAGTGCGCTGCGACTTTCAATGACGAGATTTTTGTCGGTACCCAGGTAACGTCTGATTGCATTGTGTAGCTGCGATGCATTGATTCGAAAATGCACGGTGCCGCAACCCAGTCCCTGCCCCTGCATCGCTGAAATTACAGGAATCAGTTGGGTGACGAGATCTGCAGAAGCCGTCTCTGTGATCACATTCAGTTTATCAATCAGTGGTCGCAGCGATATGAGCCGTGATGGGTTATCATCGGTCAGCGCATTGGCGGCCCTTGAAAGCGCATCGGGCGTATCAAGCTCCTGCGAAAACTTGTGCAACATGTCCTTCGTGTGCCGATAACCGGCTTCCAGGCCTTCAACAACCGCACCGATGGCAACATCGTGCTCCTCCAGTGGCCGCAGCAGCGACAAATAGCGGTCTAGCTGGTTTTTCTTTTCGAGCAGGCGAAATCGCACTGAAGTAGTCCACGCGATATCGGTCCGCCCATCCATGTCGTAACCGACCCAAGTCGCAAAATCAAACGGTTTCGGGCGTAACGTGCGCCACTGTTCGGGAAAACTTTCCTGCGCAACGCCAACAAGCAATTTGACCAACCGGCCCTGCGCATCTGCGGCACAATTTATTGCTGACAATGCCGCTGCATGTTCATCGTCAATCGACGGTGCCAATCGATATTCGGGCACGCCGAAACCGGTCTCGGCCACCGGATCTGCTGCATGCTGCGCGATTGCACTATACGCAGACGGACTGAGCAGGAATGTCGGATGCGCCGTAAACACACACCCAAGCAACGGTCGTGTCCAGCGATTGGCGAACACGTCAAAACTATTTTTCGCCGATACGTTCGCTAGCGCAGAAAAACGTGCCTCATTTACTGTGGGTTCGGTCGGTGCCAGCAGATTGTGCAGTTGGGAAGCGCGCGTCAGAAACGCTTCCTGCAAAAGAACCTGTATCGACTCGTCAAACTCGTCCAGACCGAGCCCGCCCACCTCCAGTTTTCGCGACAGCTCAAACCCCAATTGTGCGACAGGATTGGACATCGGGCTCTCATCCGTACCTTCGTACAACTCGGAAAGCCGGCTCAACAACTGCTTATTCAATTTCATATCACCGGTATACCGACACGATCAGGAAGTGTTACCGATCACGAATGTGCAAAATTACGCCACGTGATCGTCGGCGCCAGCGTCGCCAGCGTTCATGAATTGGTACTGACAATTTGACTTTGTCAGACTGTTGAATTTCCGCTATTTCGATTCAGACCACTGCCACGATCCAATTGTTGAACGTACCTTCTCTAAGGTTTCTATAGTGCTCAGCCCGTACCATATGCCTTCCACAATTAAATAGATTACCAACCGCTGCATGGGCACTCAATAATCTCTGAGCCTGCTCCACCAATTTGAATCCTCTCATCCCACGCTCTCACACCCTGGTCGCTTCATGGGATTGCTCTACCCGAATATTCGAATACTGAGAAGTATCGGCTGGCATATTTTGCGCCGAATTTGATGCACCAGATACGGATAGATTCGTACCTGACGGCAATGCCGCGTTCAGCTAGTAAATCTTCGACATCTCTATGACTCATATTGAATCTGTAATAGAACCATACCGCGTAGCTGATGATTTCCGGAGGATATCTGTGTCCCTTGTAAGTATTCATCGGATAATTCGAGCAATTCCGAGCAGTGTATTTGTCAGTACCATTTCGTCACAAGCACGTCATGCGCAAGAATCAATTCCGAGCGCGCGCAAACCAAGACTGCCATTCGGCCAATGCAGGACGAGATCGCAGTTGCTCATCATACAAACCGATGTCGCGCCAGATAGCGGCAACGGGATCCTGCGCCAGAACGCCATTCCACAGCGCATCGTAATCGACGATGGCAAACCAAATGACAAATTTGGCGTCTAGCGAATCGGCCTAGGACAGCAGTCGGTCAGCATAGGCTCGCTGAAATTCCTCATTGCTCGGTACATTAACACCAAAAGCGGGAATGACCAGATCCTCGGCTATCCAGCCGGTTTCAGTCACCGCCACCGGCTTACCCTGCGCCAATGTCGTAACCTGACTCAACCAATCGCCGGGCAGGTTGTCAGGATTACCCTTGCCGGCGTGATCATAGAACACGTAGGGGTATACACTGACACCTACAATGTCGACGTAGTCTCGTATGCGGTTGAAGCCTGCTGTAATGGTGTCCATCTCGGTTGACCCTGGACTTTTCAAGGCAATCGAGATCATGACCGGCAGATTCGGGTATTGCGCCTTGATACCGTTATAAACGGTCTGGGCGAATACGACGTAGCCGTCAAATGCGGCCGGGTCATTCAACATCAACTCACTGGCTTCGGTACCATAATTGAAATATAAAGGATCAAATCGGCCGATAAGATCCAAGGCGAAATTCAGGTAGGCCGTGGCAACTTCAGGGTCATTGAATCTGCGTGTGTCCCATGGTGCTGGCAGAGGCTCATTGAAATTCACACCCCAGTTCGGGGCCAACCCGTCGCGTTGTGTATTCAGAGAGTCAATGGCGAGATAGACTCGTTTACCCGGCTGTACCATCTGTACGCGCGATGTCAGGTCTGCATCGACGTTCGCAGGGTATGGCAAGCCCTGGAAAGCTTCTTCCCAGGGAACCCCGACCATGATGTGGTGATCGATGATGTCACCGTTATCCTGGATGCGCTGGTTCACGTCATCGACGGCCGCCATCGTTGCGTCATAGGGCCAGGGTGTAAATCCCATGTAGAAGCTGCGAGTTGGCGCCGGTGGTGGCGGGGGCCCGCCACTCCCACCTGATGACGAGCCGGCGCAGGCGGCAAGCATCGTAGCGACGGCCAGTATGGAAACCAGCGACCTGGGGATTGATAGTCTCATTCACGGAGCATAGAGCAGACGGTGTTGATTTGCATGCTGGATTGACCCTGCTTTTGCAATTTGGAATGGACCCGCCACAAGAAAATGAAAGAATAACATTTTCTTTCATCTAGGGAAGCTGATTAATTCCCCGAATCTGAGATAATACAGAAAGTCATTAAATTGGAAAGCGAACGATGCGCCAACAGAGTTTTGCCGCCGATGATTTCGAGAAATTCCGGAAAAAGACCCGCAAGGAAATCTTTTTGGA